>ENA-OPSJ01000067-OPSJ01000067.1-human-gut-metagenome-genome-assembly--contig:-NODE-67-length-84636-cov-6.770965_pt1 | contig 84636 bp, 118 predicted proteins | sample MGYA00241801_ERZ501893 | MGnify/ENA primary metagenome ERZ501893 (study PRJEB25962, sample SAMEA2042219) | human gut metagenome | biome: human gut; feature: human-associated habitat; material: faeces...
GAGTTGCAAACAGCCATGGAGGGCTGATTTTGCAACGGTGGCGGAAGCAGAAATACTTTTTTCGGAGCCCTTAGAACAACTTGCTTCGTACAACGGAGCTGATATGTATAATTATGACATGCTATACACGATTAAGCTTATAGAGCATGTTTTGACACCGGAATCCTGTTACACAAAAAAACCCCCGTCGTTTACACGGCGGGGATAATCAAAATCCGGTTAGTCCTTCTTATTCTTCTGTTTCTCGCGCTTCTCTCTCAAGCGGCGCTCAACGCCAAAATCAACACGTCCCTTATCGTTTCTCGCGTTGCCGTCGCGTCCGATACGCTCCTTCCTGCGTCGCTCGTCCTTGCCCGGCTTACTGCTCTTCTCACGGTGCTCGTCCCTGCCGGCTCTGCCGCTCCTCTCACGGTGCTCGTCACGTCCTTCCCTGCGTCCGCCTCTTCGTCCTTTTTCATCCTCGAAGTGGCGTGCGCGTCTTGGCTTGTATACCTCGACCGGAATATCCTCAAGTTCTTCGCCCATGTGCATCTTAAGGAATGCGGCGGCAAGCTCAATCGCCGTTACATCATCGTCGTTCATCTTGTCAGTGATAATCTTGGTCATCTTGGTCAAATCCTTCTCGTTTCTGACCTCCATAACCTTAGAGAGAATCTTCTGTGCCTTCACTGCCGTAATATCTGCAGCGGAAGGAATCGTGCGCGCCTTAATCTTGGTATGACACACGTTCTCAATCTCCCTTATCTTATATATCTCTCTGCCCACAACCAGCGTGAAGGAGCGTCCTGTCTTACCCGCCCTTCCCGTTCTGCCGATTCTGTGCACATAATATTCGATATCCTGCGGCACATCATAGTTGAATACCGCCTCGACATCATCAACATCAATTCCTCTTGCAGCAACATCCGTTGCAATAAGAATCTCAACCGTTCCGTTTCTGAAGCCGTTCATAACCTTGTCACGCTGGAACTGTGACATATCACCGTGAAGCCCCTCTGCAAAATATCCTCTTCCCTTTAATTCTTCAGTGAGGTCGTCAACCATTTTCTTAGTATTACAGAAAATAAGTGAACGCTTAGGATTATAATAATCCAAAAGTCTTGCTGTCACTTCCGCCTTATTCTGGCGCTGAACCTCGTAATAATACTGCTTTACAAGCGGTATTGTAACTTCCTTTGCCGCAACCTTGACATGAACCGCAGCTTTCTGGTAGGTGTGGGTTATATCAAGAATCGGCTTAGGCATTGTCGCTGAAAACAGTGCCGTCTGGTGGTTCTCCGGAATTTCCTTAAGAATAGTCTCAATATCCTCACGGAAGCCCATGTTTAACATCTCATCCGCCTCATCAAGAACAATAGCCTTTATGTTCTCAAGACGCAGTGTATGTCTCCTCATATGATCCATGACACGTCCCGGAGTTCCGACAATTATTGATACATTTCCCTTGAGTGAGCGAATCTGCTTCGCTATATCCTGTCCCCCGTAGATAGGCAGAACCTTGATTCCGTGCATGAACTTGGCAAACTTGCGAAGCTCATCCGCCGCCTGGATTGCGAGTTCCCTCGTAGGGCAGAGAATTATGCACTGTACTCCCTCAACAGAAGGGTCTATTCTCTGTATCATCGGGATACCGAATGCAGCCGTCTTACCGGTTCCCGTCTGTGCCTGACCAAGTACGTCCCTGCCCTCTAAAAGAGCCGGAATCGCCTGCTGCTGAATCGGTGTCATCACTTCAAAGCCCATCTCCTGCACTGCCCGTATGATTCTCTCATCAATAGGCGCATCCTCATATCTGACTGCATCAGATACAGCTTCAGTGCTCTTAACCTCATTAGCATCATTGGTCATGTTGTCTGTTTTACTTTTTTCCATTAATTTAATTACTCTCTGCTTTCTATTATATTAGTACTTTCTTCTGTCAATTCCTGTCCTCTTATAATACTCAGCCTTATCCTGATACATCTGCTTCTCCGCATCCGTCAACAAAGCATCCGGATTTCTCGGTGCCTTATGAGTCCACACCTCACCTACAGCCATATTGACGCCATGCTGCTTCATATCCTCTTTAAGGAGTCCTACCCGCTCGTCGAGAGCTTCCCTGGTTACACCGTTGGCAACAGCTAAAAATTCATCTCCACCTATTCTGAACAAGCCATAGCCACTGAACACTCTCTGCAGGCTTTCGCAGGCATTTTTAAGAAGTCTGTCGCCCATCTCGTGTCCTTCGGTATCGTTCACCTTCTTAAGACCTGTGACATCACAATACACGATTCCAAGGCTTCTGCTCTCATCAACCGTTTTCATATACCTGCTAAGTGCATATCTGTTTCCCAGTCCGGTCAACTGGTCACTGTAGCTCATAACTTTGAGTTCCTTCACAAGATTTCTTCTTCTGATGCAGGATATGATAAAATGTCCTAATATGTGCAGAATATTGGATGCATATTTTATTGCACTCGCAGGAGGATTATCCACACCGTAAAAACCTATTGCCTGCTTGTTGTCATAAAGAGGCACGACAACAAGTGAATGTATATCCTGACGCTTTAAATTATCGTACTGCAGTGGATCACTCTCTCTTATATCCTCCAAATCAACTATCACAATGTGTCTGTTTTCGGCAAAATTCCTATACCAGTCGGCACATACCTCCTCAGGAACGTTCTGAAGTGTATCCTTCTGCGACTCAACACCGACAGCCGACCACTCGTAGGTATTATCATCCCCTCCAAGCTCGTTCTTCTCAAAAATATATGTCCTCTCTCCGTGCAATGCCTTGCCGATATATTCAAGCACTATCTGCAATGATAAATCAGGTGTAGGTGCCTGAAGTGCAATTCTGAGTGCCTCATTCGACATAGCCTCGATATTCTCATACCGGCTGGTTTCCCCACAATCATAGGTATGACCCGCCGCATCGGCATCAATTGCGATCTCCACTCTGTACCTTCTGCCACTGTCGGTGACAACTGTATCCTTAATGGCAAAATTCTTATTGAGAAGAGGATTGTAATGTTCCCACTCTATAAATTCACCCTCACGCAGCCGGCTGTTGTTACAAGCAGCACAAGGTGCCGCACAGTGTTGCAGCACCTCATAGCATTTCTTTCCCGAAACTTCGTCTAACGAATGAATTCCATACATCTTGAGTGCTTTTTTGTTCATATATACCAATTCATCCGTATCTATGTCCGAAGCATACACACATTCGTTCATATTTTCAAAGAATTCCCAAATTTTCATGGCATACACTATCCTTATTTTATTACAGTATATTGACAAATACATGTTTATTATACTTGCTTGTATATGAAAATTCAAGAATACTTTTGACTATTCATTTACAATATTATAATACGATTTTGACGTAATTCTGTACACAATGACGTAAAATAATGCAAACACAAGCACACACACCACATTCACCAGTGCGAAGGTACCCTTATCGTTAAAACCGAAGCACATCAAAAGCTTATTCACAATTGGAAAAGCAAAAGCAAGATGAACACACGCCGCCGCTATCGGCAGAAAGAATACCGTGAGCATCTGCGAATTGATGCTCGACTTGATATCTCTCCTGGTCATACCGAGCTTTTTCATAATCTCAAAACGTCCGCAGTCCACATAGCCTTCCGTGACCTGCTTGTAATATATGATAAGCACCGTGGCGAGCACAAACACAATCCCGAGGAAAATTGCAAGGAATAAGAGTGCCCCAAACATCGTGTAGAAGTTGTCCCTCTCGGCCGCTCTTCCCTCAACCTGAATATTGCTGATGCCTGTCAGCAGTCCTTCAGCATCCCTATACTCCTGCCCGAACAACGCTTTGATTTCATTTACAGTGACAATCTTCTTCGCCTCATCGCCTGTCATGTCGAACTGGTAGAACCACTGAATTGATACAATACTGCTGCCCTGTGAATTTTTCACCGGCATCATCTGCAGAGCTATATCACCCGGATTATTCACGAAAATGTAAATCGTAGGAATTACGTTTAATGCCTCCGTTCCGTTGGAGATAAATTTATCAACAACTCTCTTAACCTTATAGCGTGGTCCGTCATCTCCGACCGAAAGCTCGTCAAAAGAATTTGTCTTTGAACTTTCCATCCCCTTCGTGAAGCATATAACAGCCTCATCGTCTGCAATCTCGAGGTTATCATTCATCAGCCTGTTGTAGTCATCTGCTGAAATCGCAAACACCATATAAGTCTGTGCCGACTGTCCAAGATTGAAATTATAATACTCATCCTCCCCACACACAATTCTTCCATCGTCGAGCACCGCTCCGAATATTGCCGCTGAATAGTCGACCACATTCTCAGCTTCTTCCCCTGCTCTGCTTACATCATCCGCCACGAATGTCTTCATTTTTTCCATGTAACCATCCATGCTTTCATAATCGTCAAACGTGACCGTAATGTCAATATCCTTCGGGTATCTGTTTCTTATGACTCCCTCCTCGCCGGTATACAGACATACCGTCGAGGACAGCATGACGAGCACCATCGTGCAGAGTACACATATTGATGCAAGACCTGCACCGTTTCTCTTCATCCGGTACAGCATTGATGATACCGACACAAAATGGTTAGTCTTATAGTAGTAGTGCTTATTTTTCTGAAGTATCCGGCAAAGCGTGACTGAACCCGCGATAAACAACAGATAAGTTCCTATTATTACCATAATTACTGCGACAAAGAACATGGAAAGTGCCGTAATCGGATCTTCTATCGTCACCGCAATATAATATGCTCCTCCGAGGATAACGACACCGCACAGTGCGATAAACCAGTTAGCCTTCGGCGGTTTCTCTCCCTTGTTATCACTCTTTAGCAGCTCGACCGTGTTTGACATTTTTATTTGTCGTACCATATTAAAAAACAACAGTACATATATAGCTCCGAAAACCTTCAATGTCATTAAAAGTGCCTCGGCATTGACCTTTATATTGTAATTATTCTCCCCATTTATTGCATGCATCACGGCAATTTCACCGAGCTTTGCAAACACCATTCCGAACACAAGTCCTGTACTTATTGATATGAATGCAATCTGAACGCTCTCCCAGAATAATATTCTCGCCAGATTGCCCTTTCCCATACCAAGCACATTGTACAGTCCGAATTCCTTTTTTCTCCTCTTCATCAGAAAAGAGTTCGTGTAAAAGAGAAATATGACCGCAAAAATCATTATCACATACGTTCCCAATCCAAGCATTTCCGTCACGAAGGAGCCGCCGCGCACCGTCTTAAGCATCGTATCGCCCGCGAGAAATGCAATTATATAGAACATCATGACCATCCCCGTACAGGTCAGTATGTACGGAAGATAAAGTCTTTTATTTTTTCTTATACCGTCCCACGCAAGATGCGGGTAAAAGCCTATTCCCATCTGTCATTCCCCACTTTCTCTCACTCTTCACCGTTCCTGCTTCCTGTTGCAAGCACGGTAAGCGTATCGGCTATCTTTCTGTAAAATTCATCCTTTGAGTCCTCCCCACGGTATATCTGATGAAACACCTCCCCGTCCTTTATAAAGAGAACTCTCCCGGCATGGCTTGCAGCCTTCGCCGAATGCGTCACCATCAGAATCGTCTGTCCCTTCTCATTAATCTCACCAAAGAGCCTCAACAGCTCATCCGTCGACTTAGAATCGAGCGCGCCCGTCGGCTCATCCGCCAATATAATGCTCGGATTAATTATAAGTGCTCTTGCAACTGCCGCCCTCTGCTTCTGACCTCCGGAGACCTCGTAAGGATACTTTTTAAGCAAAGGCTCGATTCCGAGCTGAACCGCAAGCGGTATAAGCCTTCTCTTCATTTCCGCGTACTTTTCCCCCGCAAGCACAAGTGGAAGATATATGTTGTCCTCGAGCGTGAATGTGTCAAGCAGGTTAAAATCCTGAAAAACAAAGCCCAGCTTATCGCGTCTCAGCTGTGCAAGCTCCTTCTCGCTGAGCTGTGACAAATCCTGCCCCTCAAGCCTTATCCTTCCGCCTGTCGGCTTATCAAGTGCCGCAAGTATGTTGAGAAGCGTGGTCTTACCTGAACCTGATTCTCCCATAACCGCCACATACTCACCCTTCTCAACAAGGAAGGACACATTCTTAAGAGCTTCAACCTTATTGCCTCCGATCCTTGTCGTGTACGTCTTTTTGATGTTTGCTGCCTCTAAAATACTCATTTATCCCTCCATCTTAACGCTTTGAATGTTTGACCGCCGCACACACAACGCACGGCATTTTTTAATCTATTTTTTCTCCTCATGCCAACACTATATCAAAAAAGGAAATGCATCTCCATTTCATCGGCTTACATTTCCTCATTCAAATCTTACATTTATGTAATAAATTTTCATTCCACTTCAAGATTATTTCTCTCAAGCTCTATCGCAATCGTTGTTCCCTGTCCCGGAACCGATTCAGCCGTTATACCGTGCCCTAAGTTATTGCATATCCTCCTGCACAGGTACAAGCCGATTCCGCTCGCCTTTCTGTCCATGCGCCCGTTAAAGCCCGTATAACCTTTGTCAAATATTCTCGGAAGGTCATCAGGTGCTATTCCGATTCCCGTATCACTTATAACAAGCTTACTGCCCTCACAGCTTATCTTAACCTTACCGCTCTCCGTATATTTTACCGAATTTGACAACACCTGCTCAATCACAAAGCCAAGCCACTTCTCGTCCGTCAGCACCTGCTTATCAATCGTCTCATAATCAAGTACAAGCTTCTTCATTATAAACTGCGGCGCAAGCTTTCGTATCGCCGTGCGTATTATGTCATCTAACCTGTACTCCTTCAGCACATAGTCGGTCGAGTCCGAGTCAAGCCTCAAAAAACAAAGCACCATCTCAACATACTGCTCAATCCTCATAAGCTCCGTTCTTAACCTCCTCGAATCCTCTGAATCCTGTTTTTGAAGGATAAGGTGCATCGAGGCAATAGGTGTCTTTATCTGGTGCGCCCACATTGTATAATAATCCACCATGTCAGCATATTTCATGTTCATCGAATCCCCGAGACACATTCCGCTCTCCTTGAGCTTTCTTATGACCTCCAAAAGCTGAACCTGCATTATGTCGTCCGAATCCACGATTTTATTCAGTTCGTCGCCACCAAGTATTCTAACAAACTCTCCGTCATCACCGACAGTTTTTTGCAGGATTTCCTGCATTCTTTTCCATTTGCCGTATTTCATGCAGGCATCGACCGTGAGAGCCGTGAGAATTATCACGAAGCAGACGAATGTCGGATATGCAGCTGCTTTTAATGTTATGCCGTACATTCCGAAGGTAAACAGAAATATCACGCAGCACACCGCAAACACGGCGAGCTCCTTTTTCTTTCCGAATATATACTTCAATACAAATTGCAGTCTGTTTTTCATACCAATCCCCTTTTACACTATGTACCCGACTCCGAACCTGGTCGTTATGAAGTCTTTAAGCCCTGCATTGTCGAGCTTTTTTCTCAGCCTGTTCACATTCACCGTGAGCGTGTTCTCGTCCACGAAGCTGTCGCTCTCCCACAGTCTCTCCATAAGGCTCTCGCGGCTCACGACCTTTCCCCTGTTCTCCATAAGCGCAAGAAGTATCTTGTACTCATTTTTCGTCAAATCTATGTTATTTCCCTGATATGTCAGCGTGTTGTCAGCCGTGTTGAGCATTGCACCCTTGTGCTCGATTATGCTCACCGACGCTGCAAAGTCATAGCTTCTTCTGAGCATCGCCGAGAGCTTCGCGATAAGTACGTTTCTGTCAAACGGCTTCGCGATAAAGTCGTCAGCACCCATATTCACCGCCATGAGAATGTTCATGTTATCCGCCGCCGATGACAGGAATATCACCGGAATCTTTGACACCTTTCTTATCTGACTGCACCAGTAATACCCGTCAAAGTACGGCAGAGATATATCGAGCAGCACAAGGTGCGGCTGCACCGCTGCAAACTCCTCCATTACCTTCTCAAAATTTTTCACAATATGCACTTCCAGTCCCCAGCCTGCGGCATAATCCGCAATCTCCTTCGCTATTCCCGCATCGTCCTCGACCAGCAGTATTTTATACATTGTAACCCCTCCAAAAATTAATTATACATATCTTCCAATGTTATCAAAATAACATTATCATCAGAGATACTGTCGAACCACTCAGTAAATCCACTCAGTGAGAAAAACAAATATTTAGTAATCTTATACTTTCCGATAATCCGAGAGGCTCTTCTAATCAGCGTGTCATATACATTTTTATCTATCCGTTCATTTTTAAACTTGCATTCCCCGATTACGGCAGTCTTATCAATTTCGGATATTCCCACGATGTCTATATCGGCAGATTGCTGAATTCTCTCAACCTTTGAGTTTTCTATCTGCTCTGTTCCCCACCATACCCCCACGTTGGTCATAAACCCGCCGAATCGCCCTGCTCCATCTCAATAACGCTTGTTGCCTTTGGTATAAATTCATACCAGAATTTTAACATACTGTCATTTAAAATGTGCTGTGTTTTTTTCTGTTTTTCTCCTCAGTAATACATTTTCTCTTCTCGACCAAGCCAATCTCCATAAGCTTCTCCAATGAGTAGAGAACCGTTGTGTCCTTCTCTCCAACCTTTAACGAAATTGTATTGATTGTATTTTCACCTGACGCAATCTGTTCAATGATGTTATTTACCAAAGTAATATCCGAGAATTCCTGTGTAAGAAAACCGTTAAAAATTCAATCTTATCTTATCGACAAAAAATCCGGCACGGAGCGATATTCTCCATGCCGGATTATGTATTAAATCTAACCAACTTAGTTTTTTAGTTACTTACTGTCTCTTAGAGAGAACATCCTTCTCGTAAGCGCGTACATCATCAAGCCATGTAAGACCTACGCCTGCACCCTTCTTAGCACAGTAGTAATCCCATACAAGTGCGAACGGAGCTGCCTTGAACTCTTCCTTGTATGCAAGTCTGCCGCTCACATCGCCGTCCTTCTCAATCTTCTTCATTGTGTCAACCGGCTGTAAGAGAGCTGCAAGCATAGCCTTTCTTGTGTTGCGGATACCAATTACCCATGCTGCGATACGGTTGATTGACGCATCGAAGAAGTCGGTTGCAATGTAAGTATCCTCGAGCTTACCCATGCGCACAAGCTCCTCCATGATGGCTCTTGTCTCATCGTCGAAGCTTACTACATGGTCGGAATCCCAGCGTACAGGACGTGATACATGTAAAAGAGCGTGGTCTGCGAATGTGTATACGCCTGAAAGCTTAGCGGATACAACCTCTGTAGGATGATAGTGTCCTGTATCGAGTGTCATCATGATATGGTCGCTCTTTGCATTCATTACATAACCCATGCAGAACTCATGTGAGCCTACTGTATAGCTTTCAAGTCCGATACCGAATACCTTGGACTCAATACCGTCCATAACGCCCTTAACATCCTTCGTAGCCTCAAAAATCTTGTCATAGCTGTCCTTAAGTCTGAGTCTCGGAGCAAGTGTATCAACAGGAACCTCCTTGTCTCCATCAGGTGTCCAGTGGTTGATAACACATACCTTGCCAGTCTTTTCATAAAAATACTGACCAATCTTACGGCTTCTGATACCGTGCTCAATCCAGAAGTTACGAACATCGTCATCTGCTGCTGAGAGTGTTCCGTTCGAGCTCTTTGGATGTGAAAAATATGTAGGGTTAAAATCAAGACCGATATTATGCTCGTTAGCCCAGTCTACCCACTTGTCAAAATGCTTTGGCTCGATTGCATCTCTGTCAACGAAAGTGTCTGCCTCTAAGTAGCTTGCATGAAGGTTAAGCTTTAACTCTCCCGGGATGAACTTCATAGCCTCCTCGATATCCTGTCTTAACTCCTCGGCATTTCCAGCCTTGCCAGGATAGTTTCCTGTTGCCTGAATACCGCCTGTGAGTGCATCGTCGCCCTTCTTCTCAAGACCTGCAACGTCATCGCCCTGCCAGCAGTGCATGGAGATTGGAACTCTGTCCGCGATTTCAATCGCCTTATCTACGTCAACTCCATACTGAGCGTAGAAATCCTTTGCCATCTGATAACCCTTTTCAACATCGTACATTTTTAAAATCCACCTTTCATAAATTAATCATATAATATGTCGGGAAATAGACCCGGCTTGATTTCGGGAAATTATCCTACCTTCTTGATATCGAAGGATTCTGCTACACAGCTTCTTGCAGCCTCAAGTGTTGCGAACTCGCCGCCCTTTAACATCTGAGCCATAAGATTTCCGAGTGCAGTTCCCTCAACAGGACCTGCATACACTTCCTTGCCTGTCGCTTCCATCGTCTTTTTGTTGAGGTACTGATCCTGACAGCCTCCGCCCACAATGTGAAGTCGCTTGTAGGTTCTTCCCGTAATCTCCTCAATCTGCTTTACCGTCTCAGCGTAGCTGTCAGCAAGTGAGTTGTAGATGCACTGAAGCACCTGTCCGAGATTCTCAGGAACAGCCTGACCTAAATTCCTGCAATATGTCCTTATAGCCTCAGTCATGCTCTCAGGTGCAAGGAAGGACTGATCATTCACATTGACTCTCGAAGTGAAAGCCTCCTCCTTCTGTGCCAGCGCAATAAGCTCCTGGAACGGAAGCTTCGTCGGCTGCTCTCTTCTGACTGACTGAATCATCCATAAGCCCATGATATTCTTAAGATATCTGAAACGATAGTCATAGCCGCCCTCATTCGTGAAATTATACTCACAGCTCTTCTCCGAGCAGTCGGCTTCCTTTCTCTCAATGCCCATAAGTGACCAGGTACCTGAGCTCAGATATATGAAATCATCATCGTTTGCCGGAACCGCCATGACAGCCGAGCCTGTGTCGTGAGTTGCAGGGAGAACAACCTCCATGTCAAATCCCACTCTGTCAATAATCTCTTTCTTAAGCATTCCAACCGATGTCTTAGGAAGGTTGAGCTTTCCGAACATCTCTCTGTTGTAGCCGAGACGGTCTATTATCTCATAATCCCAATCCTTGGTAACGGCATTCACGAGCTGTCCCGTAGTCGCATTGGTGTACTCATTCTTCTTAACTCCCGTAAGAAGGAAGTTAAAATATTCGGGAATCATGAGAAAGCTCTTCGCATTCTCAATATATTCCGGATGCTCCTTCTTGATTGCATAGAGCTGATATACTGAGTTAAACAATGCCTTCTGTATACCTGTTCTCGCATAGAGCTCCTTCTCGGGAATCACCTTATAAAGTTCCTTGTCTATGCCCTCTGTTCTTGAATCTCTGTATGCCACGGTGTCTCCGAGAACCTTATCATTCTCGTCAAGAAGAACGAAATCCACTCCCCAGGTGTCAATCCCCATAGATACCGGAATCTTTCCAATCTCCTTACACTTGGCAATACCGTTCACAATCTCCTCGAACAATCTGTCAATATTCCAGCACAGATGTCCGTCCCTCTTCTCCAGATTGTTCTCGAAACGATATACCTCCTCATAGGTAATCTTACCGTCCTCAACATGTCCGAGAATATGCCTTCCGCTTGACGCCCCAATGTCAACAGCCAGATAGTAATTGCTCATATAATCCTCCAATCTTCCGCGCTCAACCGCCATAAACTATATTCATTATAGCTCAAAAAAGGACATAATAAAAGGACGTATATTGGTCAAAAATACGTCCTTATTTGCAACGTTCATCCCTGTAATGTTTTGGGCTGCAGCCATATTTTTCTTTGAATACCCTGAAAAAATAACTCGTGTTATCATACCCGACCGCCGCTATAATATCCGCTATCGGAAGCGTCGTCTCCGTGAGGAGCTGCACCGACTTGTTAAACCTTTTAATCTGCAAAAGCTCCTTAAAATTGTACCCCGTAGCCTGCTTTACATGGCGCGAGAGCGAGTATATCGACATATTAAGGCGGTTAGCAAGTTCCGCAAGCGAGCCGTCCCTGTAATTCTCCTCCACATACTTAAGCGTCGCGAAGGAAATCCTGTTCTCATTGCCGACATCTAGCGTGTTCCCGTCCTGCTCAAGCTTATCGACATAGTTCATAAGCTGCAAAAAGAGAAGTCCCATCGTAGTCTGGTTGATACGTCGGTTGTTGCTCTGCTTATTCACGAGCGACCACACCATATTCTCGACCAGATTCTGTATCGGAAGTATGTCCGAGACGTTAAAATGCAGATAAGCCGCCTCATCGGTATTGTTGCAGAGGGTGCTGACTATGAATTTTCTCAGCACATTCTCCTCCTCCATCATATCGAACGCCACATCAAAAAATTCAGGTCTGACAATGAAGTTCACCGCAATGTCATCCTCGCCCGCCGGAAGTATCTCATGATAAGAAAACTGATTGAGGAAGAGAAGATTCCCCTGTTCTAACACAATCTTGGTATCACTATTGATAACGTGTGTGGTGCTTCCGCTGCACATATAGATTATCTCAATGTAATCATGTCGATGCTTAGGGAAAGCTACGAACCGCGTATGCGTTCTTATATTGATAAGACTTCCCTTGTCGAGCATCTTCTCTCCACGGATGGTGAATTCACCCGTGGAAGAATAGCGGTCTTTGCTTATCTTTTTGCCCGAGAGAATCTCCTGCTCCTCGGGCGTTATTTTTCTCAAAATATCGAGAAGCTCTTTGTTCATAAGCGCTCCCTCATTTTTACTGATTATTTGCTCATTATCGAATCCACGTTGATGAGTTCGTACGGCTCCGTCGCCGCTCCCTCAACCTTCACATTTACAAGGTTGAGCTTCTTTACGTTGGCTGCCACAATTCCGCGCCTGCTTGAAGCGTCGCAGCCGAGCATCATCGCTGCAACACCCGACTTGGCATCCTGCGCATAGTCGATGTGGACGTTCTCCATCGTAACCTCCGCAATCTTCTGCTCAGGAAGTCCGTATATATACGCTCCTGCCACATGGCAGTTATGGCACTCGATGTTTCTGAAGGTCAGTCTGTCAATTCTAGGTGTCCTGTCGTCGACAGGAAGCGGATTCCTGCTTCCCACATATTCTGTCTTTCCATCCGGGTCACAGAAATAGAAGCTGTTGACAACAAACGGAGTCATGACATTGTCCATCTTGATGTTTTCAAATGTAATATTATCAAGAACGGAATCTTTTCCTCTTCCTCTTCTTGTCTTTACACGCAAGCCTCTGTCGGTATTGAGGAACAGACAATCGGTAATCTTTACATTGTTAACACCTGCAGCAATCTCGCTTCCCACCGTAACGGCACCATGTCCGTCACGCATGCAGGACTGGCGTACAAGCATATCGGAGGTAGGAATCTTATGCTTTCTTCCCATATATATCTTGCCTGACTTTATTGCTATACAGTCATCGCCAACCGAGAAGTATACACCGACAATCTCCACACCCTTGCAGGACTCAGGATCAAGCCCGTCCGTATTGTGTGAATCGGCCGGGTTAATTACCTTCAAATCGACAAATCTTATATTCTCCGTAAAATACGGGTGCAGCGTCCATGAAGGTGAATTTGTCACGGTCACACCGTGAAGAACCACATTTTTGCAATGGCTGATGAACACAAGTCTCGGTCTCCACGCAATCTTTCTTATCTTGCAGTCCTTCCACCAATTGTCAAAGCCTGCACATCCGTCGATTGTTCCTTCACCTGTTATAACCACATTCTCAACATTGATTCCCGTGATTATACCCGTAAAACAATCAAGCGGATTTCCTTCCCATGTTCCTAAATTATACTCATCCTTCTCGTCATAGCTCTGAATCATGCCGGGAAGTATACCGAACTTCTCCCTCTCCGTAAACGCTGACAAAACAGCATCCTTCGCAAGGTCAAGCACAAGGTCACTCTTTAAGAAAAGTGATGTAATCTTATACACTCCCGCCGGAACAAACACTCTTCCACCCTTAGGGCATGCCATAATGGCAGTCTGTATCGCAAGTGTATCGTCATGTTCACCGTTGCCGTATGCTCCGAAGTCGCGTACATTAAGCGTCACATACTCATAATCGGTGTGTACATCTATATATCCCTTGTTATTCTCATTTTTAGTGCCCGCATTTCCAGCCTCACCGCTCTCAACAACCTCAATGCTGTAATCCGTATCCGGCAAAAGCCCGTAAATTGAAGTAATAACGCGGTTCGTCGACTGCGTGTATACTCCATTAACATAAATATCATAATTAGGTGTATCCGTGTAGAAAATACCCGTATTTTTAAGCTCTATGCAGACATTTCTTGATGTCTTTGCAACCAGACCAAGCTCCATATAATTCACTCCGTTCCGCCGCATATCCGCGGCTTATTTTATTAAATGTCCGATACTTTTAATTTACCGTATTTTGCATATGTTTATATTTCATATACCCGCTTGCGTATATGCTTACATCTGCTCTGCATATATGCTTACATCTGCTCTGCATATACCTGATACTTCTCGGCAAGAACCACCTTGAGTGCACATGCCTTTTTCACAGCAAGCTGCATAACCGACTGTGCATCCGCATCAGCCATGATATTTACATGCTCACCACTTATATGCTTTCTCATTATTCCCTCGCGTTCCCATGCCCTGTCAATAAGCTGTCCAAGCTCATCCCTGAACATATCAACAAGGCTTCTGTACAGCTCATATACAGGTTCTGCAATGGCCGCAATCGTATCCGCGAGTGCAAGCATAAAGAGTGCTTCCTGCATCTCATTATTTCTGTCACTCTTTTTAAGTTCTGCGAATCTGACGGTGAGTGCATGATAATGTTCCTTGCCTCCGAACATGGTCTCATAATTCATATCAAAAGCAAGCCCCATATATGTCTCCGACTTCTCAAGCTCGGTTATCACACTCTTATATGTCTCATCACCTGTCAAATTGTATGCCGCATACAGAAGATTCATCGCCGACGGATATTCACACCCATCAACTGCCGTCTTCTTATCCTTCATCTGTTCAGCCTTATCAACTATAGCCTTCTTAAGTTCTTCCTTCTCGTTGCCTTCCGGAAGTGTACCATACTCCCACACGGCACGACTCACAATGACACCCTCAGGCGCGCCCATGCTCTCAACAGACATGTAGCGCAGAGTGTCAATAATATCTCTCGTTGTCATGTTATATTCCTCCAAATCTAAAATTAACTTAATACTTTCTGATTACGCATATTTAACATATACGCAAGTCGACTTTTTGAAGCCTCCGGTACTTAGGCAATGTATTATATTGCCTTATGTACCGCTGTGTGCTTCAATTAAGCGAGAGCGGGTCGACGGTGTATATATTAAATATGCGTAATCTATAACATCAACTGATTTAGTCGATTAATAAGGCTGCATCCTCTTTCACATCGTCAGGGTTCACGAGCATGTCTCTGTATGGGCTGTCAAGCTTAGCTATTCCTGCTGCAATCAGCTCTGCAAATGCAACAGTGCCTGCATACTGAAGATGAGTGTTATCCGTCTTGCCCTCAGGATAATTAGGAAACTCCCCCGGTGCCAAATGCATGAACCATTTTCTACTGTCCATATCTCCCGTCTTTTCTATCTTTCGGCGGCTCATTGTACACAAATCAATAACCGGTACATTGCACTCTTCACCAACCTCAAGCATTGCCTGCGGGTATGTAAGATGCGTATTGTCAACAAGCTTCCCCTCCGACACAAACAGCCTTCTGTACAATGGTGTTATAAGGAGCGGATACGCCCCGACATCCCTCGCCGTCTTAATGAAAGTTCTCAGATTGTCTTTAAAGCTTGTCTGTGGCTCCGTATATCTCAATGGGTCATTCTTCTCGTCATTATGTCCGAACTGTACAAAGAGAAAATCTCCCTCGCGTATATTCTCCTTAATAAATTCTAATCTTCCTTCATCAATAAAGCTCTTCGTGCTTCTTCCATTCTCCGCACGGTTGACAATGAGAATTTCCTTCCTGACAAAAAGTGAAAATCCCTGTCCTATACCGCACTGCGGATAGCTTGTAAAATCATTCTGCTTAACCGTGGAATCTCCTGCCCAGAAGATTCGCGGTGTATCTGACAATAAAGCCATGTGTGTTCCTCTTTTCTTTAAGCTTGCGTGTAAAAACCATATTACATTTCGAGTGTATAATCCTCTATGTCCATGAATATCAACTCCATTGTCCGAAGCAAGATGTTCTAAGAACTCTGATTTACCTTACATCCATATACGCCACCGATGCCAGCCGTCCATCCATGGACTTTGGCATCTAAGCCAACATCCATGTTGGCTTTGGCTAATCTGTGAACAGAGTTATAAGAACATCTAAACTTCTCCCAAAAGTCGTGATATTCATGGACATAGAGGATTATACACAGCTAAGTTTTATACTGTTTTTACATACTTTAAGTATTGTTTAACAAAAAAGATGTTGTCATTGTGATTGTTGACAAATTTTCTGTATTTTTGTATCACTTATACCGTTATTCTACTACATTTACATTCATTTTTCAATCACAATACGCTTAATTCCTATGATATTACTGTATTTCCACGGAAAATGAATTTATGCAAATTCATGAATTTATGTAAATTAAAGTAAAAGTATCAAAGCATAAGCAACCACTTGGCGATGTGTAAAATGATATATTCATGTATTCGGTGACTTTTGGAAGAAGCTTAGATGTCCTTAGAACTTTGTTCGGCACACAGCCAATTCCGGCATGGACGCCGGAATAGCCGCCATGCAGGCACGGATGACTGCTTGGCGGCGGTGGCGAACATATAATGTATGTTTATCAAAATTCTTAGGACATCTTGCTTCGAACAACGGAACCAAATACATGAATATAATCATTTACACGCGCAATGTCCCAACATGCTTTGATACTTCACTATATGCAAAAAGGGCTCCGGGGAAATCCCCGAAACCCTTGAAGTACAAAATCACTCTTTAACCGCACCTACATTAACACCCTGAACAAAGTAGTCCTGGCAGAAAGGATACAGAATCATGAATGGAATAATCGCTACGATGATAGCTGCGTTCTGAATCGTGTTACTTGATATAGAACCATCATCGGTAGGAAGGTCACTATCCATAACCATCGCTCTTAACTTCATCTGGAAGTTGAAAAGCTTATTCTTTGTAATGTAAATCTTGAAGTTGGTGTAGTCATTCCAATATGAAACCGCAAACATAAGACCGATAGCTGCGAGAGCTGCCTTTGAGAGCGGAAGCACGATTCTGAAGAAAATCATAATCGGTGAACATCCGTCAATCTCTGCCGCCTCAAAAAGTGAGCCCGGAATACCTTCGAAGAAGTTTCTCATGAGTACGAGGTTGTATACGTTGATACCCATTGGAAGGATAACTGCCCATAATGTGTTAGTTAAGTGTAAGTTCATCATAACAACGTATGTAGGAATCATACCACCGCTGAACAACATTGTGAAGAGAAGTAACCATGAGAAGAAGTTTCTACCCGGCATCTCCCACTGAATGAGCACATAAGCACCGAGAGTGGAAAGTGTAAGACCTACAAATGTTCCCGCTACTGTTGTAACGATGGAAATAAGGAATGGTCTGTATAAGTCCGCTCTGGAAATAATCATCTTGTAACCGCCGGCTGTAAACTGCTTAGGCCAGAAGTTAAGTCCGTAACCAACTGTTGCATCAAATGAGTCAACCAATACCTTCCAAATAGGCAAAAGTATTATCAATGATATAACTATGAATAAAATTGTGTTGAAAATTGCAAAAGGAGTAATTTTCTTCTTAGGCTTCTTATAAACGTATTTATTTTCTTCCATATTCTTCTACCTCCTTATACAATTCCACGACCACGCACCTTCTTAGATGCGAAGTTACAAATTAACACAAGTCCACAGCTTACTACGGAACGGAAAAGACCGACCGCTGTTGTATAACCGTAATCTGCTGTACCTGAACTGAAGGTTCTGCGGTAAATGTATGTCTGAAGAACATCGGCCTCATCATATACAGATGGGTTATACATAACGAATACTGACTCGAAGAGGTTCATAACCTTAGCAAGGTTAAGAATAAATACAGTAATGATTGTGTTTGCAAGAGCCGGAAGAGTAATGTATTTCATTCTGTTCATACGGTTAGCGCCATCAATCTGTGCTGCCTCATAGAGGTCAGGGCTGATACCTGAAAGAGTTGCGAGGAAGAGGATAGTTCCCCAACCTGTATCCTTCCATATATTAACGAGGAAGTATACCCAACGCCAATTAGCACCATTAGTAAGGAACTCAATAGGCTTATCAATAATACCTGCGTTGATAAGTGCGGTGTTGATAACACCGGTTGTTGATGTTGAAAGTAACATCTTGAAGATAGATGCAACTACTACCCATGACATGAAGTGTGGAAGGTAAATAATTGTCTGTACTGTCTTCTTAAAGTAGATATTCTTCATCTCATGAAGTAAAAGTGAGATGATAACTGCCATAAACGTGTTCAGGAACAGCTTGATGATTGAAAGGAAAAGTGTATTTCCGAAGGCTGAAAAGAACGCCTGAGAATCAAGCTTGGCAAGCGGTGTAAGACCGAACATGCTTATAAACTGCTTAACGCCGACGTATACCGGCTCAGAACCTGACTTATACTCTGTGAATGCATATCTTAAGCCTGCCATTGGAAAGTAGTTAAAGATGATTAAGAATACAAGTACCGGAACAGCCATCACATAGAACCATCTATGTACATACATTCTACGCCATATTGATGTGGAGTTACCTGTAAAATGAGGATCAACTTCAGGCTTTTTCTTGAACTTTAATACATCAAGGAATACACCGGCAACGCCGATTACCGTACCGATGAGTACTATAGGAAGACCAAGTCCGACCATCATTCCCGGTGCGCCGTGAAGACCGCACGCGTCATTATATGCTACACCAAAAATCACTGCTGCCAGAACAGTTGTGATAATTGAAAATTTTTCGTATTTAACTGCACAAAGTACAATGGATGCTACTAAAAGTAACATAAAAATATACCATACCGCCGGATGCTCATAGTTCATCATACCATAAGCCGGAGTATACATCTTTAAGTTAACATTCTCGCTATTCTGTATGAACGGGAACAATCCGCCTAAAAAGGAGATAACTGCACCTGTGATAGCAATAGGCTTAATATTAGATGGCTCTCTGCGAACCTGCCAGCCGCACTTCGGACACTTCTTTGCCTTCTTTGGTATCTCGGTGTTACATGCCTTACATAACATTGTCATACCTTCTTTCTCTTATAATAAATGGGAAGTTATTTGACGAGTTACTACCTCGCAAATAAAATATATAACAAAACAATTTTCAACCGAAACGCTGCCGGAGACTGAAACTCAGCCTCCGGCGGCTTTCTTAACTCAATATTCTTATAATAACCCGCAAATAACTATCAGAAGATAATTAGTTGTTGAATGACTCTAAGATAGCGTCTGAAATAGGGCCACACTCTTCCTTGTACTGTGCAATAGCCTCAGCACCTGTCATATTACCCTGTGTAACTGCTGCAACAAGCTTCTTCTTAGCATCCTGAAGTGTTGAGCTATACTTCTGTGAAACCTCAGTAGAGTTGATTACAGGAGCTGCCTTTGAATTAGCATCAAATAACTTGAATGAGCTGAGAGCCTCATCCGTTACTGTTGATGCATAACCAGGATCGCCATCAGGATATACGGCAGGGTCGAAATCAGCAAGCTTTAACTGAGCCTCGAAGAGGTTCTTCTTTGTCTTTGTCTGCTTCTCTGCATTAACAGTAGCCTCAGTTACCTGGCCAACTAACTTGCCGTCTTCCATTACATAGTGAACGCCCTCAACACCGTACTGCCATAACATCTGTGTAGCACCACCATCAAGGATTGTATCAATAAAGTACTTGAATACGCCCTCAGGGTTCTCACATGCAGATGTGATACAGATCATAGGTGAAAGTCTCTCATAGTAAGCACCCATCTCCTCGATTGGCTCAAGAGCCCATACGCCTGTGTCAATTCCGTTCTTCTCAAGGTTAGTAGTGATGGTATATGCCCATGTACCTGCCCAGTATGTGAATACAGATGTTGATGTTCCCGTATAGAACTTGTTACGAACATCGGATGTTGATGGGGACTCAAGAATCTGTGAGTCGAGAACACCGTTAGCGTAGCCCCAAGCAAGTCTGTCAAGAGCTGCTGCCATAGCGTCTGTTGCGAAACCGTCTACCCATGCGCCTGCTGTCTCATCATAGTAGAAATCAGGATAAGCGTCCTGATAGAACTCAGGAAGGTAGTTAACATAAGGAGCCTCGTCTGTGATAAGACCTGCTGCAAGAACAGGAGCTGCACCTGTTACACCCTTAAGTGCAAGCAGGAAATCCTGATACTCAGCCCATGTCTTAGGAAGAGTATCCTGTGTATAACCGGCTGCCTCAGCAAGTGCTGCATTAACGTAGGTTACACATCCGTTACCACGAGCAGGATAGAATCCGTAGATTCCCTTCTCTCCATCCGGTCCTGTTACATACCAGCTGTCAATGATGTTCTGGGCAACATCGATTAATCTGCCTGAATTATATGTGTCAGAGTTAAGCCATGCATCTGTCATGTTCCAAAGGTTGCCCTGTGCTGCATAGGATGCATAATAGTTAGATGGAAGAATAACTACATCTGCAAGTGTTGACTTATCTGTGAACGCAATACCAACCTGCTCTGCATATGTAGAATGATCAGGACGAATCCACTCAATCTCAATACCGAGCTGCTTTTCTAATGCATCATAGAATGCCTCAGCGTAGTTATCGCCCTCCTTGAATACTGTTCCATCCCACATAACCTTAATCTTGTCAGGCTTAACTATCTCAGCCGGCTGAGTAGCTGCCTCTGTTGTTGTCTCTGCTGCTGATGTTGTCTCTGTGCCTGCTGCCTGAGTTGTTGTCTCTGCTGCGGATGTAGTAGTGTTGTTGTTGCCTGTTGCACTGTTACAAGCCGTCATTGAGAGAGCCATGGTAGCTACAAGTCCAAGAGAGACAGCTTTTTTTGTCATCTTTTTCATTGTAAGAAATGACCTCCTTTTAAAAAATAAAGATAAATGATTATTTCACGTTTCATAAACGTGTAACCCTGTCGCAATTAGTAATAATTCTAATTTCGGCATACTCATACTACCACAATTTATACAAAATATACAAGTACTATTTTTATTATTTTATAAAAAATTTCACGGTTTTTTTAACAATATGTTGTATTGTATTGTTTTTAGTTGTCTTTTACTGTCTTTATGTCTGTTTTGTAGTGAAAACAACAATGTAAAATTGTGCATGCTATGTAAGCGTTTCCAGTTTTTCTGTTGATTTTGCATAGTTTTGACCAAAAGCAGCCAATATGTCCGGCAGATAAACCGAATTCAATTTAAAAATAATGCTACCATAACCAATTAAAAGGTGCTATAATTGAAATACTATGTTAACAAATTATCAAACTGCATAAAAAAGGAAAATAATTATGGAATTTTTATATCTTCTTGAAAGCATAAGAAATGGTTTTCTCGATGTGTTCTTTATTATATGTACCTCATTCGGGGAGGAGCTTGTGCTGGTAAGCCTGTTTGCAGTCATCTTCTGGTGTATCAACAAGAAGCTTGCCTACAGAATTGCGTTTTCCTACTTTCTGTCCGGTGTTGCGGTACAGGGTCTCAAGGTTCATTTCAGAATAGAAAGACCGTGGGTTCTCGACCCTGAATTCAAGCCTGTCGAACAGGTTATGGACACTGCTACAGGATACTCATTTCCAAGCGGACATACGCAGAGTTCGACAAGTCTCTACAGTTCTGTCTCATTCTACTTTAAGAAGAGATGGCTGTACGCTGTTTCTTTCATTATAATAGCTGCCGTTATGCTTTCCCGCATGTATCTCGGCTGCCATACTCCCAAGGATGTGCTTGTAAGCTTTGTGATAACAATCGTCATCAGCATTGCAGTGAGCCTGATATACGACAATCTCAATTCAAACACACTCACGGATATTTTGGTTATGCTTCTCATATTTGCGCTGTCAGCCGGACTTTTCGGTTATTCATACCATGTGGTCAATTCAGGACTTACCACTGACGTTCTCGCTATGGACGGCTTTAAGGCAGCCGGTGCCGGTGCCGGGTTTGCAATAGGATGGTTTATTGAAAAGCACTATATCAATTTCAACCCAAAAAACAGCCGCGTATGGCTGCAGCTTATCAAAGTGGTCATAGGACTTGCAGGCGCACTTGCATTTAAAAGCGGGCTTAAGCTTCTCCTTGGCAACACAATACCTGCCAACACCTTCAGGTATTTTATGGTGATAATGTGGGTAACAGTGATTTATCCTATTATAATTAAAAGTTTCATAAAAGAACCGATACAGTTTTAATCCGGCTGTATCGGTTCTTCTATATCTATATTCTTTTCCTCATTAATCTGCGCCTTGCCTGACGTTATCTCCGTGATTTCCTTTATAACTCTTTCACACATTTTCTCCGGAACCGCAAGTACAAGTCTCACATCCGCTTCATATATTATATTTTCGAGCATCCACTCATTCTTCTGCGCAGCGTATTGAAGCTTTCCCGCACTGTTATAATCGGTTCTCACCGTTATACGGCTTCCCTTCGTCCGCACGGCTATTGAGCTGTTGCAAAGAGCATCAAGCGACGACTTCTGATATGCGCGCACCAATCCGCCTGTTCCAAGCAATGTTCCGCCAAAATACCGCGTCACTACAATGAGACAATTATGAATGCCTCGCCCCACAATAACCTCAAGTATTGGCTTTCCCGCAGTTCCCGACGGTTCGCCATCGTCTGAAAATCTCATAATTTCATTGTTATCTCCAATAACAAAAGCATAACAGTTATGCCTTGCATCCCAATATTTTTTCCGGGCAGCTTCAACATAGGAAGCAGCCTCCTCCTCACTTGAGATGCTGTATACCGCCGCAATGAACCTCGACTTTTTCTCCTCATAGTAGCCTCCGCCACCCGTCTTTATGAATGTAACGCGCTCTGCCATGTCAATTCTCCTACCCGGTTCTTGTTTAAAATAAGGATAATATGTGAAAAATGAATTGTAAAGCAATAATTTACTTTATTTGACTGTCCTTTTTTGATATAATATAAAAATCGGAGGTTATATACAATATGAATTACAGTTCAAAATCAATACGTAGGAAAATAAAAGCTCTACGCTCGCCGTCAACCAAGCTCTGGCGCAAGGCAGTGCTTTTAGTTTTTAAACTGATAACCGTATGCCTTGTCATCTGCTTTGTGATGATAGCATGCGTAGGTCTCGGAGCATTCACGGGAATAATTCAGACCGCTCCCCAGATTTCATTGGATGCCGTTTCACCTCAGTGGTACCAGTCATACATATATGACAGCAACGGCAATAAGGTTGAGACACTTGTGGCTTCCGGCTCCAATCGAATTGAGGCGAGCATAAGTGATATGCCGCAGCACCTCATAGACGCTTTTATAGCCATTGAGGATTCACGTTTTTATTATCACAACGGCATTGACCCTATAGGAATCGTACGTGCAGCCTACTCCACAATAAAGAGCGGCTTTAAGGAGACTCAGGGAGGCAGTACGATAACGCAGCAGCTTATCAAGAACAATGTCTTTTCGGCTGAGAGCGAAAACGGACTTATCGATACATTTAAGCGTAAGTTTCAGGAACAGTATCTTGCACTTATCTTAGAGCAGAATGTCGACAAAGACACTATTTTACAGAATTATCTCAACACCATCAATCTCGGCAACAACAACTTAGGTGTACAGGCTGCTGCACAGAATTATTTTAACAAGGACGTATCCGAGCTGACCATCTCTGAGAGTGCGGTAATTGCCGCAACCACCTCTAACCCATACCGCTACAACCCGGTACGTTTACCTGACAACAACAAGGAGAGACGTGCGATAGTACTCCGGAATATGCTTGAGCAGGAGCTTATAACACAGCAGGAGTATGATGAGGCACTCGCGGACAATGTGTATGACCGAATAATGAATGTCAAGAACACCTCGACCGGCTCAACCGCCTACTCCTACTACACCGATGCCCTGATCTCACAGCTCATGGAGGATCTAATGAACCTCAAGGGATACACGCAGACTCAGGCTTACAACCTTGTGTACCGCGGAGGTCTGCAGATATATTCATGTCAGGACAGTGAATTACAAAAATATGCCGAAAGTGCTGTCAATAACCCGGATTACTACTCCGGACGTTATGATTTCACGCTCCGTTACCGGTTACAGGTAAAAGACAAGGACGGAGAATTCCACAGCTACACCGAGAATTCCATCCTGAACTTCTATCAGTCCACACTCGGAATGTCAGGTTTCTCTCTAATGTTTTCCACGGAATCGGAGGCGCAGGAAGCAATCAGCACATTTAAAACCTACATTCTCAAGGAAACCGGCGGTACTGTGGTTGACGGCACCGAGAATATAGCCTACACACTTGAACCACAGGCATCCTTTGTACTTATCGAGCAGTCCACGGGATATGTAAAGGCACTTGTCGGAGGCCGCGGTGACAAGACACATTCATTGGTGCTCAACCGTGCGACGGACTCAACACGTTCACCTGGTTCAAGCTTTAAGCTTCTCACGGTGTACTCTCCGGCACTCGACACTGCCGGAATGACCCTTGCTACCGTATATGATGATGTACCTTATCTGTACTCGACCGGCAAACTTGTAACCAACGTCGACGATGAATATCATGGACTTATGACAATACGTGAGGCGATAACCGTATCGCGTAACGTGCCTGCCGTAAAGATAATAACGGACATTTCACCTGAGCTTGGTTACAGCTATGCGTTAAGCTACGGAATATCGACGCTCACCGCTGAGGAGCAGCACTATCAGGCGATTGCACTCGGCGGTATCACGAATGGAGCAACGAACTATGAGATGACCTCAGCCTACGCGGCGATAGCCAACTATGGTGTGTACAACGAGCCTAAGCTCTATACAAAGGTGCTTGACCACGACGGCAATATTCTTCTTGACAACTCGGTTTCTAACAGCCACCGTGTAATCAAAGAGTCGACAGCATGGCTCTTAGACAGTGCTCTCAGAAGCGTTGTCACAGACAACCTCACTTATTTGATGAGCGACAATATGTACTATGCAGGTAAGTCAGGTACTTCACAGCTCAACACCGATAAGTGGTTCATAGGCTTCTCTCCTTACTATACCGCCGGTATCTGGATCGGTAACGATGACAGCACACCGGTAAACACGGCATACTACACGATGACACATCTCAATATATGGAAGGATATTATGGATCACGCCCATGAAGATCTTGAGTATACCGAATTCCAGAAGCCATATAACATAGTGGAAGCCGAGGTATGTGCTGAATCAGGCAAGCTTGCCATACCGGGGCTGTGTGACAGCGACCCTCGCGGAAGCCAGGTAATAACCGAGTACTTTGAGGACGGAACCGTTCCTACGGAGGTATGTGATGTGCACATTCAGGTTACTATGTGCAAGGCTTCCGACAAGATAGCCAATGAAAACTGTCCTCCTGAATCACGATATAAAGCAGTCTACATCAAGAAAGATTTATCACTCATCCAGAATATGGAGCAGTACATCATAACCGACCTTGACTATGTCATAACACCCGACAAGTTGAACGACGAGTGCGATGTGCACTGAGAACTGCTCCCATAAAAATATGTTCTTAAAATATATATAAAATGTCGTATCAGAACGCCTTACATGAAGCAAAATGATATTTTTGCGCAAGAATAAGCCGAAGTTAAGTAACACGTTGAGGCTTATCTTGTGCAAATAATATCATAGTTTAAGGTAATCTCCTGATACGACATTCTTTTTATTTACTTTTTCATTTTCGGATTAGTTATCAGTGACGCAATATAACCAAATATCAATGCACCTGATATGCCGACCGCTCCCGCCTTGAAACCACCCTTAAATACACCGAGAAGTCCTTCGAGGTCAACAGCTTCCTTGACACCTTTCCACAATACATTCCCAAAGCCGAGGAGCGGAACCGTGGCTCCCGCTCCCGCCCAATCGGCAAACGGCTGATACAGGCCAACAGCTCCGAGCACTGCTCCAGTGCACACAAGAAGTACCATTATTCTTCCCGGCATAAGCTTTGTCTTTTCCATAAGTATCTGAACCACAACACAGATTAAGCCACCCACAACAAATGCTTTTATATAATCCATAACAATCTCCATTCCGCTATCCATTTATTACCCCTGATTTCCTATCCGCTCCAGCACAACGCCATGCGCTATCCCCGGTATACTCATCCCTTCATTGTAGCTGACAGTCGACATAAGTGCCCCCGTCGGCACGAACAGCACTCTCTTGTACTTTCCTTCCTCCATTCTCCTCAATATATATGCGCACAAGGTTGCCGCCGCACATCCGCAGCCGCTTCCTCCCGCATGTGTATCCTGAGTGTTCTGATCAAAGATAATCATTCCGCAGTCAGAATGTATCTCCGATATATCAATCCCCTTTTCTTTCAGCAAATCGATCAGTATTCTCTGCCCCACATAGCCCAAATCTCCTGTGAATATCTTGTCATAATGTCCCGGTTCGACTCCAAAATCACGCAGATTTGAATAGATCAGGTCTGCACACGCCGGAGCCATGCTTGCCCCCATATTAAAAGAATCCTTCACACCATAATCCACAATTCTTCCCGTCGTCACACCCTTTATACACACTTTTCCCGAATACCCCGCATTACAGCCCACAGCCTTCTCAATAATCACACCGCCGCTTCCAGTGACGGTCCATGTAGCTGACAGAGGGCGCTGATTCCCGTATTCAAGAGGAAAACGAAACTGTTTCTCCGCACTGGCAAAATGGCTTGATGTCACGGCAATAACCCTGTCGGCACAGCCTCCCGCCACAAGCATGGAACCGAGTGACATTCCCTCTCCCATCGTAGAGCACGCACCGAACAGTCCGAAATAAGGTATGTTATATTTTGCAAGCCCGAACGATGATGCGATAAGCTGTCCTAACAGGTCTCCAGACAGAATATATCTTACATCCTTCCCACTCACCCCTGCCTTGCTAAGAAGATGTTCCACAACCTTCTCCTGAAGAGTGCTCTCCGCCTTCTCCCATGTATTCTGTCCCGCCATCGGGTCAGTCACTACCTCGTCAAAAAGCTTCCCGAGCGGTCCGTCTCCCTCCTTCTCTCCCGCAACACTCGCTCTCGCCGTTATCACCGGAGGTTCATCATATAAGACACTCTGCCTGCCAATCATTTTTACACTCATACAACAAAAAAGCCATCCTGTGGCATCCTTTCTAAATTCTTTCTGTTAGATAGAATGCCCCAAGACGGCTTTCATTATTCTTATATATAAGATATGCGTTTGTCAACTCCGCTTCCGGTGTGCCGTTACAGCTTATCACTCATTATGTTCTTATAGCCCTCACCATATATCTCATTGGCACTGGATATGATCATAAAGGCGTCCTTGTCCTCGCTCTTTACAATCTCCTCTATCGCAGGCCCCTGCTGCTTCCTCGCAACACAGAGAATAACCTGTTTTTCTTTTCCCGTATATGCGCCCTTGCCCTGCAGGAATGTCGCTGTTATGTCAATCTCCTTCAATATTCTCTCAGAGATTGCCTGAGGCTTATCACTTATAATGTAAAAAAGCTTCGCCTCGTCTCCTCCGTATAAAACCATATCAAGCACCTTTCCCTGAACGAACACCGAGATAAGCGCATACATTATGATATTGATATCTTTGAACACAAAGCCCGAAAAAGCTACTATCACAATATCGGTGAGCAGAAATATCACTCCCGTCTTGATATGCTTATACTTGTCATGCAGCACCTTCACAATAATATCAGTGCCGCCCGTTGTCGCCCTGCTCTTGAATACAATGGCAACTCCGACACCTACAAGCACGCTTCCCGCCATGGTTGCAATAAGCGGGTCCGATGTGAGTGCTCCGGCTCCGGCAAGCATGTTCGTGAAATAAGAATTGATAAGTATTGAAAAAAATGTTGTGGCTATGAACCTCACACCATATTTCCACAGTCCCAGCAGCATAATAGGCACATTGATTATAAAATAGAGAGTACCTGTCTCAAGACCGGTTATTCTGTTAAAGATAATTGCAAGACCTGATGCACCACCCGGTGCAAGATTGTTCGGGTCAAGAAACAAGCTTATGCCGCATGCGTATATGAACGACCCGAGTGCTATACCTATAAGGTTGATAAGCATGTCTCCGAACTTACTTTTTCTGATGGAATTTTCTATATTCTTAATATAAGCTCCCATAAGGAAATCTCCTATAAAAGGTATTGAAAAAACATATATATCCGTTTATGCACTCAGGCAGCGAGCAGATATGCAAGATATCCTGCATAACACACAAGCATTATGATACCTGCCGGGCGCTTTAACTTCATATCCCTGTTGCAGACACATACAAGCAAAAGCACTGCCGCAGCTATTGCAATCACGGAATCAATGATGAATTTATCTGCAAAAACCACAGGTGTTATAAGTGCGGTTGTTCCTGCAACAAACAATATATTAAATATATTGCTTCCGACTATGTTGCCGATTGCAAGGTCAGCCTTGCCTCTCTTTGCAGCAGTAACCGATGTCACAAGCTCTGGAAGTGAGGTTCCGAGTGCTACGATTGTAAGCCCTATGACCCTGTCGCTCATTCCGAATGCCTTGGCAATTGCTGTGGCTCCGTCAACAGCGAGATCGCTTCCGAACACGATTGCGGCAATACCTCCGACAATGGCAATAAGCTGAACAGGAAGACTCCACTTCTTCTCGTGCTCATCGTCAATTTCCTCATCCTTATTGTGTTTTGCAATCCAGAACAGATAAACAAGATAGCCTATGAACACAACCCACAGAATGATACCTTCGAAACGCACTATCTCACCGCCGGTATACCCGAGCATGAGAAACAGCACCGTGACCGCAATCATTCCCGGTATCTCAAAATTTCTTGTCGACTTCTGTACGGCGATAGGCGCAATTATCGCAGTTACGCCAAGAATTATAAGAATATTTATTATATTGCTTCCGACAACATTTCCTACGGTTATTCCCGCACTCCCCTTGAGTGCTGATGTAATGCTCACTGCCGCCTCGGGCATTGATGTCCCCATCGCCGCGATTGTAAGACCGATTACAAGCTGAGGAATACCGAATCTTGCCGCTATACCTACTGCTCCATCCACAAAAAAATCAGCTCCTTTTACAAGAAGCACAAAGCCTGCCACAAGGACAAGCACAGCTAAAAACAGATTCATTTCACATAGTTCTCCTTTTGTAGTCTATTTTTTAACCCTTTTGTCCACATACGCAAAAAGCGGGGCTTATGCCGCCAATGCCGCAAAAGTCCCACCGCTTAAGTTCCTATCCGAACACAAACTGACATGCATTATGTGCATACCTCTTGACAGTGTACATAGTCTCCTTAGCCGAACAATATTTGTCTGCCATGCACACAATCCATGCCTCCCTGCACTTCGGCGGAATCGGTGTGAGAGGAAACATGTGTCTTAATATGACATTCTCCTCTATATTATTAAGCTTAAAGTCCCTGCTCGCATTGCGCAGTGCAGAATACGGATGTCTGAAGCCATGAAGCTTATGTCCTCCGCCCTTCTCATGCCAGTCATACAGAAAATAATCATGAAGCAATGCTCCCCTTACAAGTGCTTTTCTGTCCACCTTTATGTGAAGCTTCTTTGCAATTATCAGGCTCACATAAGCCACCGATATGCAATGCTTCATCACGGAAGTGTTACCATGCTGGACAAAACCGCTGGTCTCCTTAAAATGCGACTTTTTATCCGTCCTGATCTCGGACAGAATACTCTTTATTGACCTAAAATTATTCAATGTCCACTCCTATCGGTCAAGCCTCGACCATATTATTTTACGACCCACAATAGTTATAGTTGCACATTGCATTTAAAATGTCAATAAATTAGATTAAAAAATTCAAAAAACATCTGCAAGGATCAATATCCAGTATATAATACCTATAATCCAGCTCATAAGAATACCATAGAGAATTACAGGTCCTGCTATTGTGAATATCTTACAGCCTATTCCGAACACCTGCCCTTCCTTCTTAAACTCAATCGCCGGTGCGGCAACGGAATTGGCAAATCCCGTTATCGGCACAAGTGAACCCGCTCCGCCCCACTTGGTTATTGAAGGGTAGATATTGAGTGCCGTGAGTATCACACTTATGAGTATCAGTGTGAGAGTCGTCCATGATGCCGCCGTCTCCTTGTCGTTCCACATCATGTACAGGCTCATAACCACCTGTCCAAGTGTACATATAACTCCTCCCGTCACAAATGCCTTCACACAGTTTTTTAAGCAGTTGTGCTTTGGTGTAACCTGCTCCACATAGTCATTATATCTTTCGTTTCTTTCCCGTATCCTCTCCTGTGTGCGCGTCTGCTTGTCCTTCATACATGCCTCCGTTTCAGTTTTTACCTCCCTGCATACTGCATGCCTTGCTTGCAGTACTGCCACCAATAAGTAGTTTGAAAATTTTATTTTCAAACTTTACCTACACCGCCATCTTCAAAATATAAAATAAAATATTGCCCACACACTTTCCTATTGCAAAAGCAATCACAATCACCGACAATCCCGTTGTTATCTTCGCCCGCCTGAAAAATACCGGAATTGTCTGTATTGTCTCGGCAAGAGCAATAATAAGGCTCCCCACAAATATACCATAGCATATTCCCGACACCGCAATCATAAAGCCGCTCAGCGCACCAAGCTTAATCTGACATCCCAGTGTCCACCACGCATTGCACAGTATGGCACCCGTTGCGAGCGTCGTCTCATAAAGCTTGATATGCTTTGCGGTATGTGTTCTCTGAGCGTAGGTTGTGACAACACCGATTGCTGTGATGAATGCAAAAAAACCTGCGGCAACCATTGTTCCGGCACAGAGTCCCGCAGCCGACAGAAGAACGGCTCTAATCCACATCTATCTCGCTCTCCTCCCTGTCGCTCTGCTTAATCATAGCCGTATCAATGTCATCCTCGTAAAGTCTCATGGCAACCTCAAGAGGTGTCGGGTCCTTACCGGACTTCCAGTTTCCGAAATGTCCGTAGAACACAATGATACCTATTGCAAGTCCGATTGAATAGCTTATCTCAAGAATCATCGGTCTGTCCGCCTGCTGCCCGTAGGCAAGCTCATATATCCTTAAAAACATATCCGACATACCCACATCATTATTATATGCCATAACCGCAAAGCCTCCCCCAAGCAGTGTTATAAGACATATAAAAAAAACCTTAATGAACTCTGCCGTCTTTGATTTGCCCTTGCCGTCCCTATGTTCAATAACAACATCCTGCTCACCCTCGCTCTCGACCGCCACCGAGGGAAATTCCTTGAGAATACATTCAATCACCTTCAACACACTCACGACATACCGCCTGTCGCTCCCCTCCTTGGCATGCAACACCTTTATAGCCTTTATCCGCGCCGTCACATGTTTGTCAGAGCTGTACACACCTGCAATATCTTTTACATATACATCCGGACTGTCCACACATACACTTTTGTTAAGTTTTAAATATACTGTCTGTTCCATTTTCAAACTTATCCCCCTGCATACTGTAAGCAGTGCTTACAGTACTGCCACCAATAAGTAGTTTGAAAATTCTATTTTCAAACTTATCCCCCTGCATACTGCAAGTACTTCTCTAAGACAGTATGTGTACTTTTTTAAAATATATTCTTTCTAAGCTTCTGCAAAATTTTCTTTTCAAGCCTGCTGACCTGAACCTGACTTATTCCAAGCTCATTGGCAACGGCAGACTGTGTCATCTCCTTAAAATATCTCAGTGAAATCAGCTTTCTCTCCGTCTCGTCAAGCTCCTCAAGAAGCTGCCTGAGCATTATCATGTCAAGCATTTTTTCCTGCTGTGGCAGACTGCCCTCTGAGGAGGACACATTATCGGCAGAGGTTATCTTATCGACAAGGTATATCTCGCTCCCGTCTCCCTGATACACTGTGCGGTATATCGACTCAACATCCGTGCCCGCGTCAAGTGCCATCACCACATCCTCGACTGACAGCTCCGTCGCCGCCGCAAGCTCCTCAACAGTTGCCTCCCTTCCGTTCTTAGACACAAGCTCGTCCGAAGCCCTCTTTATCCTGTAGCCGTTCTCCTTAATCGAACGGCTCACCTTAAGCATTCCGTCATCCCTCAAAAAACGCTTTATTTCGCCGGCTATCATAGGCACGGCATACAGTAAGTGCTAAAAATTCTTTAACTGAATTTCGATATTTCCATTGACTATTACAATTTTGTCAATTATAGTTTTAAGTATCAAGTTTTTCTGCTTCTTGTCGATGCTATCCCAAACATCGGCAAGTTTTTTTATTTCGTCGTATACGATAGCATTCTTCTGCCTTGCTGAAAAGTTCTTCCGTTCTTCTGCAATGTTCTCCTTAATCGCAGATATATTTCCTTCAAGCTCCTTAATCATGCTCAGTACTGCGTCGTTCCCATCAGCATACAAGCCATAAAGCCTTTTCAATTTTGTCTGCTCCTTGTCAAGCTGTGACTGCATAATGTCAAGCTTTGTTTCCTTTTCCTTAGGCTTGTACGATGATAAGTCAAGCGATATTTTGAGCATTTCTCTCTCGACTTGCTCCTCTATATCATCCGCCCATTCAAGCGAATTATTGCAGTCCGGGTTGTGGTTCGGCAAATAAGACATGGACTTGTTCCTTGACATGCAATATATCTTGTGCTTTCCATGTGTCCACTTCTGATACCTCATAGCGCATCCGCACACACCACAGTAACACAGCCCGGTCAATAAGTTCGGTTCAGTTATACAGCTTGCCTTATTAAGACTTCGGGATTTCCTCAACTGCTGCGCAAGCTCAAACAGCTCTTTATCAAAAATAGGCTCATGTAAACCTTGATATATCTTGCCTTTGTATGGTATCATACCGATATTTACCGGGCTTGTGAGTATCTGCCGGACAACTTTCTCGCCTTTATATCCACATATTTTGCAAATTTTTATATCCGAATATCCTTTGATGTACAATTCAAGACCTTTTCTTGCTTGTTCTGCGCGTTCTGGGATAGGTATTAATATACCTTGGTCTTTGCTATAAGAATAGCAATAAGGCGTATTACCGCCACCCGGCCAGTAGCCTTGTTTTACTCTTTCCAACATGCCACCACGCATACGCAACATCATTGTATTCTTATCAAGCTGCGCAAAAACCGCCATCATCTGCGTATAAGCTTGCTCCATAGGGCTATTATAACTCACACTGTCATGCACACATTTAAAGATTACGTTGTTTGGCTGAAAAATCCTTTCGATCATGTACAATCCATCAATCATACTTCTTGAGATTCTGTCAAGTTTAAATGCGACAACGCATTTCACTTTCTTCTTTCCGCAATCAGAAATCAGCCTTTGTAGTTCCGGGCGGTTCATATTTGCCCCAGTGTAGCCATCGTCAACATACCAATCTGTCACAATCAGCTCATTCTTGGAGCAGTAGTCAAGAATATCTCTTTTTTGGCTTTCTAGTCCGTTACCTTCTTCGACTTGCTTCTCTGTTGATACTCTCATGTACGCAACACATTCCATTGTTTAACCTCCTCTTAAAAAAGAATGTGCCGTACTTATCGCGTTACGGCACATTCTACTCCTATGCTTACTGATTGTCAATTATTGATGCAATCAGCTCTTTTGTCTTGTCCGGCAATTTGATTTCACCTGCCTTGATTTCCTTGCCATTCTGTGTCACAACCACCATGATTACCCCTCCAATCTGCTGATTTTTGACATTATTTTACTTATTCTTCTATTCACAGTTCGATTGCACACGGATACTTGTTGTGCAATCTCTGTGATGGTTTTCCCTTTAGTTAGAAGTTTAAACACTTCTAGCTCTTCCTCTGTAAAATTGGCGTTGTTGCTAATACGTTCAAGCTCTGGCTTAGTCAGCTTTGACAGCTTCATAAGCCGTTATCCTCCTTGTAAATTAATCAGCAAGTTCTAATACAATTTGTATTGCCTGTTCTGCATCTTCTTCACACTCAATAGACATACCCGTAAGTTCTTCAAGCCTCTCAATATTCTCATCTGATAATTCAATTATCATTTTCCACCTCCTACATTTCATCACATTCCAGCATGTCTACGCTCACACCAAAGTATAAAGCAATCTTATTCAACGTCCGTTGACGTGGGTACGCTTTCCGCGTTAAATAATTGCTTATCTGTGCCTGCGTCACGCCTAATTCACTGGCAAGTTTAAACTGTGACACCTTTTGCCTTGCCATAAGAACTCTTAAATTATCAGCAAACCTTGTCACGTTACATCTCCTTTTCGGCAACTTTATAACTGTTGCTATACTTCTTCCATTTGATTTTACATTCGTCACACAGGCAAGAATTTTCCGCGTGCGGTACTTTCCCGCACATGGTACATAGTCCTTGGGCTTTTAGTTGCTTTCGTCGTGCCATAATTTCGTCCGATTTCTTTCGCCCACACAATTCGCAAGTAACTCTGCCCGGACGTGCTTTTCTTGTCTTGCATATTGTACATAGCCCTGCCTTTGATGCCATTCTCCTTGCGTATTTAGCCATTTCGCTGTCAGATTTCAGACATTTTTCACATTTAAAAAAATTATAATCATCTGGCAACTTAGCTCCACAGTATGTACATTCGTGATTTGCCTTGCGTCTCTTATATGTATCGTTAGCCGACATTTGAACTGTCTCCCTTCTGTATTATTTTTCGTTCCATCGTCTTGAACTGTTCATCTGTATATCCTCTTTGCGAGAAGCGGTTAAACGTGTTCTTAGTCCTTGGTGTTGAGCTTTGGGTTATGCTCATATCTGCCATCTTAGCCGGGTCATCTGTGTAGGCTCCGTTAGGCTTAACGCCTATCTGTGATTTCTCTTCCGTGTATAGTGTAGGCTTATATCTGTCCTTAGGTATGGTGTTATGTAGCCGCCAATGCTTAATTACAATGACATTAGAGTTAGGGAATGTCAGAATATACCGCTTGTCAATTAACATCTGCAAGTCCTCACTTGACGCTTGACATTCCCTTGCAATCCTCTTAGGTGCATCCACGAAGCCGTCATCATCTGCTCTCATGCACAAGTGGAAGAACAAACCCTGCGCCGATATTGGCATATCAAGGAACGCATCCGAATCTATTAACTTTTTACTGAACATTCTCTTGTCTGCCATCGCTTAATCTCCTTTTTCGTTTGATTTTATTCCTTTGATACAGTGCACAAATAGTCCATATACCCCATAGACTGATTAAGAACATACACCGATACAGCATTTGTAAGTCTTTCAATAAGTTCTCCACTATCTTTGTTTAAATTGTAAGCATTTCTTACAACTTCACCAATCTGCGTATACTGTGCTTTACCTTGGCTATTTATCCAAGCTGTCAAGTCCATAACAGATTTATTCGCAATCTTCTTACATAAAAAGTCTGTTAATTCAAATTGTCCGTCCTGTGTCATACTGTATCCCCTATAAAATCACTTAATCTCATTTGTGCCATTTCGGTATCTAACCTCTGCTTTGATACCCTGTAATAGTATTCGTCAAGCTCAAATCCAACGAATTTATGGTTAGTGTTATAGCAAGCTATCAGACTGCTTGCACTGCCTACATGAGTATCAAGTATAATGTCATTAGGCTTTGCATATTTGCTTAATAACCATTCATATAGTGCGATAGGCTTCTGCGTTGGGTGTATGCGGTTTTTATTGAATGGAGCATACTTAAAAATCCTTGCGCCATCGTCAAAAGAAGTCCACGCAAACTCACACTCACTAAAACTTCTACCATACATTCCCTCTGCTTTATCCCATATCAGAAAACATCTTGTAGGAGGGAGATTGAAATAATTACCGCCCCAAATAATCTGCTCTTTCGACACTCTGACCAATTCGTCAAAATATACAGTTGCCGGTTTCTGCTTATCCCAATCGCTCTTTACCCATTTTCTATTTTCTTTCTTAGAACATCTAATAGATGTACCCAATCCCATATTCATGTTTGCAATATCCAAGCCGTATGGTGGGTCTACAATCGCAAGGTCAAAATATTTGTCTGGAAATTCTTTCATCCCTTGCATACAATCCATGTTGTAATATCCAAAATCTAACATTTGCGCTCCTTTATAAAAAATCACTTATATTCATTTGACTGTCCTTTTCAAATATAAGCATTTCATTCTTTGCACGCTCATAAAAGTTTCTGTCAATCTCAAATCCGTATGCACTTCTGTCAAGTTCTGCGGCGGCTCTTAGCGTGCTGCCGCTACCGCAACAAAGGTCAATAACTACGTCTCCCTCGTCTGTAAAAATCTCAATCAGCTTTTTAAGAACTGCTACAGGCTTTTGTGCTGGATGAATTTTGGGTATGTCTTTTCCATCTTTCTCCCAGTTAAACCAGTTAAATACCATATGTCCTGTGCCTCTGATATTCTTTCCGTTTTCATCAATCTGTAAGCCGTTTCTGAACTTTGGCAACTTATTTCGGTACAGTACAAGTGCATATTCCGTAGCACCAACGATACGCATATTTGCTTTAAGTACCTGTGGACTGTAATTTTTACAGAATACAAGCGGTATGTAATTAACGAATCCGTGTTTCTTCGCCGCAGCAATCAATGTTGACAACTGTTCAAATGCACAAAACACAATCATGCAAGGACTGTTACTACTTCTGCCCCTTGCGATAGGCTTTGTATCCTCTTTTTTCAACATCTTTGAACAAAAATGGAAGTATTCATACAGATTGAAATTAAAATCTGAATTGAAAGCTGCTTTCTTCGCAAATTTGCTCTCTCCGTTCTTGTTGTCGCCGCCGTTGTACCACATAGGGTTACTGCCATAGAAGTTGTTTCCGACATTATAAGGAACATCGGCTATAATCAACTGTGCTGGCGGTATTGCATATTTCTTGTAATTCTGCATTGAATCACGATATATCTCACATTTAATCTTCTTTTTATACATTTTAAATCCACCAAAAGGAAACCTCGGTTTTATGTGCGCACAACCTATTCCTTTCTTTGATTTCTAGTTAATTGTTATATCTCTTTCTTAATGTGTTCTGCACCTTATTCATTCCTTTAATGCCACCGACAATAAAAGCTATCTCTGCTCTATTTTCCGTTGCTTTTGTTTCTGCTTCCATATCGTGCAGTCCATATTCTGTCTGAATGATTTCGTTTGCGGTAATTCTTTTCAAAATTTCTTCACATTTCTTTTTACTTAAAATCTTCATTCTGCTTCGCTCTCCTTGTAACTGTCCTCGTTCATCAGTTCCTTAAACTTCATTTCCCCAACAGTCCCATCCATCTCTTGCATTCCTTGCAAACATTTCAAATTTTGTTGCATTAGGAAACATATTCTCAAGCATTTCATAAGCACAAACTGGCTTCTTGCTATGCTTAGTAGATGGCTCTCTTAAAACAGTTGTGTATTTCCCTCTCATATCATCGCAAGGCATAAGAATATTACCTTTCTTATAAAACCAAAGAAGATACTCGTGAGAAAATCTAACTGTAAAAGCAGGAGCAATGCCATTTTCTTTATCCCAAATCATTCTTGCATGAAGTTCATAGCCAAGCCCTTTCATCATCTGCTCTGTTTCATGAAGATATTTATCTATTGTCCACATAAAAACATTGTGTTTTTCTTCGCAAAGATTTTCAAATATATACTTATGTATTATCCTAATGTCAAACATATCAAGTGTTGGATAATCTAATTCATTTCCTTGATTCGGCCTGCATTTTCTCTTTCCACCTTTGTTTTGTTTCCAAGGCGGGTCTGTGTAAATCAAATCATATTTATTCTTTGTGTTAAAAATATCAATCTTCATTTTCTACACCGCCATTCATTAAAAACTTAAACTTCTCATACTGTTTCTGCGATACCTTGTTGTGCTGCTTATCTTCTCTCAATTCAATTTTAAGGTGTTTTTCTGCGATAGAGGATAATTGTCTCGCTAACACTTTTTTGCCTTGTTGTATGCCCTCGCGATAACCTTTAGCTGGGCGGTAATCATCTATCTGTGCCTTGCCCTCACCTTGCGAACCGCTAGTCTTGTTACGGAGCTGATAGCCGTTGTCGGCATAAGTCTTAATGTAGTGCTGTTCCCACTTGTCAAGCTCATTCTGTGGGTAATGCAAGAACCCTATCTTCCAACCATAAGGATTCTCGCTAAAATCATATAAACCATGTTTTTTCATGCTGAGGTCTATATGTTGAAACCCAACAAGATGTTGTGCCAGTCTGGTCAAGATATGTACTGCCTGTCCGATGTAAGCGTATTTGAAGCAATTCTCATCAACTCTTGTCAAAAAATAGATGCCACTCTTCTCGTCAAGCTTGGGATTGACCTTTAACAGTCTTTTCTTATTTTCCTGCTCTATCGCCTTGGCTCTTGCTATGTTCTGATTATTCAAGGATTATCACCTACCTTTAATTGCCTTGCTACTTTGTCAATCTCTTCCTCTTCTAAAATTGTAAAAGCGTACAGCCCTTTTATAGACTTTACAGTGTCATCGACAGCCTTATTGTAAATGTCTTTAAGCAAAACCACTCCATCATTTTGCTCGTATTCTCTAAGCCGTTTTAAACTCTTTGCAATATCAACAAAAGTCTGTGGCTCAGCTTTGAGCTTGATGCTCTTGCTTTTCTCTTCACAAAAAGCTATCTGCTCATCAATCGTCATCTTCTTTCCCCTTCTTATCAAATATATTGCCTACGTATTCCAATACGTTCACGGAATTTAGTCCTAACATTAAGTTGTAATCACTCATGTTGACCACAATATCATCAACGCGTATCGGCTTACCTACCGTATTAAATGAAATTGCATTAACAATGTCGTTATCAAAAACTGGCTTGCCATTCTTATCTTTCATGCCTGCGCATTGACAGATTGTAGACGGGTCTACTTCAATCATGTTAGGAATATCATTTGTCATTCCCCAAAGAATATATCTCTTTTCCCAAATGCCGTATAAATAGCCTTGTATCCATTCTCCGTTATCAATCCTCTTTGCCTTAAATAAGTATCTATCTTCCATTTGATTTACCTCCAACCAATGTCCCTTAAAATCGTCCGTTGTTATTGTTATAACCATGTTCTTGTACCTAAGTTCAACTTTATCGCCTTTATAGACATAATCCCATTTCTGCTGCGGATGGCAATAGATATAACACTGATAAAGCGTGCCAAACCTATACATAACTCCGTTTTTAGGTCTAGCTTTCATTTGCTATACCTGCCTTTACTATCTCGATTGCCTTATCATAAGCAATTAGCTGACCTAATTCTTTCGGTTTATCTTTTATGATGTCATCAAGGATTCTGTTTACAGGGACTTGACTTTTTAATTCTTCCAGCTGTTCCGCAACCTTATCCACATCATAGGCGGTCGGCTGTGCATCCACAAAATCAAGAATCGCTTTCATCTGACTTTTATTGTAATGCTGTCCTAAAAAATTCAGCTTATCCGCATCAATCAGTCTCATCGTTCGCCCTCTTGTTCCATGCTTCTATGGTTCTTTTCTTACACTCCTCGATATTCTCCATAGTGTCATCATCTTTATTTATGTCCGGGCAAAATCCCTCTGTTCGTGCTCCACATTCGCATGCGCACCAAATGGTAAAACCGTAAGATTTTATAACTGCTTTAATTTTTGCTTCTCTGCCACAAAACGGGCATGGTTTAAGTTCTTCGCTCATTTTTTATCTTCCTTTCTTTCATCAATACACTTTCTGACCGCACCCACAATATCCTGGATAAGGCATTAGGTTATGACACTTCGGGCAGAAATATTTCCCCTCAATGAGTTCTCTGGAAATCGCTGTCTGCTTTTCCACCGCCGCCCGGCATTCTTCCACTGTTCCGATCGTGCGGTATTGACGCCAATCACTTAATGCTTCAAAATAATTGCTTTTCATATCCTGTAATTCTTCCGGTGTGCCGATTGCGCGGTACTGTTGTACTTCTTCAAGTGCCTGTATTGCCGCATCTAAAGCCTCGGCTCTCTTTTGCGGGATGATACCACCTCTCGGTCTTATTTCATGTAATTCCTTAATTGCTTTGCTCTCTATCATGAAACCACCTTCCTACTCTTGTTAATTCTTGTAGTCTTACGCTTCTTCTTGCTCCCCACATATCTGCTGCCGCCTGTTGGCTTGCCATAAATAAATGCACTCATGCTACCATTCTTAGACTTCATCTTTTCTACCTCCCAGTGCTTCAATTGCCATGTTAATAGCTTCAATTCTTTTTTTGTTTATCATTGTAAGCTCTCTTTTCTTCGCTTCACTCAATCCCAAGTAATCGCTGTTGTATACTGCTATTGTATTGATTAGTAGTTTTTGTTCATCGCGAAGAATTTCAATTGCTTCCTGAACACCCAAATTATCCCCTCCTAGTTCAATCGCCAAAATTATATTCCTTTAGTCGCTTGCTTTTCTCGTACACTGTACATTCATCACCTCCCGGACACGGTCTTCTGTGTCCAGTTATCAATATGTACTGGCAGAACCTGTCGCCACCCTCAAAGCTTATACGGCAACTGTATTTACATGTGCTACATTTCTTTTGTTTCGACATGCTGTCTCATCTCCTTAGTTGAACGGTAAGCCCTCATCCTCTACACCCAATGGCAAATTCATGAAGCCGTCACTTGCCATTGCTGGAGCAGACATATTCGAAGCCGGCTGGCTTGAACTGCTGCCGGTGCTGTTCTTGCTCTCTGCGAACTCGCACTCCTCAATAACGACATCTGTTGTGTAGACTTTCTGTCCGTCCTTGTTGGTATAACTGCCAGTCTGAATACGTCCGACAACCGCTATCTTAGTACCCTGATGCAAGTATCGTTCAATGAACTCCGCTGTCTTGCCAAACGCTATGCAGTTGATAAAATCTGCTGTCTGCTGTTCGCCATCCTTCTTGAATCTCCTGTCAACCGCAAGTGTAAGCCTTGCTGTTGTAGTGTTGGTTGCAACGCTTGTTCTGATTTCCGGGTCTCTCGTTAATCTTCCCATTAAAATCACTTTATTAATAAGTCATTCCACCTTTCTTTAATTCATACCTTTTTAACATGTGATATCTTGCATGTTCTTTAAATGTCATAAGTTTTAAGTTTTCTTTTCTATTATCATCTCTAATGCCATTGATATGATGTACTACTTCATCATCTTTTAGTTGCCTACCTATTAAGCATTCCATAATCAGGTCGTGTTCCATTACATATCCGTCAATCGTTGATTTTGGATGGTCTGGAAAATATATAGATATGTATCCGTCTGCTCTCTTTTTTCTATGCCCTATGCCGTGAATTTTCTTGCTTTCAGACATTTTCCTTCTTGTTTCTTTTGAAACAGCCTTGCCTTTGTGTGCTTTGCTTATAGCTTTTCTTGCAGATTCAGGATACTCCCACCCGTTTTGTTTTAATCTATTAAGGCATTCTTTTGTGGTTCTTGATTCTATATTAAATTTTTTCATATAGTTATATACAGAACCAACTGCAACACCTAATTCATCGGCTATTTTATGCATAGGTTTGCCACGCACTACATAAAGTTCATACAGAACCTCTTTGGTTATTAAATTCATTATTATTTCACGCTTTCTTTGTCTTATCTCCTTTTCTTATCCCATTTTTCATGAGCTTCTTGTTCTCCCGATACAAAAATCTCATGCTATCCTTTTCGCTCTCGATTATTCGAGTTGCATTAGTTTTGCGGTTGTTTGCTGCTTCCGCTTGGTACTTCTCGCATTTATCGTGGTACGCCCCACAACCTCTGTTAGGGCAGTCTCGACAACATCTCATTCGTCTAGCTCCTTACGCTGATTTCCTCCGCTTCTGATGCTACGTCAAGTGGTGACTGTAACCATTCAAACCAATCGGTAAGCATTGGTAAATCGTTGTCGTTTAGTGCTAAATCGTGAACAGCTAAAAACTCTGCTAGCTCTTCATCCGACATATCCCTTACCCTGTCGGCGTTGGTTGTTGTGAATTTAGATGAAGTAATCTCCATTGTTACATCCGTAATAAGCCCATCCCCATAACCATCTAACTTTACAGATTCAATACTGCCGGCAAAATTGCCATTTAGAGATAAATTCAACATTCTTGGTTTTCCTGTAGCACCATATCTATTTTCTTTTGTATCAAGAATTTTTATCAAATCACTAACTGTTAAAATTTTCACTTTTCTCATTCCTCTCCTCTCTATCACTTTCCACAAGTTCAAAACACTCATCACGCCATTTCAATACATTATCAATATTGAATGAACTGTAACCTACATGGTAATAATATTCGCCGACTTTTTTGTACTTGATTTCGTAATATGGCTTGTTGTCTATCATCCTTACGATAATTTCCAGAGATGTAACTTTGTTTTTTGTATCATCATTTTCTGAAACTTTGCTATCACATCTGCAACAAGGCTCGTTATCTCTTGAATTGCTGTTGTGCTGGCAGTTGTAAGAAATCTTTTCTTCACTATCATCAAATGCTTTTAAAAACATTTCAGCAATTTCCTTCTCGTATCTACCACACATACCTTTACAATCAATATCCGCAATAACCCTTGAAAAGAAATCTTTGAATTTGTCGGCAATATAATCTCCTGTGAAATCTTTAGGTATGTCAATTACTACTTTCATTTTCTCCACCTCTCAATTCTTTAAGTTTCTCTTCTGCTTTTTCTTTTGTAGAAAAATACTTGCAATTTTCCTTGTCAATGCTTTCAATCTCGTGTATCGCAAGCTCCCTTATAGACCTTTTCATAACCATTGCATACTTAGGCTCGTTTATATCAACAATGTAATACACATATTTGCAAGGTAATTTGATAAGTCTGCCCTGTTCTTCTAAGTGCTCGTATTCTTTAAGTTTCTTCTGAACGGCTAGCAGATAGGCATTTTCGCACTCTTCAACCTTATCCTTGAACGAATATATATTATCAACTAATCTCTCCATCTCTGCTCCTTTCTAAAACGGACACACACTTTTATTTTTAAGCGTCTTAATCGTCTTCGTCATAAATCTTGACACCTAACTTTTCACCAAGCCAGTCAAGTCCTTTTCTCGTCAGCCAGTACATAGCTCCGCCATATCTATCTTTCTTACCTCTGCGTGCATAACCGCTTTCGCGCATTTCATTCCATATCTTGCAATCATCAGCACTTGCGTCATAGTAGTTTCTGTATGGTTTGTAAAAAGATTTTCCATGTCGTCTGTATGGCTTCTTATAATCTAATCCGATTGCGTGCCTTGCTAATGATACGCAATATTCTTCATTTAAAATGGCGGTTCATCTCCTTTCCTTAAAATCCAACTCTTACCCTGTTCTGCAACGTCCACATTCGCCCCATTTACGGCATTTTTCATCTTGGCGATAAAACTATCCTTATCAGCATTTTCATTCGATAAATGGCACATTATGACGTTCTGCAAGCTGCCTGAATCGTTAGCCTTGACAAAATCGCAAGCGGTATCAATGGATAAATGACCTCTGAAAACGTGGTTGGCTTTCGGATTGTCGGTATCGACTAAATCCTTATCATAGTTCACGCCTAGCAGAATGTGGTTTATGCCCTTAAAACGCCACTTAATCAGCTCTGTATCGGTTATGTAAAGTAACTTACCCATTTCCTTATGTGCTATCAGAAATCCGTAACAAGGGCATTCTGTTCCGTCTGCGTTAGTGTGTGTCCAATGATTATCTATCGTTGTTAGTGCAAATGCTTGTATCATAAATCCACCATATTTCATTGCATCACGATACTTGTTAGGATTTGTATATGGTGTGAATACAGGTATTCCCATAGATTTAAAATCGTTTAATGACTTGCTATGGTCTAGAGGTGGGTGTGACTTATAATCACACCCTTTATCCCCCTTATATTCCAGTTCAAGCCTTTTTTAATCTCCTTAATCGGTATTCCGCAATCAAGGACAAGTGTTTCTCCTTTATCTGCCTGCAACAGATAGCAGTTGCCACTACTGCCACTTGCCAAACATTTGAGCTGCATCATTCAGTTCCTCCTTGTTTTTTTTTATTATTTCCACGACAATAGGTCTTAGTTCAGCAGATTGTTTGCAGTACCAATTATCAACATTGTATCTAAGATACCTTATGTAAGCACCTATGCTTCCTTTGTCTTCGCAGTACGGATTTTGCTTAACAGCTTCTTGAAGTTTCATCATCCACACCCACTGTCATAACTGCTGGATTTACAACTCCGTCTCCGTCATATCCATACTCTTTGTTGTGCCACTTCCTCAAATACTCTCCGTATTCCCAGCACTGTGAAAGAATACTAACTGCACATCCGTACATAAATCCTGTTATGCCCTCTTTATCTGCTTCGTGGCTTAATCTGTCTGCATTATCAACAAAACACTTCATAACATCATTACTCTTGTCAATTTCTGCTTCTAGCAGTTCAGCCCACCTTTCAGCATAAGTGAAGCAAGCTCTACCGTATCTGTCGCTATTCTTGTCGTACCAATCCTTGTATTCTTTCTCTTTACCTTTAATAATCTTCATACTCACACCTCGATTTCATCATCCTGCGGAAACTGAAAGACATTCATATCGCAATAAGCGTTATAATGTTTTATCATTTCATCAGTAGTAAGTGCCTTTTCCATATATTCAGCAGTACCACTTGCAAGAACTTTCATTACTTCCAATTTCCCATATTTTTCCCTCAGCATTTCCATAGCCTTAATAGCCTTTGCTTCGGTGGAGTACTCCGCAAGTGCCTGTGAATCGGTAATCAAGTTGCTGTTAAAGAAGTAAATCTTCTTGTTAAGTTTGATAACCGCCACATGCTCGTATGGCACATCTGTTGTTCCGTCCTGACTAATTATTCTCATGCTTGCCCTCCATGATTTCCTTTAAAACTGCACCAAAATCGCTATCGGTAGCGGTAGAGCACTTATCAGGGCATCCAATAGCCTCATTCAGTATTATATTAAAGAGTTGCTTATCACCATGGAGCACTTTTTCATATATCGCTTCGGTTAGAGTTCCCCAATCGGCTATAATTTCCGCACCCTTACCGTCAATCATTACTATTCCCTTGTTACTAGTAATCATATAACCTCCTATTCTGCCGTCATAAATAGCGGTAACTCCGTGTGCTCTGTTGACTGCTCCTTGGTTGCTTCTATCGCCGTTGCACTGGAATTATCTTCTATGAACTCAACTGTATTAGAGTTCTCGTCAATCTCAGCCTGTGCAAGCTGATAAACTTCGTCCATTTCAACCTGTGCCTGTCTTGCCATTGGGTCATAATTCTTAGGGTATTTCCTCGTTGCATTGTTGCACATTTTTCTCTGTATCATGCTTTCGGGTGTATCAAGCCAAGCACCGCTGATAAATGGTTTTGCAATTTCACATTCAAGCATTTTATCAACCGTCTTGCACATTCTAAGAGCGTTAAGAACTTCATCTTTTTTTGTTTTAATTTCGTCCTTCTGCTTTACCGTAGCCTTATATCTGTCCTCGCAAACCCCAAAAGTAGCATTCATCATATTCTGCTTAACATGTGCCAACAGATTAACCTTAACGCTGTCTCTGTCCGCGGAAAGATAAGTTACTGTTCCGTCCATCAGCTTAACAGGGTACACAACTCTTACCGCCTTATCCGAAACACCGTTCTCCTCCCACTCAGGTTCCGTCACGGTAAGCCCCTTGTGTTTAGGTGGTATGTATTTATCTCCCTCTTTGATTATCCAATATGGATAAACCTGCTTAACGTCCTTGCCGAAGTTAGTTAAAAGCGAATCATATCCGCCGCCTTCAATTCCCATTTCAACCTGTTGCTGCCATATATCCTTGCCTGTCTGCAGGTCGGTGCCTATCTTCACATTCCGCAACTGGAAGTAACATTCTCTCGGATATGCGCTTGCGTTAAGTTTAAGGCTTGCGCAACGCTTAACAATGCCTCTCAAATTGCTTGTATCAAGGCTAACCATATTAACCTTAGGATTGCTCTTAACAAGGTTAAAAATGCTTGTCATTGCTTCCATAGCACACTCTTTTGCATAATCATCCATATTCATTCCGCAAGACTTGTAATCATCAATGATAAGACCTGTGATTGCATTACTCCATTCACTCAATGATGTTGTAAATGCTTTTTTCTCTGCTACTGCTGTTGTTTCTGCCATAATTAGTTTTCCTCGCTTTCTTATATTGCGTTAAAGGTCTGCACTGCGAACAGCTCATTTGCTGTCTGCTTGTGAACTGAATTGCCAATCTTCACAAGCCACCAACCGCCATCATTTTCGAGCGTTACCTTAGATGCACCAATATACTTTTCCTTAATTACCTTGTTCTTTCTCATTTTCTATCCCTCCATAATCTTTAAATTCTTATAATTGCTGTCCACAATGAGCATAATTGCCTGTCCGTCAACCATCTGTGCAACCTTGCTCTGATTGCTCTCATCAAGGCTCTCCGCATCATCAAGCCATACTGGGCAAGTAATGCCGCTAATCTTCTGAATTGAGTTGCAAATATCAACCCTGCCTAAAATCCTGTTACCCTTGTTGCTCATAGTTGTTAAAATACTCTTTTCGTCAACTGTAGGTATGCAACAACTCTTGTAATTGCCATTCTTGGCATATTCAAATAACTGCCACTTAACTAACCCAAAATGGCTGTTTACTGCTTCTGTCAAGGCTTCATTCTTCGCTTTGTCAAGTTCGTCAAGTAAATCAAGGATTTTCTCTGCGTTAGTCTTGCTCTGCTCCATATCTCTCCGCCGATTGTGTAACTCTTCCAACCTTTCTTCTTCCATTGCGGTATTGCTTGCTGCAATCTCGGCTTCGCAATCGGACAACTGCTGCCTAAGCTCACTTTCCTGCGCCTTTAATTCTGCCTTAACCGCCGAAATATCATTAGCCTTGTGCATAGCCTGTTCCTTTTCGGCAATCTGCTGTTCAAGTGCCTTGTATTCTTCTGTAGCCGTCACATCAATTTCCTGTGGCAACTCCGATAACTGCTCTGTAAGGACTTCAATAGCCGTATTCAGCATACCAAGGCTTTCCTTGTGCTCTGGTAACTCTGCTTCGAGGTCTGCAAGTGTTTTCTTCTCCTTGCTCAATCTGTCTGCGTAAAGGTTTCCGTTATCGGTGATAGCCTTTAGCGTGTCAGCCTTGTGTTTCTTGAAGCCGGCTCTTAACTGCTCTTTTTTATCCTCGCTGTATTCATTGCCGCAGTAAGGGCAAATAAGGCTGTTCTCATCAAACTGGCGGTTATTCTCCTCCGTCCACTTCTTGCGTTCCGCATTGAGATATCCAGTTATGTTCTCAATAGTCTGCTTCGACAATTCAATGCAGTGCTCTGTCTCGCTGATAGTCTTTTCTGTCTGCCTAACAAGAAACTGCTTATCAGAAATCTTGCCCTCAATCTCTCTCCTAGCCTTAATATTGTCCTCGTTAGCCTTGCGTGATAAGTCTCCCTGCTTAAACTTCAAATCAAGAATATCTGAACTAGCCTTGTCATATTCAGCCATCAGCTTGTCATTGTCGGTCTGCTTTGCTATGCAGTCCTCAATCTGTACTTTAAGGCTGTTCTTCTGTAATTCAAGGTCAGATACTTCAATAGCCTGTTTGAGCTGTATATCTCTTTCCTTTTCCTTAATCTGTCCGTCAAGAATAGGCAAATCCTTTGTAATCCTGCTCTTGGTAGCTTTATTCATAGCGGATAATTCTTCAACTGTATACTTATTAAGTAAAGGAACTAACTCGGCTAATTCAGCTTTCTGCGAAGCTATATTAAGGTCTGTAACATTGCCTACAAGCCCAAATAAGTACTCACGCATTTCAGCCGGCTTCTGACTGAGAAATGCGTTCACATTACTGCACATCTTAAATACATTCATATCCACATCAAGATATGCGTTGAAATCCTTTAATGTCTTAGGCACATCATTGATGAAATACTTGTTATCGTCCTTGTATGAACTGCCGTCCTTGCTGTATGTACGCTTCTGAACCTTTCTCAATGTAATTTCCTTGCCATCGGCATCAAGTGTAAGTGTTACCGCCGTATCCATATCATCAACGGATTTTCCGTCAACCTCTCGTCTTACAACCGGATTATCCTTCAACTCATAATCACAGTTAAACAAGCACCACAGATAAGCCGTTACAATGCTCGACTTGCCCCTGCCATTCTCGGCAAGTATCTTTGTCAACTGAAAGAAATTGAACTCTGTGTCTACATAACACATGAAGTTCTCCAATCTCATTCCCAATAGCTTAATCTCCATTTTTATTCCTCCTCGCTCACGGCTGCTGTAATCTTGCCGCCCTCAATAATCACTCCCATTTTCTCTGCTTCGCATACAATAGCCAGCTCTTTTACCGCTAATGCGTTTAAGTCTGTAATAACCATCACGTTTTACCCCCTTTTAAATTTGTCTATGATTTTCTTCTTGCTTCCGTCTTTACCCACAAGATACAAATAAAACTCTGTTTCCTTTTCCAGCATCCAGTCACTTGCATTAAGCCTGTGCGACGATACAATAACTTTCTGCTTATACGTCAATTTTTTTGGCTGTTTCACTCCCTTATCCTCACTCTCCAATCTTCCCAAACTCCGAACCGTAAAGCGTCCTCATGCCGCTCAAAATAAATGTCAATCTTGTTGCCCTTAATGGCGCCGCCGCAGTCCTCAGCAATAAATGTTCCGATACCTTCAATGTCAACCAGTGAGCCGTAAGGAATAACCGCAGGGTCAACCGCTATGGTAACGCCCTCAATGGCGTAAGCTCCTGTTGCAGTTATTCGGTCATTCTTTCCACAACATTTCTCACAACCACAGTAGGCAGTTATGGTAAATGATTGCCATTCGTCCGATATTTCTTTAGTTGAACCCGGCATGGTACTTGTATAGTCCGCAGACTTCTCTATGCTGTTCGGCACTGCCGTTGTTATCTGTATCAGCACTATCAATAGATATATAATTGACATTAACCCTCCTTATGCATAAGCCATCGCATACCGCCGAACAACATCCTCAAATATCGCTTTAAGCTGTGGCTTATCATAGATAATCGCAATCTTTGTGGTTGCCTCTCTTATTGCCGTCTTGGTGTTGCCTGCCTTTTCCATGCGTGACCTCTTGTTGTCCTGCAACCTCTGTAAGCTACAATGAGCTATCGTTTCAAGCCGTCCGTACAGCTCGTTGTAAAGTGTCTGATAATCAATGCCACTCTTGATTGAGATTTCCCTTATTCGTGCATTGATTTCATTTCGCCAGTCACCAATCGGCTGTGTGAAGATTTCCTTCATGTTGTCAACCGTTGTCTGCACCTGCTCAATCTGCTGTGCCTGTCGTTTCTGTTCAAGCTCCGTCTTGTTCATGCTCTCAACAAGCATATTCATAAGCTGTAACTGCGGCGATAACTGTGAGCGGTCAATAGCGGTCTGCTTGACTTTCTCCTCAACCGCCGTAAAATATTCCCTTGCCTGTTCTGCTTTCTCACCGTTACCCTTGACGGATAACTTCTTGGCGAAGTGAGCTGTGAGCTTGTAATCTTCTCTCTGTTTAACTCCAACTCCCGACTCGTACTCAATGACGAACCGCCAGTAATCCTCATTTTCTGTGGCAAATTCATTGTCTGTAATGTTAGTCCTACACCACTTTGAGTAGTTGCTCTGGCTTAATTTCAAAAAGGAATATAGTTTACTCGCCGTTGTCATGCCCTCGCTGTCAATGTCAAGGGCAATCTCAATCGGCGTTCTTGTTTCTACTGTCTTAACTTCAAGCAATTTCCCTTTTCTCCTTTCCGTGTTATAATCTCCTTATCATTTCATAAGGAGGTGAAACTATGTCCGATGATACATCACAGGCACTCAACACATACGATATTGCCGAAAAAGGCATATATGTGTGTATGCAATGCGGTAACGATACCCAAAAAGGAATAATTACCGTAAAGCAAGGTGAGCAAATGCCTGAATGTAAAGAATGTGGTTATACCACTTGGCTTAAAATAAGCTAGGGTTTTTAAACGCATTCTTTTCCTCTGCGAGCGTTTGGTCTGTAACCGCCAAGTTATCATCAACCAAATGCTCTATGAGGAAGGTTCTCCTTATTACCCGTCCCTCTTTGCCAATTTGTGAAATATGTAAGTACTTCTTGCCCTCAAACTGGTACGGAATAACCAAAATACTCTGTAAGAACTTTACTTTCACAAAATGGCGGTTAAAAAAACGTCTTAATGCTTTCCTCACCGTTTACTCCTTTCTGCCGTTTTCACTTTTCTCTGCCTCTCTGGCTATTGCCATTCCCTCGGCTACACCAAGAATGTAATTCTTCTTGTTATCGTCAAGCTTAGGAATTGTGTCAGACAGCTTGCGAATAATCTCTTTTTCCTGCTCACTCATTTAATTCACTTCCCTTCTGTGATATAATGTTTTAAAAACCGGAGGTATTATTATGCTTTTAAAAATTGAAAGAACTATTTTGAAAAAAGTATCTTCAAATATGGTTGGCTCCATTGAACTTTCAAAATTCGGTAAATATTCCGGCGAAGATATTTACCAAGCTTTTTTAGATTTAAAAGAATTAGGCTTTTTCAGAAACGTAGATGTTTCCAATGATAGAACGGTGTTTTCTTATGTTTTATCTGTTAAAGGAAAACACTATAAAGAATATGTTTTTCTCGAATTTTTAAGAAATATCCTAATCCCTTTTATTGTGGCTCTTGTAACCGCCACGGCTACATATCATTTAGAAAAAGTAGCAGATAGCTATTCCAGTAGCAGCACCAGCCAAAGCACTTATGAGTTGAACTGCACCGATTATGAACGGCTCGAACTTATTGAGTAAATCTCGTTTCTGCCGGTATGTCATTTTTTTCAAAAGCTCACTTCCTTTCATACTGTCAAATACGCTAACTGATTGACTATTGCCAATCGGTCTTTACAATTCTTGTAAATCTCTTTATAATGGAGCTGTTGACTGATACCTTCTTCAACTACTTTCAATATGATATTTTCTGTGACGGATAAGTTCATCAGTTGTTTAGCGGTTGCGGTATCTCTATCAGCCACACCGACAGTTTTGTTTGCCAGTTTTGAATATGTCATATACAGCATATCAGCGTGTTCGCTTCCCTGCTGTTTGGCATATTCAACTAACTGTTTCAATACATCTGTTTCAGCTTTTCTCGACAGCTTACCGACTGTTCTTGTTTCAATCCAAGACTGCGACTGTTTCTCTCTGATGTAATTCTCCATCTGATTAAAAGCGTTTATGTATTTAAGTTTCCAATCTAACGCTTTCTTTCCAGTAAATCCCATTACCAATAATGAAAAGCCGTCTCGGTTCATAAGGTACATTGGATATTCCTGTTTATTTTGCGGATGAATGTAACTACTTTTTACAAATAGGGGGTCTCCACCATTTTGGGCACACCCTTTTCCGATTAAATCAGAGTACATTCTTTCTATTTCTGAAATCAGCTTGTCATGTCTTTTGCCGAACTTTTCAGCAACCTCCAAACTGATGCATACAGCTTCATCATGTTCTAAATGTACAAGTTCGTTCATGTTCTCACCTCTTTTCTGTTGATTGTAAAACAATTATATGTCATTAAAAAACATTTGTCAACATATTTTTGTTGATTTTTTCAACAAGGCGTGATAATATAAATTTGCAGGAAGGAGGTGTGAAAATAAATGAATGAGCGTATTAGAAAGATAAGAAATGCTCTGAATTTGACGCAACAAGAATTTGCTGACAAAATAAAAGTGAAAAGAAACACTGTTGCAACATACGAAATGGGTAGAAGTATTCCTAGTGATTCAGCTATAGCATTGATATGTAAAGAATTTAACGTCAATGAAGAATGGCTTCGGAATGGCATCGGAGAAATGTTCAAATCAAGAACCAAGGAGCAGGAAATCGGAGCTTTTGTCACTGAGACGATGGCTTTAAAAGATGACAATTTCCAGAAAAAATTTGTATCAGCCTTAACAAGGCTAACCGTCAAAGACTGGGAAAATCTTGCTGAAATAGCAAAGAAACTGTTAGATGAGTAAAAGAGGAGAGGGTTATTCCCTCTCCTTTGTCATTCCTTGAACAAATTTTAGGATATGGTCCAATATCCACAAATCATCCGTTTTGTTAATTAAGTCAATTATTTTTCTTCGGTAGTAATCTGCATCTTTTTTCATGTTTTGCATTTCCCCTTTACAACCACACGTTTTCTAGTAGCGATGTCCCAATTATAGAACATTTGTTCGTCACTGTCAACAACCAATAACCCCCACTTGCAAGGAACAATGCCAACGCCAATCAACACTGCCCCTTGCTTGCCAAAGCTTGAATCTGTCCTTATCGGACAAGTCCATAATAGCACTTTATTGTATTGAAATTTGAACAATCAGTAACTAAAATTTGACAAAAAAATACAAAAAATATGTGGTTGCGGTATAATGCCGCAGCCATGTAAATAGCAATTTAACTGTTATAGGCGATATCAGTGCAAAAACTGTATCGCTTAATATCACGGCTTCTGCAAATCAAGAAACGGAATACACGTTAATAGATGGGCTGCCTAACGGTACATACATAATAAGTGCATTTACACACGATGACAATGCGCCTATCCCTGAGGGTTCCCGCATTTTTGCCGCAATAGCAAGTAGAGCCTACATAGGTGCCACTCCCATTGCTGGAAATTCTCAGACATGGCAGTGGAATCAGACCATCTTCTTTAAGGGTACCGGATGTGTCATAAGAGTGCTCCCGGAGTTTGACTTTGCGTGTGAACTCGTAATATCGCTGTTCCTTATGCGCATTAAGTAATCGTAAAATTTCCATTAAACGGAATAATGCCTACAAGCATATTAACATTGGCTGTTGATGCGATGTTGATTGTAAGTTTGTTGACAGTGAGCGATATGTCTGGTCTTGAATCATTGTGCATATTAACTACTGACAGATTGTTACCCGATGAATATATGTAATAAATATTACCTGATACGGTCAGTAACGCATGTGCACCGCTTGATGTAGTGGTACTAACGGTTGCCTTTTTAAGCCAACCTGTACCGATAATAGATTTTATATCGCTTAAATTGCTATTTAACGTACTAATATCGTTTGCATTCTTAACGATTGCATCATTAAGCACTTTGCCTTGCGTAGCGTCAAGCGCGCTTCCTGCTACCGTAGTGGTTAAATTATTAACTGTATCTTTGAATGCGTGACCCTTAAGGCTGGCAAACCATTTCTTGATTTTACCAAAGGCAACAGACATTTTTTCGTTTGTCTTGATGTTCTCTCTTACTGTTGCGTCCGTAAAATCAACAGTTGTATTACTTGCGTCTCCTTCTGTTGCAACAGCTCCAATATTCGCTGGGGTAAGATTGACATTGCCGCGGCGGAATACGGTCTCTTTTGCGCCCTTAATTCCTGTCACGGGCGTTCCTGCAAGGCAATCCCAGTAACCGTCAGTAGTCTTATATACGTTTGTCCCTGCCGCTTGGGTTACTCCTGCTCCCTCCTTAAATGTACTTGTCGTCACAAATTCGTCGGATATATTATACATGTCTCCTGCGCTTGCGACTGCGAGGCTGGGAAGTTGAGCAAATGTAATTGTACCCATAGGGCGCAACGCTCCTGCAAAACCCTCAGATATAGCCTTGGACTGCTCATAGTAATACTTAGAACTGTCAGTTTCACCGACTGCATACTTTTGTGCTTGGCTTGCACTTGCACTTGCATCTGTCGCATATTGCAACGCTGATTGTTTACTTGATTCCGCTGATTGCTTGCTATCTAATGCACTAGATGCTGATTTTTCAGCATCAGACGCGCTTTTTGCCGAGGCTGTTGCATTGTTTTGTGCTTCGCCCGATGCCGTCTGTGCAATATCCCTTGCACTTTCAGCATCATTTTTGGCTGATTCAGCCTGTTCAGCAAATGTTTTTGCCGATTCAGCATCGGCATGAACTGTATCTTCGCTCACTTTTGCGTTTTTCTCGCTTAGAGTTGCCGCCTTGGCGCTTAATTCTGCATTTGCCTCAGATAATGCCGCTGCATCAGCACTTGATTGTGCTTTCGCTACTTCAACCTTGACTTTAGCAAGATAATTCGGCTCAAGATATTCTTCACTTACACTGCCTTGCTTGAGTGCCGCGGAAACTTTGCCGTCTAAGCCAATGGCAAATGTTACCGTATCCGTGTCCATGAACTCGTATTGCGTTATAAGTGCCGACAAGTCTATATACTGCTTAGAACCATCGTCAAGAGTAATAATAAGCTGTTGCGTTGTTGCATCGTACTTGAAGTTGACAGCCAACTTCTCAAGCTTGGTATCAATAGTCAGGACGGAACCATTCTTCTTGGTGATGGTAAATATACCAGTTGTTTCGTCATAGCCTACATCAGCCACAAGTGATGCGATTTCGACCTTAGTTGCTTTGTTAGCATCTATTGCAACAACTCTATCATCAATTACGTCAATCGCCAAATCAACCTTGTTAAGGTTTCTTGCTGCTAATGGTGTATCAAGGCTTGGGTAATCTTCCCAGTTAATCATTGTATGCGCTTTATTCATCTGATACCTCCTAAAATCCGAAGAAGCTTGACCACGACTTGAAGTGTTCTGTTCCTACGTTATCTGTCCACCATGCCCCTGCCGGGCTCATCTTAAAACTGTTACCCAAGTGAACGAACCCACTTTTGTCAACGCGGAAGTCCGGGTTCTCGACTCCGCCATTACCAAGCACCCACATACCATCCTCATTAACTACAACTCGATTGTTGCCGAACGATACAGCACCACCATTAATGATTGCGCCTATAAGCGTTGCAGCAGTAAGCGTCGCATTGATAATAACCGCTCCGTCAAGTTCTATCTTGTCGGCTTTGATCTTGACTTTTTCCGCCGATTGATTAATCTCGGATACGACCTCATTCTTAGCGACTTTAGTGCTTATCTCTTCGGATGTCTGTCTTATCTGAGAATACATCTCTGCTATCTCTGCCGGAGTGTCCGCCGGAGAAGGCTTCCATATATAGCCTTCATTGGTTGTTACATATAATCTGCGATAATGTAATCCTTCTCCACCGATTAATCTTACTGCTATTCGGTCATAACCGCTTGGAATTGTATATCCGTAAGCTAGCCCGTCAGCCGTCCACGTTCCGCTTAATAGTCTTACACCAAACGAATCCTCTGTAATCACGTTTGTTCCGTTTGATACAAGCAGTTGGAAGGAGGGCGTAGGGTCTGCAACTATTACATTGTCTCGCATAATCTCGACATATACATGAATTGTCGTCTGTGCCGATACGGTAAAATACTTCGTTATCGGATACCCTGAGTGCGTTGTCAGCACCTCATTATTAATAGTCGCATCTGCCTTATCACCCCACAGCCTATCACCCCAAAACTGCGTCCCCTCGAATATATTGTCGTAAGTTACCGTTGCCTGTATCTGCGAACGGACTTCACTTCTGATTTCGTCCGCTGTCTGTGTAATGGACGATTCAAGCGTTGTCTTGGTACTTTTAGCATCTTCCTTAGTTTCGTATGTCTTAGACGCATCACTCCTGATTTGCTCCGCCGTCTGTGTAATGGATGTTGACAACTTTTGCTCAACATCGACAATCTGTGATTTAGTTTCGTCTACTGTTCGCGTAAGGGTGTTAATCCTGCCCTTGAGCTGCACAATCGACTTATTTACGCTGTTGACCTGCGTACTGCGTAATTGTTCGCCGTCTGCGGTATAAGTGTCTCTTAATGACTGTATGCCCTTTAACGTGCGGTTAAGCACATAGCTCTCAATTATGGCATACTTAGTTGAGAGCCTAACAGCATCACCAATCTCAATGCACGGGTTCCCGATGCTCTCGACAGACATAGGACGGTATGTAATGCCCTTTATCTTGTTAAAGATGTTATTGACAATAGTATTAAGCTCTTCTGCACTTTTCCCGTATACCAAGAAATTATCTTCTATGATATAAGCATTAGTGCCGTCGCCCGCGATTGCTCCAATGTCATCTTCACTCTGTCTGATTTGTACTTTGTCAATGCCTTTAACGATGTAATCCTGATACTCAGCACTGATATAGTGGCTTTTTTTAATCGTGATTCCCTTTGGTTCAACAGGGAATAAATCTTCTGACGGATATAAATCTTCTGACGGATATAGCCCCTGTATGTCCTGAGACAAATAAATATACTCATACTGTCCGCCACGTCCTATATGCCCCATGCAACCGTTAATCTCGCATATACAATTAAGCACATCGGCACCGCTTATCTGCTCTGTATCTATGGACTTAGTTACTGTCATACTGTCGTTGACAAGCGTTATATCTTTTTGCACGATGCCGAAGTAAGCAAAAAAACTGCTTCTAAATGCTTTAATCGTTGTTGTGCTGTCATCATTCGGCAACAATGAGTTATACCACTTCGCCACATCAGCGTTAATCACATCGTACAACGCATCGTAAGCCTCAATCTCGCGTTTTGTTCGGTCAGCCGTGGGTTTATCAGACACAACTTTATAACGCCCTAAAATGAACGGATTAGTGCTGTTGCCATTAAGTACCATCTTAACGGTTATCCACTTATCCTTTAGCGATGTAAACACATTCGATATAGTAAACTTGACCGCCACCGCTTCACACGCTCCGAATGTCAACTCACTCTCGGAACACAAACTCTCTGTCAACTCAAAGTTCTCTTGATGTAGCTCCGTGTTGGTAATTTTTACAGAGCTACCATCTATTGTAATAATGAGCTGCTTATCCACGTTAGGGGCGTAAAACAAATCCTGCAAACTGTAATCAACCATCGTATACACCCCCAATAAATGACATTCTGAACGAGCTGTAATGTATCTCGCCGCCGTATGTGCCGTATATCTGTGGCTGGAAGTCAGCAAGATAGCCCTTTTGTGTCACATAGTCGTTGTACTCAGGAATAAAAGCGGTAATGATACACTCTCTGCCTCTTGCGCTTGTATAGTTATTGCGGATATTAGACATAAGCTCCTCCAGCTCACTGCCTGTCAGCATGGCGCGCACATCAAACTCAATCTTCACCGCTTTAAGCTCAACCGCATTGCGGTGTAAATAGCCGTTAGCGTCCGGGTAATCGTCTATGTCCTGCATATTCACATAAGCCTTGTAGCTGTCAGCCTTAATAAATTTCTGTGGGACGGTATATTCTCCCACCTTAAACAAATAACCGCTGTATGCCACTGTTACCGCCTTTCCGGGCATAATAAAAGCACCTATCCAGCGATAGATGCTAAAATGCTATGTCCTGTCCTGTCTTGTTTGTGATGAATGTCTTATAGCCTGCCGCTATGAGTCTTGCTTTCATTGCCACGGCACGCCAGTACGCTTCATAAGCTCCGACCTGCACATGATAGTTGCCCTCGTAGTACTTGATTATTACGTCAAATCCCTTAGAACGCACATCTCTTGCCATGTTCACTGCATAAGCCTTGTTCTCAAATGCTCCGACCTGCACACGATAGTACTTATCGGTGCTTGCTTCGACCTTAGGCGTCTGATTAGGCAAATCAGCATTGATGTAAGGTGTCGGGTCTACCCAGTCAAATTTAGAGGTATTCATAAAAGAGTTTGCGCCCCAGAAATCACTTGCGTTGACAGTGTAAGGCTTTTTGTACTTACGAGCCTCAAAGTGAAGATGAATACCTGTTGAATGACCTGTGTTGCCGACAACACCAATCACATCACCACGCTTAACCACATCGCCTGTCTTAACCCTAAGCTCTCTCATGTGTCCGTAGCCGGTCACATAGTTGTCATTGTGTGATATCCACACCGCATTACCATAGCCGTCTCCGTTGCCGGCATAAAGCACTGTGCCGTCCGAATGAGCCACAATATTGCTCTCAATGTATCTGTTATCCTTCTGTGGCACAAGGTCAACTCCCTGTGCATAACCGCCGTTCTTGACGGCTTCAATGTGCCGTGCGTAGGTCTGCGTCACAGCATAGCCTTGAACCGCAAATACTCTGTTACCGATATTCATAGTCTTATTCCTCCATGTGTCTAATTTTATCTAATAAAAAAGACAGCCCACACGGACTGCCCTTTATATTATCTATATAATTTACTGTATTTATTAATATATTATATTTATATATAATATATATACATATTAATCTTATCTATACTATTCTTATCTAATCTAGGTTACACTTTGTTTACAGAATGTATACAGATTTTAGCATAGCAAATTGTGAAAGTGGATTTTAATTATTTTTCGTGTTACAATCTCCGTTGGAAGGAGGTGTATTATGTACAAAAGAGTATATGGTTTTTGCCCGACCCAAAACAAGGACTATTCGATTAGAGTTAATTACATCAACGCTTCAACAACTGAACGCTTTGAGTATGCCAAAGGTATTGCAAGTTGCGATTATACTAGCTGTGGCAATGATTGTGATTTACCTCGATGTCCTATTGCTTCAAATGCTCCTGAAAGCATTTCGGGCTAAAACTGTGGGGTAGTTATCAGCTACCCCTTTATACTCACGTCAATCTCACCGACACCCTTCTGCATCAATAGCATTTGCCCATCAACGGTTAAATCAAATGCGTTGAGGTCTAGTGTTAGTGTTGGTGCTTTGCCTGCCGCATGTTCTAACTTATAGTTCCTTACACCATTGAGTTTCTTGCCGTCAATCAATATCTGTGAAAAAGCTCCGTCTGTTTTGATTTCAATTCTTGAATTTTCCATCGCTTATGCTCCTTTCATCAAACAATACATTCTAAAAGTACGTTTAACGTACATACCTTTGCAATGCTTAAAAGGGACAATTTGTCCCTTTTGAAAAAGTAATGGACAAATTTCGTACATTTAACATCTCCATTGGTACTTTAAGTACCATTAAAAAGACAGCACCCTGAAAACAAGGTGCTGTCTAACGAACATTTTAATTTTATTCCGGTATGTAGTCTTCCTTGACTACCTCTATCTTTAGCAATCTTTCCCATTTGACAAACTTGAACACTGCCTTACTCTCTGTACCGTCATCACTCTTGATAAGTATGCGCTCATTAACTGCTACTATCACTGGCTTATCACCTGCAAGCTTCAGGAACTCTGCCTGTAAGCCTATAGGAGCAACTATAGCGATGATGTCTGCCTGCGCTATCTCACCCTGCAATTCACTGGCGTGCTGGATTGTCTTGTCAACCTGCGTAATTTCAACCTCGCCCAACGCTGTTCTCTGTTCATCTGTCATTTCGTGTCTGCTGAACCATAATACTTTTTTCATCTTACTAATCTCCTTTATTTTCTTCCTCAATTACTTTAATCAGGTCATTCAACCACCATGTAGCCATTGCCGATAATTGAGGGAAATAGTCCACAATATCAAGTGGGTACTGCGGTGAATGTCCTGTTTCTTCCTCGTATATCTTCTTTGCCGCATCTAGGTCATACTCTTCGCCTATGCGCTTCAAAAGTCTATGGCAAACGTATGAAAGCTTACAATTCGTCTTATATGCTACCCATTCAAGGTTGCTTCTGTTGCGGATATACCAACTCTTGACCTTAGGCACCAGCGTATTGCTTGTGTTGTACTTGGCGTCCTCAACCTGCACCGGTGCAACCGCCGTCTGTGGCTGTGCCTTAGCTTTGAAGTATGCGTTGACAAGTTGTCGCTGTACCTGCCATGCTAAATCATCATCAAGGCATTTGATAACCATTAAGTATCCGCTTTCGGTAAAAAGGTGGATTTTAATATTCGGATTTCCGACTATTTTTGAGTTAGGCGACATCAGGTCGCTCAACTCTTTTCTTGTAATCGTATAGTAATCTTCGTTTTCCACAAAATGTTTTCTTTTTCTCTCAAAATGCCTTGATAAACGCTTTTTCTCACATTTATGTACAGAACAAATATCATCAAGTGTGACAACTCTCTGTCCGTTGTACTCACGGATTGCCAGCTCTGTTCCCTCAATCTTTACAAGCTCTGCCATATCAGTCACCCCACTTTTCTAAGAATAATCTTACAAAAGTTGCAAGGTATTCAAGTGTACCGCCACTTGTTATGCTGTCAATCATCTTGTGGAGTAATGCTCTATTATCTTCCATTATGCAACACCTGCCTTTTCTTTTGAGGTAAGTTCATAGCCGCCCATGACACGCCTTACGCTCTTGTCATTCGTAGCGGCGGCGAAAATTGCGATATTGTCTAAGTGCTTCTCGTTATCGCAATCCAAGACAACCTGCATAATGATTTTTCTCAACTGCTCTTTCCTGCACTCGCAAAGCAGTCTCATGTTTTCCTGGTCTACCTTGTCAAATTCTTCTCTCCAGTTAATTCTTGCCATATCATACCATTCCTTTCTGTTAAAAACCTCTTGATTTCTCCGCAAAGGAATGATAGAATACGCTTATCAATTCCTCTGCGGAGTTGTGCTTGTGAAGTGGTTGCATGTCGGTCAAAACATTTGCAACCGCTTCTTTTGTTTAGTCTCCGATTTCTTCATCGACCTTATCATTAAGCCATTTCTTTTTAGTAATGCCTTTTTCGGAAAGTTTTTCCTCTAACTTATCAAACTTTTCCTTATCAAGTTCAACACTAAAATTCCTTGTCTTTTTGCGTCGCTCTTTCATATAATCGGCTCTGCTTTCTGGTGCTATTTTCCTCACCTCCTTGTTACGAGTTACATTATACAGTGTTACATGTAACAAGTCAAGCCCTTTTTTAAAATTTTTTTTGCAAACAAAAAGGAGCTTTTCAGCTCCTCTTGCTTAAATCTTCATTTCAAATATTGTTCCACATTTAGGGCAGACAAATGAAGTTTTACCATTTTTGCCCTTAATTCCCGCTGCGGCTCCTACGAGAGCGCCTACCGGTCCGAAAGCTAAACCTCCCACTGTATTGCCTATAAGAGATTTACCCAACGAAAACTTCTTTTTGGTGTCAATAGGAACTCCTATTCCGTCACAACCGCTAGTTGGACATTTAGCAACTTTAGCCATAACAATACCTCCCATATTTGTGTAGTGACTTAATACTACTACTTTATGGGAGGTATGTCAATTCATGCTACAAGTAACTTCTTGGTCGGATTGGTGATGAAGTTCTTTATATCATCATATCCCCAGCCGCAATTTACAAGACCGCTGACAATCATTTCTATGGACTGAACTTTTGCAAGCTCCTCAGCCGTAAAACAGTCTCTTAAATTAGCCTTTTTGTCAATGCCGTATTCTTCCCTTAACTGCTTTGCTGTTTTGCCGAATATCACCTTATAAATAATGTCGGTATATGTGGAATAAGCGTGTCCGTGCATACGCTCATTCTCATTTGACTGCTGGATAGCCTTAGTGAGTGACTGCCTTACGGCTATACCCTTTTCTCTTTCAATCAGCTTTCCCGTAAGAAGCTCTTGCATAGCGTTAAACTGGTTGATGTATGCCTCTTTGAACTTCATGGCTTTTTCGCCAGTATAGCCCATGGCAAGCAAGACAAATCCATCTCTTGTGATGTAATACATAGGTTGCTTATGATTCTGCTGATTCAGATATTCCGACTGCACGAAATTGTGCTGTCTAAACTCTTCACTGCAAGCAAGCTCTCGTATATCTTGTAATACTCGCCTATGCTCTTTCTCGAAAGTCTCCGCTACATCAAGACTACTAACAACAGTTACCTCTTTGCTTTTACCGATTTTTCTTGTTTCTACTAACATAGTATCATTCCTTTCTGTTGATGATTTTTTAAATAGAAAACCCCAGCAAACATAATCTGCTGGGGAACTATTGTTTTAGTTAAATTTAAAATGTATAAGCGTCTCGCCCTGTGCGCCTGAAATAGTCTCTTGCATAATCTCTTGACGCTTTTCCTATATCGTCTTTGGTTATGCCGTATTCCTTTGCAAGAATACGCTGTAACAACTGGTTCTGCTCTCTCAACAGTGCGTTAGTCTCTGCATTGTCCACACTCGAATTTGTGTTGTAATAGTTCTGCGTTGTGGTACTTGTCGATGTGCTTACGCTCGGCGTGTAATCGGCATAACCGCTGTACAACTGCTGTGGGTGAACCGCTTCAACCATTCCAAAGCCAAAATCCTTAATGGATAGCTCTGTTGGCTTATAGAGGCTTTCCATACCATTTTTAAAGCCCTCTGTGGTGTAGGCACCAAGCTCAAACATAACTCTTGATGGTGAGTGAATGTCAAGGGCGGATTGGATAGTCTTTGCTACGTTCTTGGCTATCTCGTCTGCCTTGCTGTATACTGACTGTTCCATTGAGGTCAAGCCATTAAGAAACCCGCTCATTGTTTGCACGCCTATATTGGTAATAGGTTCTAACAATGCAAGCTGAAAGCCATTAAGCAATTTAGTAGCGTAAGTTTGCATTGCACTTAATGACTGTTTTGTGTTGTTCGATATGCCCTGGTTGTAACCAAGAACATCATATAGAGCAAGTTTAGCAAACTCCTTAGACGGACTGTTAATGTCGTGTGATGTAGCAAGACCGTTCAAGAGACTATCTCCAACACCAATCATTAATCTATTAAGCTTCGGTTCATACGTTTTCATTGCGTCCGTATAACCGCTTACGTCATACCCTGCCATGTCCGCAAATGCCTTAGTTGTAATGTCCGAATTGGCTAATATGGCATTACCAAGAGTATTTGCAGTTCGCATCGCCCATCCGCTTACGTCATTCTCAGACAATGTAGCATTCTCAAGCCACCGCTGATACAGGTGATTATCTTTAGATGGTTCAATATTAAGAGCTTCCATTCCTTTACTAAGAGCATCTGAAATTGGTTTAAAAGTATTTTTGTCAAAGCTCTTAGCCACGTCCTGAATAGGATTCTTGAATAGTTCGGCAATGCCCCAGTCTTTAGTTTGTGCGTTCTGGAAAGCTTCAACTCCTGCTTTCTCGACTTGTGACTGAATATAATCGAAAGTTGTACTTATCTGTGACGTAATATTATTCTTTTCTTCGTCCCAGTTAGCACTGTATATCTCTTTAAGATTGCCAACCCAATCAAGGTATTGAGAAGCTTCCTCTGGTGTGATTCTGCCTATTTCAAGAGCACGCTCAGTATATACTTTCCATTCGTTCGTTTGGTCCATAAGGCTCTTATAATACTCATCAACCTCATTGAGCTTTGTTTGCCCTGCTTCTGTAATATCCGCTATAGCCTTAGTGGTTTCCTCGACACTTCCGAAATTAATATTCATCATGTCGCTAACAGTATTTTCTAATTCTACTTGACGTTTAATTGCCGCTTCACTCAGATAACTCATGTCATCAAGAAGCGAATTGAGAGTGTCTACATCGGCTTGTGCGGCAGTACCACTAAGCATTTTATCGAAAATGACATTTGCTTGTGATTCCATGTCGGTGTATATGCCATTGAACCTTGCATTGAACTGAGACAAAATAGTTGTCATGGTTCCTACATCAATACCTAACTGTTCAGCAGTCGCCTTGGACATATTCTGTAATGCTTGCCATGCTATATCAGAGCTTACTTGCAAATCATCACGCAACGCCGAAGCTAAGTTACCGACAGCTGTTTTCATATTCTCAATGTCATTATTCGTCACATTCTCAAGCCCTAAATTATCAAAACGGAATTTAAGGTTGTCAACTTCTTCACTTGCATTTTGTAAATTGGTGTTAACACTTTCAAGTTCCGTAGCAAAGTTTGTCATGTCCTCACTTGATGTGCCGGTCGAGTCAATAAGCTCGATTACGCTTTGAGCAATATTGCTTATTGCGGTTCCTTGATTGTCGAACACGCTTGCGTCAACAAATTTATCAACCATGTTGTCATAAGCTTGTTCAACAGATATAATAGCTCCTGCCACTGCCGCTAATGCTCCAACAGCAAGTACAATATAACCGCCTGTGCTTAACGAAGCTATCGCTGTACCAAGTTTACCAACACCCTCACCAACACTAACCGGCTTTGCACTTGAAATTTTCAAAATTGCATCTGCAAATTTACCTAAGCCGGTATTTATACCGCTTGCAATAGCAGAATAAGCTTTAAAGGCAAGAAGAGCTGTTGCGACGCCACCTAAAGCACCACCCAATGTATGCCACACTGGAGCCGGAACTAAATTAAGTGCTTTAAATAATATTTCTACGGCACCACCTAAAAGATTGATAGCAGGCGCACCAATATTGGATAAACCCTCGATAAAATCCAAAAAGCCTGTGCCTGTACCGACTGTAAACTTCTTAGCAAATTCCAAAATGCCGTTAAAGCCATTTTTGAGCTTCTTCCAGTCAACTTTACCGCCCCATGTTTTAAGCGGTTTAAACATGCGCTCAAAAAAACTTTGCACTTTGTCCGCCCATGCCTCAGCCTTATTCTCCATCTTGTCGAAAGCATCGTTCCATACCTTCTCGTACTCCTCGGTTGCTTTGACAATCTCATCTGTGAGGTCGATTGTGTCACCGCTTACGCCCGTGCTCTTACTTGTATCAGTGCCAGTGTTAATTACGTTAAGTTCATCGAATCCACGAACACCTTTTTGTGCCTTGTCAGCCGCCTTAGCCACATCGTCATAGCCATTTGCTATATCCTCTAATCCGTCAGAGGTATCCTTATAACCGTTCTGCCCGAAAGCATCAAAATCAATCTTAACACCCATAAGGCTTGCAACGCCCACAAGCATACGTTTGATTGCGATTGTTGTGCCATTGACAACGGGCATAACCTTTTGAAGGACAGGGATAAACAACTGTCCGAGAACCATGCTTGTCTCTTTGATGTTTGTGTTGAATTGCCTAATCATGTTGCTCGGCGAATTTATCGTATTTGATAAGTCGCCCCATGAAACTTTGGACTGCTGCAAAATACTGAGAACACGCAACTGCTGTTTCTCCATTTGAGTCATCTCACTAACACTCTTGGTTATTCCAAGAGTGTAAGCGTATGTCTGCAATGTGGCATTGGTAATATCAATACCATACTTGTACAACGCCCTTGATTGACCGATTAAGCCACTTTGTATGTTCGTGGCTACTGCTGAATAGTCTATATTGAAAAGAGAGCTTATATCGCCTGCAAGCATTGTCATTGACTTGGCTATTGCTGTGGTTGTCTCTCCTGTCTGCCCCAGTGAGTTAGTTACCGAGGCAAGCTGTGACGCGAACTCTGTAACTTCCTGAATGTTCAAGCCTAAGTTCTTAGTGCTGTCTGCCGTCAACAAGCCGTCCTCAACATCAACTTGCAGTCCCGAAAGCTTACCTAACAACGTGCTTACCCTGTCGGAAAAGCTATTCGCATAATCCGTAGCGTTGTCATAGCCGTACTTTTCAAAGTCTTTGCCCCATTCGGAGCCGATTTTGCCAAACGCAACCGCATAGTAGTTGAATGCCTCAATGTAATCCGTGGTGCTTTCAATCGAAGTCCACAAGCCCTTAATGCCACGTATGACCATGAAATATGAAGCGTAAAACTTACCGAACGCCTTAGCCAGTGACCATGTGCTTTTGGTTGCCGTCTGTGCGCTTCTCTGGACCCCATTTAGGCTTCTTTGAATTGTCCGTGAAGCAGAACCCACCCTTGAACCTTGGCTTGCTAAATTCGCCAATGCGTTAGTCATCTGAATGACGTTATTGCTTACTGTCGGTGCGCTTGCAAGCGTTGTGAGTAAATTTGTAAGTGATGTTGCCAACTGCGGCATATTTGTAATTGAGGTCTGTACACTCTTGTTGCCAAGCTTTGCTATGTTCTTAGCGACTTCACCAATCTGCGCCGCATTTTCAGACACCGCTGTAAACTGGTTAAACGCACTAGCCGTGGAATTAAGTGAGCTTGCAACCGTATTAAGTGCCGAACTGTCAACACTTGCTATCTTGGTGATGTTTTTGGCAAGCCTTGTAAAGCTTGCTGTACCCACGTCATTAATAGCTCTCATTGAAGTGCTTAGGTTGGTGACGTTCATTGACAATGTATTAAGCTCAGAGCCATTGACGCGTCCAAGTGATGTTGCAAGGTTGCCAAGCTTGATTATGAGTCTATCTATTGCTGTGTTTGCTTTTTGGGCGGTTGCTTGAAGTTCTATCTCCAAACTGTCAACTTCTGCCATTCTCTCACCTCCCCGTCATAAAAATAAAAGCGGCACAGATTACTCCGTACCGCTTATTTGATTACCGTTTCAGGCAATCCATTTTGTTGTGCCATATTCATATATTGCTGTTCAATAAGAATTGCTTTTTGAATGTCCGCATCAGTAAAGCCCTCTTTGCGTTGTATATCTTTTGACATGACTGGCTCTTTGACGTATTTTGATACGGCTTTTCGACCATTCAAGCAATGGTCGACTGCAAATATAACAGCAGATACTCCGTAATTCCCCCACCAAGACCACATCTCGTTGTCTCGCTCCTTACGTCTAAGCTTCTCACCCTCTAGGCAATAGCCTAAAGTTTTAGGTGTGAGCTTCTTGAACTCTTCAAGGCTTATTCCGATGGAAAACGCAAGTGGGAAGTATTCTTCCCATATCAATTTGTGGAAATTTACTTCTTTTCCTTTGCTTTCTGCATCTGATTCAACTGCTCCGCCGCCGACTTGTTCATCTGCTCGATTGTCTCCTGAAGACCGCTCAAAACGAAAAAACCATCGTCCTCCATGCACTTCTTAATGTCATCAAATAACTGATAATAACCGTACTTGCTGTCGGTCTTTCTCTTCTGTGTAATATATGCTCGTGTCAGAGCCTTGGCTTCTGCCTTAGTGACTAAATTGTGTTGTAAGCAGCCGGCATAAAACGCCATGTGACATACTTCGCTATAATCAGCAACCATCTTACCGGCACCGTTAGACATTGCGGTGATTGTGTTGCCGTTCTCCTTATAAATGTATGCTCCGGTCATATAATCGAACATCTTCTGTACGATGTCCTTATTCTCAGCGGCATCAAAGCCAAACTCTAACTTATATTCCTTGTTATCAATATCGAATGTTATCATTATGCTCTCCTTTTCCTCCTATGCTTGCCATAGGAAAAGGGGCGGTCCGTAGACCGCCCTTCTCTGCTTAATTAAAAGTTAAACTGCAGCTACTGTAAATGTACCGTCCTTGTTATCAACAACGGTAATGTCATCTGTAACCCACTTCGGAGATGTGTTCTGTGCTACTGTGGCAGTCATCTCAACGATTTCATCTGTGCCACCTATGTCATTAACTGTTGGCGTAATCTGTCCAACATAAGCGGACTTAGCAACTCCGCCTACACCGTCTGTTCCGTAAAGCTGAATGATAATGCACTTCTTGTTGCCTACCGCAAGCAGTTTGTCAAAATCGCTCTTATCAAGATTACCAACAAACTCCTTGGAACTTGTCTGCTTAATACCCATCTCGAATGTCTGAGTATCGTCCTCGGTTGTCGTACTCTCAACCATATTCGGAGCGGATGTCGGTGACGGAATAGACCTTGCCGCAAGTAACAAGTTATATGTTCCTGCAAGGTTTATCTTCTTGAGGTCACCCGAATACTCCATATAAATTACACGGGATAAATATGATGTAATAGCCATTTTGTCCTCCTTAAAAATGAAAATAAAAAAAGAGCCTTAAAAAGCTCTTAGTTATAACAATCTGTCATTTGCACCGATAACACGCCTAAAGCGCGCGGTGCTTCTGTAAATTTTGTCTGCGTATGAAGTTTCCGGCATTGGTTTAGCCTCGAACCGCATAGCCTTGAATACCTCAGCAATCTCGCTTGTTACCCAACGCACGTCTGAACTGCGCGTATTCGTGCTAACGTCAACTTGAAATGTAACAAGTAAGCCGTTAATGGATTGTCCGTCAATCGTTCGTCCTTGCTCTGTCGGTGCCAACATGTGGATGTAGACTGTTGGGAATGTCGGTGAACTGTCACTCTGTCCTTTATCCGTAAACAGCAAGTTGGGGTATTTCTTCTTGATTGCTGAATATGTCTTAGCCTTGACGATTGAATATATTATGCTTTCAATGTCATAAGCCCATGAATTTTCACTCGCCATTAGTCCTTGAATACCTCCTTTGCCGTACTGACAATAATTGACCTAAGCTCATTCGCTGTGTTGTACATGAACGGTCTTGACGGCATACCCTCTGTGAAGTACCAGTTGCCATCCTTTCCCTTATAAAACCAACCATAACGCCCATCGGCAAGCTGTCTGATTGTCTTACCACTTGCATACTCCCAAGTAACGCCCTCAGGCAATGTACCTTTATACGGTTGAGCTTTGCCGATAACGCCAGTTCCAAATTCAACAAAAACAGCGTGTGAGCTGTCTGCTACAACCGCCCATACGCCGCCACCTTTTACGCTTCCTTTATATTCAGAATGAATACTTGAAAGCAATTCAGTTGTGAATATTGCGTCAAGCTCCGCAACCTGTACTCTCGCAATCTCAACGCCTCTTTCTGCCAGTTTTTCCGCAAGTAGTTGACATTTATATGTCAGATAATCTTGATAGCGTTGTAAGCCTTTTATTGCGCCCTCAATGGACTTTTGCGAAAATACATTAACAACAATCTTGTGCTTTGCCATCACTTCACCTGAGCTTTCAGCATGTACTTTGTGGAGGTTAAAGACGGCTTTACTCCGACGACAATGAAATCCGCTGTAATCTCGTCAACATGAACCTTATCCTCGTCCTTGTAGCCAATTTCACTATCAAGCCATATAACATCACCTTTGCTCAATGGTAGCTCATTGCGTTCCGTCAGCATAACTGCATCAAAGTCTGCCACGTTAAAGCCATACTCTTCTGCCTGTGCTTCACCGCCGCTAAAGGCGATATTTGCTTTGAAAGCAACCGGCAGTGAATAACCTATGTATTCCTCTTTGATACGAGGTATCTTATTACCTTTGCTGTCGAGATACGGTGTAAAGTTGCCCTCACTGTCGGTATAGCCCTCATATATGATGTTGCCGTCATCGTCAGTCTCATAAATGGTTACACGCTGTCCCTGCCGTGAACACTTCATGTTTTGCTTGTTGATTTCAAGCATTTTTCTTCACCGCCTGCTTGTAAATCTGATTTACGCCTGTGCTTGATAATCCGGACACAATTCCTACTGCTATTGCGTTGAGAACATCTGTTGCCGGGAAATCAGGTATTACATACATTCCTACAACGCCTAAGATACCGCCTGCAATGCCGACAATTATAGGGATGAAGTTATCTTTAATCTGTGGAATTGCCTTGGCTCCTAAGCCTATCAGATATGTAATTACAACGATTGCAACTACTGTTGATACCTGTGTAAAATCCATTATTCTTTACCTCCTGCCTTGCCTAAATGTAATGCTTGTATTTCGTTATACATCTTAGTTACCATGCCATTGCCACCCAATGCGTGATATGCGTTGTACATCTCAATGAAGTTGTCATACGCATAAGATGGAATTTCACCAAGCTTCATATACTTATCATGATATTCGATAAGTTGTACTCGCAAAAGCAGCATTGTACCTTTGCTATTGGCATCCTTGTCTTTTTTCTGTTGTTTCAGAAGCCAAACTATGTAACCAAGCAATATTGGTAATGCTATGGTATAAGTTTGTAATAAAAATTCCTTCATTTTATATCTCCTGTAATTAGAATATGGCACACCGCCCACCACCCTTAATGTGTGCCGCCTGCTACCATATTGCCGACATCAGCAACATGTTAACGCACAATCTTCTTATTATTTAATGCCCTATAGGCTCTGTTAAAACACTTTAACCAACGGAATTACTCCGGTAAGAAGTTTATTGCGCTCTACCCAGTTGCGGCTAATGCCATTCTCGGAGTAGCTTGCCATATAAGCTTCGCCGGCTTGCGAATGGTCATACACAGTGAGGTTGACAATAATGTTTTCATATTTCGCCACGTCATTATCAATTTGCTCTTGTGTATAACTACTTGGATAATTCCTTAGACTGATTATTTCTTGCCTCGACTGCTCAATGAGCTGTTCAATGTAGGGGTTGTCCTCAATATTATCAAATACTACAACATTAGTCGTTGTGCCATCGTCATTCGTGACTGTATCAGTATGAAATTGTTTAAGTCTGTTTTTGACTTTCTCTAATGTTGTGTACATGACTAACCTCCTATAAATTAAACTTCTCAATTAACAGCTTTTTTAGCTCCGCACCGCTTAACAGTTCGGCACCGCCAATGCCTTGTTCCTTAGCAAGCGTTTGTAAATCTGCCGTACTCATGCGGTTAATGTCGGTCTTGGTGTAATTAAAAGAAGAGGAGACTGTCTGCGTCTCCTCTATCTCTTCCCCTGCCTTATACCACTTGCCGTTGAATTTAACTGTGTATTGTGCCGTCATAAGCACACCTCCTAGTCAACCTTGATAACAACAACGCTATCCATTCCTTCAAATGTAGGAAGCCCAATCATAGATACTACACAGTGAGTGTTGATTGGGTGGTTGGTTGCGTATGTATATACGGCAATACCAGTCTCAACGATAGACAAGTTACCATCTGTAAGACTTCCGCTTCTCTCCTCAGGTGTCTTACCGAATACATAATCGCCAAGATATACCCCTGCCGACTGCGCTGATACAATACCTGTTGGAATGAAGTACTTCGTTTTTCCGTCTGCCGGGTCAATGTAAATCTTGTCATAAACTTCAATCTCAATGCCGTAGCCTCTAAGGTATTCAACAACCTGTGACTGCTGTAATCTAATACCGCCGTTATAAGCTGTGATACCAAGTACCTGCTTCTTAGTGTCCTCTGCATTGAGAACCATCTCCCATGTCTCTGTATTCATGGAAAAACGTGTAAGAGAATAGCCGGTTTTCTTAGCAAAATCTCGTCTCGTCTTAATTAAATCCGCAAGTGGCGTTGCTGTAGCCGGAACATTCCACTTGTCGCTTGAACCGGAAATCTCAACGAAGTGGTCTGCCTTGTGCGCGGCTCCACTATCAGCTGTATACTCGACAGTATACTTGCTCTTACCGATGACAACATCAATCTTAGGCACGCCGTCCTCAGGTGCAAGCAAAGACCATATCTGTCTCTCAGGTACAACTCTCGCACCCTCGATAAGGTTCATAGGCTTCTTGCTAATTTCTCTAAGTACCTGATTAGCGAGGTTAGAGTTCTCGGCACTTCTGTAGTTGTCGTACTCCTGTTCCTCTTTCTCTGTAACCATGTATGATTCACGGTAAAATGGCATTTCGTTCTGAATGTCAGAGAATCCACCAACATCCCTTAACTCCGCCTGTGCGTCAAAGTTAGATGCCTTTAACGATACCGGAAGTCCGCTTTTGCCCTTGATAAATCTAAGGTCAAGCGAATCCTGCTTCCTTGTACCAAACTTCTGCCTGCCAAGATAAGGGGCAGAACCTAATGTCTTCTGATAATTATTCCACATTACACCGAGGCTTCTCGCTGTAAATGCTTCTGCTAATGGTAATGCCATAGTATTTTAACCTCCTATAATTACTCTGTTATTGGTTCTGCACCGTAGAATGTTACTCTAGGTGTTACTTTTCTAGCCGCATCTGCTATTGTTGGTGAAAGTGTCTTGACCTTTTCCCAGTCAATAGTTCCCTGATATACATAAGTTCCCGGTGCGTCTCCCTGCGTTACGTCCACATCTTCAAGCAGATAACCTAAGCACTTGTTATCATTGCTTGGGAATGGTGTTCCTGCCGGTACAATCTTTCTTCCGTTTCCGTCTGCCACCGACACCATAGACTGCGGAACTATGCACGCTGCTCCCTCATAAGGAAAAAACTTTAAAATGCCTTTACTCTGCGTAAAGTCTCTCTCAATAGGCTTACCCATTGTCTTTTACCTCCTATAACTTGTAATAATCTCTTGCCTCAACGCTTGGGGCTGCCGAACCAAAACTAATTGTTTCAGCGTTTGCTACATCGTTAGGCTTTTCTTTATTCTGACTGCCAGCACCGCCGCCACCCGGAACATCTGCATTTTTAGCAATTTCCTGAATCTTAGCCTGTACTGCTGCCGTCTCTCTTGCGGTGATAATCTCTGATACAGAATCAATAGCAGACCTAGCAAGCTCAAGGTTATCCTGAAATCCTGCTAATACCTTGTTTGCCGGTTCACCTGTCAATCCCTTTTCCGCCGCATAAGCCTTTATGTCTTTCTGAATGTTCTCACGCTGCAAGTTGGCTATCTGCTCTCTTAACTGCGTAAGCTCCTCTGAATTGTCAGGCTTAGTCTCCGGTGTGACTGCCTGCTGATTATTAGGTTGTGATGGTGTCTGTGGCTGCTGTGGCGTGTTATTGTGGAACTGATTAAGATAATTGGTTATCTGTGCCTCTGTCGGTTCATCAATCCCCAACGCAATTAAGTTCTGCCTTGCTTCTTCTCTTTTCATACGATTACCTCCATAATCTACATTTGTTGTCGCGGTTCTTTCCGCTTGGATTTTCGTTTTCCCATTTCACGCATGAGTGCATATAAAATAAAAGCAACCGCCGATTATTGCTCGGTAGTTGCTTTATTTTGCTGATTATTATTAAGTTGTTGAACTATCTCTTGTGCTTGCTTTTCCTGCTTCTCAACATCTGTGATAGTCTTATATAAGTTGTCAAGATAGCCCTTAGACATTAAGAACGTCTTTTCGGCATCCGCCCATAAACCAACCGTCTTAATTGCTACAAGCGGATGTATTCCGGCTTGAAGCAGAACTGTAAGCGTCTGCGCCTTAGTGTACATATTATCTTGCGGACTATGATTGATTTGCACATCAAAGTCCCTTATTGACAGCCCTAAGCCATTAGATAATCCTAATTCGTTGCTGCTGTCTCTAAGAATATTAAGGACCACCTTTGCAAGTCGCTTTTCAGCAGATTTAACAAGTGGGTCTTTGAGCTTGGCTCTCGACTTGGAGAAGTCCCAGCCATTTCTAAGTTCAACCGCTCCCTGTGTGTCACCGCCTGTGTTATTGTTATTCTTATTAGGAATAGCAAGTATTGACTGAACATTATCCCACAGGTCGTTTTTAGCGACCTGACACTGTGTCTGATTAAGCTCCTGTGTCATAATCTCGACATCAGACTTGTTGTCCTTATTGATAGACTTAACAACAAGAGCATGGCTCTCTTTCATTTTATTAAAAGTTTCTGTATCAACTTCACAGTTTACAAACTTAACCCAGTACTCAACAAACTGCTGTATACTGTCCATCCTGTTAGACTGCATATTGTTGATTGCATCAAGCATACCAATAACAAGCTCAATATCTGAAAGCCTTTCATGGTTGTTTGGAAATTCAACAATCGGTATCTCCTCGTATGTGTGGAGCTTGGCACTTACAACCTTGCTGTCAACAATCCTGAACGACATTGTGTCGGTAAAAGCCATTTTATACCAGTTTCCATCCTCGTCTTTAAGCTCCTGCACAGCAAGAAGTGGTTCCTCTGTGTTACGGTTGTATATGACGAATGTGTTAAGCGGTGTAGGTGCCACGATTCTAAATGGCATGTCACTTTTGTTTGTCCGTTGTGCCGCCTTAAATGACGTTCCTGTTGCTGATTGCCACTCGCCGCCCTTAATATCTTTTTCGTGCTTGTTCGCGTCAGCCATATAGTCATTAAGCTTGTCAACTGCTTGGTTGATTTTCTCGTCCTTAGAGCGACTGACATACTGTATCGGTTCGCCACAGGTCTGACCGACTTTGAATTGCACAATCTCGTATGCGTGGTTTTCGACTATGTAATTAGTTATATCTGCATTAGCCGTTTTAGTTCTGTACAACACCGGTTGGTCGCCTTTGTAGTAATCCCATAAGTACTTGAATATTGACTTATTCCAATAGAAAGCACTAATACAGTCTCCAATGACCTTGACAACATTATCTTTTGTGATTGTTTCAACATCGGTGTATGCAATTTTTCGCCCATAGCAACCTCTAACAAGGTCTTGAAGTGTTCCACGGTTCATTAGTTATCTGCTCCTTATAGATATGTCATGCCACTTGCTGTTTTTCTTTGTTCCCATGGCTTTATGTCCGTAACGCTTGTATCAGTGTGATACACAACTTTCTTGTGGCACTTGCGGCAACCGACTATTATATTTCCCGAATATTTTCCGTCCCACTCCGCAACCCGGCGGTGGCATTTGGGACAGTATATTTTGCATTTATCTTTTTTCATAAATTACCTTTCACGCAAAAAGCACCGCCACTAAGACGGTGCTTTCCAAATAGGAGTGAATATTAAGCTCTTGAACGAACTTTTTTCAAGTATAACTATAACATATCGTCAAGCGGACATATCGGACAACTTTAGTTGCTTTTCAGAAACCTCTCGCATGCTTTCCTCACGCTGTCCTCTGTATTGCCACCGCCTATATGGTCTGCAACCTTATTCCATGACATATTTTCGAGGTATCTGAGATTTATTATCCTTCTCATGCGGCTATCAGGTATGTTCGCTATAAACTGTTCGACTTCGTTTGTCTTTGTAAGCAAATCATCTTCAAGCAACTGTAAAGTGGTTTTCCTTGAATAAAGCAAAGTCTTTTTGCGACTATATTCAGGATATGGAACGCCATCAATTCGGAAATGTTGCGTGCCACCAAACCCACCAGTGACACTGTCAACAACTTTCTCTCCGTCCTCTATCCTCTGAATATCTGCTTCCAATCGGTCAATTTTGGCTCTTACTTCCCTGATTTCATCTTTAATGTCGATATATTGAGATAAGATACTTTTTGTCGTCATAGTGTCACCTCCTGAATGGATTAACTGCTGCTTCACATTTAGCTACTAAGCTACCTCTTGTAACGAAAAGGCAAAAGTTAGCCAAGCCGTCCGGCACATCGTCATGGTCATTTTTGCCGACTACTGAATAAGTCAAAAGCCACGACATCATAACTCCGTAATCTTCTTTAGGCTTATATTTTTCTTTGTCCCTGAAAAGGACGTGTTTCTTGACCCAATCGGCATTAACAATAATTCTTGTTTCCTTGTTTGTCTCGGTCGGCTTATCTGTGATATTGCATCTTCCACCCATTTCCTCAACTCTTTGAGCAACTTCATAGGATACTCTGTCTCCTCCTGAATTGCTCTCGAACTCGCACTGTTGCATTTTGTGGTCTACAATGATGTTAGATAAGCGGCTATACTGTATGCCGTAATCTGTCGTATCATCGCAGATGCAATCAACCAAGTAAAAATCGTTGTCGAACTGGTACATACAAGGCAAGAACATAAAGTCGGTTCCTTTGTTCTTAACATCGCAGATTCCGAGGATTGCATCCGGCTCCCTAAGTGGCATTGACATAAAACGTCTAAGGTCGTCATCATGGTAAAGTAGTCCTTCACGCTCAACTGGCTCATTTTTGTACAAACAACGATATGAAATATCGTCCATAGTAAGCTCTTGGTCGTGGAAAAACTCAACCGACATTCCATTATATTTGTAGTCAAAATTACTTCTTCCTGTAACCGGGTCAATATCAGGAACCGCGATAAAACGAACCCTGTCGCTTTTGGCGTAAATTCTTTGTAATCTCCCTATAACATCGTGTACACTCCAACGTGTAGCAATATGAATTTCCTTAACTTGCTCATTCAGCTTTCTTTGCCTTGCATCAGTTCCATATATACGCCACAGCTTATCAAGTGCTTTCTTATTAAGTGCTTCTTCAATACCACTAACAAGGTCATCACAATACAAATATCTGTTACATCTAACCTTACCGGCATTCTTACTGCCGACAGATGTACATTGTATATTTGAGAATGCTTTTGGCTTGTCAAAATTGATACGCTGTCTTTTTGCATCTGTATTTTGCAGTTTTACGTCAGGAAAAATTTCGCTCCATGTGTATTCTTCGCTATTGGTAGTTATATCAAGAACTCCATCATAAAACATTCTTGTAATGTCGTCAGAGTGTGAGAAAAACAAGCTATAATCTTTCGGGTGTCTACCTATTATCCATGAGCAAAAAAACTTCTCTAACGTGGTTTTCTGTGTGCCGGGTGGCATTGAGATAGATAAAAGGTCAAGCTTATCATCTTCGAGGTCTTGCAAAGCTTGAATCAGACCATGCCTGTTTAACTGTTCCATTTTCGGGGCATAAAATTTTTCTTCTTCTTGCCTATTTTTTTCGAGATACAGTAGATAACTGTGGAAAAGATATGGTGCCTCTAATTTCAACAAGTCATAGTACTTGTCAAGGATTTGGTAATTTTTCTTTGTTTGGTTAGCCAGTGAATCCAAATCCCATATAGACATCTTAGCCAAACTTAGCACATACTGTTCTATAAGCTCTTTAGAGCGCTTAGAAATCTTTAACCCATACTCTGTATCCTTTTCGTTCAGATACGCCGTTTTTGACGCGTCTATGTATGCTCCGATTACCTTATCATCTATTCCGCTTTGCTTTATGTAGTTTTCGTATCCTTGGATTGTTTGCTTCAGATATTCAGATGCCAAAAGAAAAGCACCTCGCTTTCACAGCAAAGGCGCTTATAGACCTCTGCCTATAATTTTTCTAGGTTAGCGACTACAATCAATCTGTAGCCGGTAATATGCGTAGTCAGTAGTAAAAGCTATTCTTAGCACACCAATATTGTACGCACCTCTTGGTGTTTCGGAAATTATTTAAAGACTATTTTCTTCGTCTTGTTTTAGGGTAGCGACTAACTCTGTTTGTTAGCCGGTAAGTTTCTATTTCATTTGTTTTAATATGCTTTCACAAAAACTTATATGTCTTTCAAGTAGCATTGTTTTCACAATCTCGCCCTTTTTTCATGCTATTTGCTAATGATTTTGTTTCCTCTAGGACTTTCACTGCTAAAGCTTTTGAAAACTCTATATTGTCTTTAGGGTATCTTCCTAAGATTGATTTTGCGTACTCATTAACTGCATCAACAGAAACATCAATACCCATTACTTTTCCAGATACCTCAACACATTCTGTTCTCTTTTCATCATTTGTGCATTTATTGTCTTTGTTGTGCCGGCAAGTAACAAGATTACAATTATTCTTAATGCTCATTTCAGTCACCCAAGCACGCCTATTTCATGCAAGTTTACAATGTTGATTTCTGCATCTTGCTCATATTGTACATCAGCAATAAGGTTTATATTGACCATTGGAAGGTTTCCGGCATAATGTTCTATTTTATACGAACTACACAAGCACTGTTCGCCATCAATTGTGACTTTAGCGCATTCCCTGTGTCCTTCTATTGCTTCTACTTTGAATTTATGTATATTACTCATTCTTCCACCAACTTTCTACCGCAGATAGGGCAATAGGCTATTTCCATTACCATTTCAACATTCATATCTTTACCGCTACACACAGCAAAGGGCGGACATTTATTCAAATCGCATGTAATTACAGGTTTATTTGACAACTTATCAATCTTAAATTTGCCATAATGTGTTATGACAGGAAATTTTTCCTCACAAAATTCGCACATGCTTAAATCCTCGTAAAAATGTCCATATCGTAGTTGCCCCTAACGTAGTCAACAGCCTCTTGAAGCTTGCTTTTTACAAACTCGTACTCAGCAAGCTCAGGGTGGATATGGAGCATACAACTGTTCTTCTTGCCCTTGGACTTAAATTTCTTGTAGTCGAAAACCATGACAAAAAGTGGTATCTGCGTCAAGTTCTTTGTTTTCTTTTTTATCCACAAATTAAACAGTCTTTTTAGCAATTCGCTCAAACTCATTCACCTCATTCCTTATCAGCTCACCTATGAACTCACAGTTGCCGTACTTCTTGCCAAGCTCACTTGCTTCTTGGATTATATTGTTCCAGAGTTTATCATCAGCAAAGCTTATCTTGTCTATGTACTTCTTGTGAAATGTCCATATATCTCTATACATGCCAAAATAATCCATGTTAAGTCTCCTATAATCGGATAGGAAGGATTCGAACCTCCACTAAGCAATGCTCGACAGATTGCTTGTTTTTACCTCAAACTACTATCCGTTGTACAGTTTCTTGCGTGACCAGCTCCAACTCTTTTCATATTCAAGTTAAAACTAGCCACACAAGCATTTTAATTATTTCAGCAGGGACTACTGCAACGCCTGCTTATCGGACGTGCTCCGCTCGCATAACAACTATGCTTTTTACTTTAGGAGTATTACCCCTCTCCGTCAGGGCTTGCCGCACAGAACATCCATCCTGCCCAGCCGGATTCGAACCGGTTTATTCTGTTAAATACTCCTTACGCCAACAACAGGATTTGAACCTGTACAACATTTCTGTTGGATAGCTTAGCAAGCTACTGGAATACCATTATCCCATATCGGCAAGCGGTGGGTTTTTTACTTGGTTATCCCCACCCAAGGATTTTTTAGTCAGCCGCAAGCGGCTCAATCCAGTTCCCTGCGCTAGGTTTATCTAGAATATTAACTAGCGTCTGCATTTCTCTAATAAACGCCCTCGGAGTGTACTGGCAATATCACCAACTGGCAAGGTGGGAATTGAACCCACGACAAGTCGGTTAACAGCCGACCGCTCTACCGCTGAGCTACATGCCAATGTCCGCCCTTGATTTACTTGCTGGACGGTAGCAAGACTACATTACTACTTTAAGAGGTGGTTTGCCCATAAGGGCAGTCGAGACGGCAAGACTTACACTTGCGACCTTCTACACGTTGTTGTTATGTAGATGCTCTCCTCGCTGAGCTACGCCTCATTAGTACAGACAATGCGACGAGAATCTTTGCAAGCCCCGGCTTGCAGCGTTTTTGCCTGTACTGTTGCTATTCTTTTAGCGTGTTATGGAACGCTGGGGAACTACAGCAACAAAACCCGAAAACCTATCGAGCCTTGTGACGGCTCTTAACAGCATTCCGCTAATAGGTGGAGTTTATGAAACAACATGACTTAAAAGTCCGATGGTCATATAAATGACCGAACTGGGCTAGTCGGATTCGAACCAACGAATACAGCAGTCAAAGTGCTGTGCCTTACCGCTTGGCGATAGCCCAATCACTTTTTGAGTAAATCCTTGACAAGCAAATAGAATATAAGCACAAGTAGCTCATTAAAAATAAATATGCCAGATGTTACAAGCATGAGCAGTATTATTGTCCACATTGATTTTTACTCTTTTCTTGGTGCTCAAATTGGCATCTGAGCATATCCGCCACATACTCACGCTCTGTGCCTATGCCGTGACCTTTAAGGAATAGCACACACTCAAATATGTTGCCGCAACGTGAGCACTCATCATTTATCTCTCTGCCTTGATATTTCATCTAACGACCTCTTTATTGCCTCATTTAAGGCTTTTTCTGATTGCTTAGCGCCTAAGTTCATACCGAAGCTGATTACCCTGATTAAAACCGATATACCGATTGCCACGAAGCACCATACAGGAGCTTCAAGCATACATAAAATTCCAAATACTACCAAATCCGTTATCATATATCACCCTCCGTCCTGTTGTTAGCTCTGTATGTGTCAAAGCCCTTGGGATAACGTGCCTTGAGCTTATCAATGTTCGTCTGCATGACATCATCAAGCGTAAATCCGCAAGCGTCGCATATCATTGTCAAGTACCATGCGCAATCACCCAGCTCCTTTTTGAGGTGTTCAAGGTCTATGCCTTTTTCGTGGAATATGCCTTTCTTTACGAGGTCCGATACCTCACCGGCTTCACCTGTAAGTCCCAATGCTCCATTAAGCAACTGTGATACCAATATGTCGCCCTGATTTGCTATTGCGTCCTCTAAACGCAGCCTATTAAGTCCATCGTTGGTTCTCATTGCCAACTGCTGATATTCGTTACCTGTCATCTTGCTATTCCTCCAAACAAAAGTCTAAATGTTTCCTTGCCTTTTACGGTCACATAGGTCTGTACATTGGAGTACCCAAAAGGTGTCGAAAAATCTTTCAGCTGGAACAATCCATCTTTGCGATACTTTTCATAAGGCTTCAACGAATTGTGCTTATCTCGGTACAGATAGCCACTTTCCACAAGCCATTGCGTGAACTGCTGCGGCGGAATGTGTAACTCTTTTGCTGTGTCTCTGAAAGTTGTTAAAAGCTTGCTATCCACAAGATTGTCAAAATATTCCGCTTTAGGCTTCATCTCAGCAATCTTTGCTTCTTTTTCCTCAATAATCTTATTTGCAACAATCAAAGCGTTTGCGACAATCTGTTCCGGCGTCATCTGCTCCTGATTCTGTATGTAACCGCCGTTCTTACGGATAGATGGGAGAATTTTCTCCACCACCCAATCAGAAAATTTTTCAGCAGATGGGAGCTGGCTTTTCATTGTAAGCCGGTACAGGTCTGATTCTGGAACAAAATTCATCACCATCACAGCTCCGCTTCCGTTTACCGGTACTCCGTGTTTTACGGAGTGCTTACAATGTCTCGACACTGCGTCTTGCGGTTTGGCATATCCAAGTGCTTTTGCTACATCAGTTCCAGCGAACCACGGCTCATCATTAATCACAACCGTTCTAATCGAACCAAATTCCGGGTTTTCAAAGATTTTTAAATCATTCATTGCTTATACCTGCCTTTTCGATATTGCCTTAATGTTATGGCATGAAAACTGTTAAGGCTTACAGCTTGTCAGGTGTACATCCCTATCCATGCCATGTAAAAGGTCTTTTTATTTTTGTCGGAGTTTTTGGCACTTAGAGGGGGGCATATCCGGCAATCATATAACCCCCACCCCGGCTGATTCCATGCCATCAGTCCATTTATACACAATTCCCAAACAATTCATACAATAGCGTTATCGTTCCATTCTGTTCTGCTCAACTATTCGTTAAACCTAACTTTTGCGAATAGTTTACAATGGGCTACAAGTCCGCAAACCATTGTAAATAGGGCATTTGCAAATTGTATTAAATTGTGTGAAAACTGTATGTGATAAAACATCAATTATCACTGTCTATTATTGAGCTATTATCTGACAGCTCAAGCGGTCTCGGCTGCTGTCCGAGCTGTATCAGGGCATCGGCTCCGAGTGCTTCGGCTGGCTTCTCGACCTTAACACCCGGCATGTTCCAGTGGTGAACTTTATTCAGCTTCGGCAGGATCTTCATCGGGTTATTGCGACGGTCTTTCATCAAGTTAAATAAACTCTCCTCGTTGTCCTGCATGATTTTTTCGTGAAGGTCAGAACGCTGAGAGCTTAGCGAACCGCTCGCCCAGTCGTAGAGCGTCTGTTTATGTATGCCGACCATATCAGTAAATCCCTTTAATGTCACTTCCTGACAGTGACTATTACACAATCGCTTATATATATTATTATAAACATATTCCACTTTGCTAATATCATAATCGTTATACAAAGGGTTATCTTTTTTGAGAACTCTATTACATGGAGCGAATAAGACTACATTAAGTTCTGTTATAATATCAGCCCAAATAGATGGATAAATGTAATCGTATTCATCTATGTTGTGTCTATTACAGTAATTAGTGACTATATCACTAGCGACTATACGCATATCGTCTACCGTTCTAATCGTTTGGGTATCATATATAATATTATTATCATTCACGATATTTTCACCTCCACTGTTATAATCTCCGGGTTATCTCTCACACATGAGATTATCATAGCACTTGATATAAGCCTTGCCTATATCGAAAATCTATATAAAATATAACTTTGGGGTATTTAATCATAGTACTTTGGTACTAATCGCATATACAGTATATAATTATGTACGTTTTTTTAAGAACTGATTATTTATTTACACATTCTCATTAATCTTATCTTGTCTAATCTTATCTTCTCTAGGCTACATTCTGTTGACAGTTTGTATACAGATTTTATCACGTTAATACAATGATGTGGGTTGTGCTCATCTGCCCGGCAGCCCTATATATTATATTTAAATATATAGGGCTCAGGCTCTTAATCTATGACAGTAAATTTATAATAATATACGATACATAAATAACTTAAAGACATGGGATTAAATAAGATACATTGTTGAGATATTAACAGAACGACAAAAAGACCATATAACAGATTGTTATTGGTCTAAAATTATAGGTGTGTGAGATATGCGGTTGTCAATGTGCTATTTGCGATACTGCCATGAGTTCTTCGCCCTCGCCCGTCTATGATATTATCAGTTAGCCGCGGACTTGTCAATGCTTAAAATACATCAATATACTATCTGATACGTTGACAATCAGCCGTAAATCATGTATGCTGTGAGAGCTGGAAGTGCTGACCGTTAATGTCGCTTGGTATCGTTATTAAATCGGTCGTGACTTGGCAGGAGCCATTATTATTTAATTTAATAGGCACTTTACAGCAGAAAACGAACCGGGAAAGTTCTTAACCTCGCCCGGTTCGTTTTTTAATTATTTAATTAAACAAGATAGTACCCGGCTATCTCGCAGTTGCCGTCCTCGTCCACCGGTGTGTACGCTGGGCGGTAGCGGTCGCCGTTCTCCAGTGTGTACTGCTCGCCGTTCCACTCAGAGCGGAGCAGTGCAGTTCCATTCTCCAGATATGCGTCTACTTCTCCCGATGTGTACACGTCCGGGAACGCCTCCGTGAACTGGCGGAGTGTTAACTCTGATAACAGCTCCATGCTGTTCCCTCCGTTCTCGGAGACTGTCACTGCTCCGTTCTCCTCTTCTACATAGTTTATAATCTTAGCCATAATATGACCTCCTTTAATTTTTTTTTTAAAAGCAACCCGGGGAATCGAACCCCGGCAGTGCGCTGCCTTCAGCGATTGCCTATTCCTCGTATTCCTCGCCATCGTCATATATAGTGTATACGATGGACTCTCTCGCAAGGTCATACACTTCTGCCTTGTGATAATTGGATGTCAAAGAGACAGCCCAGCCCTTGGCGTCCTTCAACTCTGCAAACTCGGCAACCTCGTTGCCGTCCGCGAATACGCGGTATCTTAAATCTTCATCTGCCATATTGGAACCTCCCTTTTAATTTTTCGTGCAACAAACACACGTTCGGAAATTCTTATTTTCTCCCTTCCGACATCATTATAATAGCATAAGTGCATTAGAATGTCAAGTATATAAGTGCATTATTTTCAATTATTTTTATACTTTTCAATCCGCCCAAGCTCCGCAGCAACTACCTCCTTAATGAATGCGCCCGGTTTGTCAATTCCAAGCTCCGCCATCTTGGCGCGGGTCCCTGCTGGAAATATGACATTAATGCGGTCGTTGTTCTTCTCGTACCGCCGTACAGCGTCACGCTGTGACTGTGGTGTTTTAGGCTCGTCTATTTTATTCATTATATAATACCTCCTGTCTTTTAATGTCTCATATTATAATATAAGTGCATGAGACTGTCAAGTCTATAAGTGCATTATACACTTTGCACAACATATAAGTGCATTATTTGTGAATGTTGCATATTGTATAAGTGCATTATATATGCTATTATAATATCAACGAAAGGGAAATAGAACAGATACAGAACATGTGTTTGCTGTACCCTAAAATAAGGAGGTAGTCAATTATGACAGATTTACAGCTTGTAGATGTTAAAAAGACGATAAGAGCAGCCTTTAAAAATCAGTTTGGTTTTGCTCCATCATCAAACTCAATCGCAGTGCTTGAAGGCAGCTACGACCATGAACATGAGGATAGGTGTACGTGGTTTGAGCTGACATTCAGCGTTGGCGGAAAAAGCTGGTACCACAGCACGATAACCGGTGAATTAAAACGCGCTGAGTGGATGGATTAGCCGAAACGCTCCGCTTGGAGCGTCAGCCGTGGGACGGTCTCCCGGCTCTGATGATGGCAGACTAAAAAGGCGGTTGCTGCTCTACCAAAGTTTACAACCGCCACCAATCAAAAAAGAAAGGTAGCTATATTATAGCACAGGTAAAAAGAAATGAGAAGAACAAACAGCAAGGAAGTTAAGGCAGCAGTTAGAAATTATTTAACACAGGTTGCACAGAGTGAAGAGCTTAACACAATTAATGATATTAAGAACAAGTTTATAAATGAATACGGCTGGGCAGTCGCAAGACTTGGAGAGCGTAGCGCTTGTATAGAATGGCTGAAAGGCTTAGGCGTTAGCGTTGATTATAGTTATTACGATATTATTCAACTTATGGCTGAATGGTTAGACGAAAGCACAGAAGAAGCTGAGAAATGGCTTGATAAACGCGGCGATGGTCTTTATTGGGATTTATTGGCTAGAGAGATTTTGGCAAGCAAATAACAGGCAAGTGACGGCAGGTGCCAACATGGGCGGTTCGATTCCGCCCGTCACTTTTCAGCCGATAAAATCGGCTAGATAATTAAATATATGGAGGCATTAAAAATGGCTTTTGAAAAAAGACTTGATATCATCAATTTAGGAGGGTGCGCAGCTCCGACCACTGAATTACTTGACGCAATTATATCAAGCAACAGTTTCGGACGCGCTGTTTACGTTTGCAACATGTCTGAAAAAGAAGTTGAGACGTTGATGTATGCGGTCATCGGTCGTTCGTGGAGATGCAACCAGCACGTTTCAGTTGTTGCTGGATGCGACTGGATTTTTGTTGAAAAAATAGAGGAGGACGACAATCGACTGGTTCGTTATGAATTTAATGACGAAGTTTCGGAAGAGCGT
>ENA-OPSJ01000069-OPSJ01000069.1-human-gut-metagenome-genome-assembly--contig:-NODE-69-length-84085-cov-3.463085_pt1 | contig 84085 bp, 96 predicted proteins | sample MGYA00241801_ERZ501893 | MGnify/ENA primary metagenome ERZ501893 (study PRJEB25962, sample SAMEA2042219) | human gut metagenome | biome: human gut; feature: human-associated habitat; material: faeces...
ATGAGCGTAAATCTTATGAAAGGATATGATATGGGGCTTAACTATATCATACAAGACAATATGAAATTTGCAGAGGAAATGACGGAACAGCAGCGCAACGAAACGCTGAACGAAATCAACGATACTATCGAGGGCAAGAACAACCTCATCGTAGTAACACAACTCCCTATCATTCAGGAACAGCTTGCTGCTATCAAGGCTCAGTTCGAGGAGGCTGCCGCGCGTGCCAAGGAGCTTGAATGCACCGAGGAAAATCTTTCGGAGATAAAAAAGACCAGGGCAAACATCACCAAGGTGTTTGCTTCCCTGGAGGAGCGCCGCAAGGAAGCCAAGCGCGCCATAATGGCTCCTTATGATGAATTTGAAAAGGTCTACAAGTCGTGCGTTACAGACATCTACAAGCCGTGTGACACAGAACTGGCGGCCAAAATAAAGGCGGTTGAAGAATCTCTGAAAGCTGATAAGCGCAAGTACGCCGCCGAATTCTTTGCCGAAAGCGTAAGAGCAGCCAATATCGACTTCCTTACACTGGAGCAGACAGGGCTTACAATAGGGCTGACAACAAGTAAGAAGTCAATCAAAGAGAAGATAGGCGCTTTTGTAGCAAAGGTAACCGAGGAACTTGCGCTTGTTGAAACGCAGGAGTTTGCAGACGAAATCCTTGTCGAGTATAAGCAGTCGCTCAACGTGGCCAATGCGATAACCACGGTTACTAATCGCCACAAGGCAGCAGAAGCCGAGCGGGTTCGTAGAGAACAGCTGCAGAAACAGCGTGAAGCAGAAGCGGAAGCCGCTGCAATGATAGAAAAGATTGCTGCCACTCCTGTTATGCCGCTCCCTGTTCCGACAGTTGAAATGGTCACCGAGCCGCCTGTTCAGCATGAAGATGAACCTATACTGGAGCTGACATTTACAGTCCGTGGCACACGCGATAAGCTGAGAGCGCTCAAGGCTTATATGCTCGATAACGGCTATGACGTGAGGTAAACAAAATGGCGAAGAAAAACATAGTTATACGCAAACAGCCCAAGTTTTCGGCTACCTTGCAGACTGATACATACCAGCGCCTGATAAATAACACTCTCGGAGATCCCGACCGCGCTAAACGCTTCATAGGCTCTATAACATCTGCGGTCGCGGTCAACCCTGCGCTCCAGGACTGTGAAGCAGGAACGATACTTGCCGGCGCGCTCCTCGGCGAAAGTTTGAACCTTTCGCCGTCACCGCAGCTGGGACACTACTATCTCGTTCCGTTCAAGGTCAAAACCAAGGAAGTTGACATGGAGGGCAACGACATTTACGTTGCCAAAGCGCAGTTCATTCTTGGCTACAAGGGTTATATTCAGATGGCGCTTCGCTCCGCGCAGTACCGTTCTCTTAATGTCGTGGCAGTCAAAGCCGGCGAATTCGTAAGCTGGAACCCGTTCACAGAGGAGCTTATTTGCAACTGGAGCAAAGCCGATAATCGGGACGACCTGCCGACAGTAGGCTATGCGGCCTGCTACGAATATCTTAACGGCTTCCGAAAAACCATTTACTGGAGCAAGGAAAAGATGCTCGCACACGCCGACAAGTACAGCGCTGCATTTTCGGCAAGGGATTATGAGCGGCTGCAGTCCGGAAACGTGCCTGATGATGAAATGTGGAAGTTTTCATCGTTCTGGTATAAGGACTTTGATGCGATGGGCATGAAAACAATGCTCCGCCAGCTCATAGGTAAATGGGGCGTTATGAGTGTTGACTTCCGTGCTTACGAAAACGACGGCAAGGCGCTGAATATTGACACGGCCGGGAACATCGCACCGGACAACAATGACGGCTCAATGCCGCTCATTCCGCCGGGAATCCCTCCTATTCCCGAAGCCGAGAACACTGCTCAGGCGGTCAACCTTAACGACTTATGATACCACCGTTTGAGATAATCTCGACCGGTTCTCAGGGCAACGCCGTGGTTCTCAATAAGATAATACTTATCGACTGCGGCGTTTGCTTTAAGAAGCTCGAACCGTATTATCACGACCTGAAGCTGGTTTTGCTTACGCACATACACAGCGATCACTTCCACAAAACAGCGATAAAGATGTTGGCAAGCGAGCGCCCGGCCTTAAGATTTGCTTGCGGGAAATGGCTTGTAAGCGACCTGCTGAATTGCGGAGTCCCAGCAAGGCAGATTGACGTAATTGAACCCCGCGTCATGTATGACTATGGTGCTTGCAATATCATATCATTCCCCCTGTCGCACGATGTACCGAACTGTGGATGGAAAATACACTTTCCTCAAAGCAAGATAATCTATGCGACCGACACGGTCAACCTCAACGGTGTAAGCGCTCCAGGCTATGACCTGTACCTGATTGAAGCCAACTATGAGGAGCAGGTTATCTGGGAGAAGATTCGCGAAAAGGAAGCCAACGGCGAATTCGCATACGAACGCCGCGTGCTTCGAACGCACCTTGCAAAGTCTAAATGCGACGACTTCCTGCTGCGTAACTGCACTGCAAAATCAGAGTTCGTGTATATGCATTGCCATCGGGACGAAGATGATACAGAAAGGAAAGAAGAATGTACAACAGAGTGATTATGATGGGGCGAATCGCCAATGACCCCGAACTGAGAACAACCCCAAGCGGAACTAACCTCTGCACATTTCGCCTTGCCGTTGAACGGCGATATCAGGTGCAGGGCGAAGAGAGGAAGGCTGATTTCTTCAATGTGGCAGCATGGCGTGGTACCGGTGATTTCGTGCGCCAGTACTTTGCCAAGGGCAAGATGATTCTTGTGGAAGGCGAAATGCAGACAAGACCTTATACTGACAAGAACGGCACCCAATCAACGTGGTATGAGATAATCGCGGAACGGGTCAGCTTTACCGGCGAAAAGTCTGCCCCACCTGCCGGCGCAGCTGCACCGACATCTCCCACCACAAGCACCGCCACACCCACGAATACAACACCATCTGCTTCTACCTCACCCAACTTCTCGCAGTACAGCGCAGATGATGACTATCCGTTCTGATTGGCGGTGGTCTGATGGCAACAGGCAAAAGATACTACTGGATGAAGCTGAAAGAGGACTTTATGACCTCTGACACCGTAGATTACTTCATGTCGCTGCCGAATGGCGCTAACTATGTTGTCCTGTATCAGCTACTGTGCCTTAAAACAATCAACACTGGCGGCAGGTTATCCAGGCAGATAGGCGAGATAATCATTCCCTATGATGTTGCTAAGATACAGCGTGACACAAAGTGGTTTACTACCGACACTGTACGTGTAGCAATGGAACTATACAAGAAGTTCGGACTAATATACGAGGATATGGACGGAGTTCTTGTACTTGCTGATCACAACAATCTTGTCGGAAGCGAAACCAATTGGGCACAGCAGAAACGAAATCAGAAGCTCAATTCCGGAGAAAAACAGCCACTTGACAGCGGAAACAAGGTGGAAAGTCAGGTGGAAAATTTCCACCCAGAGATAAGAGGTAAAGAGTCTAGATATAAAGATACAGATATTAGAGAGGTGGAGGTGGCTGCTGAAGCAGCACCGCCAACCGCCTCCATTCCCTGTCCATTCGAAGAGATTCAAAAGCTGTGGAATGATATCTGCGTCAGCTTACCTCATGTCGATAACATTCAGTGCGAGCGCCGAAAGCTGGTGCAGGAGCGCTGGAATGAATACCCCTCACTGGATAAGTTCGAGGAGGTTTTCCGGAAAGTCGAAGCTAGTAGATTTCTCAAGGGCGACAACAAGAAGAACTGGATCATACAGTTTAACTGGCTGATGAAAAGCGACCACTTCACCAAAGCCCTCGAAGGCAACTACGATGATTACAAAGCGCCGCGTGACCCTAATTCATCGTTCGATTTAGATGACCTCATGGACGAAATCAGAAAGCAATATCAGGACTGAAAGGAAGTGCTAAGAAGTGAAGTACATAGAATATGCGATGGCTGCTATCATCGGGCTGTTCTTAAGAACGCTGGCAGCATACTCTATCGGGTGGACAACCTACCGTATCAACGGCAGAGATATCCTCATGGCTGTTTTGTGTATGGTGCTTGTGTGGTGCGTAAGGAGCATGTTCATGCCGGCACCCCGGAAGCGTAAGAACAGGAGCGGTAAGAATGACCGTTAAATTTACGGTGGGCGGAGCTCCATTTGGCAAGCAGCGTCCCAGACATAACCGTTACACCAATACCACCTATACCCCGAAAGAAACGACCAATCATGAAGCCATTGTCGCTATGATATACAGAATGCAGTATGGACAGACGAAGTTTGAGCCTGGAGTACCGCTGAAAATCACCGTCAGGGCATACATGAGCATTCCCAAGGGTGCAACCGAGGCAAAGCGCAAACTCATGCTAGAGGGCACAATACGCCCGACTGTGAAGCCCGATTGGGACAATATCGGCAAGCTGGTAGCGGACGCCCTCAACGGCGTGGCGTACGATGATGACAAGTGCATATGTGCTGCCATCGTAGAAAAGTTTTACAGCGACGCTCCGAGGACGGAGATTGAAGTAACAGAATGTGTTGTCAATCCCGGCAATACATAACCAACTGACATAGAAGGAGCAAATCATGTCAACTGAAAAATTCATTTACACAGAGGAAGTAACCGGTGAAATAGTCAATATCCCGGTGAAGCTGCTGCACCACCATCACGCTAACCCGCGCGGTCAGAATTACGGTGACCTGACAGAGCTTACGGCAAGCATTAAGGCAAACGGAATTCTCCAGAACCTGACGGTAGTGCCGTTCTGGTTCTACACTACCGGTGTTGGCTGCGACGATCCTAAGCAGCAGGCCGATATGGGATATCTCGTTGTAATCGGCAACAGGCGGTTAGAAGCAGCCAAAGCAGCTGGACTTGAAATGCTGCCGTGCATTATCGCAAGAATGTCCAAGTCCGAGCAGGTTCAGACCATGCTTCTTGAAAATATGCAGCGTGAAGACCTGACCGTCATCGAGCAGGCGTTTGGCTTCCAGATGATGTTGGACTTCGGCGACAGCGTAGCAGATATCGCTGAAAAGACCGGTTTCTCACAGTCTACGGTTCGCCGCCGCGTGAAGCTCATGGAACTCGATCATGATAAGCTGAAAAAATTTGAAGGCGCACAGTTCTCCCTTGAGGACGTTGACAAGCTGAACAAAATCGAAAGCATTGAGAAGAGAAATGAACTCCTTGAATTTGTCGGGACACCTAATTTCTCATTCAAACTCAAAAGCGCACTTGATACGCAGGAATACGACAAGAAGCACCAGTCTGTCATGGATTATCTCCATGAAAAGGGCTGCGAGCCTTGCCCCAAAAGTGTATTTGGCTATAAATATGAATCTTTTGGTATTATGGACGGTCTGACAAAAAAGCTTAAGGAGGCTGTCAACAAATATGTTGACCTCTGCAAAAAGGATAGCATGACGCCGTATTACCGTGACTATTATGGCTCTATATCACTCGTTTATCTGGCAGCAGACGGAACCTCGTCCGATGAAAGAGAAGAGAAAGCGGCGAAAGAAAGAGCAATCAGAGATCTGAAGAGCGATATGATGAAAAAGACAAATCATAACGTTTGGCAGCTTCGCTTCGACTTCATAAAAAATTACGGCAAGGCTGCTGCCAAGAAGAACCTCAAGGTTATTGTAGCCCTGTTCGCTAAGAGCTATGCTATATTCGACCATGGTACGGACGATGATATGCGGCTGCTTCTCGGAATGCCGGCTAAGGATTATGAGGGTTCAGCTGATGACATGAGCGCAGCAATAGACAAACTGGCTGAAACCAATCCGGAGCTGCTTATTCTGTATCTGTTCTACCTCACACTTAATGACGGTCCCCAAGGGGGCTACCTTAACACATGGCTGACAAATGGAAGCTATTTTGATCCCAATGAAGATCTTGACAAGATTTACGACAATCTTGAAAAACTCGGATATCAGATTTCTGACGGCGAAAAGGAATTAAAAAATGGCACATCGCCGCTCCAGAATCCCGACAACATGGTTTATAAGCTCGAGGTGGAAAAAGATACACCGGTGCCGCTTGATAAGTTCCTTACTGACGTTCGCACCTTTAATGTGTTTAAGCGCGCTGGAGTGAGCGACTCCGAAGACCTTATCGTAAAGGAAAAGTCGGGTAAGCTGTCGGCCATCAGCGATGAAATCTATAACCGAGCTGTCGACATGGCGAAGAAGAACGGCGTTATTCTTCCGAGGAGAAAGACCGATGAGAAATAATGCAAGTTCGGAATCTGACAAAGGCAGAAGACCGCTTGCGGTAACCGACAAGGGGCATGGCTCATGCCCCTTATGCGGAAACCTTGTTAGCCGATACGGAAACGGTCACGAAGTTCAAAGTTGCCAGCTCTGCGGGCTAGCGCTTGACTGGGAGGAGAAAACAGATATGAGTATTGAACAGACCAAGATTGAGTATGAACACTGCGTAAAGCAGTTCGCAACGCACAAGGCGAAGCTGATAGAGGACACCGACCGCTACTTCATGGTAGATTGGCGCAGAGCCGACGGCAGCAGCAACTACTATGTTAACTTCGCCCTTGACAAGAAAAATGGCACTTTGATTATCAGTGGCGATCTTGGCGCTTGCATAGCCGCTTGGCATAACACGCTTACCCCAACACAGCTCAATTCGTACATACGTCACGATGTTGGATATTTCATCAGCAAGTTCCAGGCGTCGTCTGACAAGTACACCTACGATGAGGACGATGTATTATCCGACATTAAGGAACTCTTCGAAGATCGCGATATAGAAATCGTTTCAGGCGTTGACTATGAGGACGAAGATGATTTCTGGGAAAGAATCAAGGAAGAGGTGGCTCGAAGCTGTGATGGTAGGATATATCGCCCGACAGCAAAGCTTGTAGAATTGATTGAGGACTATGACCGCGATTGCTGGGAATGGCTCTACCAGTGTGGAGAGCGCATTGATACGCGCGTGTATCTGTGGGTTTACAGCTTTGACCAGGTTCTCAGGCAGCTCGGATATGTCGGAGGTGGCAAAAATGGATCATTACATTAAGCGTGAGGACACAGAGAAAGCAATAGTGACTATCCGTTCTGACGGAAACAGGAGATGGCCAATGACCTATGAAAATTTTATCGCAAACAAGGCGATAACAACAACATCTTCCGGAATAACCGTCCCCGTAGAAGAACTCAATCCCATGCTTTTCGACTTTCAGCGCGACATCGTAAGGTGGGCGCTGGCGAAAGGCAGGGCGGCGATATTCGCGGACTGCGGCGACGGAAAAACCGCAATGCAGCTTGAATGGGCTGAACAGATACGCCGCAGAACAGGCGGTAAAGTCCTGATAGTAGCGCCGCTGGCGGTGTCGGCGCAGACCCAGCGGGAGGGCGAGAAGTTCGGAGTTAAAGTGCAGATTTGTGCGTCACAGGCTGACGTGACCGCTGATTCCGTGAACATCACAAATTACGAAAAACTGGATAAGTTCGTAGCTTCCGAGTTCACAGCGATAGTTCTGGACGAAAGCAGCATTATCAAGAGCTTTTCCGGAAAGATACGCAACCAGATCATCGGAATGTTCAGCGGAACGCCCTACAAGCTCGCCTGCACCGCCACGCCCGCGCCGAACGACTACATGGAACTCGGCAACCACTCGGAATTTCTCGGCGTAATGACCCGTGCAGAAATGCTTGCAATGTACTTCGTACATGACGGCGGCGAAACCTCGAAATGGCGGCTCAAAGGGCATGCCGCAGACCTTTTCTGGCGCTGGCTGTCAAGCTGGTGCGTGGTTATGGATGACCCGAAGAAGCTCGGCTACAAGTGCGAGGGCTACGACCTGCCGAAGCTCAGCGTGCATGAAATCGTCGTTGACGGCGAACAGGCTGAAAACGTCGCGCTGTCGCTAACAGAACGCCGCGAAGCCCGCAGGGATTCTCTTGCGGAACGCTGCAAAGCCGCCGCAGATCTGGTGAATTCCTCTGACGAAAACTGGCTGTGCTGGTGTGACCTCAACGCCGAAGCGGACGAGCTTCACAGGCTGATACCCGACAGCGTGAATGTGCAGGGCTCTGATACTCCGGAGTTCAAGACTAAATCCATGCTGGACTTCGCGGCCGGAAATTTGAGGTGCCTTATCACAAAGCCGAAAATCGCAGGCTACGGCATGAACTGGCAGAACTGCCACAAGGTCATATTTGTGGGACTTTCGGACAGCTTTGAAGCATATTATCAGGCTGTGCGCCGCTGCTGGAGATTCGGACAGAAGTCCGACGTTGACGTGTATATCATCATTTCGGCGCGGGAGGGCGCAGTCAAAGAAAATATCGAGCGAAAGCAGCGCGACAACGAGCAGATGAAGGAGCACCTCATAGAACTCACAAAGGATATCACCCGCCGGGAACTCACTGCTACGGTGAGAATATCCACAGAATACGAGCCGCACAAGACAATGCGGCTGCCTGAATGGGAGGAAATGAAGCACTATGCCTAATGTAATAAATCAGACCATTGGCGAGAAATACGCGCTGTATCATGGGGATAGCTGCGAGATAATCAAGGGACTGCCGGACAATTCCGTGCATTACACAATATTCTCGCCGCCTTTCGCAAGCCTTTACACCTATTCCAACAGCGACCGTGATATGGGCAACTGCAAGAACGACGAGGAATTCTACGAGCATTTCAAATACCTCGCGGCTGAACTTTACCGAGTAACTATGCCTGGGCGGCTGTTGTCGTTCCACTGCATGGATCTCCCGAAGATGAAGGAGCGCGACGGCGTTATCGGCCTGAAAGATTTTCCGGCGATACTCCGTCAGGTGTTCGAGGACTGCGGATTCATCTATCACAGCCGCGTGACGATATGGAAGAACCCGGTCACGGAAATGCAGCGCACAAAGGCGCTCGGGCTGCTCCACAAGCAGATAAAGAAAGATAGCGCAATGAACCGCCAGGGGATACCCGACTACATACTCACGATGAGGAAGCCCGGTGATAATCCGGAGCGCGTGACCCATACAGACGAGAGTTTCCCCTGTGATGTCTGGCAGCAGTACGCAAGCCCGGTATGGATGGATATCCGGCAGTCCGACACGCTCCAGAAGAATTCGGCCCGTGAAGAAAAGGACGAACGGCATATTTGCCCCTTGCAGCTTGAAGTTATCCGCCGCTGCATTGAACTATGGACGAACCCCGGAGATATCGTGCTTGAGCCGTTCGGCGGTATCGGCAGCGTGCCGTATGTGGCGCGTACACTCGGCAGACGCGCAATAGCCTGCGAGCTGAAAGAAAGCTATTACCGCCAGATGGTGGCGAACGTTGAGAAAGCGGAAGAAGCTATGTGTACGAGTGTGGGCGGGCAGGTCACTTTTTTTGACCTCGATACGCCAGGAACGGATGGTTAACACATGACAGTAATGAGAGCATTATGCACTACAAGGGAAAGAAAAAGAGGTGAGCAGCAATGAATGAAAAAGCAGTGCTTTTAAGCATACAGCCGAAATGGTGCGGACTTATCGCGAGCGGCAAAAAAACGGTTGAGGTACGCAAGACCAGGCCGAAGATTGAAACGCCGTTCAAGTGTTACATATATCAGTCTAAGAGCAAAGACACGTTGATTTATGTAATGAAAGATGGCGATGAAGACTACGGCGTGATTTACCACGGGAAACCGGTATTCATCAAAACATATTCGAAGTATTCAAACCCTTACGAGCAGAAAGTCATTGGAGAATTTGTCTGCGACAGGATAATAGACGTGGACTGCGACAGCATAGCTCCATTTGACAAAAGCACGGGAATTTACATTGATAAGCAAAGCTGTTTATCAAGAGAAGAACTTTGGGAATATTCCGGCGGTCATTGCGCTCATGGCTGGCACATCTCAGAACTGAAAATCTACAACAAGCCGAAAGCGCTTAGCGAGTTTGGCACCCTTTGTGACGAAGATTGCCCCAATTGCGAGTTCTGGAAGCGTGACATGGTTAATCAGCATGAGCGTGATATGGATTGCACAAACAGCAGCTATCCTTTGAGACCGCTGAAACGACCGCCGCATTCATGGCGTTATGTGGAGGTGATAGAATGAGTAATTATCTTGACATACTGCATGACTGCTCAGAGCTGCGAAAGTTCATTACCGAAAATCCAGAACTGCCGATTGTTGTCCTGGTAGGTGATGAAACAAACACCGGCGATTATCAGTATGTGTACTGCACGCAGGTTAAATGCACCATAGGAGAGGTGCTGGACTGCGAGCTGCCTATTGGCGATGGCAAGGCATTCTACGACCGGGACGATTTCAGAGACGAACTTGGCGATTTTCTGTGTGACCTGTCTAACGAAGAATTTGAACGCGAACTTGAGAAGTATGAGCCTTACTGGAAAAAGGTAATCGAAGTCTGGGTCAACAACTGAAAGGAAGAGCAATGAAACCAACTTTAGAGCAGTTCATCAATCTGATTTATTCAGAGGGTAAATTAGTTTACTTCTACGAATATGAGCCCACATTTGTTGAGAAAAGCGGGAATTATGATTTCAGCCATATGGAGGTTTTCTTGATTTTTTACAGCTCATTAGAGCCACGCTATATGCTTCTGCCTAATGTCTGCAAGCGGACTATTTCTCAGATATACTTCGACAACGATGTTATCAGAGTCGTGCTTGATGATGAAGATAATCAGATTGGGAAGGAGAAAGTATGACATGAGCGAACGTAAGAAACTTAATGCTGCCGAACGCCAAGAGATCTATGGGAAATTCGGCGGTCGCTGTGCTTATTGCGGCTGCGAAATCACTATCAAGGATATGCAGGCAGACCATTTTGTTCCGTTGCATCTTGGCGGCGCTGATGAGATTTCAAATCTCTATCCGGCGTGTCGGGCTTGTAATCATTACAAGTCCACGTTTGACGTTGAGAAATTCCGGTCAATAATCGAACAGGCTCCGAATGTGCTTATGAGGGAAAGCGCCACGTACAGAAATATCGCCAGATTTGGCTTAATCAAGCACCCGGATAATCCAAGAGTGCGATTTTACTTTGAGAGGCGGTGACGGATATGAAAAAAATCGGCGAAGAAATTCTCATAGAAATCCGCAATTGTGAAGCTGAAATACGAAGAGCACACGATGAAATCATAAGATTAACAGAGCGCCAGCGATTATTCGAAGACCGCAAAACCATGTTATCATTTTTTGTGGAAATTCTCAGAAACTCGGAGGATAACAAACATGAATAGTTATCAGGTAGCAGAGATGTGTCCGCACTGCAAAAATGAAGTCACAATGAATTGGGATGTTGAAATGTATGGCTATCAGGCATATTGTCCCTACTGTGGAAAGCGGCTCATGTTGTGCGATGAATGTACCCACTCGGACAACGACATCGCTGGAGGTTGCGATTATGACAGCTCCACGGACAAATGCTCCAGGCAGAAATCAAGCAGAAGAAAAACACCTCTTGAAATCGCCAAGAACGACACAAGCTGCCGAAACTGCGAGAAATCAGAGCGGGTAAGAGGTGTTCTGTATTGTCAGGTCAGTGGAAAACTCATTCTTCCTAAATTTGAGGACGTCTGCTGTTGCAGGGGAACAAGGCTGAAAGGAGGACAGGAAAATGGATAAGCTTACTTTCGCGCAGCTCAGTGCGATAACTATACTTACGCTCATGCCGCTCTTATCGGGCATGGGCAAAGAACTTTTTGATATAATCGCCGAAGTTCGGCGGCACAGGAAAGAAAGGGAGGATAAAACTAATGGTAGATAGCGATACTTTACGCTTGGTGATAAACTGCTTCGCAGCAGAGGTTCATCAGAACGCCATAGAGCATGGCTGGTGGGAAGAGGGCGGCGCCTTTGAAGTCGAGCGTAATTTTGGCGAACTCATTGCGCTTTGCCACGCAGAGCTGTCAGAAGCATTGGAACAGTACCGCGCCGGCCACGATATGAAAGAAACGTATTACGGCGATGACGGCAAGCCGGAGGGCATTCCCTCTGAACTGGCTGATGTTATACTGCGTATCCTGGATATGTGCGCTCATTATCGTATAGACATCGGTGGCATGCTTGTAGAAAAGAGCACATTCAACAAAACGCGATCATACAAGCACGGAGGGAAAAAGATATGATGAATAGCAGAAAGGCGCTGACAAAGCTCCTTGAAGAAATCATCAACAGCAAATTCGATCTGGAGCTGGCGGTTAAGTACATGGAAAATCACGGCGTGATAGTCATGCCATTCAAAATAGGCAATGTTGTCTACTGGTATGATAAGCTGTTAATGGCTGAACCTATGGCTGTCAAGATTACAGGCTACAGAAGCGATGTTCGCGGAAAAACCAAATGGATATGCGGCTGCTTTACAGAATTTTCAGTTGGTGATGTTGGTAAAACCATATTTCGAACCAAAGACGATGCGGAGAAAGGTCCAAATGAAAGGAATGCAGATGAATGAACTGGCCGAAAAGGTTAAAGTAGCAATCAAGTATCTGCGTGGTATGGAAGGCGCCGCAGGAGAAGATGGCTATTATGTCTGCTATTCTGGTGGAAAAGACAGCGATACAATACGGGCGTTGTGCGAACTTGCCGGAGTAAAGTATGAGCTCCACCACAACCACACGACAGCTGACGCGCCCGAAACTGTCTACCACGTCCGCAGCATACCGGACGTTATTATCCATTACCCCAAACTTACCATGTGGCAGCTGATAGTGCTAAAGGGATTCCCGCCGACCAGACTTACCCGATACTGTTGTGAGTACCTTAAGGAACACGGCGGCGAGAACCGGCTTAAGGTGATGGGAGTTCGTAGGGCCGAAAGCCCCAGACGTGCCGAGCGATACGACCTAATATCGGTAATCGGCGGCAAGCAGGAAGCAATTAAAGTCATGGCCGAAAAACTCGATTGTGCCTATCGGGTTACTAAAGACGGTATAGCAATGCACGGCGATGACTGCGCGACGCGCGATTTGGTTGAAGCCTGCTACCGTAAAAGTGCCGCTCATACATCGTTGAATCCAATCGTTGACTGGTCTGACAACGATGTTTGGGAGTTCCTGCGGTACTACAATGTAACTACTAATCCGCTATATGAAGAAGGAGCTTGTAGAGTGGGCTGTATCGGCTGTCCCCTGTCAGGCGGCAAGCAGATGAAAAGAGAATTCGCGCGATTCCCGAAATACCGTCAGATATATGTTCAGGCTTTTGACAGAATGATTGAAATCAGTAAGGAAAAGGGCAAATTTCGTGATGACGGAACATGGCAAACTGGTGAGGACGTAATGCGCTGGTGGTGCGGTGATGACCCGCGACAAATTACCTTGCATGACTACGAACTGATAGAATTATCAGCCGTTAGAGAGGAGGATTTGGAGTGATTAAACCTACCCCATGCCCGAAATCAGACCGCTGCATTCACGCAGCCGAATGTGTTCCCGGAACCTTTCGCGGTGAATTTCTTTGCTTTGAAAGCAGCGGATATTCGGACTACGAAAAGAATGTGACACTTAGGAAGCCGAAACCAACAAAGAAGAAAAAACGGAGGTAACAATGAGCAAGAACACAACAGGAACTGCCGAAGAAAAGGCAATTCACAAGGAAGCAACACGGCTACGCAAAATGACCGATGTGCAGCTTGTAACAGCTTTCAAGGAAGCCAAAGAAGGCAACAAAAAAACCGAAGACAATCCGGTGAAGACTCTTATTGACGGACTGGTAAGAGGAGAATGCCCCGGTATCAAAGGTGGCAACGCGACAAAGATAATCAATTACGCGATGTCTAAAGGTCTGCTGTGAATAAAAGGGGGATAAGGGAATGACGCTGAAAGAGTTAAAGTCATTTGCGGGCAAGAATGGCTTGCTGAAGATTCAGGACGAAAAGATAGCCAGACTGGAAGCAAGGCTTGTAAGGCACAGCGAAATTGATACAAGCGGCATTCCACGTAACCCTACCCCAAGAAACAGCACCGAGGAGCTGATGATAGAGATCATCGCGGCTAAGGACCGGCGTGCTGAGATTAAATCACAGCTTAACGATATTAGTACATGGATATCACATATAGACGATGACCTTGTACAGTTCATTATCCTGCGGCGGTTCGTGGACAATAAACGATGGCAGGAAATAGCCGATGAATTAGGCGGAAACAACACCGAATACAGCGTGAAAAAGCTATGTTACCGTTACATAAACCGCTCAGAAAACGAATAAATGAAAGCCGCTGCGCTCTATGAACGTGGCGGCCATTTCTTTTAATAATATCTGTATTTTTTTCAATTATTTTGTAAAAAGCTATTGACAAGCACGTTAAAATGTGCTATAATAGTATCAGAAAGAACGAAGGGAGGTGAAAGCGATGGGTAATAAAATAAAAGAGCTCATCAAGCTGCTAGAACAGCTCGACAAGCTCTTAACCCAAGTGGTTAAAATCTTGATCACGGTTGGAACCATCTGGGCCATCTTCAAGGGAACGTTCTTATAAACGTTCCGCTCTACCGGGGCGAAAGCCCCGGCAAGAGTATTATATCACAAATTTACAAGGAGGTCAAGAGTATGAGCGAAAAAAGTAAATTAGGTCTTAAACTGGCATGGCACATTGCTAGTATCCTCATGTCCATTGTGGCTATAGTATTCTTAGTTTGGTTTTTCTTTGTTAAGTAAGGAGCAATCATGTATCTGTATATCAAAGAGCATCGTGTAAAGGCTGGTATCTCGGTGCCTAAAATGGTAGAGCTGACAGGACTATCCCGCCGCACCATTCAAGACATAGAGAAACGGGGCGACTGTCTTGTTTCCAATGCAATAGCTATAGCGCAGGCGCTTGGGCTAACGCTTAACGACCTGCTCAAGCCACCAACAGAGAATCATTGCTGAAAGTTGTCCCGAATGTCACACATGTCACAGTGCTATGTGATATACTGTAAGCGTGAAATCCTAATCAAGCACACCGCCTGCGGAGCAATTCCGTAGGCGGTGATTTTTATGGAAAGGAGGGCTTCGACCGCAATTTTCTCCTTTATATGCGGTCTGCCGAGGGCTTCTGTCGCCAACAGAATAATCCGGCAACAAAATTATAAAAGGAGGATAATGCTATGTACGGTGTTATCGCAATAGTCGCATATGCGGCTTTAATGCTCGGCGTTACGTTCCTCTTGTCAAGAAAGTCAACGAACGCAGAAAACTTCCATGTGGCGGATCGTCACATTGGCGCTATCCAGGCAGGTATGAGTATAGCTGCTACATGGATATGGGCGCCGGCGCTGTTCACCAGCGCAGAGAAGGCATATACGAATGGTATTCCAGGGCTTTTCTGGTTTCTCGTTCCGAATATCCTTTGCTTACTTCTTTTTATCCCATTTGCAAAGCGAATAAGAGAGCGTATGCCGCAGGGTATCACGCTTTCGGACTTTATGGCCAAGACCTACCGTTCCAAGAAAGTACATGGTATCTATATTGGTCAGCTTTCGTTGCTGTCGGTGCTTTCTACAGGCGTTCAGCTTCTCGCAGGCGGAAAGATACTTGCGGCAATAACCGGTATTCCATTCTGGCTGATGACTTTTATCCTTGCTGCCATAGCTTACTCTTACTCGCAGTTTTCCGGTATAAAGGCTTCTATCCTGACCGACGCACTCCAAATCATCTTAATGCTCGCTGCTTGCGCTGTATTCGTGCCATGGGCGCTTTTAAGAGATGGCGGAGTAGATAACCTTATCAAAGGCTTAGGCGGGTATAGCGGCGATTTCACACGCCTTTTCGATAGCAACGGAATAAGCGTGCTTCTTTCATTCGGCATACCTACGGCGATAGGACTGATTGCGGGACCATTTGGCGACCAATGCTTCTGGCAGCGTGCATTTTCAACGCGCAAAGACAGAATAGGCAGAAGTTTTGCCATAGGAGCGGCGCTGTTCGCAGTTATTCCCCTTTCAATGGGGCTGCTTGGCTATGTGGCTGCCGGTTCTGGATATCAGGCGACCGACAGCGGGCTTGTCAATTTCGAACTTATCACAAATATGTTCCCGGAATGGACAATGCTGCTGTTCCTGTTCATGGTGATTTCCGGTCTGCTCTCAACAGTAGACAGTAACCTTTGCGCTGCTGCTTCCCTTACCTCCGATTTCGGCGGTGGAGTTAAGGCGGCAAAAGGGAGCATGCTTGTGCTTCTGCTGCTTGGTATAGGTATAGCGAACATTCCCGGTTTATCAGTCACGCACCTGTTTCTGTTCTATTGTACGCTCCGTGCAACGACACTTCTTCCGACAGCTATGACGCTTATGGGAAAGAAACTGTCAGCGAACGGAGTATTTTTCGGCATTCTATCGTCTTTCGTCATGGGGCTGCCGATATTCGCGTATGGCAACATCACAGGTGATTCCGTGTGTAAGACCCTTGGAAGTCTTGTGACCGTGCTACTGAGCGGCATAGTGGCTCTTATCGTTTCCGGAAAGGAGGCGGTAAAGAAATGCTAGGGCGTAAGCAGAACATCAAAAACGAAGCATGGCTTGAAGCTGTCAGAACGATAGGCGATACCGTAAGCCGCACAGAAATAGATAAGCTTGCCAAACAGACAATAGCCGACATCAAGAAAGCTGTCAAGGGCAAGAAAGCTGCCTATGCGTGGAGTGCCGGCAAAGACAGCATAGTGCTCGGCAAACTCTGTGAAGCCGCAGGGGTTAATAATTCCCTTATCGGCGTGTGTAACCTCGAATATCCGGCGTTCATGCAATGGATAGAAGAAAACAAACCTCAGAGCTGCGAAATAATCAATGTAGGTTTAGACCTGGACTGGCTGGCAAAGCATGAGAAAATGCTTTTTCCGCAGGACAGTTCAATCGCCGGGCATTGGTTCTCTATCGTTCAGCATAAGGCACAGCGTGAATACTTCCTGCGAAACGAACTGGACATGATATTGCTCGGTAGACGTCGCGCCGATGGGAATTACACCGGCAAAGGCGGCAACATATACACCGACAGCAAGGGCGTGACAAGGTTTAGTCCGATAGCGGACTGGACACATGAGCAGGTCCTTGCTTTTATATATTACAATGAAATCCCACTTCCGCCCATTTACGGCTGGAAGAATGGATACCTGTGCGGTACTCACCCCTGGCCTGCACGTCAGTGGACTGGCAGCACGGAAAACGGCTGGCAGGAAGTCTACGACATCGACCCTTCGATTGTGACCGCCGCAGCTGAGAAAATCGAAAGCGCCAAGCGCTTCCTTGAGAAAGGAGGTGTAAAGCGTGAAGATTGAAAAAGTCAAACTCGTTGACCTGAAGCCGGCAGAAAGAAACGTGCGAATGCACCCGCCGGAGCAGATTAACGAATATAAGAGATCACTCGAAAAGTTCGGTCAGACCAAAGCGATAGTCATTGACGAAAAGAACAACATTCTTATTGGCAACGGCTTATTCATTGCCATATCTCAATTAGGTTGGAAAGAAGCGGACTGCTGCCGGAAAACAGGGCTGTCGGAGAACGACAAGAAAAAGCTCATGCTTGCTGACAATCGTATCTTTGACCTCGGCTCTGATGACCTCAACGTGTTCGATCAGCTTATCAGAGAGCTTGACGGTGACTTTGATATACCCGGCTACACGGACGATCTCTTGAATTCTCTTGTAATGGACGCGGCCGAAACAACAGAGATGTTGTCAGAGTACGGCGTTGTTGACGGCGATGAAGCCGAAACAATACGCACAGCAACAGTCAATGAACAACCTGCTCCGTCCCCTGCGCCTGTCGCAGCTTCCTCAACAGGAGCGTCGCCGGCACAGGACACAGCTACAACTTCGACTACATCGGCAGAAATCGAAAATAACAGGTTCGTTATTTGCCCGGATTGTGGGGCGAAGATATGGCTGTAAAAAGAGTACAATCCGACATTGATGTCGTTACCGCTGCGAAGAAGCGTATTAAGAACGTCTTTTCAAATGGATTGACGGTATATATGTCTTTTTCCGGCGGCAAAGACAGCTTGTGTCTGGCGCACCTTGTTCTGTCGATGATTACGGCAGGAGAGATAAGCGCCAAGCAACTTGTTGTCATCTTCATCGACGAAGAAGCGATATTCCCCTGCATCGAGGAAATAGTCAAGACATGGCGAAAGAAATTTCTCATGGCTGGCGCGCGCTTTCGTTGGTATTGCCTAGAGGTAAGACATTTTTCTTGCTTTAATCAGCTTACAGCCGATGAAAGCTTTATATGCTGGGATAGCACAAAGCAGTCCGTTTGGGTAAGACAGCCGCCTGCATGGGCGATAAGGTCAAGCTCATTGCTCCGACCGCGTGAAGATAACTACCAATCATTTCTTCCACGCGTCACAAAGGACGGAATAATGCTGACCGGCGTAAGAGCTTCGGAGTCGATACAGCGGTTACAGTACATGGCTGCGATGTCGCTCGGCGGCAAAGGCATAACCGGCAACAGAATGATATATCCCATATATGACTGGAAAACATCGGACGTGTGGCTCTATCTCAAAGAGAAGCACGTCGACATTCCGGTCATTTATCTGTATATGTGGCAGGCCGGAATAGGCAAAGGGCAGTTAAGAGTATCGCAGTTCTTTTCAAGCGATACCGCCAGCTGCCTTGTGAAGATGAATGAATATTATCCCAACCTTATGGAAAGGGTCATTCGGCGCGAACCAAACGCATATCTCGCTGCGCTATACTGGGATAGCGAGATGTTTGGCCGACGTTCGCGAAACAGAAAAGCCCTCGAAAAAAAGGAAGATATAGATTACCGAGCGGCGTTGTGGAATATGCTGGTGAAAGAACCGGGCAAGTACTTCCACACCGATCATCAGCGCCACGTTGCGGAACAATACCGCAGAATGATGATTAAGGTTGACAACATGGCGCGACCTCGTGATTATCGTAAGATGTACGAGGCGCTTCTTGCAGGCGACCCTAAGCTGCGTACTATGCGCGCAATATATCAAGATGTGTTCTGTGCATACGCAGACCATTGCAAACATTCTCAGCATGAAGGGGGTGAATGCAATGGAAAACGCTAATGTGTTCGCGCCGCTCAGTACGCTTGCATGGGTAGACAGGGATAAGCTCAAGCCCAATGATTACAACCCCAATAAGGTAAGCCGTGAGAACCTTAAGCTGCTCACTCAATCAATCCTCACTAACGGTTGGACACTCCCTATCGTGGTAAGACCTGATTACACTATCATCGATGGATTCCACAGATGGACGGTATCAGGTGAAGAACCCCTCCTGTCTATCCTTGGTGGTAAGGTGCCGGTGGTGGTAGTCGAGCATAAGGACAAGGACGAAGACATCTACGGCACAGTAACACATAACCGCGCAAGAGGAACACACCTTCTCGAACCTATGAAAGCAATTGTCAAGCGGCTGCTTGATGATGGCAAGTCCGTTGATGAAATCAGCAAGCAACTGGGTATGAAAGCAGAAGAGGTATTCCGCTTGTCTGATTTCTCCAAGGACGACTTCCTCAGAATGATGGCAAACAAAGCAACTTACAGCAAGGCTGAACTGCTTACAAAGCTGTAACGGAAGTTTTCAACATTTCAAAGGAGTTTTCAACATGGCACAAGATGTGGGTCAAGGTACTGTGGCGCGGGGGTGGGTTGAGGTGAGGGCGCGTCGACCCCAAATCACGCCTAGTTAGTAAACTCGATTTTTCGGACTTTAATTGAAAAATGCCCCCTGCTCTTTTGGAAAACAGGGGGCAAATTACTGGGATATCGCCAAGCGGTAAGGCAAGGGACTTTGACTCCCTCATCTCGCTGGTTCGAATCCAGCTATCCCAACCAAGAAAGGAGTATCAGCATGGACAAGAAAACAGCAGTTGTGGAGAACGGCGCAGTTTATGTGCTTCAAGCCGGTACTCCTATCTATGTTAAGACAGCAGATGTTTGCGCCATTCTCGGCAAATCCAATCAATGGGTGGGACAGCTGACATCACAAGGTACCCTTAATAAAAGCAAGACAGCGCACGGCGCTTTATATAACCTGTCTGAGAGCCTGTCAGCTTACATCAAGTCCATTGAGGATAAATCTTCTGACAATCCCGAACAAAAGGAGATAGAACTTAATAAACTGAAAGCTGACGTGTCGCTCAGAACATCTAAGGCGATAGTGGCAGGATTAAACGCCAAGGAACTGCAAGGCAAAATGCACCGCTCCGAGGACGTTGCCGCTGTGACTGAGGATTTGGTTTATACGATACGCAGCGCGCTGTTGGCTCTTGTTGGGCGCCTGTCTACCGACCTTGTCGGCATAACAGACCAGGCAGAGTTGTCCGCAAAAATCCAAGATGAAGTCTACGCCGTTATGGAAACACTCTCAACATACAAGTATGACAGCAAAAAGTATGAGGAGCGAGTACGACAACGGCTGCGGAAAGATAGTCTGGAGGCGGACGAGGATGAAAGCGAACAAGCCTAAGCCCGAAAGCCGCGACAGCAGAGATAAGCGCCTGAACGCCGCTATTTCCAAAGCTATAGCCGGATTCAAACCCCCGGAGCGTATGACCGTATCGGAATGGGCTGACCGCAACAGGCGACTATCAGCAGAAAGCTCGGCCGAAGTCGGTCAATGGCGCACCAGTAGAACGCCATATATGAAAGAGCCGCTTGACAGCTTTACAGACCCAAAGGTCAAGCATATCGTCATAGTAGCTTCATCACAGGTGGGTAAATCAGAAGCCATCAATAACATGATAGGCTACATTATCAACCAAGACCCGGGCTCGATACTATTCATTCAGCCGACCATTACCGATGCAAAAGAGTATTCCAAACTACGTATAGCCCCGATGATCCGCGACACGCCCAGTCTGAAACAAAAAGTTGCAGACCCCAAGAGCCGTGACAGCGCGAACACCGTATTGCAGAAGTCATACCCCGGCGGTATTCTCACAATGACTGGTTCACAGGAAGCGCACGCTCTTGCTTCAAAGCCTATCAGATATCTGTTCGGTGATGAGCGGGACCGGTGGGTAACATCAGCCGGCGATGAGGGCGACCCCTGGGACTTGGCTACTGCACGGCAAATCACATTCTACAATGCCAAAGCCGTGGAAGTAAGTACGCCGACTATCAAGGGCAAAAGCACCATCGTACGCGCTTACGGCGAGGGTACAATGGAGCATTGGTGTACGCAATGTCCGCATTGCGGTGGATTCCATGAGATAGTATTTGAGAATGTCCGCTATGAGTACGAAACAACCGTCACAAATAACGAGAAGACCTATCACATAACGTCGATATGGTACGTTTGTCCTGAATGTGGCTGTGTCAGCTCCGAGCAAAACATGAGAACACAGCCAGCAAAGTGGATAGCAGATAATCCTTCCGCATTGCTTCATCATGGCACGCGCTCGTTCTGGATATCCTCTTTTGTATCTCCATGGGCTTCTTGGGAATCAACATTGCTTATGTATCTAAAGGCGCAGGGCGACAGTAAAAAAATGCAAGTTGTCTATAATACCCGTTTCGGCTTGCCTTGGGAGGATCGCGGCGATCTCGAGAACGAGGACAAGATTCTCTCAAGACGCGAAGAATACAAAGCAGAACTTCCGGACGGTGTGCTGCTGCTCACTTGTGGAGTTGATACGCAAGACGATCGTCTTGAATACGAGGTGGTCGGTCATCGGCAACTCGGAGAGCGCTGGGGTATTAGGAAAGGTATTATCATGGGGCGCCCTGATTCTGACGATACGTGGAGTCAGCTTGATGACATAATCGGGCATGTCTACCGCTTTGAAAATGGCATAGGTCTGCACATATCGTTAACGTTCGTTGACGAAGGCGGTCACTTTACTCAGGAAGTAAGACGCCGGTGTCGCGAACGTCAGCGAAAAAAGGTCTTTGCTATCAAAGGACGCGGTGGCTCAGACATACCATATACAGCACCGCCGAAAGAGCAAAAAATCACCATCAGAGGTGCAGAAACAGGAAAGTGCTGGGTCTACACCATTGGTGTTGACGCTGGCAAGCAGTTAATCATGGACGATATCAGAGTAAAGACAGCAGGTCCACGTTACTGCCATTTCCCGGCGCGTGATGATTACGGCGAAGCCTTTTTCAAAGGTTACTTATCTGAGCGGCTGGTGTACAATGACAAGGCAAAAAAGAACCCGTGGCAGTGGGAAAAGATACCCGGGCATGAGAGAAATGAAGCCCTTGACTGCCGTAACTACGCTAACGCCGCCGCAGTGCTGCTAAAGCCTGACTATGAAGCGATAGAAGCGAGGTTAAATCAGCTTGCTGAAAACGGTAATAAGAAGCAGGCAGAAAAGGCAGCACCGAAATCATCTATGCCTTTGAAGCCACGCCGAAAGAAACAGATGTACGACGATTGGTGAGGTAAGATATGATAACCAAAACACAAGCAAAGATCCTTTACGAACACTATGACAAGATGGTCACTAAGCTGACAGAAGCGCAGGTAGCGCTTATCAGCGGAAGTGTGAAATCATATAAGATAGATGACAGAGAGATTACAAGGTTTGACCTTGATAAACTCTCTGAACAGCTTGACGCCGCTATTATCAAGAGAGCTGAATATATGGAGCTTATGAATGGCGGCAAGTCGCGGCGCGCGGTAGGCGTGATTCCGCGCGATATTTGAGTACAATGCCCCTTAGGGCTTGTGCTGCAGTTCCCGGTAGTCTGCTCCTTCCTACCGGGATTCTGCTTAGATTATTTGCAGTATTTTTGATTTATTCGAAAATGCTGCTTTCTTTTTAACTGTTTCAACTATAATTTTAATCTTTCGTTGAAAAATTTGAAATTATACTTTGAATTTTGCAGAAAACGTTGTAAAAACGTTAGAATTTTCGTGTTTCGCATGGAGGGGAAATGAAAATTATTTCAAGCGTCCAGGCAAAAGGCTATTCGGAAGCTGGTGCAAGCCGCACCAAGCGCTCATTAAAAGGATTCATTGCTCAAAGTTCAGCGCCTTTCGAGGATATCGACTTTAACAATGCCACAATGCGGCAACGCGGCCGAATGCTTTATATGGCTACACCTGTTGCAGCCGCCGCGATAAATACCAACCGCACTAAGATTGTTGGATCGGGGCTGCACGTCAAGCCTACTGTCAACCGAGAGATACTGAGCGGAATTCCTGAAGAACAAATCGTGGCGTGGGAGAAATACACTGAAGCCGAGTGGAAAATGTGGGCTGAACAGAAAAAGAATTGCGACGCGACAGGCGTAAACAATTTCTATGAGATTCAGCAGCTTGCGGTGAAAAACTGGTTAATGTCAGGCGATGTGTTCGCAGTGTTACAGCATCGAGATAAAACACCGCTCAACCCTTACGGTCTGCGGATACGGCTTGTGGAAGCTGATAGAGTATCAACTCCATTTACAGGCACGGAGGGAACACGGTATTACTCTGCGTATACAGAGGGAAAAACCAAGTCCGGAAACCGCATACATGACGGCGTTGAAGTAGACAAATACGGACGTGTAGTTGCTTACCACATTAGCAACGTTTACCCCAATTCCACCTTTAGGCTTGATGAACAAATAGCTTGGACTAGGGTACCTGCTGACGGAGCCCGGACTGGAATGCCTAATGTGTTACAGGTGATGGACGCAGAGCGCCCTGACCAGTACCGTGGCGTGACTTATTTAGCGCCGGTCATAGAAACCATATTGCAACTGCGGCGCTACACGGAAAGCGAGCTTATAGCTGCATTAGTGCAGTCGTATCTTACAGCCTGGATAACTACCTCGGCCGACTCCACAGATAATCCGTTTAACGAAGCGGTAGATGGGGATATTGAGGGTCAGGAACACGGGGGGCAGATATCGCATTCCGAAAATGAATATGAGATGGGACCTGGTCAGATCAATGTAATGCGCCCTGGCGAAAGTGTAACGCTTGGGAACCCCAACATTCCAACAGCCGGTTTCCCGGCTTTCGTTAAGGAAATATGCAAACTCACAGGCGCAGGACTTGAAATGCCCTATGATGTTCTTATCAAGGAATTCAACAGTTCCTATAGTGCTGCGAAAGGCGCACTTGAAGAAATGTGGGAAATGGTAAAGATGCGCCGCTCGTGGTTCGTCAACGATTTCTGTCAGCCTATCTACGAAACATGGTTGTCGGAAGCTGTCGCGCTTGGCAGAATAAAAGCACCGGGATTCTGGAATGACCCCATTATCCGCGCTGCATGGTGCGGAGCTAGATGGGACGGACCTGCTCAGACACATCTTGACCCTGTCAAGGAAGCAAACGCTAATAAGATAATGGTAGAAAAGGGCTGGAAAACAAATGAGCAGGTTACACGCGAATTCTACGGTGGCAACTGGCGTGATAACATGGCAGCGCTAAAGCGTGAAAAAGAAATTTCAGACAATCAGGCCACACAAACATCGCGTCCGACCGACACAGCCGAATCGAAAAAGGAGGAAAATAACAATGCCCAAACTGAATAACAAGTGCTATTCATTGGAGAAGAACGGCACCAATGCTGACATCACCATGTATGGCGAAGTTGTTGACTCGCAGCCTTATGACTTCTGGACCGGAAAGCCTGTCGAGGGAAGCTTCATCATTAAAGATGAATTCCTTGCGGACCTTGAAGAACTGGCAGAGTGCGAAGAAATCACAATACATATGGACAGCGTCGGTGGCGACACGGCTGTTGGACTGCTGATTCATAACAAACTGCGTGACTTGTCGCAGGTCGGAAAGAAACTCAACTGTATCGTTGACGGTGTAGCAATGAGCGCGGGCTCTCTCATAATGAGCGCCTGCGACAATGTGACTGTACACCCCACATCGCTCATTATGGTACACAACGCATGGGTAAGTATGTGTGGCGGTTATAATGCGGACGAGCTGAGAGCACAGGCAACCGCCCTCGATTCATGGGACAAGGCATTGCGGAATGCTTATGTCCGCAAAACTGGTCTTTCAGAGGCAGTAGTCGGTCACATGATGTCTAAGACAACCTATATGACAGGCGATGAAGCAGTCGAGAAGAAGTTTGCTGATAACCTTGATAAAAGCGATGGTGCAGCAATAGCCGCAAGCGAAGATCGCTCTGCACTGGTCGTCAACGGACGATACATTTCACTCAAAGGAGCACCCGCCCCGGAGGGCATTCCCATGGTTTCAGCTTCGCAGAATTGCGAAGATGATACAAATAATAAGCCGAAAGAAAGCGGCGATAATGGAGGTAATATCATGGCAAGTAATCTGGCTGAACTCAAGGCTGAAAATCCTGCTCTTGCTGCACAGATTGAGCAGGACTTCAACGCTAAGAACGAAAGCAAAATCAAGGCAGCCGCCGAAGACGAACGCAAGCGTATGGAGGAAATCGACGCGATAGCGAGTATCTACGATCCGGCACTGGTCAAGGCGGCAAAGTACGACAAGCCCTGCTCCGCACAGGAACTGGCTTATCAGGCTGCTCTTGCCGCTGCGAAGCAGGGACAGAAGTTCACTAAGGATCTCAAAACAGACTCCAAGGAGGCTAATGCTGTTCCGGAAGCGGCTGCACCCGATGATCCCAAGGAAGCTGAAAAGAACCCTCAGGCAATGCAGCGCGAAGCTGACACGATGATTCACGAGCTTCTGCACGGAAAGGAGGCAAAGTAATGTCCGAACTGCTCAAAATGGTGGGCGAAACCACCTCTGACGACCTGTTTGTCGACCTCTACCCCCTTGCAAGGGTCGAGGGCAGAATCATCAGAGCGCAGGAATCAACCCCTCTTGAGATTAAGAGGGGTACTATCATGGCTATATCGAGCGCCGATGGTAAGCTGGTGCCGCTTGGTACCACTGCTAATTCCAGCAACAGCGAAACTCTGACCCCGGACTGCGTGCTCTGTGATGACATCACAGTAGCCACTTCTGACATCAATGTCGCTGTATATGCGAGTGGCTGCTTCAATGCGAACAGAGTAATCACAGTCAACAATCACGTTATCACCGCAGCAGAAAAGGATACACTCCGTAAGTATGACATTATCCTCAAGGCTGCAAGCAAAATTTAAGGAGGTACAATAATGCCTGCAACATTAGATTTTTTCAGTTCCTATGTCCTTGCGGCTATCGTCAAGGAAGTGGTGCCGAATACCAGCTTCTTCCGCGATAGATACTTTCCCACTGGAGAAGGCGATATAATCGGCGCCGACAAGGTCCTTTGCGAATATCAGGACGGTGACAGAACCATGGCGCCGTTTGTCACTGAGAGAGTCGGCGATATCCCGGTAGAAAGACAGGGCTTCCAGATCTACGAGTACGAACCCGCATGCATCAAGATTTCAAGACCTCTTAAGGCAGATGAACTTAAGAAGCGCATGTTCGGCGAAGCGCTTTATGCAAATAGCGACGCTGCAACAAGAGCGGCACGTCTTATAGCCGATGACTTTACCACCCTTGACAAGCGCATTCAGCGCCGCGAAGAGTGGATGGCCGTACAGACCATGATCAACAACGCCTGCACCATGCAGGAATATATCGACGCGCAGACAAAGGGCGAAATCAAGCACATTCAGTTCTATCAGGGATCTACCGACCATACTTACACCGTTGCCAACAAGTGGAACTCTACTAACGGCGACTTCATGGGAGATGTATCTGAAATGTGTCGCATGCTTTCCAAGAGAGGACTTCCGAGAACCGACCTTGTCCTTGGAGTAGATGCCGCTCGCGCTATACTGAAGAATGAAGAGGTTCGTCAGCTGCTTGATAAGAATTCTGGCATATTTGTAGGATCTATCAAGCCTACTCTCACCAAATACGATGGCGTAACTGCCCTCGGCACGCTGAACTTTGACGGCAATGAACTCATTCTGTGGGAGGTTGATGAGGAGGTAGTCGATGAAACCGGCGCAACCGTCAAGCTGTTCCCCTCAACATCTGCAATGGTGACTGCTCCTAACTGCGGTCATATCGCATACGGCGCAATGTGGCAGATAGATTACGGCGCAACCGAGCATACCATGCACATCGGAAACAGAATCCCCAAGCTGTCGGTAAATCAGGAAACTGATATTCGTAAGCTTCGCCTGGGCTGCAAGCCGCTGGCAATGCCTAGGAACAAGAGTCCTTACATCTACGCAGCCAATGTGGTAAGCTGATTCAGTTGAAAGGAGCAGAGCTATGGCAAATATCAGAATAATTTCTGGAACATATGGATTCCGTGAAAATGGAATGATACATCCGAAAGATGCGCATTCCGGGGTGTTCGAGGTCGATGACAAGGAAGCAGAACGCCTTGTCGCTCTGAACGTTGCAGCATATGCCGCAGAGCAGCCTTTGTCAAGCAAGGCAGGTGTCTACCCTACTGCTGATGAAATCGCTGACAGCGAGCCTGTGAGCGCTTCTGACGGCGACAACAATGAAAGCGGTGACTATGAATACGATGAAACAACGCCCGTATCAAAGCTGAGAGAAATAGGCAAGGCACTTGGCCTGTCTTTCCCTGTCGGAACTACCAAAGCGACCATGCTTGATGAAATCGACAGCGCGCTCAAGAACGGTCCCGACATCGGTGCAGAAGAGCCGGTGATGGAATGAGTGCTTTTCAAGACATGGTCGCTGCCGATAACAAGGCGGTGTTCCTTAATTCAGAAGAGTTTGCAGAAGTTCACGATGTGTATTACGATGGCACTAATTACGCACAGATTCCTGTTGTTCTCACAAGGATAAAGCAGTCTAGCGTTGCCGTATCCTCCAGCAACCGAATGGAAGGAGTGCACATCGTGGCTGCCATGGCTCACATATCAGCTGATGATCTTAATGGAATATTCCCCGAAAAAGGACAGAACATTGAGATATCAGACGGTGAAGCACTCGGCAGAACATTCTTCAGGAAGTACCGGATAGTCACCTCGGCGCTTTCCCTCGGAATGATAACGCTTGAACTGGAGGCTTACGATGAGTGATGTATATAGCATGACGCGGTCGCAGAATCACGCTACAATAACAACATTCATCACCGATGATATCGGTGGCAGTACGGGCAGCGTTAAGCGAGCTGAACAGATACTTGCGGGATTTCCGCATGGAGCTGAAAAAGCCATCGGTTCTGCTATAAAACGTGCTGCCACAAGCGGTGAAGCTACAGCAGCACGGGAAGTTCGCAAGTCTTATTATATCAAGGCAAGCGATTTCAAGAAATACACAAAGTCTAAACGGCACGTTGTATCAACGAGTGGCGGCACGGAGGTAGATATTTACTTTCAAGGCTATCACATTCCGCTGCTCCGCTTTGACACGGTCGTCGGCGCTGACGGTCTTGTGAAAGCAAGAGTCAAGAAATCTTCAACAGCTACTCAGCTTTATCATGTATTCCGAAGAGAGGTCGGAAAGCATGGTCACATCGGTCTTTTTGAACGTGTGACGTCAAAGCGGCTGCCTATTGAAGAAAAACTTGGTCCGTCAACGCCACAGATGATGGAAGCCAATGACGATGTCGCCCAGGCTATCGGCGATAAGGTTCGTGAAGTCTTTGAACAGCGCCTGGAACATGAAATCATGGCGGTAATGAATGGCTGGAGGAAGTAATGACACGTTTTTTTCTTATCAAAGAGCTCAAAGCGTTCTGCGAAAAACAAGTCAAGAACCTGTTATATCCTACGGCAGTACAGAAAGGTGATACCAAAAAGGTAGAACGCTCACCGGAAGTATATGCTATGCGCTTGCCCAATTCGCGTGAAGCTAAGAAGTTTGCCCCGTACATCATCATACAGCTTGCTGATAGCCTGCATGTGCAAAATGAGAGCGAACAGCCGGAATACAGCGCCACTATCCGCTTTATCTTTTGCGTATTCGAAGAAGATGAAAGCGAGGGCGCAATGCGACTTCTCAACCTCATGGACCTTGTTCAAGAAGCGCTGTTAAGACAGGTAAAGATCGGGAATTGCTATCGCCTTGATGTGCATAAGCCGCTTGATATGCTTATCTACCCCGATGATACATCTCCGTACTTTGTTGGAGAAATGGTGGGGACGTTTAATCTTCCCGCGACCAAAAGGGAGGTCAATCTTGAGTTTTAAGAAAAGTAAAGAGAACACTCCGAACACCCGCGCCCCTGATGAGCGCAAGGTGTTCGTATATCTCGGACCATCTATCCGTGGTATCATTGTCACCGGCAGGATCTTCACCGGTGATAAGAAAAAGGTGCTTGATGAACTTAAACCTGTTCTTGACAAGTACCCGAAGATAGCAAGACTTGTCGTTGCTGACAACGAAATAGCAGCGGCAAACGAAAAGATCAGAACAAGCGGCAACAGCCTTAATGCTGCATATTCAGCTTTGCTGGCCGCAACTAAGGAGGTTTAGAAATGCTTCATCACGGCATTAACACCTACAAGGACGATACCAATTTTGCAACAGTCAAGACGGCAGGAGTTGGCATTCCGTTCTTTGTTGGTGCTTGGCCCTGTCACACTGCCGGCGGCTTTACCGGCAAGCCGCAGCTGATTACCAGCTTTAGCGAAGCGGAAAAGCTCGGCGGCTATTCCGAAGAGTGGAGGACATCAAACGGTTCTCCCAAGTGGACACTTTGCATGGCTGTTCATGCCTGCTTAAAGGCTATGGCTGTTAGCCCTGTAATTGTGTACAATGTATTCGACCCCAGTTCGCACAAAGAAGCGGTTGCAGCAGCCGATATCGGTGTAACCGACCATATCGTTACGCTGCCGCTCGATGCGCTTGATACCGAGGCGCTTGTAGTCAAGGCTTCCTCTGAAAGCAGCGCGCTTGTCAAAGGGACTGACTATGATGTGTACTATGATAGCAAGGGCTGTTATGTCGAGCTGCTTCCTGACTCTCTCAGCTACTCCGCCGCGACACTCAACATCGCCTACGACAAGGCAAAGCCCGAAGCAATTACGGCTTCTGACATTGAAACTGCTGTCGAGAAGGTCGAGATGTGCAAGTCTGTTGTCGGCATAGTACCCGATCTGATATGCGCGCCTGGCTGGTCACAGACAGCGTCCGTTGCCGCTGTAATGGCAGCTAAGGCGCCGAACATAAACGGTCTCTACAAGGCTAAGGCTGTAGTTGACCTCGATACCGCTACCGCAGATGATTATGCAGACGTGCTGAGCGTTAAGAAATCTAACGGCTACACAAGCGAAGACATGATCGTATGCTGGCCCATGGTACGCATTGGAGACCGCATATTCGATCTGTCAGTTATTGCTTGTGCTCAGATGGCAAAGGTGGATAGCGGTAATGCGAACTGCCCCTACGAATCACCGTCCAACAAGTCCCTGACTATCACTGGAGCTTGCACCAAAACAGGTGCGGAGATCAACCTTACGCTGCCGCAGGCTGATGTTGTAAGCGTAACTGACGGTGTTGTAACTGTCATCAATAATGGTGGGTGGGTCCTGTGGGGCAACTACACAGGCTGCTATCCTGTTTCTTCTGATGTTGCGCGTGTATTCATCTGCACAAGCCGCGTTCAGGACTGGATATGCAACACGTTTGTTACCACGTTCTGGAGCTTCCTTGACAAGCCTATGACAAGAGTGCTTATTGACGCTATCGTCAACAGCTTTCAGAGCTGGCTTGATGGCCTGACCGCCGAAAACAAGCTGTATGGCGGCAAGATTGAATATATCTCCGCCAACAATCCGGCTACGAACCTTGTTGGCGGTATGTTCCGTCTGGACACGAAGGCGGCGTCACCTGTTCCGGCCCAGCAGGTCGATATGCACGTAACCTATGACGTTGATATGCTGACCGCAGCGCTCAACGGGTAAGGAGGGATAATAAATGGACACCATTGTCAACTATGCCATCTATGAGAATGGCTCTGAATACCTTGGCACAGCTAAGGTAAAGCTCCCTGATATGAAGTACAAGACCACATCTGTAAGCGGCACGGGCATTGCAGGAGATGTCGAGATCCCCGTTATAGGTCATACCGACGCTATGAGCATGACCATTGACTTCATTGACGTGACCCCCGCAGCACATCACCTCGCAGAACTGCGTACTCATACGCTTGACCTGCGTGTAGCCCACGAACAGTACGACGCTACTGCCAACAGCCTTGATGTTGTAGGTAGCAAGTATATCGTTGAGTGCATTCCCAAGTCGCTGACTGGCGGTGAAGTTTCCCCGGCAAATCCGCAGGCGGTATCCGGCGAATATTCCTGCCTTTCCTTTAAGGAGTTTCTTAACGGCGAAATAGTCCGCGATGTAGCGCCCATGCGGTTCCGCAATGTTGACGCTTCCGGCACAGATACACTTGCCAAAGTACGTTCAATCCTCGGCAAGTAATACAACACTCATTTCATTATGCACCGCTGCTTATCGGCAGCGGTGCTTTTATTTACGCTGCCGATAAGCAGCAGAAAAGGAGTAAACCATGGATCTTACAACAGAAGAGCAGAAGGAAGCAATCAAAAACTACGACAAGTTGCAGGACGAAGCAGACGGCGCGGTCACAAATGATACTGGCTGGGTTTATAAGCTTAGAAAGCCTGTTAAATACAACGGAAAAGACTATACAACGCTTACATTCGATTTCGACAAGCTGACCGGTGCAGATTCCATCGCTATCATGAATGAGATAGCAATGCGACGTGGCCGCGTTGTTGTTGAGCCGACCTATGATTCAGATTATCGTTCTGCTATGGCTGCAAGAGCGTGTACCGAACCGATCGGCGTTGACATTTTCGATGTAATGTCGCTGCCTGACTTCAACCGCATAATAGGCAAGGCGCGGTCTTTTATGACTTCCCTGTTCTGAAAGAACTAAGGCGGACCTGCCTTATCTTATCAAGAGCAGGGTATGCGCCGGTTGACTACTGGCTGAACATTCCGCTAGTGGAGTTGCAGCGATGGGTAACAGCGCACAATGCACTGACGAAAGAATAATGATGGAGGTTTGTGATGAAAGAATATGAAGTATTGTTCAAGCTGGGTGCAGCGCTTGGCTCGAACTTCAACGGAACATTCACTTCCGCCCGGAAAGTTATTCAGGCCGCTGAAAAAGAAATCCAGGCTCTTAACAAACAGCAGGCGGACATCACAGCCTATCAGCGCCAGCAGACAACTATCGACCGGACGAATGCTAAGCTAGATACATACCGCAAACAGCTTGAAAACGTCCGCGCGGAAATCGCACAGTCTGATTCAGCTAATTCAGAACTTGCTAACCGTGAACTCGAACTTAGACAGCGAATTCAGAACACAGAACATGCCATTGCAGATAAGAACCAACGCTTACAGCAGATGGGCGAAGCTCTTGCCGAAGCGGGCGTTAATGTCAATGCACTTGGCGAAGAACAGCAACGTTTACAGCAGCGCACACAGGAGCTATCTGACCAACAGCAACGTGCAGCAGATGAAGCAGAGCAATTCGGAGAAAAATCCGCTTCTGCTTTCGAACTGGCCGGGAATGCACTTGTTACTGCCGGCATAGCCAAGGGACTTAATGCTATATACGACGCATACAAAGATTGCGTTAATATATCCATGGACTTCGGCGGTACAATGAGTACCGTTGAAGCTCTTTCTGGAGCAAGCTCAGCAGAGATGGAAGAATTGTCGGCTGAAGCTAGAAACCTTGGAGCTACTACCAAGTTTACCGCAAACGAATCCGCACAGGCTATGACATACATGGGTATGGCAGGCTGGGACGCGCAGGAAATGCTTGACGGAATGAATGGTGTACTTAATCTGGCAGCGGCTTCTAACGAAGACTTAGCGCTAACCTCTGATATTGTCACAGACAACTTGACAGCTTTCGGGCTAACTGCTTCTGATACGGCGCATTTTGCTGATGTTCTGGCGCAGACCGCTTCTAAGTCAAATACTTCCGTGGCCATAATGGGTGAAACATTCGCTGGTTCTGCTTCCATTGCAGGAGCGCTCGGATACAGCATAGAAGATGTTGCAACGGCAATAGGTCTTATGGCTAATTCTGGCGTTAAAGGCAGCGTTGCAAGTACAGCGTTAAAGAATACTTTCAACGGCATTTTGGAGGGCGCAACGCTTTCCGCTGCAGCTATCGGCGAAGTTGAATTCTCAGCGCTCAATTCTGACGGTACATTAAAGTCATTCGGACAGACCCTTGATGAACTACGCGGGTATTTCGAACAGATGACCGAAGCGGAACGTGTAAGCAATGCTATGACTATTGCGGGGCAACGCGGATATAACGGTCTTCTCGCTATCCTCAATTCCACAAGCGAGGATTATGAATCCCTGCGCGACAATATCAACAACTGCACTGGTGCCGCTGAAAGAATGTCCAAGATACAACTGGACAACCTCAAGGGCGATGTCACCCTGCTTGACTCCGCAGCGGACGGCTTAAAGGAAACAATCGGCGGTTTATATAATGACGAGCTGCGAAATCTTGCACAGGCAGGCGCAAATATTCTGACTTCCGTTAATGAATTCACGCAGAATAATCCGGTGCTTGTAAAGTCGATAATGGCTATTGGCGCAGAAATCGGGGTTGTAGTGCTTGCGTATAATGCGTGGAATGTTGCTAAGAAAGCCAAGAACGCTCTTGACGAATTCGGAATTGCATTGAAAGCCCGAAAAGCTGCTGCTTCGGCAGCGGCTGCCGAAACTGGTGAAGCAGCGGCGACCACAGGGGCTACGGCGGCACAGACAGGCTGGAATATGGCCATGCTCGCAAGCCCTATATTCATTTTCACAGCGGCTATCGCCGCTGTGACAGCAGGTGTTATCGCACTTAATGAGGTATGTAAGGTTGCCGACTTTGAAACTAACACGCTGACGGAATCCTCGCAACGCCAGAAAAACGAACTCGATGAACTCAACGCAAAGTATCAGGAAGCCTGTGAAACATACGGTGAAAACAGTCAACAGGCACAGGCTCTGAAATATGACGTAGACCAGGCAACAGAGAGCTTTGAAGCCAACAAGCGCACAGTTGAAGATCTCTACAATGAGCTTGACAGTCTGCACACCAGTTATGAGGAGATACTCGGAACTTACAGCGAAACTAACTCCGAAATATATCAACAGTCGCAGACCACAACCGAGCTTACCGCAAAAATGCGCAGCCTTAATGACGCAGCCAAGGACGGTCAGGACATTGACTCTGAACTTTCCAATATCATTGCCAAGCTTAATGAACAGTACCCAGAACTCGGTCTTAACATCAAGGACGTCAACGACCATATTGACGAAACGATAGCCAAGGTCAACGGCGTATCTGAAGCTGAGAAGAAAAAAGCTCAATACGAAAACGCATTAAAGACTAGAGATGATCTTGCAGAACAGCAAGCGCAACTCGAACAGCTCCGCGATGAAGCAGAACAGGCCATGCTTGACGCGGGAAAAGTGTTTACGGACAACGGCGCTAAAGTAGTATGGCAGAATTTTGTCGGTGCGTTTACCAATACGGACGGACAGATTCAAAAGGCCTACAACGAAGCGCAGGACAAGTATTGGCAAGCGGCGGCAGATGCGCGCGAAGGCAACGCAGCCCTTGAAGAATGCAATGCTATCATAGCCGAGTATGAAGGCATGGTTGAAGGCGCAGCAGATTCAACAGCAACTTCCTATGACGCTATCCTGCTTGCAACTAACGAAGTCCGACAGGCTTCGGAGGACCTACTGGAAAGTTATAAGAAAGCATACGATGAAGCCTATGACAGCATAACCGGACAATATAAGATATGGGACACCGCTGCTACAGTAATTCCAACAAGCATTCAGACCATCAATGATGCGATGGAAACGCAAATCAATTACTGGAGCAACTACAACACCGATCTCGAGAACTTGTCCAAACGCGCCGACGATATAGAGGGGCTGCAAGAAATGCTTGCTGCTTTCTCGGACGGCTCCGAAGACAGCGTTAACGCCGTTGCCGGCTTTGCGAAAGCTACCGATGAACAACTGAAAACCGCTGTTGAGAACTGGAAGACGCTCAAGGAACAGCAAGGTGACACCGCCGAGGGTCTTGCTGGTCTGAAAGTCGACATGGAAAACGGATTACAGGATATCGCTGATACAATGGAAGAGAAAATAGAAGCGATGAACCTGTCTGACCAAGCCAAGGAAGCAGCGGAAGCTACACTGCAAGCGTACGTTGACGCGCTGAATGCCGGCAAGACAACTGCTGCTGACGCGGCTGCGGCTGTGTCTGCTGCTGTAACCGCTGCATTTGCAACAGGCAGTACCAATACTACCACAAACGTTCCGAGCGAAAAGGTGTACGATGGTTCTGTTCGCGGTTTCCGTGAACTTGAAGATATGTCGAAGTATGCGTCAGGAACTTTATCGGCAGATTCCGGCTACGCCCTTGTCGGCGAAGAGGGTCCGGAAATAGTTCGCATGGCAGGCGGCGAGCGTGTGTTCAATGCTAATGATACTGCCGCAATCGCAAGAGATATGACCAGTAGCGGTGGCGGTCAGACTACCATTACTATATCACCGGTATTCAATGTTTCCGGGTCAGCAGATCAATCCAGCTTAGCAGAATATGCTGACACATTGGTTGAAATGGTTATGGACGCACTTGAAAAGGCAGGAGTCGACTCCAGGAGGCTTGCTTATACATGATGACCTATACTACAAAACAAGGGGATATGTGGGACGGCATTGCCAAAGAACAGCTTGGTGATGAAAAGTACACGGACCTTATTATGGCAGAAAATCCTGCCTATCTCCTTGTCTACATCTTCTCTGATGGCATAGTGCTGAACATTCCCGAAGTCAACGATTATACGGCAGCGGACGAACTGCCTCCGTGGAAGGTGGCTAATGGATGAGCGAAAAAAATATGGCGCGCCGCGCTGCGTTTCAAGTGAGATTCGCGGGCACGGATATCACAAAATCAGTTGAGCCTTATCTTCTGCAAATGACCTATGTCGACAACGAAGAAGATGAAACGGACGACTTACAGCTAAAGTTGCAGGACCGTGACGGCATATGGCTTGAAAAGTGGCTCAATAGTGCTATTCAAGCCGCTGCCGAAGGAGGAAAAACTCTTGATAGTATTCCGGTCGATGAAGATAACGCGGAATACACCACAGTCTACACTTACAAGGTAACAGCTGCGAGCGGTGTTAATGTTCACGGAAGACCAGGTGAGCAGTATTATGTGTATGGCACTCTTGTTTATGGGACGGTCATAACATCAAAAGGCGTTGAAGAGGGGTGGGTCAACTTTGACTTTGAGAGAAAAAATGCCTATGTCAAGCTGGAACACCTTACTTGCATAGGGTCCCAACAAGTCAAGGCTCAAAAGTCGACCTCTAAAAAAACGACATCAAGCACAACTGCGAAATCCGCCGCAAATACAGCATCGAGCAATACCGCTGTTGCGGCCGGAACATGGAATATTGGCGATGAGGTTGTAGCTAATGGTCAGCCTCAGTATTCAAGCTATGGCAACGGCACGCCTGGCGCTGCTGTGACTAACTACACAGGCAAAATCACATACCTTAATCTGAAAAGCGGTATTCCCTACCCGATTTGTGTTGGTTACCTCGGTTGGTTTGCTGAAAGTCAAGTCAAACGCACCAGTGAATCCACTACATCAACAAGCTCCGATGAGCGAGCTGCAAGCAAAGGTTTGAAAATATCTGCTATTATTCTCCGTGAAAACTGGAATTCTGACGGCAAAGACGATATGCTCGATTGCGGGCAATTCGAACTTGACAGTATTGATGCTTCCGGTCCGCCGGCCACAATTACAATCAAGGCAACGAGCCTGCCTTATGCTTCGACGGTTCGCCAAACGCAGAAGAGCAAAGCATGGGAAAACACGACCCTGTCGGCAATAGCCAAAAAGATAGCTAATTCCAATGGAATGGCATGTATGTTTGAAAGTTCTTCCGACCCGTCGTATAAACGCACGGAGCAGTACCGGATAAGTGATATAGGATTTCTCAAAAAGCTGTGTCATGATGCCGGCTGTAGTTTGAAAGTAACGAATAACATCATCGTTATATTCGACCAAGCAAAGTATGAAAAAAAGAAATCGGTGTTCACAATAAAGCACGGTGCTGCCGGCGGTTATATCAAATACAAGCTCACTACCGGGGACAATGATACATACACCTCTTGTCGTGTCAGCTATACAACTTCAACCGGCGCTGTAATCTCTGCAACCGCATATGTTGAGGACTACAAGGAAAGCAAATCAGATGACACAGACAAGTCAAAAAACCAATGCCTTGAAGTCCGGCAGAAAGTCAGCAGTAAGGACGAAGCCCAAGCATTAGCTCATAAAATGCTGCGGCTTCATAACAAATTTGAATTCACGGCCGCATTCACCTTTCCTGGCAACCCTAGCCTAGTAGCCGGAAACGCAGTTACATTGCAGGGGTGGGGAGCATTTGACGGCAAATTCATCATCAAACAGGCCAAGCACAGTATCACATCATCAGGTTATACTACACAGATTACGTTGAGAAAATCGCTTGATGAGAACGCTGACAGCGCAGTCAAGAGCAATTCAACCGCTTCAACGAGCGGAAACCTTGATGATATTGCCATGGCGGTAATACGCGGCGACTGGAGCAACGGAGCGGAGCGAAAGCAGAAGCTCACAGAAGCCGGGTACGACTACGCTGCAGTTCAGAAACGTGTTAATGAAATACTGGGAGGATAATTATGGACGACATAGTGCGCGTAGGTGAAGTAACCGAAGTCAAGACAAGCGACCGCACAGTCAGAGTTCATTTTCCGGACGTAGACATTGTATCTGACTGGCTTAAGGTGCTTAGAACTCCACCGTTTATTCCGAAGAAAGGAGAAACCCAGCAGACAGAGGTTGCAGATATGCATACGCATGAAGTTAAAATAGAACCGTGGTTCCCAGATATAGGCGATATTGTTCTCTGCCTTTATAATCCCGGATTCAACGAAGATGGCTATGTCATAGGAGGGCTATAATGAAAGTTGGCTCGCTCGGTAAAATTATATTTCAAGTGTCAGAAGAAACCATTCAGACATTACGCAACGCCAAGTGGACCAAAAGCGCCGATTATTCCACGCATAAGCGCCACGGCGGTACAACTCTCAATGAATTTATATGTTCGGGCGCCGATGGGTTCAGCTTTGCATTGAGGCTGTCGGCTTTCCTCGGCGTTGATGTTGGGGATCAGATGAACCTGATCCAAAAGTACATTGCAAATGGCATTGAATTACGCCTTATCATCGGTAAAAAATCATATGGCAGATACAAATGGGTAATAACCAAAGTATCAGTCACGATGGAATACTATGATAAACGCGGAAATCTAACACAGGCCGACCTGCAGATTACCCTTTCAGAATATCTCAAGAAATAGGTGACAACATGGCTAAATACATTATATCTTCAGACAGCGAAGCACTCGACCTTAATCAGAGCGATCCGAATAAGTCTGTTCTTCAAAACATTTCTATGCTGCTGAAAACCAAACGTGGCACAGTCCCGCTCGACAGAGATTTCGGCCTTGAAATGGAATTTATGGATATGCCGATTGACGCCGCAGAAACGATAGCTTATGCCGAAATTACCGAAGCAGTAGAGGAATACGAACCGAGGGCGACTATCTCTGATATAACAATGGAAGCCGGCGCTGATGGTAAGGTGAAACTGATAGTGGAGGTGAATATAGAAGATGAGCAATAATTACAAGTTTGTGCCAACTGATACCACAGCGACTGTTTCACAGCTCATAGAACGGTATGAGGAAATAACAGGACGAACGTTGCAATCCGGCGACCCAGACAGGCTCTTTATTCTGTGGGTTGCAGACATCATTGTGCAAGATAGAGTCTACACAAACTACACCGGTAATCAGAATCTTCCGAGCCGAGCAATAAGCGAAAATCTTGATGAACTCGGTACTTGGATATATGACTGTAAACGGCAGGAAGCACAGCCAGCTATCTGCACTATGGAATTCACCATATCCAAAACGCAGGACACCGCTATATTGATACCACAAGGCACTAGGGTAACCGACAGCAAGAAAACCTTGACATGGTACACAACGGCAGACGCCCTTGTAGCTATCGGAGAAACGACCGCCACAATAATGGCTCAATGCGAAACGTCCGGTACTTCCGGAAACGGGTATGCGCCTGGCGAAATCAACACACTGCTCGACATCGATAATATCAAATATTTTTCTTCATGTCGTAATACTGACACCAGCAACAGCGGAGCGGAGCGTGCAACTGATGAAGAATATTTTGAAATCATGCGATCTAGGCTCGATGCCTACAGTACCGCTGGTCCTAAAGGTGCCTATGAATACTGGGCCAAGAGTGTGTCATCTGAAATTGCCGATGTCTGCGTTATACAACCCAGACAGGCTATCACAGACACCTATCCGGTTTATACAAACGGAAGTGCTAAGTCATGCTTTATCGGCGGCGACTACATAGATGAAACATCAGTAGTGGTCTATAAGCCGACCGGTTCCGTGGCTGCTTTAGGTGTAGATTACACGCTCTCATACAAGAATGCGCTGCTTGAAGTTACAATTAAGTCTGACGGTTCGCTCAGTGCCTTATCCTCATTGAAGATAAAGTATGTGACAAGCAAGGCAGGGTATGTCAATATATTCGCTATTATGGACGATGGCTCCATTGCCGATGACGGTACAAAGGCAGCTATACTCGCAGCTTGCAATGATGACAACGTGCGTCCTCTTACAGATGTGGTTGAGGTCAAAGACCCTGATGTGATAGATTATAACATCGATCTTACATACTATATCAACCTTAATGCTGACAAGTCGCTTTCCGATATTCAGTCCGCAGTCACCGAAGCTGTCAGTGAATACGTCGCATGGCAGCGAGGAAAGATTGGCCGTGACATAAACCCCTCAAAGCTGGAATGGCTGTTACATGATACCGGGATTAAGCGTGTAGTCATTACAAATCCTACTTTCATGCAGCTTAAAGACGGGAAAGACAACTACACTCCACAAGTCGCAAAGCTGAAAAATCTTAAGATAACGAACGGGGGCTACGAAGATGAGTAAGGATATATCTGCCGTCAACCTAACTGACGGACTGCCTTATGTCTTAGCTTCCGATGATGATAAGCACGCACTTGCTTCCTGCATAGCCGAAGAGCTTGAAGAACTCTTTCGCGAAAAGGAAACAATAATGCTTTACGCGCGAATAGACAAGATCGATGAATCCATTCTTGATATCCTTGCAAGTGATTTTAAGGTTGACTGGTATCTGTACGATGGAACGCTTGAAACCAAACGTGCACAAATCAAATCGTGTTTCAAGCTGCACCACTGCCTTGGCACCAAAAAAGCTATGATGACAGCTATCAGCGATGTTTTCCCCGGATCAGCGATTGAAGAGTGGTTTGAGTATGGTGGTAATCCTTATCACTTCACATTGGTACTTGATATAACGGAAAGCGGAAATGGCGTTCCAATAACTCAAAAGGTGCTGGAACGCATAGTAAACGCTATAAAGCCTGTTCGTGCTGTCTTAGAAAGTGACAGCATTACATACCGTGTCAGAAATGCAATACTCGTTTCGGTGAAAGGAAGCTACGCTCTTTATGATGTGCGCCGCTGCGGTACTTATCCCGAAATGGCTGAACAGGGTAGCATTTCTGAAAATCAGATAGATGTTTCAGCAACAATAGGAAACGCTTCCGTTCGTGGAAAGACAAATTCACCGGTCGGAACATATCCTAACCTTGCTATTAAAGGCGAAGCTGCTGACAGCTATGTATCGTTTGCTACATGCGGAGGAAGCGCAACATACAGCACCCGTGTCTGCGGTCTTCCGTTTGGAGCATTATGAAAGGAGGTAGTGTGACATGGCGCTTGATATGGCAGCATTGACAGATCTGCGAACCTTTATTAAGCACCGGGCTGGTTATCTGCAATATCGCGCCGGCGGAGTAATTAACAAGGTTCCTATCACCGACGCGCAGATTCTTGCTAATGGGACAGTAAGGATTCAAGCAATGATAAGCCCCGGCTCGGCGAATAAGATTGACAGAGTTGAGATATACAACAACAATGGAGATCTGTGGGCGCACCAGGACGTGAATATCACAATGAACCAAGGACAGATGGGTGTACTGTATTGGTTTGATTTCTCAATCAAGGAGGGAAGCTAAATGTATGACCGCACATACTGGCAAGACCATGTTCTCAGTGAATCTGGGAAGTATGTAGTTGTTCGTACTGACGGCGGCGACAATGTGTTCACGATTACGCCGTTCGGTGAAGTCATGCAGCAGGGCACATTTCAGGACGCTGTACACTTCAACAAAGTCGAGGAGGCTTTGGTATCGCATGAGCTTGCTATTGCACTGCTCATGAATCATTCCAAGCAGCAGGAATGGAATCAGGACGACATTCGCACAGCTGTTTCCTCGGAAACCGGTACGGTCACTCTGACGAATAATGCACGGTACCCGTTCAACAATTCTCAGAAAACTGTTGCTTTGAAAGCAGCGCGGCCGAACGCACAATACGTTGTTGTTACACAGATAGCCGCAAGCAGCGGAAATGTCGGCGAAATCGAAGTAAGCGACATACTCGAAAACGGCTTTAAGCTGGCATTCACAGGCAGCGCAACAAGCGTCACTGTGAAATATAACATCATAGGAGGTTACATGATATGATCATCGCAAACAAGAACGAGGGCGAAAAAATACCTTATGAGCAGAACGGTAATAAGGTATGCTTTGACGATGACCTGACTTTCAACCTTGCCAAGCGCGAGGAAGATGAAGCGGTACACATCGACATCTGCTACGACGGCGACGGAGCGCTGGTAGTCGGTGCGGCAGCAGGCAGACGGTATGTTGCTGAAATCGACATACCGGCAAGAGAGTACACAGAAACCGAAGAGGAAACTGAGGAAGGCGAACAGACCAAAACACGCCGGGACCCTGTTCCGCTTGATATGGACAAGGTTACTCTTACCCTCTGGGCTGTGTGAAAGGAGTAGTTAATGAGCAGTAATTTTGATCTGGCTAACCTGGCACTGCAGGCAGTATGCCCCAATAATCAGCTTCTTTACGACGACAAGGGAATGCCCTCTGTCATGGTTAAAATCCCCCGTATGACATGGGCTGAACTCGGCGTGGGTGATTCTACGGAAGTTTTCCCGGCTTTCAAAATCAACGGCAAGGTTGTTGACGCACTTTATTTTTCTAAGTACTCAAACGTGGTACAGAATAGCCGCGCTTATTCCCTGCCTGCACAGGACCCTGCGGTGTACACAACACTCGACCAGTCAATAGGATATGGGACAAACAAGGGTGCAGGCTGGCACTGCATTACTAGGCTTGAGTGGTGTGCGATTGCTCTTTGGTGCCTTAAGAATGGTTTTCAGCCGAATGGCAATAACAACTTTGGCAAGGATATATCTGAGAGCACTTACAAAGCCATTCCAACCGCGCGTGACGGCGAAGGGAAAACATGTAGGGTTGCTACTGGCACAGGACCTCTTTCATGGTATCACAACAACGCACCGGACGGCATCGCTGATATGAACGGAAACGTATGGGCGTGGACATCGGGTATTCGCCTTGTTTACGGCGAACTGCAGGTTATCTCCCATGACGGAGCCACATTCGGCAATGACGGTGCCGATCCGTTAAACAGCCAGGGCGCAAGTTCCTCCCTGTGGCGTGCCATTGACGGCACCACTGGTGCGCTCATTACCCCTAACGGCAGCGGTACTACTGCCAAGAGCCTTAAGCTTGATTCCACGTCAAATGGCTGGAAGTGGGTAACAGGTACCCTTACGTCTAAGCAGGATTCTAACCGCTATGCAGAGTTTGAAAGCACAACGGTTGATGCGTCTGTATGCGAAGCAGCACAGCGCATTCTTCAGGCGCTCTGTCTGTACAAGGCAAACAATACCGCTGGCGCCTATAAAGGCGATGGCTTCTGGGCTAACAACGGTGCTGCTGAACGGTGTTTTCTTGCCGGCGGCATCTGGGGCGACTCGGCGAGGGCCGGCGTTTTCGTGGTCAACTGCAACTACCCTCGCTCGCTGTCGAGTGGCAGCGTTGGCTTGCGCTCCGCTTTTGTTGAACTGCCTACTGTATAGCTGTGTTCTGAGGGCTTCGCGATAGCGAAGTCCGGTATCCCGCCGTAGGCGGGTCGCGCGATTTTTTATAAATAACGTATTTCGTTATTTTATAACATTTTTGCGACAGAATACAATCTGAATGGTATAATGGGTTTAACAATTCGGAAAGAAGGATAACAGTGGCAGAGGAAATGAAGATCCTCCAGAAAGTCTTTGACATGATGGAATATGGCTATCTGGCTCTTGCTCAATTCCCAAAATCCGAAAAGTTCGCTTTGGTGACAGATATAAAGCATTGTATGGATATAATGCTTGAACGGTGCATTGAAGCGCAAAAGAAGTATTACAAGAAATCCACATTGCAGGAATTTGACGTTGAGAACACAAAACTCAAGGCATACCTGCGGCTCTCTTTCAATTTGGGCTTTCTTCCTCCGAAAAAATATGAGCTATGGAGCGCCAAAGTTGTGGAGATAGGAAAGATGCTTGGGGGTTGGTTGAAATCCGTCAACTCCAACTCCTGACATAAGGAACAAATCGTTGCGTGTTTTCTTGCCGGCGGCAACTGGGGCAACTCGACGAGGGCCGGCGTTTTCGAGGTCAACTGCAACAACCCTCGCTCGCTGTCGAATGACAACGTTGGCTTGCGCTCCGCTTTACCCCCACGTCAGATATTGAACACCTACTGGGTTTCAATCAGTACAAGGGTATAAAGGGATTTGTTCCTTCGACTTGCTGAAAAGCAGGGAGAAAAAAGATCTGGTTGCGTAAGCCGCGAATGCTGCTAAGCGTAACAAGGAGGCGCTGTGTATGGATAAGCACGAACACGTTTTCGAGCGCTTTGTTGAGTTCGAGAATTTGTATGGCGGGTATTTGGCGGCACGCAAAGGCAAACGCTACCATGATGACGTGCTTTCCTATACAGCAAATCTTGAAGAAAACCTGATAAATGCACAAAATCATCTTATGTGGAAAACATATGAGGTGACAAAAATGCATGAATTCATTGAATATTATCCCAAGAAGCGCATTATTACCGTAATGCCTTTTGAAAATCGTGTTGTCAACTGTGCGGCGTATAACGTCCTTTGGCCGATATACAGCCGTTCTTTTTATGAGCATAGTTATGGTTCAATCAAAACGCAAGGACCTATCAAGGCTGTGGAGCAGCTTCAGTATTGGCTAAAGCTAGTCCGCAACAAGCCGGGAAATTGGTGGGTGTGTAAGATGGACATAGCGAAATTCTTTTTCAGAATACCATATGAGGTTCAGCTTGAAGCGCTTGGAAAACCTCTCAACGACCCTGACATGATGTGGTTTCTTGAAAAGGCAATTCAATGCGACGGAAGGGCATTCGGCCTGCCTGTAAACGCAGACGATGTAACCGAATGCGAACGTATCACCGGTATCGGTATGCAGGTCGGCAGCCTTATTTCGCAGCTAACAGGAAATGTTGTAATGACATCCGCAGACCACTTCATAAAGCGCGAACTGCAAGTTCCATATTATATCCGATACATGGACGACATGATTTTCCTTGTTCCAAGCAAGGAGCAGGCACATGAAGTATTAGGAAGATTCCAAATGTTCCTTGAAGATAGGCTTGGGCTTGTTCTCAATCAAAAGACCTGCATTGTACCCTACGATTCCGGCATTGAATTTGTCGGAAAGAGAATCTGGCCGGATAAGGTGCAGATGAGAAAATCCACCTCGCTGCACATGAAACGGCACGTGAAATATGTCATGGAGCATTATTCCACAGGTGAAATCAGTCTTGATTACGCATTAGCTACGATCCGAAGCTATCTCGGATATATGCGACATTGCGATTGTGTAGCCTTTCGGAAAAAACTGCTCGATGACTTTGTACTGGTTCGGCATAGCGCCGACAATCTTGATAATTGCCCCGATTTATAATCGGGGCATTTCTTATGAAAGAGGTGTTTTTATGGATAAGGTTGAACGTATTGGCATGACAGCTTTGCTTTCCGCATTATTCTCCTGGCTGGGTCTGGTTGCAGTGCCGCTGCTTCTGTTGGTAGTGCTGCAAGTTATTGACTACGCAACCGGCTTGGTTGCCGCCAAGTACCGCTCAGAGCCCATCAGCTCATACAAGTCTTTCAAGGGTATTGCCAAGAAGATATGTATGTGGCTGCTCGTTATCGTCGGCGGCGTTCTCGATTGGATAATTACCTATGCTGCCGAATCGGCGGGGCTGGATATAGGCGTCAGCTTCGTTGTTGCCTGCATAGTCTGCGTGTGGTTAATGTGTAATGAGATCATCTCGATACTGGAGAACATGGTTGATATAGGCGTTAAGTTGCCGCCATTCCTCCTGAAAATCACGAAACGGCTGCAGAATAGTGTTGAGAAATCGGCGGACATCGACACCAACGATGAGGAGGTTGACGATAATGGCTAAGTATATGGGCGTCGACATCAGCTATTGCAATGGCGGTGTAGACTACAAGACCCTCAAGAAAGCGAAAATCGACGGTGGAACGGTAAAGTTTGCCATGCTCCGCACGTCTTACGGCTGTAACAAGGACAAGTTGCTTGACAAGCACTACAACGGCTGCAAGGCTGCCGGGATCTATGTGGGAGCGTATCACTGGCTTCGGGCACAGAATGTAGCCCAGGCAAGGCAAGAAGCGCAGTGGCTTGTGAAGCTGCTCAGCAATTACAGTTTCGACTATCCGATAGCCCTCGATTTCGAGGACGGCGACCTGTTTGCACTGAAACTCAGCAAGGAGCAGTACAGTGCAATCGTGGACGCCTTTATGTCTGTACTGGAAAAGGCTAACTATTACGTTGTGCTGTATACCAACCCTGACACTATCAGAAACAGGCTGACAAGCTCAACGCTCCGCAAGTACGATCTCTGGCTCGCACACTGGACACACGGCAAGACTCCGGGACAGTACGGACAGACCATGTGGCAGTATGCCGCCTATGGAACATCTTCACAGGTTAAGGAGGGCAACGCTACCGACGTGGGCGTAGTAAGCGGTTCAGGCGGTCCGATTGACGTAGATATATCGTATGTCGGTTACGCTTCCAAGATAAAAAAGCTCGGAAAAAATCAGCCGCTTGTAACGGTTACGGCCACAAAAGCGGTTAAAGCCAGTGAACTGGAGAATACCAAGAAGCAGCTTGAAAAGCTCGGTTTTACAATTTCATAAATAAGTACAATCCCCCTGGAACTGTCGATTTGACGTTCCGGGGGGATTTTTTTATTTATCATCAGATTCAGACATTAACTTTCCGGTTCTCTTATAGCGGAATCCGTCCTCTGAAAAAGTCACTGCTTCTCCGAAAACATATTCGCCATGGAAGAAGTCAGCAACATTCATGCCCAACGCTTCAATAACTCTGCACGCTAAATCATATGAACAGTTTTTAATATCCCGTTCGCCGCTTTCAAGTTTCTGATATTGCTGCAGCTTTATTTTCGCCTTGTCGGCAACCTGCTGTTGTGTCAGGCCAAGACTGACACGTTTTTCTCGAAGAATACCTCCGTTATTAAGATGTGCTACCTGAAATCCGCTTAAATCCATAAAAACCTCCTTTATTACACTCAACTGAATGTAATAAGATTATAACACAGAACAACAGGTTTGTCAACAACTTTTATAAAAGAGTTCCCTCGAAAGACACTGTCCTCCGAGGGAATCAAACGCCCGGCTACTTATGTTCCTGCAAAGCAAACCCCGTTCTGCTCTTTATCTGGGTATCGTGATGATTAGGAATCCTTTCGATGATTTCAGACAGATCGCAGTCGAGTGCTTCGCAGATAAGGTCGAGGTGTTCAAGGTTAACCCGTTCGCATAAGTCGTGATACAACTCGTTGATTGTAGACGGTCGAATCCCGGTAGCGCGGGCCAGGTCTGCTTGTGTCCAGCGTAGCTCGCCAAGCTTACGGCTGAGTGTGATCCTAATCAAGCAAATCACTCCTTTCGTAAAATTCTAACACTTTTTGGAGCGTTTTGCAGGCATTTGTTAGAAAATAACGAAATTTGTTATTTGTCAATTCAGATAAAGAACGCAAAAAGAAAGCCCATCGCTTACTGCGATGGGCTTTAACTTACATATTCAAGCGAACCTCCAAAATGAACATTCCATTTATCATGAAAAGGTTGGAGGGGTTCGCTTGGCTCTGGTATGGTGACCCGTACGGGAATCGAACCCATGATTCCGCCGTGAAAGGGCGACGTCTTAACCGCTTGACCAACGGGCCTAAATAAAAAACCGCACAGCAAACGTATGCGGTTTTTTAATGGTAGCGGTAATCGGATTCGAACCAATGACACCCTGGGTATGAACCAAGTGCTCTAGCCAACTGAGCTATACCGCCATATTCTCTGTCGTTTTTGAATCACTCTTAACGACTTGATTATTATACCACGTTTATTTGAAAAAGTCAATAGCTTTTTCGGAAAAAATTTAAAAAAGTCGAGAAAAGTTTAAAACATGCAAATAGATTCATCACAGCGCATGAAATAACAGATCAAAAATACCGCAAGAAAAAAGGGGCTGCCAATCGACAGCCCCAAAAAGGGAAAGGGAGCGGGATATCTTAAAGCGAGAATTTACGCTTTAAGTCATGTGTCATTGCCGCATACTCTAGTTTTTCTGCGGATCATACGTTGAACAGAAGTTCATCGTATGTCGGGAACGGCCAGTAATCCTCGCCTACGATCGTCTCAAGCTCGTCGGCTACTGCACGGAGACTCTGCATTGCAACGAATACCTCTTCGCAGTATACCTTAGCCTGCTCTGCGTAGTCCGATACGCCCTGCGCCTTCACAATAGCTGCATTCAGCGCGTCGATCTTCTCGTTCAGTGAGATGGTCAGTGTATTGACCTTGTTTGCCATTGCAACCTCGACTGTCGGCTCTACGCCTACCGCCTTCTTGCTTGCAGCCATGTCGCATACGTCCTTGGCAAACTTCATTACAGCGGGAAGGATCTCGGTCTTTGCCATGTCGCTGGTGGTCAGCGCCTCAATGTTGATGATCTTGGAGTAGTTCTCATAGTTGATCTCCTGACGCGCGTGCAGTTCGACCTCGCTGTATACGCCGAACTTTGTAAATACCTTAACGTTCTTCTCAGCAGTCAGAGCCGGAATAGCGTCTACAGTAGTCTTGAGGTTCGGCAGACCGCGCTTCTCAGCCTCTACGAGCCACTCAGCGCCGTAGCCGTTGCCGTTGAAGATTATTCTCTTATGAGCCTTTATGTTCTTTACAAGCAGATCATGCAGAGCTGCATTGAAATCGTCTGCCTTCTCGAGTTCGTCTGCGAATTCAGTCAGAGAGTTAGCAACGATAGTGTTCAGTACGGTATTCGGACCAGCAATGTTCAAGCTGGAACCTGCGCTTCTGAACTCGAACTTGTTGCCGGTGAATGCGAACGGAGATGTTCTGTTTCTATCGGTGGTATCCTTCGGGAAGTTCGGAAGAGAAGATACGCCCACGTTGAACATGGAGTGTCCAGATGTGTAATCCCTGCCCTCTTCAAGAGCCTCGATAACGTTCTCAAGCTCCTCGCCGAGGAAGATAGAGATGATTGCAGGAGGTGCCTCGTTAGCGCCCAGTCTGTGGTCGTTGCCTGCAGAAGCCACGGAAAGTCTCAGCAGGTCAGAATACTCGTCAACTGCCTTGATGATAGCAACCAGGAATGTCAGGAACTGCGCGTTCTCCATCGGAGACTTACCAGGATCCAGCAGATTCTGACCATCGTCAGTGGACAGAGACCAGTTATCGTGCTTACCAGAACCGTTGATTCCTGCGAACGGCTTCTCATGGAGCAGGCAAACCAGATCGTGCTCAAGGGCGATCTTCTTCATAAGCTCCATTGTGAGCTGGTTCTGGTCGGTTGCCAGGTTAGCCGGTGCGAAGATCGGAGCATTTTCGTGCTGTGCGGGAGCGACCTCGTTGTGCTTTGTCTTGGAGGTGATGCCGAGCTTCCACATGTGCTCGTCAAGATCCTTCATGTAGCTTGCTACGCGATCCTTGATAGTTCCGAAATAGTGGTCGTCAAGTTCCTGTCCCTTGGGAGCCGGAGCGCCAAACAGCGTTCTGCCAGTGAAGATCAGGTCCTTTCTCTTATCGTAGGTAGCCTTGTTTACCAGGAAGTACTCCTGCTCAGCGCCTACGGTTGCAACTACTCTCTTTGTGGTGGTATTGCCGAAAAGTCTGAGTATTCTCAGAGCTGCGTCGGAAACAACGTCCATGGAGCGAAGCAGAGGAGTTTTCTTATCCAGCGCTTCACCGGAGTAGGAATAGAATGCGGTCGGGATATAAAGCGAACCGCCCTTTACGAATGCATAGGAGGTAGGATCCCATGCGGTATAGCCTCTTGCCTCGAACGTTGCTCTGATACCGCCGGACGGGAAGCTGGACGCGTCGGGCTCGCCCTTGATAAGCTCCTTGCCGGAGAACTCCATGATAACAGTGCCGTCGCCCATCGGGGAGATGAAGCTGTCGTGCTTCTCAGCGGTGATACCGGTCATCGGCTGGAACCAGTGTGTGTAATGTGTTGCACCCTTCTCGATCGCCCAGTCCTTCATTGCGCTTGCAACTACGTCGGCAATGCTGCTGTCTAGCTCCTTGCCCTCGGCGATGGTCTTTTTCAGAGCCTTGAATACGTTCTTCGGAAGCCTCTGCTTCATCGTTTCCTCATTGAAAACGTCGATACCGAACTGCTCAACCACGTTAAAATGTTCTGCCATGTCCCTTTTCCTCCTTAGAGTTATGTTTAGTTCGCGGAAACAAAAACGGCGCTTCAGACAGGGACACTTGCCCCGTACTCTGAAACGCCTTTGTTTCTTGATTACACTTATATTTTAGCCGAAATACGTCGATTTGTCAATCGCATATATGCACAAATACTTTTATGATTTCGCATCGATCTATAGTGCATATTGCACAATCCTGGCAAACTTGGCTGAAATATAGTTGATTTTATATTTCAATTAGCAGTTTCCCATCGCTTTATTTTGCTATTTGCGTTCGCAGATTTGCAAGTTAGAAACAGCAAAATTGCAAGATGATCAATCAGGTGATGTTTTCCAGCGACTTCTCCAGGAAGGATATAGTCTTTTCGCTCCTGGGACTTCCGAAAACCTCCTCCGGCGTGCCGTACTCCTCAATAACTCCGTCCGCCATGAAGATAACCTTGTCAGCCGCGCTCCTCGCGAAGCCCATCTCGTGTGTCACCAGGATCATCGTGCGCCCCGCTTCCTTGAGTTCCCTGATAACCCGCAGCACCTCGCCGGTGAGCTCCGGGTCGAGGGCTGACGTAGGCTCGTCGAAGCACAGTATGACCGGCTCCATTGCAAGCGCCCTTGCGATCGCAACTCGCTGCTGCTGACCGCCGGAAAGCTCGCAGGGATAGTTCATCAGCTTCTCGGAAAGCCCCACGGAAGCCAGAAGCCCGCGTGCGTTTTCCGCGATTTCGCCCTTTATCCGCGCCTTGTCAGCCCTTGTCAGCTTGGTCTCGCTCTGGTTTATCCTCATCATCTCCGGAGCCAGGCAGACGTTCCTGAGCACAGTATACTGCGGAAACAGGTTGAACGACTGAAACACCAGTCCGAAATTCAGGCGCTTCTCGCGTATCTCCCGGTCGGTGTACTTCGCCTCCGCATTGTAGATCTCATCGCCGTTAAGAACTATCCGCCCCGAATCCGGCGTCTCAAGGAAGTTCAGGCAGCGCAGCAGCGTAGTCTTGCCGCTTCCCGAGGAGCCGATTATCGCAAGCACCTCGCCCTTTTCCATTGAAAAATCTATGCCCTTGAGCACCTCGGTCTTTCCGAAGCGTTTGAATATTCCGTTGACCTCTAATAATGCCATTTTGCACCTCCGCTCAGCCCTGGTAGTAGTTCAGCTTCTTCTCCGCGTAGTTCAGCAGGAGCGTAACGATGCCGGTAAACAGCAGGTAGAACGCCCCGACGTAGAACAGCGGCCAGATGAGCGACTTCAGGGAAACGATGGTCTCCGCAGCCTTTACAAGCTCCACGACCGCGATAACGCGCGCCAGGGACGTATCCTTGACAAGCGTGATTATCTCGTTGCCCATTGGCGGAACTATTCTCTTGATGACCTGGAACAGCACTACCTTGAAAAAAATCTGCGCCTTGGTCATGCCCAGCACCTGACCCGCCTCGTACTGCCCCTTCGGAATGCTCTCGATACCGCCGCGGTAGATCTCCGAAAAATAGCAGGCGTAGTTGATAATGAACGCGAGGATAACCGCCAAAAGTCTGTCGAACTTCACACCCAGCCCCATCAGACCCGGCCCGTAGAACACCAGGATTATCTGAAGCATAAGCGGCGTTCCGCGGATTATCCAGACGAAAATCTTGAATATCCACTTTACCGGGGGTATCTTCGACATTGAGCCGAGCGTTATCAGCAGTCCGAGCGGGATAGCTCCCACAAGCGTCACGCCGAAAATGAGCAGCGTAGTGACGAATCCGTTCGCAAGCTGCGCGGTTACTTCAAGAAATGACATTTTATGACCTCGTTCTCTAAATAAAAAGCAAGGTGGGGCTTAAAGTCCCACCCCGCATTACCGATTTGGTTTATCAGTTATCGAATGCGTAAACGTCAGCCAGACCGTACTTCTCAGCAAGAGCCTTCAGTGTGCCGTCTGCAACCAGCTCATCAATAGCGCCGTTGACCTTCTCGATGGTCTCGGTATCGCCCTTTCTCATGCCGATCGCGTACTCCTCAGGTGCAAGCTCAACGCCCTCAACGATCATCAGGTCGCTGTAGTCTGTGCCTTCGCCAATGGAAGCCTTAGCCATTACATAGTCCAGAACGCCCAGCTCAACAGTGCCTGCCTTGACTTCAAGCAGAACGTCCTTCTGTGCGGAAGCGCCTACGAACTCGTTCTGAGAAAGAACGGAGCTTGTCTCGATAGCGGTCTGGCCTGCGGAGCCGCTCTCAGCCGCACAGGAAGCGCCAGCCATGGAAGCCTCGTCGGTGTACTTATCCTTGTTGTCTGCCTTGATAACTACGACCTGCTTGTTTCTTACGTAGGACTTGGAGAAGCCCATGTTCTCCTTGCGCTCCTCGGTAACGGTCAGACCGTTCCAGATAGCGTCGATAGTCTTTGCGTTAAGCTCGATCTCCTTCTTATCCCACTCGATCTCCTGGAACTTTGCCTCAACGCCGAGCTTCTCGCATACTGCCTTTGTGAACTCGGTCTCAAAGCCGGTCAGCTCGCCGTTCTCATCGTAGTAGTTCATCGGTTCGAACAGTGTGATGCCTGCAACGAAATTGCCCTTGTCGGCTATGTACTGCCAGTCGCCGCCCTCGGAAGCTGTGCTGTCGGTGCTGTCAGCCGCGGAGCCGTCCGCATTGCTTTCTGCGGCAGAGCTGCTCTCGGATGCGGAGGAAGTGTTGCTGGAAGCGCAGGAGCAGAGTCCGACGCTCATGATTCCTGCCAGAAGCAGGGCTGCTATTCTCTTGATTTTCATAGTTGTGTTCCTTCCCATATGTAAATATCTGTATTTATCTGCACCGCCTGCGCGGTACTTTACTATGATAGCACATTCAAGCGGTTTTGTCAACAGTTCCGCAAGAAAAATCTCATGCCGCGGCGCGGCGGATTTTGTTATTTTCTACAATACGAGGTCACTTTTCGGCGGCTGCGGTCTCTTTTGTTTTATCCGCGTCGTGGTTTGCGCTGAAAATATCCGCTACGTCATTGATGGTGATGTACGCAGTCGGGTCGACGTCATGCACTATGGAACGCATTTTTCCTATCTGGAAGCGGTTTACAACAAAGTACAGCACAGTTCTGTCCGTGCCGGAGTAGCCGCCTCTGGCGGGTATTTCGGTGATTCCGCAGCCGAAATTATCGCTGAGCGCCTTTCCTACCTCAGAGGGTTTCAGCGTGACGATAAACGCCGCCTTGGAACGGCTGATACCTTCAACGATGAAGTCGAGCGTTTTCAGCGCCGCATAGTACGCGATGATTGAATACAGCGGGAGCACCCAGCTCTCAAATATGAATCCGCAGGCTATGTAGAGTATCACGTTGTAGATCATAACGAACGTGCCGACAGTCATGCCGAGTTTTTTCGAAAATATTACCGCCAGCACCTCGATACCGTCCATAGCTCCGCCGAAACGTACCGCTAGGCCGCTTCCCACGCCGGAGATAACGCCTCCGAACAGCGAGCACAGCACGAGATCGTTCTCGGCAAGCGGCGAGGCGAGGGACACGTCTATCGGAAGCATGTCGGTGATGAGCCATGAGAAAAACGAGTAACACGCCACCGCGTAGCAGGCGTAGATGGTGAACGCAAGACCCTGCCGCTTCAATCCGTACAGGAACAGCGGGAGGTTCAGAACCAGCAGGAATATCGAGAGCGAAAGGTAATCCGGCGTGAGATACCCCAGCAGCATAGACGTTCCGGAAATGCCGCTGTCGTACAGATTCACCGGCATAAGGAACACCGTAATGCCGAACGAGTTGATGAATCCCGCGATGGTCAGCATGATGAAGTTCTTGTAGTTGAGCTTTTTCAGTTCGTTTTTCATGTTATCCTCCTGTCTGCGTCGTTTCAGTTCCTCTTGTCAAGGAACAGTCCCCTGAAATTATCTGCGTCATAGGAATACGCAAGCGCCCACATCGCGCGCATTACCGCGTATTCCGTCGTCATGCCCTCTGCGGCGATAAGCCCCGCTTCCTGAGCCGCCCTGCCGACCTTGTACACCAACAGGTCGCAGCCGCCCTGGAACACCTGTGTGGTCATTATCACGCGAACCCCGCATGACGAAAGGTTCCGGAAAACCTCGGAAAGCTCTCCGTTCCCGTAGTCCGGGATCCCGCCCATTCCGAAGCCCTCCACTATGAGCGCACGCAGGTGTATTCCCATATCGTGCACCATTTCCGCGGAAATACCCGGCGTGAGTTTCAGCACCGCCGCGCTCGGGTCAAGGCGGTTGTAGAAAACCGTTCCGCCGTCTTCACCCGCTTCGTCGGTGAGGAACTCCTCAACGCGGTGCTCGTCGTCTTCGGTGAACCCGCGGAACGCGTCAAAATCCCTGGTGTGAACCTTCCGGGCGGCATTCCCGGCTATGACCCTGCCGCAGAAGCACACCCACACTCCTGCCCTGCCGCGCTCCGCGCACAGCAGCGCGTCAGAGAGATTACGCCGCGCGTCGGTGTCCGGGGAGCTCATCGGGAGCTGCGAACCTGTCAGTATGACCGGCTTGCAGGCGCTCTGTATAAGGCAGGAAAGCGCCGCCGCCCCGTACGCCATCGTGTCCGTGCCGTGCGTAATCACAAATCCGTCGAAGTCCTGCCATCGGTCGCGGATAAGCGCTGCGACCTCCATCCAGTGCTGAGGAGTTAAATCGGTGCTGTCCAGCGCGAATGGCTGTATCGCGTGTATCTCCGCGTCCGGAAGGTTCACACCGGAAAGCAGCTCCTCCGCAGACGCTTCCGGCGAAAGTCCGGAGCCGCTGTCGCCGCTTGCAATAGTTCCCCCTGTGGCTATAAACAGCAGCTTTTTCATGTGATCGCTCCTCTCCTTTTCGCCTCCGCTATGAGCGCGGGCTGTATCTCCGGGTATGTCCAGCGCTCGGGAAGTTCTTCAAGCAACACTATCTCGGCTATCTCGCTTTTCAGCTCCCCGAAGCTGGTTATTTCGGCGAAGTAAAGCACTCCGAAGGTCTCTGCCCCTGTGGAATTCACACGGTTTCTTCCGGTCACGGAATACACGCAGACGCGTTTTAAGGTGAATTCTTCAGCGCCGGTCTCCTCGCGGAGTTCACGCTCGGCGGTCTGCGCGACAGTCTCGCCGGGTTCGCGGTGTCCTCCCGGAATCTCAAGCGTGCTGCGCTCCTTGTGACGGCAGAATACCCATCTTCCCCCGCTGCGCGCAACTATCACCGCGAACTTCAGCTTTTCATCGTCCGCAATGTTGTAAAATTTAACTCTCACCGGAACCTCCGCAGTCTTTAGGCAACATAACACACAAGTCGTGCAAAGATTGCCTCAAATTTCCATGTAGTATTTGCAAAAAAGCACTGAAAAACCGCGCGCGGGAAAAGCACACCAACTGGTGCGCCATTCGCCGTTGAATGCGTGATGATCCAGTGCTGACATATTCGCCGGGACCTTATCATCTCGGCTCAACAATAAATTTCATAGCTGTACGCTCGTCGCCGTCTATCTCGACGGTGGTGAACGCCGGAATACAGATCAGGTCAACTCCGACCAGCGCCATGTAGCTCCGCGCGATCGCGATGGACTTCACAGCCTGATTCGCTGCGCCTGCGCCAACCGCCTGCACCTCGACTTCGCCGTCCTCGCGGATAACCGCTGCGATAGCTCCCGCAACTGATTTCGGTACGGAATGTGCCGATACCTTTACGATCTCCATATAGTCACCTTTCACCCCAGGGGTGCCTTTCGTTCTGCAAGTTTTCCGCTCACACTATAAGCTGTCTGTATCTCTCTATAAACGTGCATCTGCCGGTCTTTGTATCTATATCCAGCAGTACTCCGTTCATCTCTGTTTCGCCCTCGGCGAATCTGTGGCGCTTCGGGTAGTAGGTCAGGAAGCGGTCGATTATGATGTCCTTCTCTACGCCGAGTATGGAGTCCTTCGGACCGGTCATTCCTGCGTCGGTGATGTAGCCAGTGCCTTCAATGATCTGTTCGTCTGCGGTCTGGACATGCGTGTGAGTTCCCAGCACGGCGGACACCCTGCCCGCGAGGTAGTAGCCCATCGCGCGCTTTTCGGAGGTTGCCTCCGCATGGAAATCCACGATTTTTATGCGCGCGTCACAGCTTTCAAGGATCCTGTCCACACAATGGAACGGATTTTCCAGCGGCTGCATGAAAGTCGTTCCCATCAGGTTGATGACCGCGATGGAATACGCCCCTCGGTCGAGCACGCACACGCCCTTTCCTATCACGTCGTCGCCGTAGTTCGCAGGACGTATTATCGTGCTGGAACGCTCCCACTCGGCTTCCATGGTTTTCTGGCGGAAGCAGTGGTTTCCGGTGGTTATGACGTCCGCGCCGGCTTCGAATATCGCGTCGGCGGAGGCAGGATTAATGCCGTTGCCTTCCGCTGAGTTCTCGCCGTTAACTATGACGATCTCAGCCCCGAGCTTCTGCTTCGCGCCGCGCAGCGCTTTTTTCAGCGCCTCGCAGCTTCGCATTCCCACCACGTCGCCGATGAATAGAATCTTCATTATCTGTAAATGATCTGATCCCTGCCGGGGCCGATTCCCAGGAACTTTATCGGGCAGCCGCAGAGCTCCTCAAGGCGCTTTACGTAAGCCTGAGCCTTCTCGGGAAGCTCTTCAAAGGTCTTGCATGCGGAGAGGTCGCCCTCGTAACCCTCGATCTCCTCGTAAATGGGGCTGCACTTTGCAAGCTCCTCAAGTGTCACGGGGAAATCCTTCAGGGTCTGTCCGTCTGTTGTCTTGTACGCTACGCACACCTTCAGCACGGGAAGTCCCGCCAGGGTGTCGAACTTGTTTATCGCAAGGGAGGTCAGACCGTTTACGCGTACTGCATGACGCATGATAACTGCGTCGAACCAGCCGGTTCTTCTGGGTCTGCCGGTGGTCGTTCCGTACTCGCCGCCCTTTTCGCGGATATAGTTGCCGGTTTCATCGAACAGCTCGGTCGGGAACGGACCGTTGCCGACGCGGGTGGTGTAGCTCTTGCCTACGCCGATGACCTCGTCGATCATCTTCGGGCCGACGCCGGTTCCTACGCACGCGCCGCCTGCGATCGGGTGGGAGGAGGTTACGAACGGGTAAGTACCGAAGTCGATGTCGAGCAGGGTAGCCTGAGCGCCCTCGAACAGGACGTTCTTGCCTGCCTGATAAGCCTCGAACGTGATAACGGAAGCGTCCGCCATGTACTTCGCAAGCTTCTCGCCGTAGCCCTTATATTCCTCATAGATAGCGTCGAGGTCGCATGCTTCGCCGCCGTAAACCTTTGTAATGATGAGGTTCTTCAGCTCGCCGGTCTCCTGGATCTTCTTCTTCAGAACTTCCGGGTGAACCAGGTCGTACATGCGGATACCGATACGCTCGTCCTTGTCGGTGTAGCACGGACCGATGCCTCTGCCGGTGGTGCCGATGTTCACGCCGGCCTGTTTTGCCTTGAACTCCTCGGACAGCTTGTCGAGCAGCCTGTGCCACGGCATGATGATGTCTGCGCGGGCGTCGATGCGGAGATTATCGCAGGTTACGCCGCGCTCGTTCATGTTCTTTATTTCCTCAAGCAGCACCGCGGGGTCAACAACAACACCGCTGCCTATAAGACAGAGGGTCTCGGGGTACAGGATACCGGAGGGAAGCAGGTGCAGCTTGTAAACCTGGTCGCCGTGAACCACAGTGTGGCCTGCGTTGTTTCCGCCGCTGGAACGTACTACGACATCAGCCTTTGCAGCCATGACGTCGATGATCTTGCCCTTGCCCTCGTCGCCCCACTGGGTGCCGACAATAACACTTGATGACATTTGAATGATCCTCATTTCTGAAAATAGAGTAGTCGGGAGTTTTAAACATACCCCCACATATTAATATTATATCACATACCATTTATGAATTCAAGGTCTTTTGAGAAATTTTTCTTGAATGCAAGAAAATTCCGCCCCTGGCGGAGCGGAAAATAAATCATTTTATTTGTTGGTTATTTTTGCCAGCACGCTTTCAGCAGCTAGCATTAATGTGATGATCACTCCCACTATCGAGAAGTAACTAAACCCAAACGCCAAAGGCAGCAGCGAAATGACCGCAGCGACCAGCGAAACTATAAACAGAGCCTTGCAAACCCTCTTTTGTTTAATTAAAATCAACGCAAGCAATAAAACTACGCAGGTGAGCATTGCAGTTATAAACGGTGCAAAATTTGCATACCCAAACGGCGTCAGGCTGAAATATGAAAACATCTCCCTCACCCTGTCTGTTGGCGAAGGTGCAAATACCAGCACCGCACCGTAAGGCAAAATCTCCAAAACGATCGTAATAATCGGCAATATCAGCAATCTAATCTTTTTCATAGCCAGTACCTCACAAATTACGTTTTACTTAAGGTTTCCTGTGCTATTATTATACCATATATTTGAATTGAAGTCAACCCCAAAGAGGGAAGCTGTCGCTTCCCTCTCGTATTCAGCTATTATCAACCCTGTGCCTGAGCCTTTCTCTTAGCCTCAATATCAGCAAGAGCGTCCTTTCTGGACAGGTTGATTCTTCCCTGGTTGTCGATCTCCATAACCTTAACGATTATCTCGTCGCCTACGGATACAACGTCCTCTACCTTCTCAACGCGGTGGTTGTCCAGCTTGGAAATGTGTACCATGCCGTCCTTGCCGGGAGCGATCTCTACGAATGCGCCGAAGTTCATGATACGAACTACCTTGCCCTTGTAGATCGCGCCGACCTCAGGCGGGTTAACGATGGTGGAGATTACCTGAACGCAGGCGTTAGCCTTGTCAAGGTCAAGACCGCAGATGAATACGTTGCCGTCGTCGTCGATGTCGATCTTAACGTCGAAGTCAGCGCAGAGCTTCTGGATAACCTTGCCGCCCTTGCCGATAACCTCGCTGATCTTGTCAACCGGTACCTTGGTGTGGATCATCTTCGGAGCGTACTTGCCGACTGTCTTTCTCGGCTCAGGGATAGCCTTGAGCATTACTTCGTCAAGGATATAGTCGCGCGCCTTGTGGGTCTTTGCGAACGCAGCCTTGATGATCTCCGGAGTAAGACCGTCGATCTTGAGATCCATCTGGATAGCGGTGATACCGTCGTGTGTACCAGCTACCTTGAAGTCCATGTCGCCGAAGAAGTCCTCAACGCCCTGGATATCAACCATTGTATCCCATCTGTCGCCCTCGGTGATAAGACCGCAGGAGATACCAGCAACCGGCTTCTTTATCGGAACGCCGGCGTCCATCAGAGCCAGTGTAGAACCGCAAACTGAACCCTGGGAAGTAGAACCGTTGGAAGAAAGCACCTCGGAGACCAGACGGATAGCATACGGGAACTCCTCAACGCTCGGGATAACAGGGAGCAGCGCTCTCTCAGCAAGCGCGCCGTGACCGATCTCACGTCTGCCGGGACCTCTGCTTGCCTTGGTCTCGCCTACGGAGTAAGCCGGGAAGTTGTAGTGGTGCATGTAGCGCTTGCCCTCTTCCTCGTCAAGACCCTCAAGCTTCTGGCTGTCGGAAACGGGACCCAGTGTGCAGATGGTCATGACCTGAGTCTGACCTCTGGTGAACAGACCGGAACCGTGAACTCTCGGCAGCATGCCGACTTCAGCAGCCAGCGGACGGATCTCGTCCATCTTTCTGCCGTCAACGCGCTTGTTGTCGTCGAGCAGCCAGCGGCGTACTACGAACTTCTGGAGCTTGTATATAGCCTCGTCGATCATAGCGATCTTCTCTGGGTAAACTTCATCGAACTTTGCGTGGATATCGTCAACGATGGGCTTCAGGCGCTCCTCGCGGATATTCTTGTCGTCGGTGTCCAGCGCGTATCTGATACGCTCGATAGCGAAATCAGAGATAGCGTCGAACATATCATGGTCAACTTCCTGGGACTCGAACGCGAACTTCGGCTTGCCGATCTGCGCCTGAATGTCCTTGATGAACGGAATGAGGGACTTAACGATCTCATTGTGACCTGCCATGATAGCGTCAAACATAACATCGTCGGGAACCTCGTTCGCGCCTGCCTCGATCATTACCACCTTCTTCTCGGAAGAAGCAACGGTCAGGTTCAGGTCGGACTTGCTTCTCTGCTCAAGGTTCGGCATGAGTACGATCTCGCCGTCAACCAGGCCTACGGAGATACCGCCGATCGGACCGTTCCACGGAATATCAGAGATAGAAACAGCGATGGAAGCGCCGATCATGCCGAGGATCTCAGGGGAGCAGTCAGGGTCAACTGCGAGTACGGTCATTGTGATCGCAACGTCGTTGCGCATGTCCTTCGGGAACAGCGGACGCATAGGACGGTCAACAACTCGGGAGGTCAGGATAGCCTTCTCGGAAGGTCTGCCCTCTCTCTTGAGGAAGCCGCCGGGGATCTTGCCTACTGCATACAGCTTCTCCTCGTAGTCAACGGAAAGCGGGAAGAAGTCCACGCCGTCGCGGGGCTTTGCGCTTGCAGCTACGTTGACCATTACTACGGTCTCGCCGTATCTTACCCAGCAGGAACCATTAGCCAGGCCGCAGACCTTGCCAGTCTCAACGGTCAGCTCTCTGCCGGCAAACATCGTCTTGAAAACTCTGTAATTTTCGAACATTGCATTTATTCCTTTCAATAAACTTTAATTTACTGAAGGCACAGTGATAGCAATTAAAGTCAATATCCGGCTGCCCGGATACTCAATTTAATGCTAAGATCTGCGCCTTAGTAAAAAAGGCAGCACTGTTTCGTGCGCAGCGCTGCCCTTTACTCCATAGATTACTTACGGATACCCAGCTTAGCGATGATCGCACGGTAGCGTTCGATATCCTTCTTCTGGAGGTAGTTCAGAAGGTTTCTTCTGTGACCTACCATCTTCAGAAGACCACGGCGGGAGTGGTGATCCTTCTGGTGAACCTTGATGTGTTCGGTAAGCTCGTTGATTCTCTGAGTGAGAATAGCAATCTGAACCTCAGGAGAACCTGTGTCGTGCTCGTGAAGGCGGTTAGCCTCGATTACGGAAGTCTTTTCTTCTTTTCTTAACATAATAACACCTCATTGAATTTATTCCGGTATCGCAGCAGAGGGACTAGGGTGTATCTCCTGTCGGAGCATTATCCGCTCGCCGGGAATCCGGTATGGCTGTGCGCAATGCCTGCGCATAACAGTAGTATTATATCACACTTTTTTCGCTTTGTAAAGAGGTTTTTACAAAATTCTCAAAAAAAGTGCGATTATTTTTCGGCTTCGCGGAGCTTGCGGAAGTTCCATGCGTCGCGGCACATCTCGTCGAGGGTCTTTTCAGCCTTCCAGCCGAGCTCCTTCTCCGCGAGTGATGGATCTGCGTATGTAGTCGCAGCGTCGCCGGGACGGCGCGGACCGATGGTGTATCCCAGGTCGATATTGTTCACGCGCTGGAATGTGTTCAAGATATCCAGAACAGAATATCCGTGGCCTGTTCCGAGGTTGTAAGCGGGTACGCCTGTGATCTTGCGCGCCTTCCTTACTGCGGCAACGTGACCCTTTGCGAGGTCGACAACGTGGATATAGTCGCGCACGCAGGTGCCGTCCGGAGTGGGGTAGTCGTTGCCGGCAACTGCGAGCACGTCGCGCTTGCCGGTAGCCTTATCGAGCACAATCGGCATAAGGTTGTTCGGAATTCCGTTGGGATCCTCGCCGATGAGGCCGCTCTCATGCGCACCAACAGGATTGAAGTAGCGCAGCAGTATCATTGTCCAGGTATTGTCGGCGGCGTACATCTCCCGGCAGAGATTCTCAATAATGAGCTTAGTGCTTCCGTAGGGATTGATAGCAGACAGCGGAAAATCCTCCTTAACGGGAACGGTCGCGGGGATTCCGTAAACGGTCGCGGAAGAACTGAACACGAACTTGGTGCAGCCGTACTTCTTCATCGTTTCAAGAATGTTGAACGTACCGCGCAGGTTGTTGGAATAGTACATCAGCGGCTTCTGTACGCTCTCGGGAACGCACTTGTAGCCCGCAAAATGAATCACCTGTTCGATGTCGTTTTCAGCGAATATCTGATCAACTGCGGCAATGTCGAGCATGTCCGCTTCGTAGAATTTGAAGTCCTTGCCGGTGATCTTCCTGATCCCGTCAAGGGCGCGTGAATTTGAATTGTAGAAGTTGTCCATCACAACGATATCTTCGCCTGCATTGAGAAGCTCAACGCAGGTGTGGGAGCCGATGAACCCTGCTCCGCCAGTTACCAGAATAGCCATAACCTGACCCTCCAATTGATGTCAGCCTTTTCTCCTGTCGGCTGAAAAATACATTTTTATTATAACGCTTTTCGAAGATTTTGTCAACTGGTTTAATTCCTGTAACTAAAAATTCCCCCGGAACTTATCCGGAGGAATTCAGGATCCAACGTCTACGCCCTGTTCAATAAGGTACGCCCGCAGATCGGCGCGGATACGGGAGAGACGTGTCTTGACCGCGGTTTCGGTCATGTCCATTCTCTCCGCGATATCCCGGATCGACATGTTGAAATAATATCGCGACGTGAAAATATCACGGTTTTTCTGCTTGCAGGAGTGCAGATAATCGTTGAGGTGCCGCGTTATTTCCCGGCAGTCCGCGCGTTCCTCGACCGCCGCCGTGTCGGGAATCACCTCGGCAAGTTCACCGTAAAGCTCCTCGCAGGAACGCCGCTTCATGCTGTCGCAGATATTCAGCGCCGTATTTCTGACTATCCTGCACAGATAGCCGCACAGCGACTCCGGGCGCTTCGGAGGAATGGCGTTCCAGAGTTTTATGTAGCTGCTGCTCACCGCCTCCTCTGCGTCCTCGTAGCGCTTGAGGATACCCGCCGCTATCTTGGTGCACAATCTGCCATATTTGTTCTGCGTTTCCGCTATCGCCTGTTCGTTACGCTCAAAATACAGGTCAACTATCAGACTGTCCTCCATCTGGCACCTCCAGTTCTATTGAAAAATTACCGCTGTCGGCAACCGCTCGTTCCGTGAACCAGCCCTTTATGGTGTTCGTTATGGTGTACGTTACCCACCTGTCCGCGCCGGTGTCCCTGTTGTATTCCTGGTATGTAAAGATGTATGAGCCGTCGCCGGTCTGGAATACAGTATAGCCGCCAAAGCTGCTGACACCGGGCATGTAGAACGCATGGCTCCAAATGCTGTCGTATTTTTCCAAAATCAGGTTATTCATAACATCGCCATGTTCGGAATAAGTGTTGAGGTACTTCTTAAAGCCGATCACTCCGAGCCTTGAAACAGCCGCTTCATCAATGGGCGTAAACTCTCCGTCACGGCGGGTGTAGACATTAGTGTACTCGCTGCGCTTTACGACATTGCCGCTCTTTTCGGTAGCCGCATACTGATACATCACGTCCGGCTCATCGTCCGGGATATAGTACGCAGTATTTCCCTGGGCGCCCGCGCAGAACAGTGCCATTCCGTGATATATGTAGTATATAAAAATGTGGTCTCCAGGTTCGAACGGATCCTCGGTATAGTCCATCGTCAGCTCTGCTCCGGTGGAATTCTCCTGCCATGTCCCCGCGAACATATCCTCAAAGGTCTGGAACTTGTTTTTATCCAAGTATTCGTACGTGTCGCTGAACGGCATTATTTCTGAAACCGCATACCCTGTTGTCAGCCATTCGCCGCCGGAATATGTCCATGTGATGTCAAACCACTCCCCTGCTCCGGAGTTGGAATCCTCCATCAGCTCGGTGACAACCACCTTGTCGCTGGACTGGCTCACAAGCCGTATGTTAGTGCCTCGCAATTCATAGGTGCGTACCCAGTTTTTGGCTGTCGAGCCGTCCTCGGGATATACCGATGTGCTTTCGCTCATGGCGGGTTCCTCGAACAGATACTCTGTCGTAAGTCCCATCTTCTGCGCGAGCTTCTCCTGCCCGAAGTAGCCCAGAGAGCCGTCCTCCTCCAGCTTTTCTGTTCCGTAGCCGGAAAATATTACGGTGGCCGCACACTTTATCATTGAGTCCTCGTAAACCACCTGTCCGTCCTCTATCTGAGCGTCACAATAGACGATCAGGCTGTTCCGATCGTTCTCCGGTACGAACCACAGGTCGTACTGACCTTCTCCGGCAGCGATCATGTAACAGCCCTCGCCGGTCAGGATAGTTCCAAGGCAGTCATATGTGTATCCGTGTTCTCCGAAAATGGTGGTGTCACCGTAGCCGAGCTGTATATCTACCACTTCGCCGGACTCGTCGTCCGTCATTTCCCACACGTCGTAGAAGTACTCGTCGAACAGGTCGAAATCTATGCCGTCCGTCTGGATCGAAACCAGCTTGCTTTGTATCTCAGGCACGGACTTCTGCAAATTTGCACCAAATGTTGTAGTCGCAAATGTCGAAGTTGCATAGGTCTCAGGCGCAGTATCCTCCAAAGCAGCCATCGGCTGCGGAGACATCACCAGTCCTGCGTGATTCAGCAGCAGGAAGCCCGCCACTGCCGCAGCGGCAGGCGCCGAGCCGATCCCCATATACAGCCCGCGGTGCTTCTTTCTTTCGGAAGGGTATTTGTATTCTGTGGGCTTTCCATCGTGAGTAAACGCTTCCATATCATCAACCGTGGAATGTTCCGGTTTACTCAGCCTTTCAGCGGCGGAGTCAACAATATCGTCGTCCAGGTCGTCGATAATTTTCTTCCAGGATTCAGCTTTCATAATGTACCCTCTTTCAGCAGATGTTTCACCTTTTGTATATTAAGACAGAAACATCGTATTAAAGGTTACATTTCTGCTTAAAAAATAATTGCGGACCGGAGTGCCAGCCCGCAATTCGGATACGCTGTAAGTCTTACTTGCCGAGCGCTGCCTTTGTAACGGCAACGATATTCTCTGCGCACAGACCGAACTCCTTGAGCAGGTCAACCGCAGGACCGGAGTGACCGAATACGTCCTTCACGCCGATCTTGATGACCGGAACGGGGCATTCCTCGGTAACAACGTCAGCAACTGCGGAGCCAAGTCCGCCGATAACGCTGTGTTCCTCAACGGTGATGATCCTGCCGGTCTCCTTTGCTGCCTTGACGATGATGTCGCGGTCGATGGGCTTGATGGTGTGGATATTGATAACGCGAGCGTCAACGCCCTGCTCCTTGAGTGCCTTGGCAGCCTCGAGAGCCTCGGATACCATCAGACCGGTTGCAATGATTGTTACGTCCTTGCCGTCCTTGAGCTGGATTCCCTTGCCTACCTCGAACTTGTAGGTTGCTGCGTCGTTGAAGATCGGAGCGGCAAGTCTGCCGAATCTCATGTAGGTCGGGCCTACATAGTCAGCCATTGCCAGGACAGCCGCCTTAGCCTCAACGTCGTCTGCGGGGTTGATGACGGTCATGCCGGGAATGGATCTCATCAGCGCGATATCCTCGTTGCACTGGTGGGAAGCGCCGTCCTCACCGACGGAGATACCAGCGTGTGTAGCGCCGATCTTAACGTTAAGGTGGGGATAGCCGATGCTGTTGCGTACGATCTCGAACGCTCTGCCTGCCGCGAACATCGCGAAGGAACTTGCGAATACGAGCTTGCCGGTGCTTGCGATACCAGCCGCTACGCCCATCATGTTTGCCTCTGCGATACCGCAGTCGAAGAATCTGTCAGGGTGAGCCTTCTTGAAGATGCCTGTCTTGGTCGCTGCCGCAAGGTCAGCGTCGAGTACTACTAAATCGGGGCGCTTCTCTGCGAGCATTACAAGCGCTTCACCGTAGCTGTCACGGGTTGCTTTCTTTTCCATATCTGTATATCCTTTCGAGCTGTAATTACTTTTCAAGCTGTGCGAGGTGGTCGCCCAGTTCCTTCATTGCGATAGCGTACTCCTCGTCGTTCGGAGCCTTGCCGTGCCAGCCGACCTGGTTCTCCATGAAGGAAACGCCCTTGCCCTTAACGGACTTCTGAATGATCACTGTAGGCTGGTTGAGAACAGTCTCAGCCTCGTTGAACGCAGCCTCGATCTGGTCGAAGTCGTGACCGTCGATGCAGATAACGTGCCAGCCGAAAGCCTTGAACTTCTCGTCGATGGGGTACGGAGACATAACCTCGGATATCTTGCCGTCGATCTGGAGACCGTTGTTATCAACGACTGCAACCAGATTATCAAGCTTATAGTGAGCCGCGAACATTGCAGCCTCCCATACCTGCCCCTCCTCGATCTCGCCATCTCCGAGCACAGTGTATACCTTATAGGTATCGCTGGAGATCTTACCGGAAAGCGCCATACCACATGCGGTGGATATACCCTGACCGAGGGAACCGGTGCTCATATCAATGCCCGGGAGCTTGCCCATGGAGGGATGACCCTGGAGTCTGGAACCGATCTTACGGAGGGTCTTGAGCTCCTCAACTGGGAAGAATCCTCTTTCAGCGAGGACTGCGTAAAGCGCAGGAGCGGTGTGACCCTTGGAAAGTACCAGTCTGTCCCTGTCGGGCATGGTGGGGTTCTTCGGGTCAACGTTCATGCGGTGCATGTAAAGATAAGTGAGTGTGTCAGCAACGGAAAGGGATCCGCCGGGGTGTCCTGCCTTGGCAGCGTGTACGCCCTCGATCACTCCCATTCTGACCTTTGTTGCAGCGATCTCAAGCTGCTTTTTCAGTAGTGCGTCCATATAGACCTCCTGTGAATTATGGGCTTTCGCCTTATTATCTTTTATATCAAGCGGTTTCCCGCCTAATGTCTTATACAGTGGATTGTGCAAAGTCAATTCCGATCATGAATGCAAGCAATATCAGTATCGACACAGTAAGCACGACTTTTTCCCATGTGAACCGAAAGGCAGGTTTCGTTTTCTCAGCTCCCAAACGTATGACCGGCATTCTATAGGTCTTTCCGCAGCTTTTGCAGACCTTAGCGTTTTTCGCAGAAAATGCAGCCCGAACGACTTTTGCGCCGCACTTCGGACAAAACTCCTCAAACACCGGAAGATACATCAGATCACAGCCTTTCAATATAGTCGATAAGCTCCGCCATCGCTCCGGAATTATTGTCGCACAGCACGATATCCGCAGCTTCCCTGACCGACGGCTGCGCATTCGCGACAGCCGCGCCAAGGTCCGCGGACTGTATCATCGCGAGGTCGTTCATGAAATCCCCCGCCGCGACGGTGAACCTGTCCTCCGCGCCTATCGCCTTAATAAGCTGCCTGTAGCCCGCCGCCTTGTCGATGCCCTCCGGCAGGCACTCGAAAAACATCGGCGCGGAACGCACCCAGTGCACTCCGCTGAACTCCGGCGAACGCTCGATGTAATGCTGAAGCTCGTCCATTTTCTCCGGCGGGTAGGCGAACAGTACCTTCAGCCAGCCGTCCTGTGGGATATTCTCAAGTTTGCTCCAGTCAGCCTGGACATTCTCAAGATTAAGGTGCCACTGCTCGGTGTCGTTCAGGAATGGAACGTGCACCACGTTGCCCCGCAGAACTTCTACGCCGATATCGGGATATCGCTCTGCGACGCGCTTTATGATGTCCGCCGCGCGGCTCCCTATCTCGCACTGCCAAAGGAACTTCTCCTGCCGGAAATCGTACACCGCCGCGCCGTTGTAGACGACAGCCGGGCAGTCCAGCCGGAGCTTGTCGGCGATGTGCTTCGCCATTGAATAACCGCGCCCGGTAGCCATTGTGAAAAGTCCGCCGCCAGCCCGGAAACGCTCTATTGCCTCAAGATCCAGGGGAAGTATCCGCTTATCGTCAGTCAGAAGCGTCCCGTCAAGATCTGTCATTAGTATGACCTTGCTGAAATCCATTCTCAGCCCTCTATGCTCTTTAAAAATTTCTGAAAATACTCCGGAAGCTCGCTGTCGAACTCCATGTATTCCCCAGTGCGCGGGTGAACAAACCCGATCTTCTTCGCGTGGAGGCACTGTCCCTCAAGCCATGCGGGCTTCCCGTTTCCGTAGACCGGATCCCCGGCTACCGGGTGCCCGATGTACGCCATGTGGACGCGTATCTGATGAGTTCGCCCGGTCTCCAGGCGCACCCGCAGGTGAGTGTACCCCGGAAACCTCTTCATTACGAAGTAATGCGTCACGGCTTCCCGGGAATTTTCGGTTGTTACGCACATCTTCTTGCGTTCGGTCTTGTGCCGCCCTATCGGAGCGTTCACGATTCCATCTTCTTTTATCCCGCCGCAGACCACCGTTTCGTACTCCCTGGTGAAGCTGTGCTCCTTTATCTGCTCGGACAGACCGATGTGCGCCAGGTCGTTCTTCGCGACCATCAGCAGACCGCTTGTGTCCTTGTCGATACGATGGACTATCCCCGGGCGTATCTCGCCGTTGATGCCTGACAGGCTGTCTCCGCAGTGGAACATCAGCGCGTTCACCAGCGTGCCGGAGTAATGCCCCGCCGCCGGGTGGACTACCATGCCCTTCGGCTTGTTGACTACCAGCAGGTCGTCGTCCTCATAGACGATATCCAGCGGTATGTTCTCCGGCAGAATATCTGTGCTCTGCGGCTCAGGGAGCGTGATTTCTACTGCTGACCCCGCCGCCGGAATGTCCTTTTTGCCAGCCGGCGAGCCGTTCACGAGTACGTTACCCTGCTCGATGAGCTTCACCGCCGCGCTCCTGGAAAGCTCCGTGCCATCGGCGATGAGCTTATCAAGCCGAACCCCTCCCGGAGCGGAAAGCTCAATCGTTTCCATTGCTCTTGTGCTCCTCGGTCTGCGCTGATTCCGCCTGCTGGGACTTCTGCGCTTTTTTCGCGCGGTTCTCCCTTATTTCGTCGATGACCACGGCAAGGCACAGCAGAACCCCGCCGACCACCGCGCATATGTCCGCGAAGTTGAATATCGGGAAGTTGATGATCCTTACGTCGATGAAGTCCACGACGCTGCCGTTGTTGAAAAGCCTGTCTATAAGGTTCCCGGTACCGCCGCCGATTATCAGCGCCACCGCCGTGACGTACGTCCCGCGCTGTATACGCTTGGTCACCAGACCCACGATAAGCGCGACTATCACCAGGGAGGTTATGCCGATAAGGAACGCTGTCTTGCCCTCCATCATGCTGAATGCGGAGCCGTTGTTGGTGCAGTAGAAGAGATTCAGTACCTCAACGCCGTCTATCTTTATCAGGGGAACAACGTTGTACATCTCCATATTCGATACAACCAGCCATTTTGTGAGCTGGTCTATACCAACAAGCAGAGCCGCCAGCACCAACGCGGCGTACTGCCTGTATTTACTCAAAAAAGCTCTCATAAATCCTCTCTGAACTTACCACAAAAAGGCAGGAGAAGGGAACGCTCCCCCTCCCCTGCCGGAATAGCTTATCAGCCCAGATCGAGCTTCATAACTGCTGCGCATCGTGCGCACAGGTGCGGGAACTTCTCGTCAGAGCCAACGGACTTGTCGTGGCTCCAGCAGCGTTCGCACATCTCGCTTGCCGCCTTCTCGACGGTAACGGAAACGCCATCGGCAGAGCCCTTGTACTCGCCGTCAGCGCCGTTCTTCACGGTAACGTTGGATACGGAGAACGCCTGCGCAAGCTCCGGATATGCGGACAGCTCCTTGTAGTTTGCTTCGTCAGCGTACAGGGTAACATCAGCGTCGATCGGCTTACCGATAACGCCCGCAGAACGCTTCTCCTCAAGCGCCTTCAGAACGTCGTCGCGTACTGCGTGTATCTTGTTCCACTTTGCCTCGAACTCAGCGCCGAGAACAACGCCGGTCTTTTCGGGCATCTGGTTGAACGGAACGCCGCGAAGGTCGTCTGTGGACTTGTGCGGCATGTACTTCCAGATCTCATCGGATGTGAATGTCAGGATAGGCGCGATGAGCTTAACAAGGGAATCCAGAATGATATACATTGTGGTCTGGACTGCCTTTCTCTCCTCGGACTTCTCAGCGGAGCAGTACAGCGTATCCTTGACAACATCAAGGTAGAAGTTGGACATATCTACAACGCAGAAGCTGTGGATAGCGTGGTATGCAAGGTAGAAATCAAAGCTCTCGTAGGAAGCCTTTACCTTCTCGATAACCGCGTCAAGTCTTGTCAGCGCCCACTTGTCGATGTCGCTGAGCTTGTCGAGCGCTACCATCTCGGTATCAGGGTCGAAGCCGCTGCCGTTTCCGAGGTTGCCCAGGATAAAGCGCGCGGTATTTCTGATCTTTCTGTATGCTTCGGAGAGCTGCTTGAGCATTTCCGGAGAAACTCTTACATCGTTGTGGAAGTCAAGGGAAGCGACCCAAAGACGCAGAACGTCAGCGCCGTACTTGCTGATAACTTCCTCGGGAAGTACCACGTTGCCCTTGGACTTGTGCATTACCTCGCCCTTGCCGTCAACTACCCAACCGTGGGTGCAGACCGCCTTGTAAGGAGCCTTGCCTGTGGTCGCAACAGAGGTGAGCAGGGAGCTCTGGAACCAGCCTCTGTACTGGTCGCAGCCCTCGAGGTAGAGGTCAGCTGGCCAGGAAAGCTCGGGACGCTCCTGAAGTACTGCCGCATGCGTACAGCCGGAATCGAACCATACGTCGAAGATGTCCATTTCCTTGCGGAACTTACCGCAGCCGCACTCGCACTTTACATCAGCAGGGATAAACTCGGAAGGATCCTTGGAGTACCAGGAATCGGAGCTTTCCTTGCGGAACATGTCGGATATCGCCTTGATGGTCTTGTCGTTTACGATGACCTTTCCGCAGTCCTCGCAGTAGAGGATCGGGATCGGAACACCCCAGCGGCGCTGACGGGAAATGCACCAGTCGCTGCGCATGTTTACCATGTTCTTGATGCGCTCCTCGCCCCACTCTGGAATCCACTTAACTTCCTCGATGGCCTTGATGGTCTCGGGCTTGAACATATCCACGTTGCAGAACCACTGGTCTGTTGCGCGGTAGATTATCGGTTCGTGGCAGCGCCAGCAGTGCGGATAAGGGTGGACGATCTTCTGCATCGCGAGCAGGGTGTTGTCGTCCTCAAGGCGCTTTGCGATCGCCTTGTTGGCGTCAGCGGTCTTGAGACCTGCAAAGTCGCCTGCTTCCTCGGTCAGCACGCCCTTTGCGTCAACGGGAACGATGATCTTGAACATTCCCTTGTACTTGTTGCAGACCTCAAAGTCCTCCAGACCGAAGCCGGGAGCGGTATGAACGCAGCCTGTACCACTGTCGAGGGTTACATGGTCGCCGACGATTACCGGAGACTTTCTGCCCATGAACGGGTGATTTGTCTCGATGAGCTCCAGGTCAGAACCGAGGAAGTTTCCGATGGTGGAGTACTTCTTGATTCCGACGGCTTCCATAACGGTGGAAACAAGCTCGGCCGCCATCAGCAGGTACTGACCGTATGACTTGCTCTCCTCGTCCTCGACCTTTACGAATGTGTACTCGTAGTTCGGACCGAGGCAGATAGCGAGGTTGCCCGGAAGAGTCCAGGTTGTGGTTGTCCAGATTACGACGTAGGCCTTGGAAAGATCAATTCCGAGGTCGTCGAACTTGCCCTTGGAATCGCTTATCGGGAACTTTACAAATATGGAGTAGCAGGGATCGTCCTGGTATTCGATTTCAGCTTCTGCGAGGGCGGTGTTGCAGTCTGCGCACCAGTAAACCGGCTTCAGACCCTTATAGATGTAGCCTTTCTGCATCATCTTGCCGAATACTTCCACCTGCTTGGCTTCAAATTCGGGCTTGATGGTGAGGTACGGGTCATCAAAATCGCCCCAAACGCCCAAGCGCTTGAACTGCGCCTTCTGACCGTCCAGGCAGGACAGTGCGAACTCACGGCAGCTCTTGCGGAGGGTAACGGGGTCGATCTTGCCGCTGTCAACGCCGAGCTGCTTGATAGCCTTCAGCTCGATTGGAAGGCCGTGGCAGTCCCAGCCGGGAACATAGTTGGCGTCGAAGCCGGTCATGCTCTTATACTTAACAATGATATCCTTGAGCACCTTGTTCATCGCGGTACCCATATGGATATTGCCGTTTGCATAGGGAGGGCCGTCGTGGAGGGTATAGGAAGGCTTGCCCTTGTTCTTCTCGGAAAGGGCGTAGTAAAGGCGATCCTGCTCCCACTTATCCAGCATTTCCGGCTCTCTCTGGGGGAGGTTGCCCCTCATCGGGAAGTCGGTCTTGGGAAGATTTAGTGTGTTGTTGAAATCCTCTGACATCTGATGTGTCTCCTTGCTTTTTGTTTTATATCTGCTTCGGCATGCCGAAGCGGTGATTTACTTGTTTGAATTTCCATTTTCAAACGGAACGTCTGCGGTGCGTCTCGTCTTCTTCATGGAATTAACGCTGAAGAACGGCGAATCGTCATGAGCCTGCTTGTCCTCCGGCATGGAGCGGAACGGCTCCTCTGCTGCGCCTGCGGTCACTGCAGCGGGCTGCTTTTCAGCCTCGGGCTTTGCCGGAGCCGCGGCAGTCTCGTGAGTCTCAGCGGGCTTTGCCGCCTTCGCAGCAACCTGCTTTGCAGCGGCGGCCTTCGCCCTCTCAGCTTCGCGCTTCTCAGCCTCTGCGGCGGTCTGCCTTATGTACTCGTTCTCGCACATCTCAGGCAGCTTCGCGATAAGATCCATATGTGACTTATATGCGGTCAGCAGGCGGTTTCTGTACTCGTCGGCTTCCTTGCGGGTCTTTTGCAGGATATTCTGCTGTATCTCGGTCTGCTTCTTCATCATCTGGTCGATTTCGTCCGCCTTTGCGCGGGCGTCCTTTACCAGCTTGTCAGCGCGCTCGTTCGCCTCTTTCGTCATACGCTTGGCGTATTCGTCGGCGTCGCTCGTCACCTTGTCGGCCTTCTCCTGGGCTTCCTTGAGCTGCTTCTCTACCGCAGCCTTCGTCTCCTCACGCAGCTTCTCAGCGGCAGCCTTAGACTCGTTCACGATCTGGTTGCCCTGCTTCTGTGCAAGCAGAAGGGCGTCCTTCAGCGCGTCTTCGTCATCGCGGTACTCACGTATCTTGTCGGCAAGCACCTCCAGCTTCCTTTCAAGCTCGTTCTTGTCCTTCTGGAGCTGCGCGAACTCGCTTGAAAGCTCCCTCAGGAACTCATCGACATCATCAGTCTTATAGCCGTTGAAGGTTGCTTTTTCAAAGCGCCTGGACAGAATATCCTTTGCATTCATGCTGATACTTCCCTTCTCTGAATCCCCGGTCTACGCGGGGCGGACATGCGCCGTAATATGTCTCGTCTTTTCAGACGTATTTTTCGATAGTAATGCGGAGCTTCCCCTTTCGGGTCTCCCCGTTGATTCCGGTCAGGCGGTACCTGCCGCTTCCCCGGATTGATAAGATGGTGTTTTCCCTCACCTCTGCGCTTACGTTGGTGCAGGGAGTGTGATCCGCGCTCACCATGCCTGATTTTATAAGAGCTGCGGACTTTTCTCTGGATGTATTCGCCGCGGCAGCAACGATGCAGTCCAGCCTCAGCGACGAAACGGTAACGTCCCTTCGCTCCATTTTCTGCTCCAGGAGCGGCTTGGTAATGCCGACCTCCGCGGTAACACCGACTCTGCCTATCCTGTCCACGCGGGAGACAAGTTCAATAGCGGTCTCATAAACGAAAACCACCGCATAGCCCTCCGCGACAAGGATATCCCCGAGCAGCTCCCGCTTTATTTCAAGCGAGAGCAGCGCTCCGAGGAATTCTCTGTGTGTAAGTTTGTCGCTCTTTCGGAAAGTGAAAGTCACCGCCCCCACCGGGAACACGTCCTCCTGGGACATTTCCTGCGCGTACGTGCCTTCCAGCACTCCGCAGACAGTTCTTGCCGCGCCGTCGTAGCCGCCGAAGAAAGCAAGCTCTCCCCTGACGGCGTACCTTGCGACTGCCGCCTCACGTTCGTTCAGGAACATGGAGAACCGCGGAACGCCTGACTTTACAGCCAGTCTCTGCATATCGGCGATGTGCGCGGAAAGGTAACGTTCTTCCTCGCTGAGCGTACCGGGGTTCATCAGAACTCCTCGCCGTCGAGCATATCTCCGCTGATCTCAACGGTGCTGGGTGTAATGGAATATGTGCACTCGGCAACTCTTACGATCCTGCCGTCGATAGCAGCGCATACGCCTGCCATGAAGTCAACGATCCTCTTTCTGGAATCAACGCTGTTTACCTTCTCAAGGTTGAGAATAACGCTCTTGTTCTCTCTGAGGAAGCGTACCGGCTCCTTCATGATCTCCTCGTACTTTGTGGGCTGAACGATCTTTACGGAAGCGTTCTGGAGAGAGTTGGAAGCCTTCAGGCTGATCACCTTGTCGCTTGTTCTGGGTGCTGAAAAACGAGGTGCATCAGCCTCAGCCTGAGTAACAGCGGAGCTGGAGGTGTCGTAGCCTTCGTCCTCGTAGCCTTCCTCGTCGTACTCGGCGTCGCTCTGTCTGAACCTCGATAAGATGTCGCTTAATGCCATAATAATTTCCTCCCAATTATAAATATTTTCTGTATCCGAACAAACCTGACCCTATCCGGACAATTGTGGACCCATGCTTTACCGCCGTTTCGTAATCTCCTGACATCCCCATGGAGAGAGTATCGAAACTGCCGTTCCTGTTGACCGCCTTATCAGCACGCAGGTCTCCGAAAAGGCGCTGCATAGCCTCAAAAGTGTCCTCGCCGCAGCCAGGCGGCGGTATCGTCATCAGACCTCTCAGCCTGATATGCGGAAGTTCCCCTATCTGCGCGCAGAATTCCGCAGCGCTTTCCGGGGTTATTCCTCCTTTTGTTTCCTCCCCGCCGATGTTTATTTCAGCGAGTATATCCATGTCCAGACCGTGCTGACCTGCCCTGCGGCTGATCTCCTCAGCGAGATGAACGCTGTCCACGGAATGGATCATTGAAACCTTGTCTATGATGTACTTTACCTTGTTGGTCTGCAAACCGCCGATGAAATGAACCTCAGCCGGCGAATAGCTCTCCCGCTTGTCAAGAAACTCCTGCACGCGGTTCTCGCCCAGCAGGTCTATTCCCAGACCCACGGCATAATTTATGCGCTCCGGGTCGACCGTCTTGGTCACTGCCATCAGGCGAACATCGTCCGTCCTTCCCGCGGCTGTCTTTGCCTTTTCTATGTTTTCACAGATCCTGGCATAGCTTTCTTTGATGTCGTCAAAGCTAGTCTGCGTATTACTCAACAACTTTTCCTTCATACAGATCCTTGCCTTCTGTTACAATTTTATCGTAGAGCTTCAGATAGCCGTCGTCCGCTTCCTGGGTGCAGATTATGTAATCCTCGCCCCAGTACTCAACGTTGACCTTTCTGAACACAAGCTTGCCGCCCTGCACGATGAAAACTCCGCGCACATCGTCGTCGGTATAGCGCAGAGCGCTCTTTGATATTCTCAGACCTCCGTAGCTGTTCACGATGTACTTGAACTGCGCGGTGCGTCCGGACGCCACCGAAGCGGTCAGCGTATCGCACTCGAAAACGTACACGGCGGTTCCGTCGCCGCGGCCGGAATCGGTTATCGACACCACCTCGGCGGAGATCGGGGTCGGGTCGCTGGAAACTCTCAGCGTGACCTCGCCTCCCTCGTTGCAGCCGAAAAGCTGCGACGAATCCATCACGGCGGCTACACGCCAGCGGTAGTCCGCAATGAGCTTCCCGACCTCGCTGGAGCTTGAACCGAGATCAGGCTTGTCAAGTATCTCCTCGATCCGATCCGCTGTGATAGTGGTGGAATCTTCGATGCTCAGCTTGTCCTCGTAGCCGTCAACGCTGCTTACGAAGTAGCCCGCGCCGCCCGCCTCAATGTCCTGCACATCGCCGGACAGCATGGCTTCAAGCTGTGACGCGCGGCTCCTCAGGGAGCTTATCTTTGATTCGTAGCTTGCAATGTCTCCGCGGGATATCTCGCGCTTTGACAGTACGCCCAGCATCGCGTTTTCCTGTGCCTGAGCCGAGGAATAATCTCCGTCTATCAGGCTTTCAAGTATCAGCGAATGCCGCTCGTTTATCTGGCTCGAAATAGTCTCAAGCTGATTATTGTCTGTGCCCGCAAGGCGCTGAGCGTCGGTAAGCACCGCTATCTGCTCGTTTATCTTCTCTATCTCGCTGCGGCGTTCTATATCCGCTTCGCTGCGGTAACGTCTCGCGATGACCGAGCTTTTTCCGACCTTGGAGCCGTCCGAATGCTCGTAATCAACAACGCCTGTGCCGCTGTTATGGATCACCGTCTCATCGCGCAGGAACACGCCCTCGAACGGTATGTCCTCCGTCATGCTGTAGGTGAACGCGGTCTCCGTGGTCACCTTTTCTCCGCCGGCAAAAAAGGCCTGACCGACAAAGAAAATCAGCACGAAAACGGACAGCACAAAGACAATGATAGAGGTCCATGCGGAATCCATTACTCTTCTTCAGCCTTCTCGTAGGCGTCAAGGATAGAAATAGGCTTGAGGGGTGTTATCGTGGAAATAGCATGCTTATAAATAAGGTTCTGCTTTCCATCGGTGTCAAGAATGACTGTATAGTTGTCGAATCCCTTCACCACGCCCTTGAACTGGAATCCGTTAGTGATGTAGATAGTTACCGGGATCCTGTCCTTTCTTGCCTGGTTCAGGAAAACGTCCTGTAAATTAATGTCCTTTGCCATAATTAACCACCTTTTCTTTCTCTGTAGTCAATAGGTGAAGCATTCCCCATGCTTCAATTGGTAAATATAGGAGCATAATATGCCACAAACGAGGTGCAAATGCGCATAGATATTCCTATATAGACTAGTATAGCATACTTTTTCAAAAAAAGCTATAACTTTTTTAACTTTTTTCAAAAAAATATAGAAAAACTTCGTTAAAATCCGCAAAAAACCGGAATAATGCCCTATGCGATACCATATAATGTATATTTCCGGTTCATTTTTCTCTTTCGATGATCTCACGTGCCGCTGAAATCACATCCGGAAGTCCCTCCCCGGGTTGAATAATTATCCTGCTGAACCTGCTGTCCCGGCGGAACCATGTAAGCTGCCGCTTCGCATACTGCCGCGTGCGGAGCTTCAATTCCTCAACGCACTCCTCAAGCGATTTTTCTCCGCGGAAATACGGATACAGCTCCTTGCAGCCTATAGCCTGAGCCGCAGTGGGGCGGTCGGGCTGTTCGAAACAGCGGCGCGCCTCCTGCTCCAGTCCGTTTTTCAACATTATGTCAACACGGCGGTTTATCCGCTCATGGAGCAGCTCCCGCGGCTCAAAATCCAGGGTCAGCAGAATGAACTCGTACGGCGACGGCGCGTTCCTTGACTCACGCTTCGCCTGCGCTATGGTATGACCCGTCGTTTTGTAGACCTCCAGAGCGCGTATCACCCGGGACACGTTGTTCTCGTGCAGCTCCGCCGCCGTCTCTGGGTCGACCTCGCGGAGCTTTTCAAGCAGCGCCGCAGCGCCGTTTTCCTCCGCAAATCTGCGAAGCTCGCCGCGGTAGGCGTAGTCGCACTCCGAATCGTCGAACTGGAGATTATCCACGAACGACGAGATGTAAAGCCCGGTGCCGCCGCATATTATCGGAGTTTTCCCACGGGCAAGGATATCGTCGGCGCATTTCCCCGCCATGCCGACCCACTCCGCAACTGAAAAGCTCTGCGACGGGTCAAGAAAATTCATCAGGTGATGAGGTATTCCCTGCTGTTCCTCCGGGGTTGCCTTTGCGCTTGCGACGTCCATATCTGTGTAGATCTGCATGCTGTCCGCAGAGATGACCTCCCCGCCGTACAGCTTCGCAAGCTCGACCGCAAGAGCCGTTTTGCCGGAGGCAGTCGGGCCGCTCACCACTATTATCTTGTTCATACTGCCTCCCTGTTTATTATGTAACTCTGCCGAAATAACGCTCTATCTGCTTGCGTGATATCTGCGTCATGACCGGTCTGCCGTGCGGGCAGTAACGGATATCCGGGTTGTTGAATACCTCCTGAGCAAGCACCTGAAGCTCCAGGATATCGTTATCCTCGTTGCCGCGTATTGAAGCCTTGCAGGCGACGGTGTGCAGCATATCGTCGAAAAGCTCGCCCTCTGCATTGGTGTTGCCCTGAGAAACTATCTTCGCGATACACTCGACTATCTCAGCCGGAGGTACCTTGTCCAGCATCTGCGGAAGCCCGGTCACACGCGCTTTTCCGTCGGTGAATTCCATGATGATTCCCACCTGCGCGAGCTTGTCGGCGTACTCCGACATTCCATTGAACTCCTCCGGCGTGAGGTAGACCTCCTCCGGCTGCATGAGAAGCTGCGCGGAGCTGTCGAACCCCTTTTTCAGCCGCTCGAAATTAACACGCTCGTGCGCCGCATGCTTGTCAATAAGTATCATTCCCTCGGTGGACTCGCACACGATGTAGGTCTTGAAAAGCTCGCCGACTACGCGTATCTGCTCCTTCGGCCGCTCCTGCGGAATTTCCGGAGTCGGCTCCTGCGGAACAGGTTCCGGCTTCTTCTCAAACGACTTTTCAGAGAGGAACGCGAAGCCCGGCAGGTCGGCAAGCGGAGTTTCCCTCGGCTCCGGCTTCTTTGCCGGGACAAGCTCCGGCATGTAGGTCTGTTCCGCCGCCGGAAGCGGCTGCGTGAACTGCGCGGGCTGCGGAGTTTCCTGGCGGAGCGTGAATTTCGGAGGCTCCCGCTTCTCCTGCGGGTAGATCACTGCGTCCCGTCCGGAGGGTATCGGCATGGTTTTAGGAGGTTCCTCTATGACCTGCGCGGATGCTGTCCGCAGCGGCTCCGAGGACCTTGCGCGCTCCGGCTGCGGAATATTTTCGGCGCGGGCGGGGGTTGTGTTAAGTTTTATCTCGCGGCTCTCGTCGTAGCCCATCAGCGCGTTCTTCACCGCGAAGTACACCGCGTCGAAAACTATCTTCTCGTTGGTGAACCGCACCTCGGTCTTGGTCGGGTGGATATTCGCGTCCACCTGCGACGGGTCGGTATTAACGCAAAGCACGCAGGACGGGAACTTCCCCACCATGATCGTGTTGCGGAACGCTTCCTCAAGCGCAGCGCAGCACAGCGGACTTTTCACGCTGCGCCCGTTCACGAAGAAATTCTGCATCGAACGGTTCGCCCGGGTGAACAGCGGAGAGGACACGTACCCCGTCACCGCCGTGTTCTGGTAGACGTTCTCCACCGGGATAAGCCCCGCCGCGAACTGCTTCCCGAACACTGCGTATACCGCGCTGTAATACTCGCCGTCGCCGCTGGAGAGCATTGTCTGCCTGCCGTCCCTGATGAACCTGAACGATATACCCGGGTGGCTGAGTGCCAGCTTCTCAATGACCGAAGCGCAGTAGTTGCCCTCGGTCACGTCCTTTTTCAGGAACTTCAGGCGCGCCGGGGTATTGTAGAACAGGTCGCGGATTATTATTGTAGTGCCGTCCGCGCAGCCAGCCCGGTCGTACTCCACCGGCTCGCCTGCCTCTATGCGGTAAATGCTGCCTAACTGATCCTCGCGCTGCTTTGTCAGCAGCTCCACGCGGCTGACCGCGCATACGGAGGCGAGAGCCTCACCGCGGAAGCCCAGCGTATTTATGCTGTCGAGGTCGTCCTGCGTGTAGACCTTACTTGTGGCATGCCGCATGAACGCGGTCGGTATATCCTCGTGGGAGATCCCGCAGCCGTCGTCCGTCACGCGAAGGTAGGATATTCCGCCGCGCTTGATCTCCACGGTTATCGAGGCAGCCCCCGCGTCGATGGAATTTTCCGCAAGCTCCTTTATCACCGAGGAGGGGCGCTCTATGACCTCTCCGGCGGCGATAAGCTCGTATACGCTCTTGTCGAGCAGGTTGATTTTTGGCATTAGTGCTCCGTTCTAAGCCCGTTACGGGCAATACAAAATCGATGGATCAAATACAGATCACAGACGCGCTTCACGAATTACTACAGCGATTACAGCGTGTCCTTTATGTCCTTGAGGAACATCAGCGCGTCCATCGGGGACATGGTGTTGATATCTGCGGCGCGCAGCTTCGCGATGGCGTTCTGCTCGTTTATCGCGGTGAAGCTGAACTGATGATCCGCAGTCTTTTCGATGGTCTCGGAAAGCTTTGTCCTTCCGAGTTTTTCAAGCTCCACAAGTTCCTCCTTGGCGCGGTTTATCACCTTCTGCGGAAGTCCAGCCAGCTTTGCGACCTCGATTCCGTAGCTGTCGTCCGTGCCGCCCTCGCATATCTTGTGAAGGAACCTCAGCTCGTCGCCGCGCTTGACCGCCGCAACGCTGAAATTCCGTATTCCGTCGTATTCCTTCTCCATCGAGATAAGCTCGTGATAGTGTGTCGCGAACAGCGTTTTGCAGCCGATAGCCTTTCCGCTGATGTACTCCGCGACCGCCTTCGCGATGGAAATTCCGTCGAATGTCGATGTTCCCCTGCCTATCTCGTCAAGAATGACAAGGCTCTTTTTGGTGGCGTTCTTGAGTATCTCCGCCACCTCGTTCATCTCTACCATGAACGTCGACTGCCCGGAGGTCAGGTCGTCGGACGCGCCCACGCGGGTGAATATCTTATCCACTACGCCTATCTTCGCGTACTCCGCCGGAACGAAGCAGCCTATCTGCGCCATCAGCACGATTATCGCAGTCTGCCGCATGAACGTGGATTTACCCGACATGTTCGGTCCGGTGATTATCATGAGCCGGTTGGAGTTCGTGTCGAGGTAGGTGTCGTTCGGAGTGAACGGGTGGTCGGTGAGCATTTTCTCAATGACCGGGTGGCGTCCGCCGCGTATCTCTATAACGCTGTCAAGGGTCATTTCCGGCTTCACATAGCCATTCTCGATGGATGCCTGCGCATAGCTGCACAGTACGTCCACTGCAGCGACCGCCGCAGCAGCCGCCTGAACCGCTTCAAGCCGCGTTCCGATAAAGTCGCGCACCTCGCCGAATATCGCCTGCTCCAGCGCGAGTATCTTGTCGTTAGCGCCGAGTATGTCGGACTCGACCTTCTTCAGCTCCTCGGTAATGTAGCGCTCGCCGGTGGTGAGGGTCTGCTTCCTTATGTAATGCGCCGGGACCTGGTCGAGCTGCCCCTTGGAAACCTCTATGTAATAGCCGAATACGCGGTTGTAACCGACTTTAAGCGTGCGTATCCCGGTCGCGGCGCGCTCCCGCTCCTCGATTTCAGTCAGGATATCCTTGCCGCCGCCGGTTATCTTGCGCAGGCGGTCTATCTCCTCGTTGAAGCCGTCCTTGATAACGCCGCCGTCCTTGAGGGTCAGGGGCGGGTCGTCGACTATCGCGTTTTCTACCAGCGAGGAAACGTCGTTCAGCTCGTCTATCTCGCTGTTGAGCTTCCGGAAAAGCGCGCTGTCCACCCTGGAAATGCACTGCTTCAATCCCGGAAGCCGCGCGCAGGTCTGACCCAGCGCGTAGATATCCTTCGGGGACGCGGATTTGTACATTATGCGGGTCATGAGCCGCTCGAGGTCGTATATGCCGTTCAGCGCGTCGCATATGTCGTAAAGCAGCGCGGAATCCTTCGTCAGAGCCTCCACCGCGTCGTGGCGCTTGAGTATCTCTGCGGGATTTATCAGCGGCTGCTCCAGCCATGTCTTGAGCTTTCGCCTGCCCATGGAGGTCACGGTCTTATCCAGCACCCACAGCAGCGAACCTCGCTTTTCCTTGGTGCGCATGGTCTCGGTCAGCTCGAGGTTTCGGCGGGTCGTGAGGTTCAGACCCATGAACTCGCCGTCGGCATGAACGGTCAGCGATACGAAGCGCTTTACGGTCGCCTTCTGGGTCTCGCCGAAGTAGCGGAACATCGCGCACAGCGCCTGACGTACCAGAGGCATTTCGGATATTCCAAGCTCCGCGCCGTTTTCGAACTGGTCGGTGATGACCGACATATCCGAGCCGTCGAAGCTGCTTTCATCGAGCATTTCGCACAGACAGCGCTTGAGCCTGTCGCGCACGAAAGCGTGAACCTCTTTAAGGTCAAGGAACGCCTGGTTTATAAGTATCTCCACCGGGCTGAATCTTGACAGCTCGGAAATGATATCCTGCTCGATGTCCTTGCCGTTCTTGCTGAAAACATGCACCTCGCCTGTGGAGATATCCGCGAACACCAGAGCGGCGGACTTCCGCTCCTCATCGGGGCAGATGCAGGCGATGTAGTTGTTGGAATCCTCGCTGAGCATGCTGGATTCAATGACCGTTCCGGCGGTGACGAGCCGGATAACGTCGCGCTCAACCAGACCCTTTGAAGCCGCCGGGTCGGTGAGCTGCTCGCAGATAGCCACCTTGAATCCCTTGTCTATGAGCTTCTTTATGTATATCTCGCAGCTATGATAGGGAACGCCGCACATCGGCGAACCCGCACGGGAGGTCAGAGCAAGCTCAAGCTCCCGGGACACGTTCTCTGCGTCCTCGAAGAACATCTCGTAGAAATCCCCCAGCCGGAAGAACAGTATATAATCGCTGTACTTCTGCTTGATGTCAAGATACTGTTTCAGCATCGGGGACAGCTTATCCGATTCCTGCGCCATTTTCCGCACCTCCCTGTGAATTTGCCTTGTGATTTAGCCGCAGCCGCCGCAGGTCGCGCAGCTTCCGGTGCAGCCGCTTGACTGTGTGGTCGGGCAGGTCATCGGGTCAGCGCCCTGGAGGGTCAGCGTGAGGACTGTGTTCACCTGGTTCATAAGGTCGTCCATTCCCTGCTTGGTAACGGTGAAAAGCGCCATGTTCTCGTTGGTCATGACCTTCTCGTATGCTTCCTGCATGTCTGCGTTCAGCTTCTGGAGCTTCTCCTTGTCCTGCTCCTCCTCCGGCTTGTTATACTCCATAGCGGCGTTCTGGCGGATAAGGTTGAACTCGCCGATGAGGTTCTGAAGCTCTGTATCCTCGTCGTTCGCCTTCTTTGCCTTTGCGTACTCGATATAGCGCTCGTCCTCCTGGATAGCCTTGCCGAGCTCTCTTACTGCCTGTATTGCGTCCATAGTTGTTCTCCTTTACACTAGTTCTCCGATGAGCGCCCAGTTGAGCGCGTCGGTTATCTTCACATCAACGAAGCTGCCGATAAGCGACTTATCCCCGTCGAAGTCAACGATTATATTCTGTATGCTCTTTCCGGTGAGACAGCCGTCCCGGGTCCTGCCCGGACCCTCGCACAGCACTCTCATGGTCCTGCCGATGTAGTCATGATAGGAAGAGCAGCCTATCTCGCCCTGCACTTCCAGCAGCTCGCGGAACCACCTGCCCTTCTCCTCCTGGGAAATCGGGTCGGGCATTTCCGCCGCCTTTGTTCCCTTGCGCGGGCTGTAGATGAACGTGAACAGCGAATCGTACTTCACCTCGCGGATAAGGCTGAGCGTCTCCTGGAAGTCCTCGTAGGTCTCGCCGGGGAAGCCGACGATGATGTCGGAGGTCAGCGCTACGTCCGGGATATGCTCCTTCGCGTAGTTTATCAGCTCCAGGTAGTGCTCCCGGGTGTAGCTGCGGTTCATCAGCTTCAGTATACGGCTGCTGCCGCTCTGCACCGGAAGGTGGAAGTGCCTCGTTACCTTTTCGCACTCGGCGATGGTGTCGATAAGCTCGTGAGTAGCGTCCTTCGGGTGGCTGGACATGTAGCTTATCTTGAACTCCCCGGGTATCGCGTTTATGCGCCGCAGAAGCTCCGGGAAATCAACGTCGGTGCCCCTGCCGTAGCTGTTTACGTTCTGACCCAGCAGCAGCAGCTCCTTGTAGCCGTCTGCAACGAGCTGCTCCGCCTCGCGGACTATCTCCTCCGGGTCGCGGGAGCGCTCCCTGCCGCGTACGTACGGCACTATGCAGTAGGTGCAGAAGTTGTTGCAGCCGTACATTATCGGAATGCTCGCCTTGAGTTTGCTCTCCCGGCGAAGCGGTATCCCCTCGGCGATAACGCCGTCCATCTGCGGTATTGATATCTGCCGCTTGTGGGTGGTCAGCGCCTCGTAAATTAGCTGCGGAAGCGTATGCAGAACGTGAGTTCCGAACACCATGTCCACATAGGGGAAGCTCTTTTTTATACGTTCCGTGATGTGCTCCTGCTGAACCATGCAGCCGCACACTCCGATGAGCATGTCCGGCTTGAGCTTTTTGTTGTGCTTGAGCGCGCCGAGATTTCCGAACACCCTGTCCTCGGCGTTTTCACGAACCGCGCAGGTATTGAAAAGCACGAGGTCGGCTCCGTCGGCGGAATCCGAGAAGCCGTATCCCATCATCGCGAGCATGCCCTTTATCTTCTCGCCGTCACTGACGTTCTGCTGGCAGCCGAAGCTGTGGACGTGGGCTATCGGAGGCAGCTCCCGGGCGGAATTGAGTTCACGCACCTTTTCAGCATATTCCTTCTGTGCCGCTGTTTCCGCGGCAGTTACTTTTGTCGTCATGTTTCAGTTCCTTTATATTTTCTGCGTTAAGATAATATTTTCAGCTTGTTGAAGAAAAAGTGTTCTTTGCCCGCGTAGTGGGCATCTGAAATCCATTTTTTGACCTAGGGCAACACCGCACAATTAACGGTTAACGCCTTTGCCGCACGCTTGCTTGCATCTTTTCCGTCATCTTGCACAATTCGTCCTAGCAAGGCGTCAGCC
>ENA-OPSJ01000071-OPSJ01000071.1-human-gut-metagenome-genome-assembly--contig:-NODE-71-length-82202-cov-7.804253_pt1 | contig 82202 bp, 66 predicted proteins | sample MGYA00241801_ERZ501893 | MGnify/ENA primary metagenome ERZ501893 (study PRJEB25962, sample SAMEA2042219) | human gut metagenome | biome: human gut; feature: human-associated habitat; material: faeces...
ACTCCCATGAATCCACATCAACCCTATCCTTGCGGACATTTGCAAAGCCCGCCTCTTTCATTATGTTGAAAATCAGCTCTCCTGCCTCATGCTCCGCCTGCGAGCCCGCGCTTCTGTAGCCCAGCACGGGGTTGCTGCGTATGGTCTCAAGCTCCTTCGCCAGATTGTAGGAATACCTCACATCTGCGCTGTCCAATATATTCTTAATACGTTCCTCACTCAAGCTGTCCATGTGTCTACCTCGCGTTTTACAATTTTTTCCACATCATTATCTCATCACGGTATGTGCCGTCATCATATTTCATGGCGTTCTTACTCTCTTCAAGTCTCATACCCTTAGCTCCCCTGCCTGATTTTATCGCGCTATGTTGGTATTATAGCACTGTTGAAGGAATTTGACTACTTTCCTTCCCAAAGGCTGTCAGCCCACAACCATTAATATTCTAAGCTCAAACCATCCGTCCTCGGCATTGACGGTCACGGAGCCATTATATTTTTCAACTATCTTTCTTATGCTCTTCATTCCGTAGCCGTGATACCTTTTATCCTGCTTTGTTGTTTTAGGCATGCCGTTCTCAAACTCAAGGTCTCCCTCATAGCAGTTCTCAACTTTGATACGCAGAAAATTCTTCTGTCTTGCGACTGAAACATGTATGAGACGTTTCTGTCTGTCACTTATCTTCTTTACACTCTCAATGGCATTATCAAGCGCATTCCCGAACAGCGCACTGATATCCATCGGCTGCATAAATTCCAGTTCCTTGCCATCCGCCACACAGGTAAGGCTGATACCATGACTCTGACACTGTATGGTCTTTGCTGTCAAAATTGTGTCAAGTATGCGGTTACCTGTCTTATTCTGCGCTTCATAGCACTTGATTTCATGCTCCATTTGGTCAAGGTAAGCATCTTTTTCTTCCTCTGTTGCCGTAGCACGCAGAATTGCGATCTGATGCTTGAGGTCATGATATTTCTGATTTACAAGTGCCACACTCTCCTCAGACAGCTTATAATTTTCATACTGCATACGAAGGGTGTTTGACAGAAACTCATTCTCAACCTTCGTCTTAACCTCCTGAAGCTGCATGTGATATGCAAACAGGATGCCTACGCCTCCGAGATCGACAAGCGTTCTTATGATGAAAATTTCTCCGGGAAGCTGTCCGCTGAACGGAGTATTTTCAAATATGTAGCTCATATTGCTCATCAGATACACAAGCAAGCCTATGAACAGGCATATTCGCAAATCCCGCCCTGTAATGTCTAAACCGGCATTTTCCCTGCGGTAGCTTTTCTCGAGAAGATACATTATAAAATATACCGCCCCGTAGGAGGACACTACGAATATTGTGCTCCACATCAGATTGAGCTCCACATTCCAGTTGTTCAATCCATAATAAAACAGCTGCCAGTTGAGTGACGCGGCAAGTTCTCCGAGAATGAATGCCCTGACACAGAAATAAGCCGCCTTTTTCCGGTTCATTTTGCAGCACAGATATAGGGATAACCCAATAATAAACACCTCAACCGCCATACACGGGATAAAGAAAATAACATTAATCTGGTCAGTGAGGCATATAAAAGCCGTGAGCACAACAAATATAAGTGACTGTATCCCCACAGTCCGCTTTATACTGCCCCTTCTCTCATTCATGCTTATATACAGACAACTGCTGATAAAATATGCTATGGAATAATATATACCGGGCGTGTTCGTAAGATTGACCGCTTCTCTCGGCATCATTTGCTCACCTCGCTCATATAATTGTTAAGTGCATCGAGCAATGCCTTTTTCTTTGCGCGGCTCACCTGTATCCACACATTTCCCACATTTACATCAAAGTCCTGCACTGTCTCCACATATTCAAGGTTCACAATATAGCATTTATTGCACCTGAAAAAATTCATGTCATCCAGTGCATCTTCAACCTCCGTGAGCGAGCCCTTCGTCCTGAAATCCTCATCCTTAGTGTGATACACAAGGTCATGGTCCTGAACCTCTATATATGTAAGCTTTGATACATCGAACTTCTTAACGCCTCCGCGTATCGGAACCGTGATATATTTCTTGGTTCTGTGCTTCATTCTCGACAAAGCGCGGTCGATCTTCTGCGAAAAAGCATAATAGCTTAAAGGCTTTAACACATAGTCAAGCGCATCCACCGTATAGCCCTTCATGACATACTGTGGCATATTTGTGATAAATATTATGACAACCTCCGAATCATATTCTCTGATATGCTCCGCTGCCGTCATTCCATCCATAAATTTCATTTCAATATCCATCAAAATAATATCATAGACAGCTTTGTAATTTTCAACAATCTCATCTCCATCCGAAAATACGGATATATTGAACTTTTCTCCGCTTTCTTTCTCATACGTTTTCAGGTATTCCGTTAATTCTTTTTGATAGTTTTCGTCATCTTCCACCAGTGCAATTTGAATCATGCTCAAACCTTTCTCCGTTCTGTGTTATTCAAACCTGTAATATCAAAATCGGGGTATCAAAGCCATATTTTTCATACGACCTCAATACCCTGATTATATCAAAATAATTCTGCTGTTAAAAGTATTTAAGCATTTTTTCTGTTTTCTATCTCCTTCTGTTCCTCAGGAAGCTTTTTTTCTATGGTGAAGAAGAAAATAAGTATTGCACATATCACATACGCTATTGTCTCAACCCATATATAGCTGACAGAGATTGCCGTCTGCGCTGCCTGTGTCTGCCCTAAAACTCCAAGAGCCACATCTGCATTCTGATTATATCCACTTCCCTTTAACACGGCACTGAATACCGCGTTACATATCGGTGTTCCGGCAACCATGATGGAGCTGTATATTGACATGGTAAGCCCGTCCGTTCTGATATGGCTTTTGTACTCGATGTGGTCTATCACATCCGCAAGAAGTGCAAGTATCATATAACACGCAGGTGCGGAACCAAGGCATTTGAGTGCAACACCTACTGCAACCGGAACAATATTACCATTTCCAATGATAGCAATAACGCCTCCGACAGCTCCGAGAAGCATTCCTGACATACATATAATACGCTTTCCGTATTTATTACACAATGGAATAACCACAACTGCCGCAACTGCCATCGGAATAGCTCCCATTATTGACAATAGTGACTGTGATGCACCCCATGCGTCCACACTTCCGGTATACGAATTGTCGAGTACCCATTTACAGTAATATGACATTGAACCGTTCTTTATCGCTCCGCTCCACTGAAATCCTATGTAGAACAGCATGACAATCCACCATGTCTTTTCACTTGCAACTGCCTTGAGCTGCTTTACAAGCGATGGTGCACTCGAAGCATTGCCCTCATTCTGCTCCGTCACGGTATTTGCAAGCTCTTCCGTAACCCTCTCTCTTGTAAACATGAACTGAAGCAAAATTGTAAGCGCGGCAAAAATCGCTATTGCAAGCATCGCAACGAACCAGAGATGCCGGTTTTCCTTTAACACGAACGATACGAGAATAGGGAATACCATGGATCCCGCTCCCATGACGCCAAGTCCTGCCACGTTGGTAAATGAAGCAAGAACACCTCTCTGCTTACTGTTTCTCGTCGACAGGGGAATAAGTGTTGAATTAGCCGTATTGTATATAGGATAAGCCACTGCATAGAAAAGATTGTACGCTATCGCAATCCACACCATCTTAGCCGTTCCCTCGAACGGAACAATGAACATAAGTACGCTTGCAACAGACATGGTAAATGCCGATAAGAGAATCCACGGTCTCGCCTTTCCCGCAAGAGTTCCTGTGCGTTCAATAAGCTGTCCGACTACAAGGTTGGCAATCACAATAAGAATTGTTGAAATCAGCTGTAATGTCGTAAGAAACGTCAGATTCATCTTCAGAACATCGGTAAAATAATTCTGTAAAATGCTGGTAAATATACCTGATGCAAGCAGTGCTCCGAACGGTCCTATAAAGTACCCGAGAAGCATTTCCGGTGCTTTTACGTTATCCGATTTAACTCTGGTACGGAGAAACGGATTATTCCATATTGTTTTTTTATTGTCGCTCATAATGTTGTACCTCTTTTCATCTATAAATTTCTCTCATAGCTTCCGCCGGTCAAGCGCTCTACACTTCCATCCGGAAGCTCAAGACGACACTCAGTACCGACAGGCACATGCACATGTATGGTAAATCTTCCGCTGTCCATCTTCCAGTCAGAAACTATTTCGCCGTAAGGTGTCTCAACACTTCCCCTTGCAGAGCTGATCCGATTATCCATAACAGGCTTAATTCTGAAATGCCTGTATCCCGGCTCCGTCATCTCAATTCCTGCTATCCTGCGGTACATAAAATCTCCCACTGCTCCGCTTGCATAATGGTTATACGAAATCATCATGTCCGTGCCGTCGTCGCCTATAGGACACTCTCCATTCTCATCAAGTCCATCCCAGCGCTCCCATATAGTGGTTGCCCCCTGCTTAACCTCATAGAGCCACGACGGACATTTCTCATTAAAAAGCATCCTGTACGCAATATCTGCCCTTCCGTTATCAGCCAACGCAAAAAGGATATACGGTGTTCCGGGAAAGCCTGTCCCGATACAGTAATTATTTTTTTCAACAAGCTTCACCAGATTTTCAACGGCATTCTCTCTCTCCTTGCCATCAAATATACCAAAATATAATGGCAGTACATACGCTGTCTGAAATTCACTAAGGAGCTTTCCATTACCGTCCGTAAGTATATCACGGTATGCCTTTGCTGCATTTTCACTTACCTTCCCGTACTTTTCCGCATCGCCATCATGTCCAAGAATCCGCGCTATATCCGCGAGCATGCCGCTTGTATTTTTCAGACTCGCCGTAGCCGTCCATTTGCTTCTCTTCTGCCACTGAGCCATCTTAGGGACGTCAGGTGCCACCCAGTCGCCAAAATGCAGCACTGACGGTGTATTCCATAAATATCTGTGCTTTCCCACACTCAGCATTCCAGCCCAGAACCGACACGCATCCACATATTTTTTCATCATAGGATAACAGCTCTTTAAAATATTTTTATCCCCGTATGCCTGATACTCAGCCCAAGGCACCATAACGCACGCATCGCCCCAGAACTCGATTGCCATAGAAGGCATGGTTGTCGGAAACCCGAAACCCTGAGCCGGAACGGTATTTGGTATTCCCCCTGTTTTCAGCTGTTCTGCTCTCATATCTGCAAGCCATTTGTTCAAAAATCTGCTCATATTAAAATTATAACATGCCGTCGGCGCAAACACTGCTATATCTCCCGTCCACCCCATACGTTCATCACGCTGCGGGCAGTCTGTAGGAATATCCATGAAGTTCGATTTGGCACTCCATATAATATTCTCCTGCAGGCGGTTGAGCCTATCCGATGAACATACAAAGCTTCCGGTACGTTCAATATCCGAGTAAAGCGCATACGCTGCCACCTCAACATTCTCTTTTTCAATTCCCGATATGCAGATATAGCGAAATCCCATGTATGTGAGCCGTGGCATGTATGTCTGCTCCCCATCATCACAGATATACTGAGCAGTCGCTTTTGCTGTCCTCAAAAACGCGGTGTTTAGTGTACCGTCGGGTTTTAATATCTCTGCATGGCGCACCGTCACCTTATGACCTCTTTTTCCTTTCAGCTTCAACTGAACAACGCCCGCAAAATTCTGACCAAAATCATATACAAACCCTTCCTTGGTTAAATTACATGAAACCGGAAGCATTTTCTCGTGTGCACGCACGGGAGCACCGCACGCCGCCGATATAATCGGATGTATGTTTACTTTTTCAATAACAGCTTTATGGTAATCAATGTCATTCAGCCGTACCGTTGCATCATAGGTTTCACCGTCATAAAAATCTGCCGCCCTGTAGCTGCCACGCATCGTAACATCCCAGTCAGAATCTGTTTTAATAATCTGAATTGTACCGTCCTCATACTGAATGCGCACCTCAAGAAGCAATGCCTGTCTGTCCGCCGTGATACGGTTTTTCCTCGTGTAGATAAATGAACCTACCGCCCATCCTCCGGCAACAGTCACCAAAAGCTCATTGTTTTCCCTCAGAGCCTTAGTCACATCATATGTCTGATATTGCAGCCTTGATTTATACGAGGTAAATCCCGGTGCAAAGAACTCATCGCCCACCTTGCTCCCATTCAACGCGAGCTCGTATATACCGATTGCCGTCGTATATATCCTCGCCGACTTGACATTTTTATCGAGATTGAATTTTTTTCTGAATGTCATCGGTACCGGTGATACCTTTTTTTCGGTAAAATGATACTCTCCATCCGTAATCCACTCTGCATGCCATGGCTCTGACATTCTTCCGGTCTCAAAAGTAAGCTCAGCCTCCGCCGTCTCATCCGCATCATCCCATACCTTGAGCTTTGCTGTATATGTGCCAAACGGCTTTAATTCCATGCCGCCATACGGCACTCCTGTCTGCTCAACAGTCGTTACGCTCCAGTCTCCCACCGAGATTACCGCTTTTTTAATGTATGCTCCCTGCCTGTCACTGTCCACCGAAAAGGCAAATGACGGTGTACAATTATCCGTCACACAGCCTTCTGCCATATTTTCACATGTAAATCTCCTTATTTTCAACATCTCTTCCTCCCTTCCCATCCGTATACACGGGAATCTCTAAGCTATGTTCTCCCATCTCATCCGTCACAGTTATCTTAACACGGTCGGCTTCTTCTGCCCTCACAACGGCAAGTGCCTCCCCGTAATAAGTTTTTGTAGTATTTTTCCAATATCCGCTCTCATTGTACGGGCAGGCATTTCCAAAGCCTTCAAGCTTCCCGCCGTCCACCTTGATTGTGATATGATGCTTTTCCATAGGTTTTAAAATGCCGTTCTCATCGGTATAGGATAACCTGATATAGCCAAGCTCTCCTTCCCTCAATGAATTTTTTTCAGGTTTCATTGTAAACATTGTGTTTTCCGATGCGGTCCTAAGTATACACCGTCCTGTTTCCACACCGTTTTCATTGTATGAAACAGCCATAAGCTCACCATTCTCATAAGGAACCTTGAAATTAATATTACAGCAGTTTTTCAGCCGCTTCTTTCCGACACTTCTTCCGTTCAGAAAAAGTTCAACCGACGCAGCCCTCGCATATACCTCAACCTCCGCCTTCAGCCCTTCGCATCCGCGCCAGCTCCAACTCTCCATTGCATCCGTCATTTTCCATGCCGACGGTGAATGTCTGCCCCTCTGGTATACCGGCTTTACTGCGATAAACGGTCCCTTCTCCTTCTCAAGAGCAACCTTGGTATATGCCGCCTCTCCGCCTGCAAATCCCAAAATGTTAATTCTTCCGCTTCCTGCCGTGAGCCATCCGCATTCCTTACCGTCCGCAGGCGCATAGTCCTCATACTCCCACGCACCGATTCCTGCTTCTCCTATATAGTCCATGCCTGCCCAGACGAAATCTCCCACTATTCTCTTCTCACGCTTTGCCATCTCATAAAATGTATATGCGTCCTTGCAGAAGGTCTCACTTCCGAGAATCAGCCTGTCAGGATACTTTTTCAAGTCATGCCTGTATCTTAAAATTCCGTAGTTATATCCGGCAATATCCATGTTGGCATAAGCGTCCCTTGTCTTGACATCACACGCATGCAATGTCGCTCCAAGCTTCATGGTTTTATCGCCCAAAAGCCCTGCGAGTGTATTGTAAAACTCGCTTCCGACCGTTTTCTTCTTTGATTTATTTCCTGCTTCCTTTTTCGCCTTCTCATCGCTGTACACTCCAAATCCCATCGAGTACAGCAGATTGAAAAATATATTGATTCCACAGCTTACAGGTCTTGCTGCATCCAGTTCATGAAGATAATCAGTCATTTGACCTGTCAGCATGATACCCTCCTTCTGACCTGTCTCAGCCACTTCATTACCTGTAGAATAAAGAATCACACACGGATGGTTGTAATCCTTATCAACCATATCCTTTAAGTCCTGCCGCCACCAGTCTCTCATATATGACGCATAGTCATATTCATTTTTATGAATATACCACATATCCGTATACTCATCCATAACCAGCATTCCAAGCCTGTCGCAGGCATCCAAAAGTGCCTTTGAGCACGGATTGTGCGCACATCTTACTGCGTTATATCCTGTTTCCTTTAAAATCCTTATCTTTCTCTCCTCCGCCTCAGGAAACGCACATGCGCCAAGCACTCCATTGTCATGGTGTATACATGCACCCTTCAAAATTACATGCTCACCGTTTATCGCAATTCCGTTATCTGAAGTCCATGTCAGCATCCTTACTCCAAAATGCTCACGCACTTCATCCTCACCACATCTCACAATACATGTGTAAAGCTGCGGAGTGTCAACATTCCATAGAGACGGGTGCTTCAATTCAACTTTTATTTTCTTTTTCTCCTGCACCTCAATATCTGCACGCGTTAATGTTTCACTGCATACAGCCTTGCCGTCAGGAGAGTTTATTACAACCTCAACCGGTGATGTGCCGGTGGCTTTTACTTCAACTTCAATCTCTGCTTTGTCACATTTCTTATCATATCCTATGGTTTTTATTCTGACACCATTAATATCCACATAATTATTTCTTCCGATATACATCCATACAGGTCTGTATATTCCCGAACCTGTATACCAACGGCTGTTAGGCTGGTCTGAATTGTGGGCGATAACCTGAATTTCATTCTCCTCACCATACTTTAACAGCTCTGAAATATCCACATAAAAATTCGTGTATCCGTAAGGTCTGTATGCTGCCTTTTCTCCATTCACATACACCTCCGCATTATGATACACACCTTCAAATTCAAGCACTATTCTATTGCCCTTATATCCGGCAGGAGCATAAAAAAGCTTTTTATAGACATAATCACAGCCCTCAAACCAGCCGATATTGTGACGTCCCCTGCTGTCCATTGAACGCACCTCATGGCACATCGCATCATGCGGCAGTGTTATTTTCTTTTCCTTCTCATTCGCATCGAGATGTCTGTAATACCAGTTTTCGTTAAAGTCTATTTTTTTCATCTATATTCTTTCCTCCGCTCTGCGGCAATACTTTTTTTATTGCTCTTAATTAAAGATTCCTCCCGAGGTATTTATCCCCGGGAGGCATCATTATTATTTCTGTACCTTTTTAATACTAAAGAATGCAGCTATCATTGCCGCTACCGCAGTAACACCGAGTAATACCATATTGGCAATCGTTCCATGTGCCGATGACATATTCTCTGCTGTCTGTACCTCATGAAGAACTTCCTCATTTGAAAAATAAATGAATGCAAAACCCTGTACTCTGCTTGAAACAAGTCTCAGGAGTGCTGATATAAAGAATACAGGTGCACAAATCCTCATGATGTCAGAAACGATTGTAAGCAGTTTATCGACAATTCCACTTAATGGAAGCTGTGACAACACCAAAATGACTGCAAGAAGAACAATACCTATCACATTGTAAAGCACTGCTTCCGGAACCGCAGCATTTTCAAAGTATCCTACACTGTTTATATTTACAAAATATACAATAATGGCAGCTATTGACAGAACAAAAGCGACAAATGTGATACCGCTTCCGGCGGTCTGTTTTTTCATAAAATTCATCTTTTATTCCTCCTCTTTCTTCTTTTCAGGCATGAGAGAGAACGCAAGCCATGCGAGAACAAACACTCCTGTAGCCACACCGCTCACTGTTCTTGTTGTCTTGAGTGCCTTATCCCACCATGTATCAACTCTCACTGTGGAAACATTCATTACTGCGCTGTTGGCAAACGTATATAACTGATACTTGAGGTTCTCACGAGCCTGGTTTACAAGTGTTGCATCATTCTTAACGGAATCCTCTGAAATATAAGCCCATGTTGCATCTACACCGCCGTCACCGAGGTTGATATGGTTATCATTTCCGCCGAAATCAGCTACCTGTGTTACTGTTGCCATAATCATCGACTCAGGTGTGAAGTAGTATGAGTTGTTCATCATATCCGTTGAGATAACACCTGTGTAGCCCCACTCATCGCGGAGAATTGTCTTTAACATACCCACATGATGTGAAGCGTTGGTTGCACCGATACGGTTGAATGCAACCATAACTGCCATACCCTGTGCATCCTCTAATGCGCCCTGGAAGCCTCTGAGGTCTGTCTCACGCATCTTCTGCTCATTCATGTATGCAGCAACACCGTTACGGTTGTGCTCCTGATCGTTGAAGCCGATATGCTTTGGTCCGTTTAAGATGCCCTTCTCATTGCATCCCTTGATGATGCCGTATCCGATTCTGTTAGTGAGCATCGGATCCTCTGAAATATACTCATAGTTACGTCCGTTGTAAGGTGTTCTTCTGAGTGTAAGACCTGTTCCCCATACGTCGTATCTCTCAAGCCAGAGTCCTGAATTTCCCTCTATAAGTCCCCACTCGTAAGCGAGCTCAGGGTTAAAGGATGAACCTAAGAGTGTCTGTGAGTTAACATTGAAGCGGTATGTCTTTCCTGTAGCTTCATCTGTGTATGTTGCCGTGAAGCCGTTTACACCTTCATTCTGCAATACAACCGGGTTGTCTACGTTGGTGAGAACATCACTCTGGCTTCCGCCGTGGATTACCGCACCTACTGCCTCGTCGATTGTTATTGATGATACAAGCTTGTCCCAATATGGGTCATTTATGTTGCTTAACTGCTCGTACTGAATATCCTCAGTGCTGAATCTTACTCCGTTATCCTTGCCCTCATCGGCAGGATTGTCTGTCTTTATTGTATACTGCATTCCTCTGAGTGCAGAAATCCATTCATCCTTCCTTGGGCTGTCAGCGATTGTAACTGTCACATCCTTATTGTAATTTATCGGATATGTGGCATCCCAGTCCTGTCTTGAAAGATATGTAACCGTCTCCTCTCCTGTCCAATAGTTGAGGTCTGCGTCGTCTGCCACATTCGTCACAACCGTATCATGTGATATTGAAAAGGTTGTAGTATCAAGTGACTTATTACCGTTCCATACAACTGCTGTTCCGACTGCATCTGCATCCATTCCGTCTGCAACGGTCTTACCCATTGCACCGAGCACATTGTTTACCGCCTCATGTGATCCTGCTGCCGCTGTGAAATAATAATCACCTTCATCTAAGATATATGTCTTGGCATTTGTATAGTCATAGCTTGCAAGATACTTGGTAGGAACAGTTATGGTTACCTCCTTTGTCTGACCTGCCGGGATATCGACCTTTGCTGAATTTAAGAACATGATTGCCGACTTTTCAACATTATTAGCCTTGTCGTAATCAGTGTATGGCTGCTGTACATATAACTGGGCAAGGAATTTTCCATCCTGACTGCTCTTGTTCTTCACCTCGATGACAGCAGTTATATTTCCCTCTGATGTCTTATCCACAGTAACACTCTTTACATTCTGTTCATAGTCAAGATATGAAAGTGTGTGTCCGAACGGATAAATTACCTCGTCATTGTAATTCCATGTGCTGCCCTGAGTAGAACCTTTTGCCGAATCAGCGTTCGAGGACGGATTTACAACCGAATCAAAATATCTTGTCTCAAAATACTTGTAGCCTACATAGATGCCCTCAGCCTCGACAATGTACTGTCCAGCGCTGTAGGTTGCATCTCCGCCTCCGAAGGAGCTTGCGCTGCTGATATTGGATATATCAGTCTTAGGATAACGTGAATCAAAGCCGTTCTCTGAGTTAGCTGCCACAATATCTGCGTCTGCATAGTAGTCACCACCGAAGTTCTGTACGGCAGGAATTGAATTGTTGTCAACTACATATGTGTCTGTAAGAGCACCTGTAGCATTCACCTTACCTGTGAGAACATTCACAATACCTGTGCACTGGTAATCGTTGATACATCCGATGTATGCGATACCATCCACTTCATGTGCACTGCCCTCAGCTATCTCAGCAATTCCCATTGTATTTCCTGAGTTTAATAAAACTACAACCTTAGAGCATGTCTCCTTAGCCGCATCAATAACGGCAAGCTCCTCCTCTGAAAGTGCGAGCGGATCTGCTCCCGTGCTCTCACCTGCCGAATTCATAGCCGAACCCGGCGCGTATGTATTTGACTCTCCACCCGGACGTGCAAATACACATATTGCAGTGGTGTTCTCCTTATCTATTGATGATTTCCAATCAGCAGGTATACCTAACTCCGTAAATCTGTCAGGTGAAACTTCATTGATTATGAAATCCTGCATATCACCCACCGATGTTGTATAGATGTTGTCGTAGCCCGTTACAATGCTGACGGCACCCGTCCAGCGGTTAGTCTGTTCTACATCGTGAGGGTTAAGAATCTTGTTCATGTACATATCTTCAAGCGTGCTGTCAACACTGATGCCTGCGTCCTTGAGTGCCTGTGCAAGGTCTACTGCGTCATCATTGCCTGCGCGAAGGTCACGGCTGTTGTATGGGTATGGTGCGTAGGCTGCCAGACCGAACAGTGCTACCTTCTGAGTTGAAGCGATAGGAAATACGTTGTTATCATTCTTCATGATAACAGTTCCCTCCTCACCTTCTCTGATGGCAACATCCTTTGCAGCCTGCGCCATCTCCTCAATAGTTGTGTAATCACTCACAAATCTTGCCGAGCTTGCATCGGTAGATGTTATATAGCTTGTGGTTCCAAGCTGTTCGTCAAGATTTTTTCTGTAAGAATCTGCAATTCCGCTGCCAATCACGGAAAGTGCAAGTATGGAGGCTGTAACCGATGACACGCCTCGCATCACATTTGACAATCTTCTTGTCTTCATTATGTCTCCTCCTTTTGTGTTAATTGTATATAGTTATTACTTTTGATGCTGTTATATTAGCACTTTTTCACAATGCTGACACAGTATTAACGTGAACGGTGCTTTTTTCAACGTAATCCGTCAAATATTTCTTCATTTTTCATGCTTTTTTAGTCAAATTTACTACATTTCCTTAGTTTTCTCTCAAACCTTCTGTTTTTCACCCCGTTGCTTATGAAACCGCCTATAACCCTGCCAAGTCCCCTGAAGAACTCTCCGTTTACAATTTCTACCATTCCATGAACCATATCCATGCCGACCATACCGTTGGTCATCTTAGCGATTGCCCTAAGCGGCATATTGTAGATAAAAAGAACATTGAGATCCGGCTTTCCCGTCTGCTCACTTTTCTTCTTTTTATCCGTGAGCACCTTATAGACAAATCTTGCAAGTCTGCTCTTTGCGTAATACATCTGACAAATTGCATCGTTTACTCCGAGCTGTCCGCTCCATTCTCCGCTTGGTATCTTATGTCCTAAAAGCGTCTCATACTCCTCATCCGATATTTTCTGTACCAGACCGGTATAATAATATGGAAGTAATGCCGGATTGTATGGCATCCCGATGTTACTTCCGGTTCGCTCTATGGTTCCAACAAGCCTTATGTCTGCCACACTTGAGCCTATCATTACATTATATGTTCCCGTCTCGACCTCCCAGCTTTCAGTTTTGACATTCCAATATCTGAAGGTCTTATCGTCAAACGGAATCTTTACCTTCCTGCTCTCGCCCGCCTTTAAAAATACTTTTGCAAAGCCTTTGAGCTCCTTCTCAGGACGAAATACTATGGCATTCGGAAGCCCTACATACATCTGCACAACCTCTGCCCCATCTCTGTCTCCGGTATTAGATACGGTAAGTTCTGCCCCGGCATCATCCACCTTCAATCCGGAGTATGTAAATTCCGTATACGACAAACCAAATCCAAACGGATACTGAACGCGGACCTTGGATGTATCATAGTATCTGTATCCCACGAAGATACTCTCCCTGTATTCAGATGTTCTCTCGCTGCTCGGATAATACCTGAATGATGGTGTATGCTCATACGCTATAGGATATGTCTCTGCAAGTCGTCCGGACGGATTAACGGCTCCCGTCAAAATATCCAATGTCGCCGACGCTCCCGCCTGACCGTTGAGATAACCATTCAGGATTGCCTTGCAGCAGGACTGCCATGGCATCTCCATCGCCGAACCCGCACTTAAAATTCCTACCACATTCTCGTTCACCTTGCTTATATCCTGCAAAAGCTCAATCTGATTCTGTGGTATTCTCATGTGGGTCCTGTCAAGTCCCTCTGATTCGCTGATTTCATTGAGTCCAAAGCAGAATATTACAATATCTGCCTTCTCTGCCAGATCCAGTGCAGCCTTTTTCTCTGCCTCATCCACATCTCCGTCGCGCTTATACCCCCTCGTCATTCCAAGTATATTAAGCTTGTAATCCCTTGCAATACCCGCAACAGCCTCAACCTTAGTCGGATTAACCATTGATGAGCCTGCCCCCTGGTACCTTGGTGCAAATGCAAAGTCACCTATTATCGCAAGCTTCTTATTCCTGTCAAGCGGAAGAATTGAAGCTTCATTTTTCAAGAGCACCATGCTTGCTGCTGCTGCCCGCTTCGCCAGTCTGTGGTGTTCTTCCCTGTTAAAGCCGCTATGCTTTTCATCCCTGCCGGTGTTTTTGTGTTCTTTTAAATCCATAATCACTTTCACCAGCTCACATACCCTCTCATCAAGTACACTCTCTGACAATGTACCGTCCTTTACCGCTTTCACTATCTCACGGGCAGAACCGTATCCGCAATTCGGCATCTCAAGATTGGCTCCTGCCTCCACAGCCTTTACAGCATCGTTGTTGCCACCCCAGTCGGACACAACCATGCCGTCAAATCCCCACTCCTCGCGCAGAATATCCGTGAGCAGATGCTTGTTCTCGTTGGCATAGGTTCCGTTGACACGATTGTAGCTGCTCATAATTGCCTTGCTCTTCCCCTCTTTTACGGCAATCTCAAAGCCCGTGAGGTAGATTTCCCTGAGAGTTCTCTCGTCAATCACGGCATCCATAGCCATTCTTCTGAGCTCCTGGCTGTTCACCGCAAAATGCTTCGGACATGCCGCAACCCCCATCCTCTGTATTCCTCTTATATATGCCGCCGCCATCTTTCCCGAAAGATATGGATCCTCCGAAAAATACTCAAAATTCCTTCCGCACAGCGGGCTTCTCTTGATGTTGAGCCCAGGTCCAAGCAGAACATCAACGTCCATGCTCGCAGCCTCCTCGCCGAGTGCCTCACCGAGCTCCTCGCCGAGCTTCTCGTCCCAACTATTGGCTATCGTCGCCGCCGTCGGAAAACAGGTCGCTTCGAGCGAGGCGTTGAGTCCGAGATGGTCTCCCGCACCCGCCTGCTTTCTCAGTCCATGAGGGCCGTCCGAAAGAAAGATGGACGGAATAGAGAGCCTCTCGTTCTCTCTCGTCTGCCAGACGGTCTTTCCGCCGAGGATGGCGGCTTTTTCCTCTGTGGTCATCTTCTGTAACAGTGCGCGTATCTCATTTTTATCCATGGGAACCTCCAATGTGTACAATATTTCCTAACTGTTTAATCTCGAAACGGCGTTTCACAACCAGCTATATATTATTAAAATCAAAAAAAACAGGCATGACAATCCATACTACAAATTTATACTATGTATAACCATGTTCTGAGTTCTTTGTTATATTAGCACATCATTGCTTCACGTGCGCTTTGTGGCATGAGTTGCGGGGATATGGCATGAAATGCAGGGGATAATATTGATTGTATTATAAGATTCAGGTGTCAAAACATGCGGATCTGATTTTTATGTGTATATCAGGCGGTAATTGTTTTCTGAACAACACCACTATATCGCGGGTAAATAAGCTGTAGAAAATTGATGGGCAGTCAGCGCTGCCCATCGGGTATGAGTATTGTCAGATAGAACCAGTCGTTCTGCTGTCCGAAATCGACTGCGCCGCCATATTTTTCTGCGGTGGCGCGGATACTTGACAAACCGAAACCGTGATTGTTCTTGTCGGCTTTTGTTGTCTTTATGAGAGACCTTTCGTCCTTCTGTATCGGGGTGTCGCAGTAGTTCTCCACCTTGATAAAAACAAAATTTTTTCTGGAGGATACGGTCACATGGATAAGTCTTTTCTCCGGCTCGGGTATCAGCGCCACATGCTCGATGGCATTGTCGAGCGCGTTGCCGAATATGGAGCAGATGTCCGTCACATGCATAAAATCGAGGAGACTTCCGTCAGCCACACAGGTGATGCTTATGTTATTTTTGCGGCAGTGGAATATCTTGGCGGCGAGTATGGTGTCGAGCACCTGATTGCCCGTCCTCTGCATGTTTCCGAAGGTGCTGACTTCCTCCTCCATGGCATCGAGCCACTTCTTTCTCTTTTCCTCGTCCGTCTCAATCCTAAGCCCCGCAATCTGGTGCTTCAGATCGTGATATTTTATGTGTATGAACTCCATGCTGTCCTGATAATTCCTGTACTGGTCGTACTGGTTTTTCAACAGCGCATTCATGGCGGCGAGTTCATGCTCCACAATATAGTCGTAAATGCGGCTCTGGTAGATAAAGAGTATGGCAAGACCACCGAAATCCACGAGTGTTCTTATAAAAAATATATCGGCGCGGGTCGAGCCCGTGAATGGAAGCCCACTGTATTCGGTTCCGTCGTAGAGGAAGCTTAAATTGCTGAAAGCAAATACTGCCACCGCAATTCCAACAGCCGCCAACATCTCCTTAATGGTAAGTTTTTTCAGATAATCGCTCTCAAATACCTTCTTCTCGAGCCTCACCGTCGTCGCAAAGCCGGTGCCGTAAATGACAGTTATCATTAGAATATTAATTATCCTGAATAGCACGGGCTTCATCTGCTGCCCGCCAATATACATCATCAACTGCCACTCGAGCGAAGCCACAAACTCGGCTAACAGAAACGCCTTGACACAACAGTACCCGGTAGCAAGACGGGTTTGTTTTCCGGCGAACATGATAAAAATATACATCAGCCCCACCGCTGTCACCATGCATATAAGCCAGAACACAAGCCGAAAGCTTCCCGACCACACCAGAAAAAAAGCCTGCACCGCCAGCATCGCGGCACTGCAGACCCAAAATTTCACTTTTTTAAATAGTTCCCTTTTAATCAAAAACAGATATGTCATGCACGCTCCCCACTGGGCAAGCGCCGTACATATTCTCGGGATATCGGGATAATACTGCATACCAATCCTCATTTCCGGGCTAAACATATCGGAAGAAAAAATACGCTTTTACACATGTTTTCCCCTGCTGCCCTCTATAACAGCCCAAGCTCCAAACTATCAACTATCCATATATCTCATCAGAAGCTCCATAAATTCCTTTCTCACACTGCGGCTGACGGGAATTTTTTCACCGCACACAATACATTCGCCGCCTAAGAGCCCGTCCACATTCGCCATATTCACAAGAAAGCCCTTGCTGCATCTGAAAAAACCATAGCCCTGCAGCTCTGACTCAAGCCCTTTGAGAGCAGCTCTAGACACAAAATCCCCCCTGACGGTGCGGTATCTCGCATAGTGCCCCTGACTCTCAATATAATAGATTTCCGAGGTTTTAAGCTTCAGAACTCCTGATTCGGTGGCAACCGACACATACACCTCGTCCGGCTTTTTCATGCGGTCAAATGCCTTGTCGAGCTTCTGCGAAAATGCAAAATACTCCACGGGCTTTACAACGTAGTCCATCGCGTCCACTTCATATCCGCGCACCGCATAGTCGAGCCTGTTGGTGATGAACATGATTATTACCTCGTGGTCAAGACTGCGTATTCTCTGCGCCGCCGTCATTCCGTCCATGAAATGCATCTGAATGTCCAGCAGAATTATGTCGTAAGTCCCACTATAATTCTCTACAATATCCTCACCATCGGAAAAAAAAGTGATATTTATTTTTTTGCCCCGCTCCTTCTCATAGCGCCGTATATACTCCTCAAGCTGTTTCGCAAAAAGAGGCTCGTCCTCCACGACCGCGATATGATATTTTTCCATAGTCGCTCCTTATATGCTGATTTCTATGCCGATGCCTTGGATGTATTATGATTTCACACTATTGCCTTTCATCGGTCACAATATGCTCTATCCCAGAGTGTTCCCTGCCAAGATAATCTTTGAGAAAGCTCGGAAAAGCCTTATATCTGCCAAGCTCCTCTATCGGAACCCAGTGCATCTCCTCCTTCACCCCGTAGGTGGTGCTGTTGCTGTGAAGCTCCTTCGTTCCCCTTGGCTTCATAATAAAATAGAAGCTGATTTCATGGCAGTTCAAGCCCTTCAGAGTTCCTTTGTTCTCATTAAAAAAGTTCTCATGGATAACCGCAATCATACGTCATCTCTTGTACCTCACCGCTAATCAGTTATAACCGTCTTTCTTTTGCCGTTCTTGTTCGTAGGATACTCACGCAGACGTATCACATAGTCCAGATTCACAACCGATTCTGCACCATTCCTATCAATAACAACCGCGTTATCAACAACCTCCTTCAAAATACCGTCAATCGTCCCCGATGCCACCGTGTTAATCAGCACGTCCTTTCCAATAAATCGCTTTGCAAGCTCCTGCATATCCTTATCTCCGTTTCTTCTTTTTATTTTTGCCTCAATATATTTTTCGGTCTGTTTTCTATTACTAAACAGCATCCAAAAAACAAATATGAACAGCAAATAGTAAATTAACCAGTTACTCATTTCAGCCCTCCGTGTTTTTCCCACTTATGCCATTATAGCATGAGTGTAGGATTTTAAAAGAAAAAATTTATACCTCTCTATCATTATCCCAAAATGGTCTTCCGCCATTCTACCTTGTGTTTTACCTATTATAAGCATGGGGTTATAGAACGGAATTCCCAATGCAGCTAACTGAATTTTATTTTATCCCTTGTTTCGGAAAAACATCCGGATTTCAAAAATTCTTCATAATCCTCATAATCAGTACTATTGTCTGCCCCGAACGCCCTGCCGTTGGCTTGGATACCACAAGCAATGCTCATAAGCAACGCTATAGGAAACGCCATAGTACTGCCGCCAATAAACATTATGAAAATTTTTCAAGCATATTACCCAAAATGCACTAAATCATCATTTTGATGGTTTTGTACTATATTTCCTTTATTAAAAAAGACCCGGAAAACATTAATAAAACATTTTCCAGGTCCTTTTCTTTAGATATTCATATCTCTTATAAGCTTCGCCGCCTCAACCATATTCCTTAGGCTGGCATCTGTCTCCGGCACCCCTCTTGTCTTTAAGCCACAGTCAGGATTTACCCATAATTTGTCGCGGTCAATCTTAGCAAGCATTGTGTTGAGCGAATTGACAATCTCCTGCACGTCCGGTACACGCGGAGAATGGATATCGTACACTCCGGGTCCGACCTCCGTCTCAAAGTGGTTCTCCCTAAGTGCGTCTAATATCTGAAGGTCGGAACGCGATGCCTCGAATGTAATCACATCCGCGTCCATGTCATCGATCGCCGGAATAATGTCCGTAAACTCACTGTAACACATATGCGTGTGTATCTGCGTCTCAGGCTTGACCCCGCTGTGCGTCAGGCGGAATGCCGGGATTGCAAAGTCAAGGTATTCTGTATACCGGTCCGATTTGCGAAGCGGCAGTTTCTCCCTCAGGGCTGCCTCATCAATCTGAATAATACCGATGCCGTTTGCCTCAAGGTCAAGCACCTCGTCTCTTATGGCAAGCGCTATCTGCGATATCGACTCCTTTACGGAGATATCCTCCCTCGGAAACGACCAGTTCAAAATAGTTACCGGACCTGTGAGCATTCCCTTCATCGGCTTGTTGGTAAGTGACTGTGCATATGCAGACCATTCGACCGTTATAGGATTCCTGCGGTAGACATCACCCCATATAATCGGCGGCTTCACGCAGCGTGTTCCGTAGGACTGCACCCACGCCTTCTGCGTGAACAAAAAGCCTCCCAGTGCCTCACCGAAATATTCCACCATATCATTTCGCTCATACTCACCATGCACCAGCACGTCCAGACCTATTTCCTCCTGCCATGCCACGCACTGTGCAATTTTCTTCTTATTAAAGGCTATGTATTCCTCCCTTGAAATATCTCCACGCCTGTAAGCTGAACGGTTTGACTTTACATCCTGTGTCTGCGGGAATGAACCGATTGTCGTCGTCGGAAACTCAGGCAGACCGAATACTTTTTTCTGTATCTTCTGACGCTCACTTCTCTTCGGAAGCCTCACATAATCCTCTTTCCCGACCCCTGCAAGCCTCTGCTTTACCTGTTCATTGACGCAGTCTCTCTCCGCAGTGAACAGCTTCTGATTATTTATGTAAGACTCCGCCGACGTATAATCCTCCAAATCAGCAAGAACACTCAGCTCATGCAGCTCAGAAAGCTTTTCCTCCGCAAACGCAAAATATGACAGATAAGCCTGTGAGAGCTTGTCCTCGTGCTTTAACGTGTAAGGGACATGCAGCAGTGAGCAGGAAGTCGATAGCACGACATTTATATTCTTTTCTTTAAGCTGTGCCAACGTCTTTAATGTGCGGTCGTAGTGATTTCTCCAGATATTTTTTCCGTTCACAAGCCCCGCAAACAGCAGCTTGTCCTGTGGAAAACCATATTTTTCAATCAGTTTGACCGTCTCCCTGCCCTCTATGAAATCAAGCCCTATTCCGTCGAACGCCATTCCGGTCAGGTTCGTGTAAATATCCCTCACATCTCCGAAATAGGTCTGGAGCAGTACCCTGCAGCCGTTTTTGCAAGACAGCACCGCATCGTATATTCTGCAAAACAGCTCGATATCCTTATCATCCATATCCTGCACAAGCGCAGGCTCGTCAAACTGTATCCACGCCACCTGATTTTCGGCGCAGCTTTTTAGAAGCTCCTTATACGCCTTTATGAAATCATCCACATAATCAGCCGCCGCCCTGCTGCCCGTAAATCTGCACAGCCTGAGCATCGTATACGCGCCGATTACTACGGGCTTTGTATCAATTCCAATCGACTTCGCCTGCTTATACTCGTCTAAAAGCTTACTTTCATACAGCCCGATAACCGTGTCGTCCTCGACCTCCGGGACAATATAGTGGTAATTGGTGTTAAACCACTTTTTCATGGCAAGCGCCTTCACATCTCCCGAGTCCCCCTGATATCCGCGCGCCATCGCAAAATATGTATCCAGCTCTGACAACTTTAATTCCTTGTAACGCCCGGGAACAATTCCAAGCATCAACGCCGTATCCAGAACCGCATCATAGTGTGAGAAATCATTGCTGGAAATATAGTCAATCCCCGCATTTCTCTGCGTGCTCCAATGAATTTTCCTCAACTGTGCTGCTGTCTGCAGCAGCTCCTGTGCACCGATTTCCCCTCTGAAATATTTCTCGGAAGCGAATTTTAATTCTCTTAATGTACCAATTCTCGGAAACCCAATTACCGATGTCTGCATAATAATCCCCTTTTCCGGGCAGGCTGCCGCACCGCCCTCCAACAATATTTTCTCTAATTATAATGGGCGGTCCGGTTATTGAAAAATATATAATTTTATACAGTCGTCATAGTTTAAAGCTATGTCAGTCAAATGCAGCTCTCAGCCTTCTAATTTTCCCCGTCCAAATTATCCCTCTCCTCAAGCAGTATCTTTTTAAGCTTCTTAGCCGCAACACTCATAGGACGTTTTACATCATAGACCATACAGATATCGCGCCTTGGAATTTCCTCGTTCAGGCATATCTGCACTATCTCATGCCTCCTGATTGCCTGCTCTGCCATCGGCTGCGGGATAAATGCAAGCCCCAGCTCGGCTTTTACCAACGGCAGTATCTGATCCGTGGTAGCTGCCTCCGTATCGAGCTTCATCTCAAGACCGTGCGCCATGAAAAACTGATAATAGAACTGGTAGGTCATCGTCTCCCTTCCAAGGCATATAAACGGATAATTCAAAATCTCCGCCACGCTGAGCTCCTGACTCCCCAGCGCCGTGAAGGTCTTTCCTCCTACCAGTATCTCGCTAAAAGCCTGCAGTTTTACCTCCCTAAGCGGCTCCTTTGCGGTCGTCGGTGTCGTCACAACCGCGAAATCAATCTCCCCGCTCTTGACGGACTGCACCGCCTGCGGGGTTGAATGATTATATATCTTTATCCTTATTCCCGGATATTCCATATGAAACCTTTTGAGTTTTTTGAGAAGATATATATTAAGCGCCGTCTCGCTTGCCCCGATTGCGATGCTGCCATGCTCCAAATCCGCATACTCCATCATCTCGTCCTCCGCGGTCTGTAGAATGGACATCGCCGCTGCGACTCTTGTGTAGAGCCTTTCCCCCTCCGGCGTCAGGCGCACTCCCCTGTTCGTCCGGATAAACAATGTGCATTGTGCCGCACTCTCAAGACAGTTCATTGCCCTCGTGATATTGGGCTGGCTGTTCCCGAGCGCATGTGCAGCCTTTGTGAAGTTGCTGTATTTTGCAACATAATAAAAAATTCTGTAATACTCAAAATTAATATTCATATTCGCCTCTGTGATAATTTAAAATTATTGCTGTCATATCAATAATACTTTTTACATATCTCTGTACGTTCATTATAATGAACGCTGGTTAAAAAAACAATGCAAAGAAGCACAATAAAGGAGGACAAAACATGCTGACAGCAGTAACAGGCATAAACTGGGGCGACGAAGGAAAAGGCAGGGTCATCGACCTGCTGGCTGAGAAGGCTGATATAGTCGTCCGCTACCAAGGCGGCAACAACGCCGGACACACCGTCGTAACCGGGCAGGGGAAATTTATTCTCAATCTTCTACCCTCCGGCATACTTCATTCCAAGGTAATCTGTATATTAGGCGATGGTATGGTGGTAGACCCGGAGCATCTGTCAAAGGAGATTGCACAAATCCGTGAGAAGGGAGTGCTCGTAACCCCTGACAACCTGAGGCTCTCCTCAAGGGCTACCATATCCATGCCTTGGCACCGCGCACAGGACGAGCTTGAGGAAAGCCGTCTTGCAAAAACAGGCGCAGCCTTCGGCTCGACAAAACGAGGAATCGCCTACGCCTACAGCGACAAATACAGGAAAAAGACAATCCGTATGGGTGACCTGCTCCACCTCGATGAACCTCGCATACAGGCGCGCCTTAAAATGATGCTCGACTCAAAGAACCTTGAGCTGTCGGGCTGCTACCATCAGGAGCGCATGTCCTATCCGGCTCTGCTCTCATGGTGTGAGAAGCAGGCAGCTCTTTTTGCTCCATATATATGTGACACAGGCAGCTACCTTGAAGCCGCTCTCAAAAACGGAAAAAATGTGGTCTTAGAAGCCCAGCTCGGCGCAATGAGAGATATCGATTACGGTATCTTCCCATACACCTCGAGTTCATCAACCATATCTGCCTATGGTCCTATAGGTGCAGGCATACCGGGTGAACATCTCAATCAGGTTGTCGGTGTACTGAAGGCCTACTCAACCTGCGTCGGTGCCGGTCCATTTGTTGCCGAGAGGGCAATGCCTGAGGCATGGATGGAGGCTCTCAGAAAATCCGGCGGTGAGTACGGAGCTGCCACCGGCCGTCCGCGCCGTGTCGGTCCGTTTGATGCCGTTGCAAGCCTTTACGGGCTGAAATGTCAGAAAGCCGACAAGATTGCCCTTACCAAGCTTGACGTACTCAGCAGCCTGGACGTGATACCGATAATTGTAGGCTATCGTCATGGCGATGAGACGACCACCTGTTTTGACCCTCTCGAGGATCTGGACTCATGTGAGCCTATAGTTGAATACCTCCCGGGCTGGAAGGAGGACATATCAGCATGCACTGACTATAACGACCTTCCCGACAAGGCAAAGGCATATATAACCCGTCTGGAAAAACTGCTTGAACATGAAATACAGTTTATTTCCGTAGGCGCAGAACGAAACCAGTATTTATTAAAGGGAGAATGGCTATGAGACACTTGATTGATCCACTGGATTTTACACTTGAAGAAACTCTGAAAATATTGAACCTTGCTGACCGAATTTCAGCAAATCCATCAGCATATTCACACGTCGCTGACGGAAAGAAGCTGGCAACACTCTTCTACGAGCCGAGTACGAGAACACGCCTCTCCTTCGAGGCAGCCATGTTAAACCTCGGCGGTCAGACCTTGGGCTTCGCCGGAGCCGGGCAGTCCAGCGCCACCAAGGGAGAAACCGTCGCTGACACTGCGCGCGTAGTAAGCTGCTACGCCGATATCATAGCCATGCGCCATCCAAAGGAGGGAGCACCTCTTCGCGCCTCGATGTACTCTGGCGTACCTATTATAAATGCGGGCGACGGCGGTCACAATCACCCTACACAGACACTTATCGACATGATGACGATACGCCAGCGCAAAGGGCGCCTGGATCATCTCACCGTAGGCTTCTGCGGCGATTTAAAGTTCGGACGCACCGTTCACTCGCTCGTGAACAGCCTCGTCAGATACCCGGACAATCAGTTTTATTTTATCTCCCCAAGCGAACTTTGCGTGCCCGAATACCTGATTGAGGACACACTGAAGCCGGCAAAGGTTCCCTATCACGAGGTTGATGACCTTGAGGACACTCTTCCCAAGCTCGATGTCCTGTATATGACGCGCGTACAGAAGGAACGTTTTTTCAACGAGGAGGACTATGTCCGCCTAAAAGGAACATACATGCTCACCAAGGAAAAGCTTGAGCTTGCGCCGGCAGACATGCCCGTGCTTCACCCGCTTCCGAGGGTAGATGAGATATCACTTGATGTCGATTCTGACAAGCGCGCAGCTTACTTCCAGCAGGTGCAGAACGGTGTCTATGTCAGAATGGCGCTTATCATGGCACTGCTCGACATTCCCGACCCGGTAACAGGAGAGGAGGTTTTATCATGTTAAATGTGGAGTCCATTCAGAACGGAATAGTAATCGACCATATTACTGCAGGAAAAGGTCTTGAAATATACAAGTTTCTCCATCTTGAAAACATCAGCCGTTCCATTGCACTTCTCCAATATGTGAAAAGTGAAAAATACGGCAAAAAGGATTTAATAAAAATTGAGGGCTCGGACATGCTGCCACAGCTTGATATTCTCGGCTATCTCGATGACAAAATTACACTCATCTATATAAAAGACGGCAAGGTCGTACAGAAGCTTCACCCCGTCCCGCCGATAGAACTGCGGAATGTCATCAGGTGTAAAAACCCGCGCTGCATCACCAATCTCGAGGCAAACTGTGAGCACATATTCAGAATGTCCTCGTCAAAGAAATACAGATGCATCTACTGCAATCAGGAGATAATCACAAGGCAATAATTGTCAAAGGATAAACATTCAACCGTTTGTAGTAGGGAATTTCAACAATTTCCCCATTATATAAAAAACGCAGTCCCCAAAAAACGGGAACTGCGTTTTTCACGTCCGTATTATATGATGGCTGCTTTCACGAAGCCTCAGGACTTAGTCTTAATTTTTCTTAACTCCGAGTGTTACCTGCTCGCCGTTGATATCCCACTCCTTGGTATATCCGTCAAGCTCGCCTGTCACAACCTTGGTAGCAAGAATCTCGGTGGTAATCTGGTCAGCCTTCGCATCGAGAAGAGCCTTAATCTTGTCGCTTCCGTCTGCATAGATTGTGATGGTATCCATTACCTCGAAGCCTGCTTCCTTTCTCATGGTCTGAATCTTGCTGACAATCTCACGCAGGAAGCCTTCCTCGATAAGCTCAGGTGTGAGGTTGGTGTCGAGAACTACAGTGACACCGCTCCATGAATCGGATACATAGCCTTCTGTCTGTGCTATCTCGATGAGGAGATCATCCTTGGTAAGCTCTACCTTCTGACCGTCATAGTCAAACTCAAGAGCACCCTTCTCATTGAGCGTATCCATAGCCGCATTGCCGTCAATGCTCTTTAATGCACCCTGAATCTTTCCAAGAAGCTTGCCGTACTTAGGACCTACAGTCTTGAGCTGCGGCTTGAAGCTGTAGGAGCTGTATGCTCTAACGTCGTCAGTGAACTCAACACTCTTTACATTAAGCTCGTCCTCGATAATCTCGACGAAGAACTCCGAGAGTGTCCAAGGTGCCTTAATGTACATCCTGCCGATCGGCTGACGGTTCTTGATGTTGGCTGCATTTCTGCACGCTCCTTCGATTACAACCGCTGAGAGGACATCCTCCATGCTCGCCTCAAGATTCTTGTCAATCCAAGCCTCATTGGCAACAGGGAAGTTGCAAAGGTGAATGCTCTCAGGAGCGTTCTTATCCTGCTTTGCAACAAGATTCTGGTAAATCTCCTCCGTCATGAACGGAATCATAGGAGCTGCTGCCTTGCAGAAGGTTACGAGTGTTGTGTAAAGTGTCATGTAAGCGTTAATCTTATCCTGCTCCATGCCCTTTGCCCAGAAACGCTCACGGCAGCGTCTTACATACCAGTTGGAGAGCTCGTCTATAAAGTCCTCAAGCACCTTGGCTGTCTCCGTAATCTTGTAGTTGGCAAGATTGTCGTCGACAGTCTTAACAACAGTCTGTAACTTCGATAAAATCCACTTGTCCATTACAGGAAGCTTGTCGTACTCGAGCTTATAATCGTTTGCATTGAAATTATCAATGTTAGCGTAAAGTACAAAGAATGAGTATGTGTTCCAAAGTGTTCCGAGGAACTTTCTCTGACCTTCCGTAACTGCTTTGTCATGGAAACGGTTAGGAAGCCATGGTGCGGAGTTCTCATAGAAGTACCATCTTATGGCATCTGCTCCGTGCTGTGAGAGTGCATCAAACGGGTCAACAGCGTTGCCCTTGGACTTACTCATCTTCTTACCCTCAGCATCCTGAACGTGACCGAGAACGATAACATTCTTGTATGGTGCCTTGTTAAATAAAAGTGTAGAAATAGCAAGCAGTGAGTAGAACCATCCTCTTGTCTGGTCTACAGCCTCGGAGATAAAGTCTGCCGGGAACTGCTTCTCAAATAAATCCTTATTCTCAAACGGATAGTGGTGCTGTGCAAAAGGCATTGAGCCTGAGTCAAACCAGCAGTCGATAACCTCAGGAACTCTCTTCATCTGCTTGCCGCACTTCGGGCACTTGATTGTCACGGCATCAATGTATGGACGATGAAGCTCGATATCGTCAGGGCAGTTGTCAGACATGCTCTTTAACTCCTCAATGCTTCCGATGGAGTGCATGTGACCGCACTCACACTGCCATATATTGAGCGGAGTACCCCAGTAACGGTTACGGCTGATGCCCCAGTCCTGAACATTCTCAAGCCATGCTCCGAAACGTCCCGTACCGATTGTCTCAGGAATCCAGTTGATTGTCTTATTGTTGGCGATAAGGTCGTCCTTAACCGCTGTCATCTTGATGAACCAGCTCTCTCTAGCGTAGTAGATAAGCGGAGTGTCACATCTCCAGCAGAATGGGTAATCATGCTCGAACTTAGGTGCGTCAAAGAGCTTGCCCTCTGCATCTAAGTCCTTCAAAACCAACGGGTCTGCCTTCTTTACAAACAATCCGGCGTAAGGTGTCTCCTTTGTGAGTTCACCCTTTCCGTCTACGAACTGTACGAACGGAAGGTCATACTTACGTCCGACCTTGGCGTCGTCCTCACCAAATGCAGGTGCAATATGGACGATACCTGTACCGTCTGACATGGTTACATAGCCGTCACAGGTAACATAATGTCCCTTCTTGTTCTGCTTAGCGGCTGCCTCGCCTGCACATGCAAAAAGAGGCTCATACTCCTTATATTCAAGGTCACTTCCCTTATACTTTTCAAGTACCTCGTAAGCCGGAACGGCAGGTGTGCCCGCCTCCTTATCCTCCGCCTTTGCAAGTCCGCCGAGAACCTTGTCAAGAAGTGCCTCTGCCATATAGTAGGTGTAGCCGTCTGCTGCCTTTACCTTGCAGTAGGTCTCATCCGGGTTCACACAGAGAGCCACGTTGGAAGGAAGTGTCCAAGGTGTTGTTGTCCATGCGAGGAAGTATGCGTCCTCACCCTTAACCTTGAAACGGACGATTGCCGAGCGCTCCTTTACTGACTTATAGCCCTGCGCAACCTCGTGTGATGAGAGAGGTGTTCCGCATCTCGGGCAGTAAGGAACAATCTTAAAGCCCTTGTACAAAAGTCCCTTGTCCCAAATCTGCTTTAAAGCCCACCACTCGGACTCGATGAAATCATTGTGGTATGTTACATAAGGGTTGTCCATATCAGCCCAGAAGCCGACTGTCGCGGAGAAATCTTCCCACATTCCCTTATACTTCCATACGCTCTCCTTACAGTGATTGATGAAAGGCTCAAGACCGTATTCCTCAATCTGCTCCTTGCCGTCAAGACCGAGCAGCTTCTCGACCTCAAGCTCGACAGGAAGTCCGTGGGTATCCCAGCCTGCCTTACGAGGCACAAGGTAGCCCTTCATTGTTCTGTATCTCGGAATCATATCCTTGATAACTCTCGTGAGCACATGTCCGATGTGCGGCTTGCCGTTTGCGGTTGGCGGTCCGTCATAGAACATATATGTCGGACAGCCCTCCCTGATTTCCATGCTCTTCTTAAATACGTCGTGATCCTTCCAGAACTTCTCGACAGCCTTCTCGCTCTCGACGACGTTACGATTTGCCGATACCTTATCGTACATCTTAAAATCCTCCATTTTCTAATTTATAGTGTGTATGAGCTTCCAGTCTTGCTCCGTGCTACGCACTCCCGCAAGCCCTGACATTCATTCGGAAATCGCACCGCTGTCGCAGTGCTGTTTTCCTCATTACTGTTGCAGCGTCAAATGACGAAAGAGCCTTACATGCAAGCATGACGGCTTTTTCGTCACCTGACGCCGGCTCATACACTAAAAAAGACCTCTGCACATTCTCATGGCAGAGGTCATAAAATACTTATCATATTCACCGACATACCATCATATGCGTTCCATGTAACGTATGGAATACGTCTGTATCTACTCGTGCGCGCTCATATAAGAATCCCTAACCGCATTATCGGCGATTACATGGCACTCTATACAATATACACTTTCGTACAGCGACTGTGGAGTGATATTCAACATCCCCCTAATCGTACCGCAATCTCAGCATATGCGGCTCTCTGTGACTTTCAGATGATGTCTACTGTCTCCGTCGTAGTCTTTAAATCTGTGAATATTCTAGTATAGGTTATTTAAAATTGCAAGTATTTTTTCACTATTACTCCCCATTTTACCATATTAACATCTCACTCAAGCTCATCAAGATACAGCTGCACCCTGTCCTGTATGATTGCCACTGCGGCATCCTTGGTCTTGCTGCCTGCAAAATAGCTCTCAATCTCTTCCTCAATTATTGTGATTATCTCACTGTCAGCCGGAACAGACAACTCAACATTTTCTATCATGTGCATTACCGTATCTATCTCTTCCTGAGTTGCGTAATGGTAATTAAACTGTCCCTGCTCTGTGAAAAACGTAGAGAGCTTTTCTTCACCGGCATGTGAAAGCTCTGCATCAACCATCTCCTGCAGCTTATTTTTATTTGGAGAAAAGGACGAATCGGAATTATCATTTTCAAGACTGAACTTAATAAACTCCCATGCCGCATCCTTACATTTCGATGTTGAAACAATTGAATACGCATCCTTTATTCCTATGTTGTGACACTCTCTTCCGTCAGCGGTAGGATATCCTTTTACTACAATGTCATCACCATATTGAACATAGTATTGCTGTATACTTTCAAAATTCTGCAGGGAAATATCTGTTATAAGACTGGTATTCTCACCCATCATCGAATAATTAACCTCATCAGGAAGCTGTCCTATTATATCTAACAGTGCATCGAATGTGTCAGTTGTGAAATCGCAGATTCCATTATCACTATCTATAAATGCATCAACAGAATAAGCAAGAATACGACCTAATGCGTATTCCTTCGACCAATATGATGACACTACACTGCCCGGATTATTGATAAGGCATGCATCCACGTCTTCTATCGTCCACCCCGCACTCCTGCCTACCATATCTGCATTTCCAAAATATGAATATATATAATACTCCAACGGTACAGCCGTAAGCACTCCGTCTATGGTAAATGCCTCTACAACAGAATCAACGTAATCTTGTATATCTGTTTCAGTATCTCCGTCAAAATATGGTCTAAGATCCTCTATTGCATTCTTATCAACAAGGTTGTATATATCTAAATATTGAAGGTTAAGCATATCAGGTGCATTTCCGGATGCAAGGTCGAGATAAAGCTTTGTTATAGCCTCATCCGTAGTTACCTCATTGCTTCGGTCATTATATGTCCTTATTGATACATGATATTTTTGCTGACTTTTATTAAATTCCACTACATTACGTTCAAGCAGGCCCGACGTGTACATACACCCTATTACAATTTCTTCTCTGTTGTCTGCGGTAACAGATTCTTTACTCACACGTTCTACAAACTCAATTCCACAGGTTCTGCCCGTCTCGTCATTTCTATCATTATATATAATTGCCATACATGAATTATCTACCAGATAAACCTGAACCACATCATTGCTCACGATGTCAATGTCCGTCCACATAAAGAGTGTATCCGCAGTTTCTTTTTCCACATCATACACCAATATTCCATCCATACCCCTCACAAATATTCTGCCGTCAACACTCCCTAACACATCCCCTGACGGAAAACCGGACTTTCTTTCTGTCACGCTGCCCTTCTCATCTATTCTGAATAACCCATAGCCATCCACATAGTATGTCACATACCATATTGATGAATCGTAACTGAATACACATCCATTCACTTCGGACAACTGTGTGACACTGCCATCAGTGTCAACTATATTAAGCCCGTTATAATCTCTCACATAATAGTGTCCATCAGGTGAAGCTGCAAATTCCTGTGCCGGACTTGGCTGCATCGGATTGTTGCGTTCCGGCATATCTGTGCTAAGCCTCATAGCTTCAAGTTCCGCATTTTCAAAATTATATGTCAAAATAAATGAAGTGTAGTTATTATTTACATCCGATACCTCTGCAAGCACACACAGTCCGCCATTGGGTGCTTCACAAAATTTATCTATATACAGATATGAATAGCTTCCAAGCTCATCATTTATCAGCTTTTCAATAGCAGAAAATTCAAGCTCCACTGATTTCTTATCCGTCAAAGAATACACCAATATCGCACCGCTCTCTCCCGCATCAAGCTTGGCAAAACCCTTCTCACTGTAACAGAGCCTGTCCCCGATAAAGACTGCATCATCCACATCGATATCCTCAGGCAATCCCCATTTTCCCTCGGTCTCGGGCTTCCATGTGTATAAGTCTGCATTCTCCCAATATGTACTATCCTCAATGGTATCACCTGACGATGTCTCATTAATCTCCGTCTGCCCATCCGTGGTGGTCTCATTAACGCTTTCCTTTGCATTGCAGCCTGTCAGCGTAAATGCAAAAAGACATAGCCATGCAGCTATGTACCTTAAGATGCCGGAAGTTTTCTTACAGCCTTTCATGATGATTTCCTCCTCGTATAACATTTTAAATGCGGTTTTACCATACAATCAGGTAAAACCGCAATATTTTTATTTAAACATTAAGACACCTGACCATACTCATCAACATAGTATGAAATATCACTACTTCCTACTTCATTCCCATTCCTAAACAACACAACCTTAAATCGTATTGTACGTCCCGTAGTACTCATATGACGAACCTCTACCGACCAGCCATCCGATGCAATACCATCAGGTATGGAAGTAACTGACGCAGAACCGCTTCCTGATGTAAATTGTGAATCATAGCCTTCATCCCACTCGAAATTAAGTCTTACAGTTCCACTGACACCTATATGAGCACCATATACTCCTGTTGCCGTTATAAGCATGCTGAAATCCTTGCTGCAGCTATCATGCTGTCCATAACCCCAAAGCATAATTCCATCATCCATATCGGACATTGCAAATACATTTACAGGTGTAACTAAAGTAACAATACCAATAAGCAGCATAGCTATAACTTTTTTGAACGTTTTTATCATTCTTAAGCCCTCCTGATTTTTATGTATTTTATTAACCTTCCCCTAATAATTTCACTATGAAAATTATGCTGCAGTCATCTTTATCATATAATAAATGTGATTTCTCCGTTCTTCGAACTCTCGAACTCACAACAGGCATTCGCAAATCAGGCTACTGCCCTGTTTTGCTCATATCTATCGATGGATTTATTATACCATAGTATTACACATCCCACCCGACTTATGATTTAAACCATACATATATGTTATACTATTTAGTCATATTTGTCCATGACATTGCATGCTATTTTTTTAGCCTCGAATGTCATGGACATTCATTACCATATATAGTACAGTCAAATATATGAAAACTTTTCTGTATAACATACTAACGAAAGGAAACAACTTATATGAAAAGAAATTTACGTTCTTTCATTGCTCTTTTACTTATTGCTTTTAATATTTCAATCATATTTAAAAATAACTTCATTAAAGATTGGAATAACGATAATGTAACTGTATATTCAGATGAAGATATTAACAAATATGATAAGAAGAACTAAATATCCCACAATCATTCCACGCTATGATTTTCAATCCAATGCTTATACCACTCCATTCTTCCTTTTTCCCTAAGCATCCATGCTATCCAGTACGCACATTCACACATTTTTATATCATCTTTGGAGACTTTTTGCCCACTTTCTACATTATTCCATGGAATACAATATATAATACTGGATAAGTAATGCATTCTTTCACAATCTAATTCCAGTATTATCCCTATTTCAGAATAATTATTTGAATCCACGAAATGTGCTGCATTACCTGTATAGCTTGCACAACGCGCCAATATCCCTTCGCAATTACTTGCAAATGCTCTGTCCCTGCCCAAAGCACTTGAATAGGCATTACACATGCTCTCATACACTCCAAGTTTTGTATAATTTTTAATCTTATCCATGCAGTAAAAAATTCTATTTATAATCATTATTTCTATTCGTGTAAAAATTGTTAGCTTAGTAATGTCCTCGATATTAAAACCTAGCATTTTTTCATGTATTAAAGTATATTTTTCATAATTACTTTTTTCTATTCCCATATCTGCTCCGACATTCACATACTCTAAAACCATTCTATTTGTGGGAATATTCATATCGAGTTTTTTCTTTAATTTTTCATTCCGTTTTCTACCCGTAACATAATCCTCTATTGCCTGAGCCTGTACCATATCATCCCATATTCTATGCGTTTCCCAGTCATCCGACACAATAACGTTCTCCGACAGTACTCCTCCGAGTCCCAGCTTATCAAGCAGAGCTTCAACAGTGCTGCGCTTTGGTGAAACCCTCCTGTTGATTATTCTGCTTACAGTCTCAGTCGCACATACTCCATCCGCAAGCTCTTCCACGGTCATGCCATACAGCCTTCTGCGCTCATCAATCAGCTTTTCAACCGGATAGAGTTCCCAATCGCTGTTGTAGTACGGATACCACTCCAACAGTTCTCCCGTGACATTATACTTGTCTCTAATCCACTCATAATGTTCAAGGAACTCATCCCATTGCTCATCCGCTTTCTCTCCAAGCAGTTCTAACAGTGTTCTCCTGTTCCTTAACAGCGGGCTTATAAAATGAAGCCTCTCGGTATCACGAAGTATTCTTACAGCTTCATTACATTCATCAAGCCATATCTGCCTGTCATAACTTCCCATATTCTGCGGTGTATTTATACGCAGCATTTCACATATCGTCTTCGGATATATGCATGCCATAGTCCACAGGTCGACCTTTTTCCTTTTAATATATGCAAGCAGTCTTTCATAGAGAAGCTCTGCCTCAGCTGTATGTCCCAGCAATGCATCAAGGCGCGCGACGTTCGCAAGCAAAAAATACTCATACATAGATATGCATGTAAACTCTGTCCCACGATAATCTCCGATGGTGAGTGTGGCTGCTGCCGCATACTGCATCAATGCCTTTTCTCTGTCGCCATGAAACTCAGCAATTCTTGCTTTCATATACATTCTGAACTGGCGGTTGAGATTATTATGAGCACAATATTGACTTTCATATTTTTTAACAGCATCCTCTGCCTCAATGAGCTGATTTACTCTCAGATATTCCAATATATTGAATCTGGCTGACATCTCATCATATTCACCCCTGCACAGATATCTTCCTGCAAGTCCCGCACTTATGCCAAGCCTTTGCAGCACAAGCCTCACAACATGAATATCACCAATATCTTCTCCCTGCTTAAGCCTATCGTACATATTCAGGTCACAAAGTCCGCTGCATACGGTATCAGCTGACATTCCCTGTCTTACACGCTCGTATTCTATTAATTTTCCTATATAATTCTCTTCCATCTGTTTATACAGCCCCGTTTCTGTGCGAAACAAATTTTTATGCCGCCATACATTCTCTTGTCCTGCAAAAATCTTAATTCACTATAATTATAAACTACTACATTTAAAAACACAACTAAAAAACTAAATATTTCTCAACACTTTTTCAAATTCATCTGTCCAGATACAATAGCTTCCCGGCGCATACACGTCCTTCTCACCGCGGCTCTCACGCTCGTCCTGTTTTTTAAGTATCTCTAACACCTCATCCGCATTCTTCCAGCAAAGCCCCTGTATCTCCTCCTTCTGAAAGGTGAGCTTCTCGATGTCCACATGCTTTTTTAACAGATATACAAAATTCACCTCATTGTTGGCAAAACGCTCCCCGTAGAAATTGTACTCTCCGCCTACCCGTTGTTTAAAGAGAAATTCAAGCTCCTCCTCTCGCGCGTCTATCGAGAGCTCTTCCTTCAGCTCCCTTGTCGCCGTGCTGAGAAAATTCTCCCCCGCATCGACGTGTCCCGCGCACGAGCAGTCGTAGCATCCCGGAAACGAATCCTTGTCGTCGCTTCTTTTTTGTAAAAGCACGCGGGTTACCCCTGCGTGCTTTTCGATTATCCATATATGTGAACCGCCGTGCAGGTCGCCGTCGCGATGCACCGCAGTTCTCTCCTTTAATTCTCCCGTGAAATTGCCGTCCTCATCACAAAGAGGAAACATTTCTATTTTTCGTTCCAATGCAATAACCCTCCACTGCCAAGTCAATATGTCACAACACCTTCAATCCCTGAAGGCTATACGAGTGCCTTGTTTTTGTCGTAAATCTTCTGAATAACCTCCTGTGTGTATGCGCCGAGGAACTTCCTCTGCTCCTTGTCGAGCGACTTCACGTCGATAGGCTCACCGAATTCGAGTACGGTGTGTGTCTTTTTGATAAACGGCGAATGTGCCTCCATAATCTCTCTGGTGTTGTTCTGTACAACGGGAATTATCTTGCAGCCCGTCTTTTCGGCGAATTTTAGGCTTCCCTCCTTAAAAGGTGCCATCTCTCCCGTCCTGCTTCTCGTTCCCTCAGGGAAAATTGTTATCGAGACACCGTTCTTTATGTACTCGATGCCCTGAAGCACGGTTTTGAGTCCCTCCTTGATGTTCTTTCTGTCAAGGAAAAGGCAGTAGAGAAGCTTCATCCAGTGGTGCAGAAGCGGAATCTTCTCCATCTCCTTCTTTGCCACGAAGCCCGTAAGTCCCGGAAGCATCGAATATACGATAATTGTATCGAAGTTACTGTTATGGTTGCCGACATAGAGAACAGGCTCATCCTTCGGGATATTCTCATAGCCTATTACCGTCGTCTTTACGCCGCAGAGCCATCTTATAACCTTGAATGCCCACTGCACGATTCTTAATGCAATAATGTCCTTCTTCGGCTTGTTGAACTTACCGATTATCCACAATATTCCGAACATTGGGATACTGAAGATAAAGAATAATACCAAAAATAAAGCTGTAATAATTAATCTTAACATACTTTTCTCTCTCCTAATCTGTTTTGCCAAAAACACTATCTCTTCATGACAATTCTGTTATATATAATTATATTTCAAAAAGCGAAACTTAACAATACCCGTTATGTTTTTGTAAGCCCTCCTTGCATTCTCACTCAACTTGTGTATAATGATAATAACGTTAATATATTAACGGAGCTTATATATCCAACAATATAGTAATTCAGCCTTTTTATTTAATTTACTTCTCTGAATATTTATTCTTTTCATATAATTTTGGTGAGGATTTCGTTAATTAATTAACAGTACATTATTTTCAATAAAACTCACACCGCGATTCTATCGCAGAAAGAAGGTTATTTATGAGCGATTCAAGAAATCTCACTCTGCTCACCGATTTATACGAGCTCACAATGATGCAGGGCTATTTTAAAAACCACACCAACCCAACTGTTGTATTCGATGCATTCTTCCGCAAGAACCCGTTTGGCAGCAGTTACTCAATAGCCGCAGGGCTTGAACAGGCTATTGAATACATTAGGGATCTGCATTTTTCACAGGCAGATGTGGATTACCTTAGAAGCACAGGCTTATTCGACGAGGATTTCCTCGACTACCTTTTAAACTTCCATTTTTCAGGTGACATTTACGCAATCCCTGAAGGCACGGTCGTATTCCCGCGCGAGCCGCTCGTGAAGGTTGTCGCACCTATCATGGAGGCTCAGCTTGTCGAGACTGCACTTCTCAACATCGTTAACCACCAGAGCCTCATCGCCACAAAGGCATCCCGCGTCGTGTATGCCGCAGGCGGCGACGGCATCATGGAGTTCGGACTCCGCCGTGCACAGGGACCTGACGCGGGACTTTACGGTGCGCGCGCCGCAATGATCGGCGGCTGTATCGGAACGAGCTGCGTTCTCACAGGTCAGATGTTCAACGTTCCTGTAAAGGGAACCCATGCGCACAGTTGGATTATGAGCTTTCCTGACGAATACACCGCATTCAAAAAGTATGCCGAGCTTTATCCTAATGCCTGCATACTCCTTGTTGATACTTATGATACCCTCGGTTCAGGCGTTCCTAACGCTATCCGCGTATTTAACGAAATGAAGGCTGCCGGAATCAAGTCAAAATTCTACGGAATCCGTCTCGACTCGGGCGACCTTGCATATCTCTCAAAGAAAGCCCGCAAGATGCTTGATGAGGCAGGCTTTACCGATGCTGTTATCTCCGCTTCAAGCGACCTCGACGAGTACCTGATTTTCTCCCTCAAAAATCAGGGCGCGGCAATCACATCGTGGGGTGTCGGCACCAACCTCATCACCGCAAAGGACTGCCCTGCATTCGGCGGTGTCTACAAGCTTGCAGCCGTGCAGGACGAAAAGACGGGCGAGTTCATCCCGAAGATTAAGCTCTCCGAGAACTCCGAGAAGATTACCAACCCCGGCAACAAGACCGTGTTCCGTCTCTACGACAAGGAGAACAGCAAGATTAAGGCAGACCTCATCGCATTTGCCGATGAAAAATTCGATGAAAATAAAGACCTCATGATTTTTGACCCTGTACACACATGGAAGAAGACTCTCCTAAAGGGCGGCACCTACACCGTGCGCGAGATTATGGTTCCTGTATTCTTAAAGGGTGAATGCGTATATGAGACACCTGCCGTCATGGACATTCAGAGCTACTGCAGGAAGGAGCTGAACACTCTGTGGGATGAGTCAAGACGTTTCGAGAATCCGCAGGAGATACATGTGGACCTTTCGGACAAGCTGTATGATGTCAAGAAGGAGCTGTTAAATAATTATCATAGGAGTTGAATCTCAACACATAGTATTTAATATAAACAAGCTATAATTGTGAATAGGTTTCCTATTACACAAAAAAATCCCTGTACACTGAATTAATGTACAGGGATTTTTATTTTGAATTACTTACTCTTCTTAGTCTTCTTTGTATTGTCAGAAGCCGCATTCTTGTCTGCCTTGGCATCCTTCGCAGCCTTGTCCTTCTTAGGTGCTCTCGCCTTCTGGACAAGTCCCGCAAGTCCCTTCTTCTTAGGTGGTGCAGGGATTGCTCCGCCGCGGACACTCTTAATCTCTGTGATGTAGATTCCGCTGACCACTACCTTACATTCCTTACCTACAGGAAGAATATCGAACACTGCAGCATCCGCAATAAGGTTCATAGGCTTGCTTCCTCCGCCGACAACCCTTGCCTTGACGATTGGGAACTTGGCACGGCGAGCGTACTTAGGAACCTGATCTGTAACAACCTTCGGAAGATTAGCTTCCGCAATTTTTAATTTCTTTTTGTCAATAATCAGCATTGAGACTGTCTGTGCTGCTGAAGCAAGTGCCTCCTGCTGTGAATTAGCCTTTTTCTGTAATCTGCTGCCTACAATCATGAGCACGATAAATGCAACAAGCACTACCGCAAGAATGGACAGGATTACTATCAACCATGTTGGCATAAAGTACCTCCCTATGTAAAAATGTCATACTCATACATTTTACCATTTTTGATGAGAAATTCAACTGTTTTATAAAGTTTTGCATAAATGGCTTACAAATGCTGCATACATCGGTACTATTCAATATTCATCAGTTTTTAGGCTGACAGCTCCTCCGCCATCTTTTCCAGCTCCGCTTTGTTCTCCTCGCTCACGGATGACGTTATCTTAACGATATTCTCAAGCACTCTCAGCTCCTTGCTCTTCTCAAGCATGGCAGTCATAACCTTGGCAGCCATCGGCGCCCATGAACCATTCTCAATAAAAGCAACTGTTCGTTTCTGATAATTTCTCTCCGTTAAGTGTTCTATAAACGACTTCATATACGGGAATACGTCACCATTGTATGTTGGTGATGCAAGGACAAGCTTAGAGTATTTAAATGCCTGTGCCACAACCTCAGACATATCCGTGCGTGCAAGGTCATACGCCACAGCCTCGCAGCCAAGTGCCTTGAGCCTTTCCTCAAGAAGCAAAGCCGCCTCCTTAGTGTTGCCATATATTGATGTGTATGCGATAAGCACACCTTCCTTCTCTGCCTTGTACGATGACCATATATCATAAAGTCCGATGTAATGTGCTATATTTTCGTTGAGAACAGGTCCATGGAGCGGACAGATTATCTCAATGTCAAGCTCTGCCGCTGCTTTTAAGAGCATCTGAACCTGCGCACCATACTTTCCGACTATCCCGATATAGTACCTTCTCGCCTCATCATCCCATTCGGCGTCAACATCCAAAGCTCCAAATCTGCCGAATCCGTCTGCTGAGAACAGTACTTTGTCCTTGCTGTCATATGTGACCATAACCTCAGGCCAATGAACAAACGGTGCAAACACGAAGATGAGCGTATGCTCTCCAAGGCAGAGTGTCTCCTTATTCTTCACTTCAAGCTTGTCAACAATGTTCATCCCGCGGAAGAAGTTTGAGAGCATAACAAAGGTCTTTGCATTTCCTACAACCTTCACTTCAGGATACACCTCAAGAAATCTTCCGATGCTTGCCGAATGGTCGGGCTCCATGTGCTGTACAATAAGGTAATCCGGTCTTCTGCCGTCAAGTGCCTCCTCAATATTTGAAAGCCACTCGTCAGCAAACCCAATGTCAACCGTATCCATTACTGCAATCTTCTCGTCCATTATGACATAGGAATTATATGATATTCCGTCCTTTACCGTATACTGTCCCTCGAACAAATCAACCTTATGGTCATTAACACCTACATAAATAATGTCATCTGTTACTCTCATAAAAAACCTCCCTAGCGTATAATTGAATTAATTAAAACTAATCTTTTTCATCATCTATTACCTTAATCACAACATGGCTCTGTGTGGCACAGCTTCCGTTCATCTCTATAGCGTAACTGATATCCACAAGAATCTCGGATTCACTCTCCGTTATACACAAATCCGAGGTATCAATCCCCATCATGAGACTGCCAAACGGCGTATCATAATAGCTTATATTTTTTTCTCCTATTGTAAAAAGCATGCTGGTGGTCACAGGACCTTTTCTGACAATCTCAACCTCGCCCGGTGAAATCTTAATCATGTTGTCGGTCACAACACCGTCGTCAAGGCTCTCCTGATATTTTATATAATGTCTGCCGTTTTTTGAAAAATATCTTCCGGCATGTATCATTTCCACTGAATCATTGTCTGCTCCGGTACTGTGCAGTCCGGTTATATACAGGATTATATTATCTCTCACATCCGTCACCGTATCCTAATACTCATCAATATTAATCTGCTTTGTCGTCTTAATGTCAAACGGCAGTATCATATTGGCTATGTTTTTGAACTTCTCTGCGGCATCGCTGACATAGAAGCGGTACATAACGCTCGGCTCCTCAATATCACGAACATTGGCAAGCTCCCTTGCGGCAAGCAGACGCTTAAGCTCGATAGCCGTCTCGTAAGCCGGATTCACAAGATTGACCTTATCCCCCATGATGCGTCCCACGGAGCTTCTTAGAAGAGGATAATGCGTACAGCCAAGCACCAGCGTATCGATATCTGCCTGCTTTAAATCCTTAAGATATCTTTCAAGAACCTGGTCCGTAACGTCATCGTGAAGCCATCCCTCCTCGACAAGAGGTACAAGGAGCGGGCATGCCTTTCCTATAACCTCAATCTCAGGGTTCTGCTCATGTATCAGTTTCGTGTAAAGACCGCTGTTTATTGTTCCCTCTGTAGCTATGACGCCGATTCTGTTGTTCTTTGTCACCGACACAGCCGTCCTCGCTCCGGGCTTTACAACTCCTATTATCGGGACTTCTATCTCGTCCTTTATCTCCTCAAGCGCATAAGCACTCGCCGTGTTACATGCAACGACAATCGCCTTTACACCTTCGTTTATCAAAAAATTAACAATCTGTCTCGCATAACGTATAATCGTGTCCTTCGACTTGGTTCCATAAGGAAGCCTTGCCGTATCGCCAAAATATACGATGCGCTCATTCGGTATCTGCCTGATAATCTCTCTCGCAACCGTGAGTCCGCCGACACCTGAATCAAATACTCCAATCGGGGCATCCTTTTTCATACGCTCCTCCTAAAACCTCTTAAGTGCAAGCTCAATCAGCTTGTCAATGAGTGCATTGACCTTGAGTCCCTTAGCATCCCAGAGCATCGGGTACATACTGATTGATGTAAATCCCGGAAGTGTATTGATTTCGTTAAATACCACTGTTCCGTCAGGCTGTAAAAAGAAATCGACTCTGGCAAGTCCATAACCGTCAACTGCCTTAAATATTTCTACGGCATCATGCCTTATCTCATCTTCCTTTCCCTCAGGAAATGCAGGATGAGTGTCCGTCTTAGAGTCCGCATTTGCGTACTTTGCATCGTAATCATAAAATACGGCCTCACCTGCCGGGAGAACTTCACCTACGCCCGATGCCACAGGATCGGCACCACCTAAAACCGCACATTCAATCTCACGTCCGACAATAGTTTCTTCCACAAGAATCTTTCTGTCATGACACGCCGCAAGCTTAAGTCCCTTGACAAGACCTTCCCTGTCGGAAGCCTTGCTGACACCGCAGGAGGAACCTGCATTTGCAGGCTTTATAAATACGGGATAAGGAAGTACACTCTCAATTCTTGAAACCACACTGTCCATATCGTCAAGCTCCGATTTTCTCACAGCTTCATACCTTGCCTGCTTTACACCGACCGTCGCCGCAATTATTTTTGTGAAAAGCTTATCCATGGAAACTCCTGAAGCCACAACTCCGCATCCTACATACGGAATGCGCGCAAGCTCAAGTACACCCTGAACCGTTCCGTCCTCACCATACAGACCATGAAGCACAGGAAACACAACGTCAACCGGTACAACCTCCGACTTTCCGTCCTTAATTGCGATAAAGCCCTTGTGCGTGGTATCGGGAGAAAGTATCATCTCCGTATTTCCGGCTTTCCAGCTTCCGTCCTCAACCGCCTCTGCGCTCTCGGTGAGAAGCCATCTTCCCTCCTTGGTAATTCCCACAAGGAGCTGCTCGTAACGCTCCTTATCCATGTTATGTATTATAGTGAGTGCCGAACGGCATGATACCTCATGCTCTGATGACTGTCCTCCAAAAAGCACTGCAACCTTAAGCTTGCCCATAATAATTCTCCGTTCCGGGATTCGGCACCTCACCGCCTCCCTAATTTAAAAATTTATTCAAAAAAGTAAAAATCTTAAATTCGCATACATATTCCCGTCTGCTGCCATCCTTATTCTCATACAGAAGCTCGAGTTCGTCCTCATCAAGCACAGCCTCAAGCTCACCCTTGGCATCACTGCTCATCACCCCGTAGCCCGCATCGACAAAGCACAGACTCGGATATAGCACACACCACCAGTTCTTACCCTCGGCAGCCCCTATATCGACACGAAATGCCTCATAAATTCCCTGCGGGAATGTCATATCAGCATACACCTTAACCGGGAAATATGAATTCTCAAAATAAGCCTTTACATTATATTCCTTTTTCTGTTCGTTGATAACCCCTTTTGCAGCATTTTCTATATTTTCTATGTTATCTGTCAGGATTTTTCTTGCCTCTTCCTTGTCGCCAACTCCGTTAAGCAGCTCTCCAATGTACTCGACAAGCTCCTGCTTCACCTGCATTTTTAACTGCTGGTCCTCGGGCGAATCACTGTTCGCGCGCACATGGAATCTTATAATCTCCCCCGCAATCTCCTGCTGAAGCTGCTCGGCAGTGCGCCTGTGCTGACCATCGTATGTAAAAAATATAACTGCACATAGTGCCATAATGCACCATGCGGCAATACTCCATCTGTCCATATGTGCTCCTTCCCGTAAAAGAATTTTAGTCAGGTTTCTTTACGGAAAGAAGTATTGCCATTATTGACAGGGCTTAAACCATCATGCCTTTTTAACCTTTATCGATTTGAGAATATTCTCCTCCTGATTCTCAACATGAAGCTTGATTGCAGCCTTGGCTGCAGCAACATCATTTTTCACCATGGCATCGATTATCCTGTTGTGCTCATCAACAAGCCTTGCATGTGTGCTCTTATCCTTAATGTATTCAAGTCGATATCGGTACATCTGCTCCCTCAGATTGTTAATCATCTGAATGAGTCTTTTGTTGCCTGTTGCCATATATATTAACTCATGAAAAGCAACATCAGCCTCGGCAATTTTTATAAGGTCGTCACCCTCCGAGTCCTTTGCAAAAAGCTTATTTGCCTCAGTAAGCTGCTTACAATCATCATCATTCATGTTTTTCATGGCAAGCTCAATCGACAATTCCTCAAGGGCTGTTCTCACCTCAAGAACGTCCCTTAAATCCTTCTCGGTAATGTCCGCAACCTCAGCTCCTTTTCTCGGCACCATAACTACAAGACCTTCAAGCTCAAGCTTTCTTATTGCTTCTCTTATAGGAGTGCGGCTTACACCGAGCTTCTGAGCAAGTGCTATCTCCATAAGTCTCTCGCCCGGCTCTAACTCACCCTTTAAAATAGCGTGTCTCAATGTATTAAACACAACGTCACGAAGAGGAAGATACTCACTCATCGTTACCTGAAAATTACTGTCTTCCAACATAATGCTCCTCCATTCTCGCTTCAAAACCTCCGCTGCAGTTTTCTGCAACATAAGCTGTCTTTACCCTGCTGTCCTGCCTGAGAATCTGATTACATCTCTCAGCCTTTTCTTTGTTATCAAAGATACCGAATACTGTCGGTCCGCTTCCGCTCATAAGTGCATTGAGCGCTCCGCACTCTCTCATCTTATCCTTAATTCCCTCAATATCCGGATATTCAACCGCCGTCACCGTCTCAAGGACATTTGACAGCTTGCCGGCTATTCCCCTGACATCTCCGTCATTGATGGCATCCATAATTCCGTCTATATCCGGATGGACAGTCTTCTCATCGAGCACAAGCTTCTCATATACAAGCTTTGTCGACACCGAAAAAGGAGGCTTGGCAACAACAAAATAGCAGTCCGGGCAGTCTTTAAGCCTTGTAAGCTTCTCTCCTATTCCCTCCGCAAGCACCGTTCCTCCCATAAGGCAGTACGGAATATCCGCACCTAAGCTCACACCTCTCTCCATAAGTCCCGCAAGGTCAAGTCCGAGCCTGAACAGCTTATTAATTCCATACAGTACTGCTGCGGCATCCGCACTTCCGCCTGCCATGCCCGCCGCAACGGGAATGAATTTATACAGCTCTATCTCCACACCGTCCTTAACATTAAATTCATCCATCAAAAGTGCCGCCGCCCTGTACGCCAGATTCCCTTTATCGTTTGGAAGATATGACAGATTTGACTTCACGCTTATGCCTGTTTCTTTTCTTCTTTTTATAAAAATTTTGTCAAACAGATTAATGTTCTGCATAACCATACGCACATCATGGTATCCGTCCTCCCTGCGCCTAAGCACATCAAGACCTAAATTGACCTTCGCGTATGCTCTGAGTCTTATTTCGTTCATGTTGACCTCACATAATTCCACAACGCGGGCGACACATAGCCGATTGAATTGAGATGTCGGATTCGACGCCAATACAGGCAGCTTTATTTTTCGTATGTATAATGAAGTTATATTTATATATATCAGCTCCGTTGTACGAAGCAGGTTGTTCTAAGAACAACCAAGCTTCTCCCAAAAGTCGCGCTATATATAAATATAACTCCATTATACTATATGGAATCTTTCAGCCTGTATTGACTCCGAATCAGCTTTATTGCTTCATCAGCCTTTTGCGCCGCTCGCATTGTGTACTGTATTTTGAATTTTGTATACAATCCATAATTTACATTATATACAATCAAATCCTACAAATCAACCCCAACCGATAATTTGTACCACCGTTTAATATAGGTGTCCTTTAACAGCTCCCTGTCTGCTTCCACCAGCTTTACGAACAATCCTGTCATTCCGTCGTACTCATCATAATCGCCTGCATCATACATTTTCCAGTTAAGCTGCTCTAGCGTCCAATTACTCTTAATTGAATTGTGCAGCATGGAGGTTGTCGCCCAATTCTCCGGCGAATCCGCACCGCCTAACACCACGGGATATATGTGGTCGACCGTCGGCACAAGCTCCCAGTAAGCATTGTGACATTCCTCCATTTTCCAGTGCGCATGATACGGGAATGTCTCGGACATATAGTAAGACATAACCTTCAATATTCCCGGATTCACAAGCCGCTGCCCGCTGTACCTGTCAATAAATCCATCACAAATAAATTGAGCCATTTTCTGTTTATCGGTATAATTACGACCTTGCGCAGTCAGCTTATGAAACGGATATTCCGTCTCTATCACTGACCTTGCCCCCGCAATATTATGTTTTAGAAGCTTTTGGGCTGCTTGTTCAATAACATCTATTTTCTCCATAGTTTCTCCATTTACACTATTGCATTAGACATTTGTTGTTCTTAAACTCCGGTATAATTACCTTAAGTCAAATTATATACTCATTTTTTCAAAAATGATACCGATATATAATATAGATAATCGTAAAGCATATTTAATAATTAACAGTTGTGCTGTTTTACTATATTACAAGCCGGGTACTTTACTGCACGTAACGTAGCGAGAGCGTGCCCGGCGGTAATATAATAAAACAACACAACGTCCGGAATTAATAACTAAATTTTACGATTATAATATATTTTCTTGGAAAGGAGTCCATATAATGAGTGTAAACGGAATTACATCAAACAGTTATGACAACCGCACATACGGTACAACATCTAAGACAGACAAGAATACACAGAGCACAACGACCGAATCTAAGAAGAGCACATCCTTCACAAAGGATGCCGCAGTCTACGAGGCTTCAGGCACGACAACTGCCAAGGCTAAGAGCAATGCCGCAATCGTGGCTCAGATGAAGCAGGATCTTGCAGAGCGCACATCCAAGCTTACCTCTATTGTATCCGACATGTTCTTAAAGCAGGGAAAGACATTTGCTTCAAGCTCCGACATGATTAAGGCTCTCGCAAGTGGTGAGCTCAAGGTCGATTCTGCCACGGCAGCTCAGGCTAAGGAAGATATATCCGAGGACGGCTACTGGGGTGTTAAGCAGACATCCGACCGTATCTTTGATTTTGCGAAGGCACTGTCAGGCGGAGACAACGATAAGATGCAGAAGATGCTTGAAGCCTTTAAGAAGGGCTATGAGAAGGCAACAGGTGCTTGGGGCAGGGAGCTTCCTTCAATCTGCAAGGATACTTATGATGCGGTTGAGAAAAAGTTCGATGAGTACTTTAATAAAGACACCTCAGAAGAATAGTACCACCCTCCTGAGTATAAACTGATATTTCAGACACACAAAAACGGCTGCGCATTGTTGCTATGCGTCAGCCGTAAATTCAAATACCGCCATAGTATGGCCGGCATCATTTTTAAATGCTATCGTGATGACCGTCACATTTCCGTGGCGGTCTTTTTTTATGACCGGATATACCATGCTGTCAGCCTTCACCTGCTCCTTGAACTCAGCTCTGAGCCCGGTACAGCTCTCGTTGTCCGCCCCGCTAAGGCGCATCGCAAGCTCGGTAAGGCGTACATTGTTGGCATGACCGTTGGTGTCAAGCACATAAGTCTCTATCCTGCACGGCTCCATATTTACGACATCGGAAGGTATTCTTATCCTTCTCGGAGCTGCCGCCGTCTGTGAATTTATCCCAAATGGTTCTATCTTTTGACCAAAATCTTCATTCATCCATACTCCGCCGCCCCGTGCCATGTCACCTGCAATGTTTTCCGGAACAACCGGCTCCTGCCTGTCTACATTCATGTACACCCACATCGTATCCCCGAGTGCAAGACAATTCCCGCCGGCATCATACATTGCAATACTCTTATGTGCAAGCGAAGCACGCATATCATATATGCATGTCGCAAGCCTTATACGCTCACCCGCGCGAGGCATTCTGAAGGCATTAATCTGCCATGACAAAAGATACCATGTACACCGTGTTCTCCTCGTATAGTCAAGCCCAAAGCCTCTTTCTAACGCATGGGCATATCCCACATCCTGAAAAAGACGAAGCAGACCATTCATCGACATCACACCGTTGTGCTCCGTCTCACTGAATCTCACACTGCATGACATTTCATACATCAGACATTGCCCCTTTCATTCTCCCAGAACTTCTTAAGCAGAAGCTTGAATCTCCTCTCGTTAAAAGGTGCTTCGCGAAGCTTAAGTATCGTCTCCTCGGAAAGCTCTCCGGTTGCGGCAAGCTCTTTTCCTGCATCAACATATTTTTCAAGATATATTTCCATTCTCTCGTAAAGTTCAGGAACCGAAAGAGTCTTTCCCTGCGGACAAAGGAGTGCATAGTAATTGCCCGGACCGCATATACAGTCATACTCTTTAAGAAGCGGGTCATAGATAAGGTCGGTCTGGGCGTATCCGCATGTTGACACGATTATGAACTTCTTTCCGCTCATATCCCCGCGTATTCCGTGAAAAGGCTGTCCGGCAACCGGTGCCTGTCCCTCATAGGTACACATCATCGAGAGCATTCTGTCCGTGAACACCTTCATAATTCCCGGCATGCCGAAGAAATACAGCGGATAACTTTCAATTATCACATCGGCTGCAAGAATCTTCTCCTTGAGCATCGGAATGTCATCATTCTTTATGACACATTCTCCCTCCGTGCGTCCCCAGCAGCTTAAGCATCCAAGACATGGAGTAATTTTGCAGTCACTTATATTGATTTCCTCGACCTCGCAGTCGCCCGCCGCTCTAAGACCGTCAACGAACTTGTGCGCCACCCTTATAGTGCAGCTCTTCTCCCTGCGTGGGCTGCCGTTCAAAAGAAGTACTTTCATAATTCAATCCCTTCGCATTTCCCGATCCTGCGGTATCTTCCGTATCTCTCAAGCACAAGCTGCCGCTCAGGCACATTCATGAGCTCGGATAACTTCTCGCTTAAAGCCACCTTAAGCTCATCCATGAACGGCTCAAGTGCACACTCCGGCTCACCGAAATTCTCAGGCTCGGGTATTACCTTCTCGATAATCTCAAGCTTTAACAGGTCATCGGCAAACATCTTTAAGTGGTCGGCTGCCTCTGCCACTCTTGATGAGTCCTTAAAGAGAATGCTTGCACATGCCTCAGGCGATACAACGCTGTAGTATGCGTTCTCGAGCATCCATACCTCATCAGCGACCGCAAGTGCAAGTGCACCTCCGCTTCCGCCTTCACCTGCCATGATTGATATAACAGGTGTCTTTAACGTCATAATCTCGTAAAGATTGTCGGCAATCGCCTGACCTGCTCCTCTTCTCTCAGCTCCCGAACCGCAGCTTGCACCCTGAGTATCGACAAAGCATATTACCGGACGGTGGAACTTCTCCGCCTCCTTCATAAGTCTCTGAGCCTTTCTGTAGCCCTCCGGGAGCACACAGCCGAAGTTTCTGTACACTCTCTCGTCAAGGCTGTGTCCTTTCTCTATTCCGATAACGGTAACAGGCATCTCATCAAGCCATGCGACACCGCCTACAACCGCATGGTCATCACCGAAGGTTCTGTCGCCGTGAAGTTCCATGAAGCCTGTAAAAATTGAATTGATATAATCTTTCGCTGTCGGCCGGCCTGCCTTTCTGGCACACCGGATTTTTTCGTATGCGTCCATCTAAATATATCCTCTTTTCTGCGCCGGTCTGTGCGCGTTTCTGCCTTAATTGTGTATCATATCCATAAGCTTCTGAACCGCACTTCCGGTCTTACCCTGCTTGTGAACCAGCTCACGAAGCTTAAGGTGCTGCTCATGTGACTTTGCATGAAGCATATCATCACCTGCTGCCGACTTATGAATTCTGAGCATTGACGCAATGTAATGTCTCTGGTCATTACGTCTTACTATGTCATCAAGAAAACCGTTTTCAAGCTGGAACTCCGCGCTCTGGAATCCTTCAGGAAGTTTCTCACCCGTAACCTGCTCGATAACACGCTTGCCTGCAAATCCGACAAGCGCACCCGGCTCACCGATAATGACATCCCCGAGCATCGCAAAGCTTGCGGTCACACCTCCCGTGGTAGGGTCAGTCGCACATACCATGTAAAAAAGTCCCTCATCACTGTGAAGCTTAACTGCTCCCGACACCTTGGCCATCTGCATAAGCGAGAGCATACCCTCCTGCATTCTCGCTCCTCCGGATGCCGCATATCCTATAACAGGAAGTCTGTGCTCTATGGCATATTCAAAAAGGGCTGCAATTTTGTCACCGACAACCGTACCCATAGAACCCATCATAAACTTCGGCTCCATGACATATATGCAGCACTCGCTTCCCTCTATTGTGGCAGTACCGCAGATAACACCTTCATTTTCATGACTTGTCGTTCTCGCCTTACTGCTCTTCTCCTCATAATCGGGAAATCCTATAGGATTTCCCGTGGTTGCCTCATTCCAAAGCTCATTAAAGCTTCCGTCATCTGCAAGAAGCTCTATTCTGGCTCTTGCCGGAATCTTATTATATTTACCACACTTCGGGCATACGAAGTAATTCTTGGCGAGAACGCCCTGAACAACCGGTTCCTTACATTTCTCGCACGGCACTTCCTTAACCGATGCAAGATATTCCTCTATAACCAAGTTCGTATCTCCTTTCATATTTTTACTTATTTAGGCATTTATAGAACTCAATTTTGACGATAAACAGTTGTGCAAATTTAACAAATTCGCAAGCAGGTACTATGAAGCCGCCGGTACTTAGGCAGTGTATTTTACTGCGTTATGTACCGTTGCGTGATTCATGTAGCGAAAGCGTGCCTGCGGTGAATTGTTAAATTTGTACAACGTCCGCTTTCAAATATATAGTTTCGCAATTGCCTGGTTACTTATTTTCCGGAAATAAGCACATGTGACACCTCTATGTAAGGAACAACCATTGTTCCGTCACAGAGCACTTCCTTGGAAAGTGCCGTCACATTCTGCATCATATCCGCAAGGTTAAAGTTAATCATTGTCTCGGTAACCGCACCCTTTATCTGACCATCCTCCACATAGAAGCTGTTCTTTGCAACTCCGGAGAGCTCACCGTTACCCGACGGCATACCGCAGGAAACAGCTCCGACGATAAGCCCTCTCTTAATACTCTTTATCATATCTGCAAGAGCCATGTCACCGCCCTCTATAACGAGGTCGAAGCCCGAGTTCTTCGCGCGCTCAACCTTGCACTTGTTGGCTGCATAGAGCGATGTCATGTAGCTCTTTAAAACACCGTTCTCGATAATCGTGTAATCCTCCGAACGGAAACCATCGTCTGTATGCACCTCATGATTTACGATTCTCTCATCCCAAGGCTTCATTGCAACCGTGAGCTTGTCGGCTGCGACCTTCTGACCGATTTTGCCGAGCCACAAGCCCGTATTTTCAAGGACTGCCGACTCTCCGACAAAATTAGAGAGTGCATAGTAGGTCATAATCATCGCGCAGCTCGGTGTGAAGATTACATCGCCCTCGAACTTTCCGTCAACGGATATAGGATTAAGTGAATCCTCCGCATCCTTTAAGTCCTTCTCAATGCTGCCAAGCTCGATAAACGGCTTGTCAAGGCTCGATACTGCGACGAAAGTACCCGCAATACCCGTTGAATTTTCACCGTCATTTCCGGCAAACTCAACCGATACCTCATATCGTCCGGAAACCTTCTCGTCCCGGCTTCCGTTGGTGTTGCGGTAGATTGAATGAGTGCTCACATGCTTTAAGATAATCTGCATTACAAGCACCTTAGGATGTCTGTTCTTAATGTCCTCCGAAAGCTCCTTTGCGCGCTGCATAAGCTTGTCAATGTCAGGCTCAACCGCACCGATTGTGAACTTTGCCTCATCCATGCCCGGAGCAATGTCAAAGTTCTCATCCGCCGTACCCGCCTCGGCTGACACGAGCACGTTGTCAACTGCATCTGAAAGTGCCTTATCGTCGAACTTGTTGAGGCTTGTCGTTCCAACCTTGCCGTCCTTTATAACCTTTATCTCCACATCATTGTCAAAAAGAGTTCTAAAGAGAGTGAACTCGCCGTTCTCCATCGTAATCTCTCTCGTCTGTGTGAGCGCAACGGAATACTGCGCCTTTATATCCCCTTTTTCTGCTATGAGACTCTTTAACTTATCCGAAACCTCGATTATATTTGCCATAATTATCTACCCCCTATTGTAATCTGACACTTGATTGCCGGTCCGCCCATTGAGACAGCCATCGGCTGCTTCTTGCCGCAGGTACCGTTGGCTTCCCACTTAACCTTATCCGAAACCATATCAACCGTCTTCAACATATCAAAGGCAACTCCCGACACCGTTGTATCGAGTATGGCTCTTCCGAGCTTTCCGTTCTTAATCTCATATCCCATCGTGATTCCGAACATGAACTCGCCCGTCAGGTCCGCCTGTCCGTTGCCCGTTGAGAGGAGGTAATATCCGTCGTCGACGGATGCAATCATATCCTCGAGTGTGTCCTTTCCCGGAAGGACAACCGTGTTTCTCATTCGGATAAGAGGTTCGTCCGAGAAATCCCAGCCTCTTGCATTTCCGCAAGGTGCAACACCGAAGCGGTCAGCCGTCTCACGGTTGTGCATATAGCCCTTGAGGATTCCGTTCTCAACCAAAACCGCATCCTGTGCAATAATTCCCTCATCGTCAAGATATACCGGAAGCGGTGCCTGCTGTCCAAGTGCAGTGTGCGCATAGTCAACGATGCTCACAAGCTCTGACGCCACCTGTTTTCCGAGGTTAGGTCCCGCAACAGAGCCGCCGATTACAAGGTCAGCTTCAACAGTGTGACCCACAGCCTCATGTGCAATCATTCCCGCAACATCCGAATCGAGAATTACGGTCTTAACTCCGGCCTCGGCGTACACTCCCTCCGCCTTGTCGCAGAGACGCTTGTATACATTGTCAATCTTAGTGTAAACCTCAGACAAATCCTTGAAGTTATCGTCGGCATGTCCGAAGCCTCCGACCAAATCCATAAGCTCAAGAGGCTGTCCGTCCTTCGACTCCATATTGAGCACAAAATACAGGGCGCATCTAGGGTAAGCCACATGGCCGTCCGCAGCATCGGAGGTACAGATAACCTTCTCCATCGTGTCCTCCCTGTAGACAACGGTTCTGCTTGTGAGCTTCGGATACTTGTTAACTATGTAATCGTCCACCTGCTTGCAGAGGTCTACAAGCTTCTTCTGCTCAAAATCAATGATGAATCTCTTCGACTCCACATAGGCGTCCGCACTTGCGTAAGGCGAAAGTGCCGCCTTCTTATTCTCCGTATACTTATAAAGATAATGTGCGTTCTCAGTCGCTGCCTTTAAAACCATCTCTGCCGCCTCAGGTGTATACTCAGCCATCGACGCAAAGCCGCTCACTCCATTTTTGTAGACCTTTGCACACACGCCGCTGCTCTCCGAGCGCTCATTCACAACAAGATTTCCCTGCTTAATCACAATTCTTCTTACTCTGTTTTCCTGCCCGCGCAGCACGCTCTGCATACCTGTCTCAAACAAACTCTTTTTTCCTTTTAAGATGTCCTCTAACATGTACTGCCTCCTTATATTGTCGGACGCGTAACGTGTCCGAATTTATACTCTGAATTTTACATTGTAATTCTTGAAAAAGTAAAGCAAACATACGTTGCAATTGCGCAACTCATGCCGTGTTTACGGGATTTTCTTCCCAAATACGACATTTCCTTGATTACATCACATTTTTAACCGTCTCTGTGAGTGTAGCCATATCACACACGTTGAACACCCTGACATCGGTTAAGGTTCTCTTTACAAGACCTGAGAGAGTTGTTCCCGCGCCGACCTCAATAAATGTGTCAACGCCGTTGGCTGCCATGTCGCGAATGAGCTTCTCCCAACGCACGCTGTTGGATGCCTGCTTAGAAACCGTATCAATAATCTCAGCCTTCCCTGAAGGATATGCCTCACCTGTAAGATTAGAGTACAGTGTTAATTCAGGTGCCGACACATTCATATCGTTAAGCTTCTCTGCCAGTGCCTGTGTTGCCTCAGCCATAAATGGTGTATGGAATGCACCGCTCACTGCAAGCTTAACCGCTCTTCCGCCTGCTGCCTTTATGGCATCGACAAACGCATCAAGCTCCTCAACCGCTCCTGCGCATGAGAGCTGTCCCGGACAGTTGTAATTAACCGGATACACATTCTTAAAGCCTGCACAGACTTCCTCAACCTTTGCATTATCAAGCTTGAGTGCGGCAACCATGGAACCCGGATGCTTTGCAGCGCACTCTGACATCTTCTGACCTCTGAGTGTCACGAGCCTGAATGCATCCTCATCAGAAAGCACACCTGAAAATGCAAGTGCCGGAATCTCTCCAAGTGAAAAGCCCGCTGCCACATCCGCCTTAACGCCTGCTGCCTCTAAAGCCCTTGCACATGCGAGGTCTGTGAGAAAAAGACATGGCTGTGTGTTCTCCGTCTGCGTGAGAGCCTCACCCGGTCCCTCAAAGCACATTGCCTCGCTGCCCTGTCTTAAAGCCTCTCCCATATCAAATACTGCCCTTGCGGCAGCGTTATTGTCGTATAAATCCTTGCCCATGCCGACCGCCTGAGCACCCTGACCTGCGAACAAAAATGCGATTTTACCCATCTTTCTTCCTCCTGAATTCTAATTTCATATCACAACATGAACTTTACAACCGCATAATATTTTATATATATACATCCCGGCTCCGTTGTCCGAAGTTAAGATATTCTAAGAACTCTGTTGATAACCTTCTACCCTCACGCCACCGATGCCAGCCGGGCATCCCTGCCCTGTGGCATCTAAGCCGACTTCCATGTCGGCTTTGGCTGCATACACGCAGAGTTCTAAGAATATCTAAACATCTTCCCAAAAGTCGCGATATGTATATATATAAAATATTATGCTCCATGTATATATGAACATGTTCTGACATTCAAATAACAAAAACCTTTATAAGCCTAACCAACTAAATAATAATTCTGCTTCATATATGTACTACCCGCCATGCGATATATCATCACACAACATCATGTAAAAATATGCGCCGCCATTGACTCGCCGTGCATAGAGCGCTTATATTTATGCGCAGCACGACTTTTGGAAGAAGTATAGATATTCTTAAAACTCTGTTCACTGCATAGCCAAAGCCGACAAGGATGTCGGCTTAGATGCCGCAGCTCATGGATGAGCGTTTGGCATCGATGGCGGCAGAAGAAACAATCTTTTTCAGAGTTTTTAGAATATCTTAACTTCGGACAACGGAGCTGATGCGTATAAATATAACGCTCCCACGCTCTCAAGCCTCGCGCGCATATTTTTACACGTCATACTGTCCTGTTAGTTGTACACGCTCTCCTTCGGCACCGCGGTGAACACCATGGAGCCCTTCGCGCGGACCTCGCCATCCACTAATACCTTAGCATCAAAATATGTAAGGGTTCCGCCGCTCTTTGTCTTGTTGACCGTTATGTCGAGCACATCGCCCGGAATAACAGGCTTGACAAATTTAAAGTTATCAACCTTTAAAAGAACGTAGAGCATGTCATTATCCACGCCGTCATCCTCGATGACAAGCGAACAGAGCTGTGCACAGCTCTCTATGATAAGAACGCCCGGCATAATCGGTGCATCAGGAAAATGCCCCATAAAGTATGGCTCGTTTATGCATACGTTCTTGGTTCCTCTTGCCGACTCACCCGGAGTCAGCTCAAGAACCTTCTCTATCATCTGAAACGGTGGTCTCTGGCGGAGACGCTTATTGACTTCCATAATGTTCATCATAAGCTTAATCCTCCGTCAAGCACAATCGCCTGTCCCGTAATATAGCTTGCGTCATCGCTGCATAAGAATGACACAAGACCTGCAACCTCATCGACATCGGCAAAGCGTCCGAGAGGAACTTCCTTTAAGTATTCCTTCTTCTTGTCCTCCGGAAGCTGCTCAACCATCTCCGTCTGAACGAAGCCCGGACATACGGCATTTACACGAATCTTCTTTCTTGCAAGCTCTTTTGCCATCGTCTGTGTCATCGAGTTGACTGCTCCCTTGGTTGCACTGTATACTGACTGTCCCGCAAGTGCCATCTTGGAGCTGACGGATGACATATTGACGATAACTCCCGATTTCTGACTGAACATCTTGAGTGCCGCCTGCTGTGCGCAGTAAAAATATCCCTTTATGTTGAGGTCAAGACACTTATCAAGATTCTCCTGTGTGAGCATCAAAAGATACTCATCGCGGACAATACCCGCATTGTTCACAAGTACATCGACGCGTCCGTAGGTATCCGATACGAACTTGAACATTTCCTTAACCTGATCAAGGTCTGACACGTCAGCCTTGTATGCAACCGCGTCACCGCCGGCTGCCTTAATCTCCTCGACAGCCTTCGCTGCCTCTGCATCCGAATGGCTGTAATTTACAACCACCGTCATGCCGTCCTTTGCAAGGCGGAGTGCACATGCACGTCCGATTCCCTTAGAAGCTCCCGTTACGACTGCAATCTTACCCATCATTGCACCTCTTTTCGTAATTTATCTCTTTATAATCACTGCACAGTATGAACCGCCGACACCGTATGATGTGACAAGTACATTCTTAAGTGCCTTGGTATCAACTGTTGTCTGAACCATCTTATCTGCCTGAAGCTTATATGCTCTTCCTGCCAACTCATACTTATCAGAAAGCATAAGTGCTGCATGGGCTGCTGAGAGAGAAGCAGATGCCGCACGGCCTTCACCTGTTGTATCCTTAACCGTAAATACAGGGAGGCTTGCAAGCTTCTCACCAAAGAGCTTCTTGTATGCGTCAAGCTCAATGCTGTCCGTATCCGCATCGCCGTTACCAAAGCCGACAATGGCATCTATCTCATCAAGCTTCATGCCTGCATCCTCAGCCGCAAGTCTCACTGCATCGACAAGTGCCTCCTCTGAGCCGTCAAGCCTGCCGAACGCAACTGCCTTGTGTGCCATTCCGTAACCTGCAACCTCTGCATATACCTTGGCATTTCTTTCTTTTGCACTGCTCTCCGTCTCAAGTACAAGTGTTGTGCTTCCGTCTCCGAGAACATATCCCGTCATGCCTGAATACGCTCCGTCAACCTCTGCCGCAACCTTGCCGAGCTTGCCGTAGAGTTCTGTCATCGTATCACAGTTCTCATCCGTTCCTGTGGCAAGCATTATTTTGTTCTTGCCCTGTCTTAATACTTCAACTGCGTATGCGATGCTTGAAAGTCCTGACTGTGCGCCATTGGTTACAGTAACATTGTAGCCCTTAATACCTGAACAGATTGAAAGATAACCGCCTGCTGCATTATATACCGTGTTAGGGAACTTGAATGCGCTTCCTGCAATGTTGCCGCCCTCAATCAAATCCTTCTGGAAATGACAGATTGTCGCAAGAGGACCGGCTGCCGTACCTACGGCAATACCTATATCCGGTGCATTGTCATCATTTATTGTGAGCGCTGCATCCTGAATGGCATTCATTCCCGATACAGCCTGTAACTGGCTGAATTTATCAAGCTTTCTGTAGAAAGCCATCTTAAGACCGCATGCCGCATAATCAGTGCTGCCCACAGCGGAAGCTACGGATGTGCTCTCAGGTCTTACGCCTGCATTGAACTTCTCGACATAATTCTCAACGCCGTTACCACATGGTGCAACCACACCAAGTCCTGTTATGTATACCTTCTCTTTCTTTGGCAGCTCTACGTTTCCTGCATTTTTGCTGAAAATAATGCTTGCGTTGTTGCCGCCGAAGGCGAAAGAGTTGCTCATTACCGTCTCAAGCTCCTTTGCCTTTGCCTCGTTAGGCCTGAAGTCAATCTTTCCTGCCTTCTCCTTGAGGTTCTCGATGTCCTCATCGGAATATCCGACCGTAGGCGGAACCATGTTCTCCGTGAGTGCCTTTATTGAAAATACAGCCTCTATGGAGCCTGCCGCACCGAGGCAGTGACCTACCATAGCCTTAGTTGAGCTTACGCTGAGATTGTCATTCTTATCGTCAAAAATTGTGTGAAGCGAAAGGAACTCAGCCATATCATTCTTGGCTGTTCCTGTTCCGTGCGCATTGATGTAGCCGATTTCGCTCTCATCAACACCCGATGCCTTCATTCCCCAGCGGATGGCGTTCATCTGTCCCTCTCCGTCCTCTCTTGGAGCGGTGATATGGTGTGCATCTGAGCTTACGCCCGAGCCGAGAACTTCACAGTATATCTTTGCGCCTCTTGCTGCAGCGTGCTCATAGGACTCTACAATGAGAACTCCTGAGCCCTCACCGAGAGTGATTCCGTCACAATGATTGAATGGTGAACAGCCGTTGGCTGCAAGAGCGTGAAGTGATAAGAAGCCTGCATAAGGTACGGAAGCGAAAGCATCTGCACCACCTGCTATAGCTACATCACACTTGCCTGCTCTGATTAAATCACAAGCATAAGCGATGCTTATTGTACCTGCTGCACATGCATTTGCAATATTCGTGACAATTCCGTCAGCTCCATATACATAGGCAACCTCATTCGCAATTGCGGAAATAGGCATCTTAGTTACATCCTCTGCCTTCTCACCGTTTCTGTAATATTCCTCAACGCTGTTAACGCCGCCGACACAGCTTCCCATGATTACGCTCACACGGCTGCTCTCTTTATCCGTGATTGTATATGCTGCGTCCGTGAGGGCTTCCTTTGCCGCCTTCACACACAGCTTAGAGACTCTGTCCATCTCATCTGCATGAGGGCACTCGTCCAATGTATTGTCATGAACCTCTGCTGCAAGTGTTGCATAGCAGCCTTCGGTGTCAACTGTCTGCGTATTTTTAATTCCGGATACTCCCTTAATAGCATTATTCCATGTCTCTTCCACGCTGTTTCCTATGGCACATACCATTCCGAGACCTGTGATTACACAACGATTTTTATTTTCTGTCATATTTACCTCCATAACCAAAAACTGTCTATCAGGCGGCGTATACCGCGCCGTCCGACAGACATTCATGTTTCTTACTTATGCTCTGCTACATACTTTGCAAGGCTTGCTACGTTGTAGAATGGCTCCTTGCCAACGCCTGTCATTGATACGCCGAACTCCTTGTCGATTGCTGCAATCATCTCAAGTGAATCGATGGAATCAAGACCAATTCCATCTCCGAAGAGAGGTACATCATCTGTTAAAACCTCTGCCTCAATACCAAGGCTGTCAATAAGAAGCTCCTTAATCTTTTCTCTAATCTGCTGCTCGTTCATAGTGTTTCTTCCTTTCTCCATCAATAAAATTATTCTGCCGGTGCTTCATCCGGTCTGTTGTTTTCATGAAGCATATTTTCAAGCTGTCTCTGACAGCTTGCTGCACCTTCGCGAAGTATCGCGGAAGGTCTTCCTTTTGCGTGTACATCAAAAGTATTTACTGAACCCACTGCAACCTTCTGTCGATGGAACTTGCGGTAACCACCGGAAATTGCAAGCGGAATTACAGGCGCATCCGTGAGTCGTGCAAGCATCAGAAAGCCCGGCTGGAACTCTGAGAGCTTACCCTCCTTGGAGAGCTTGCCCTCCGGGAAGATAAGAACCGACTCGCCTCTTTTAATTGCCTCCACCGCTCTGTCCATCCAGGAATTGTCCATCTCCTTGAGATTGATAGGAATGTATCTTAAATGTGTAAAGAACACGTGAAGGAGCTTTTTATCATACCACTTCGTCGTCACAAGCACATTAATCCTGCTCCTCCAGAACACCTGCGGAATAAATGAGCCGTCGTTGTGGCTTGTGTGGTTAGCTATGAGAATGCACGGTTTCTTTAAAAGCTTTCTGACCGATTTATCCTCGTATGTAATCTTCGGCAGGTAGAGCACATGCGTTATTCCTGTCCATATAAAAAATGCCGCATGAATAAGTGCTCCAAGGCACCTGTCGCCAAGTTTTGCGAAAAAATTTTTCATGATTCAATAAAATCCCGTAATCTGTCCATATTTTTCTCCATAAGCTCATAGCCATGCTTATAGAAATCATTAATTTTCTCGACATCATTTTCAAAATGACCGATGCTTCCAATCTCAGGGCGAATTATAAGCGCTTTTCCGTCCTGCTCTAACTCCTCTAAGCGACGCATCTGCTTATCATAGTTGTAGCGGCGCTCCACCATGGCCTCTGCCACCTTCGGATAGGTTGAATGATAGCACACATTTAAAAGCAGCTTCATCTTAGAATAATCCGTAGGAGCCTCACCTGCCTTGCGTGTCTGAATAACCACGACCTTGTCGCAGCCCTTCTCGATAGCTCTGGCATACGGAATTGAATCCACAATGCTTCCATCAAGATATGCCTTATCTCCAATCTTAACCGGTGCACACATAAGAGGTACCGAACACGATGCCTTGCAAATCTGCAGAATACTCTCGGAAGTCCCATCTGACGAAAGATATTCAGCCTTACCCGTCTCGCAGTTGACTACGACGAACTCACTCTCAACATCCGACGCAAAAAATCGATTAAAATCAAGCGGTTCCTTGTCATAGGCAAGCATCTGGTCAAGGTCAAGAACCTTACCGTTGTTTCTTAGTGTTCCGAGCCCGTAATATGCGTCCGCATTCTCATGTGTTATAACCTTCCTTGTTCTGCCCTCCTGACCTGCAATGAAATTCACTGCATTGCCCGAACCGGCGGACACACCGATAACATAAGGAAATGAAATATGATGTTCCAATAATGAGTCAAGGACACCGGCAGTGAATATTCCTCTGAAGGAGCCGCCCTCTAATACAAGTCCTACCTTGCTCACGCCTTCACCTCCATAGCCTGATTAATAATTTCGTACTTTAACGGACATTTGTTGCTTTTTTCCCAAAATACAGATATAATTATACCCAAAGCAGATTATACGGTCAATGGACACTTTTTTACTCATGTGTTACCTAATTATTAAAAGTATCAGAAAGGATTAACATGAACAATCAGGACATGCGTGTTGTCAAGTCAAAAAAGGCTATCCGAGATGCGTTATTCAACATTCTGGCATACAAGCCCATCAACAAGATAACAGTCAAGGAAATATCCGATGCAGCCGGAATCAACCGCAAGACATTTTATGCCCACTATAACACCATAGAGGACATAATAACCGAGATGGAAAATGAGCTTGTCATGAATATAGACGCTTACCTCAAAAATTGTATCATATCCGAGTACGGAATTAATCCTTACTATTTTATACAGTTCATCAACTCAATCTACTCAAGCAATCCTCAGTTCTGTGAGAGCATCGTGTCGGTACATAACTATCATTTTCTTGCTGAAAAGATTAAGAAGGTATTTAAACGCCAGCTGATAGAAAGTCTCCATCCGTCTGAGGAGAACCGCTATATCACGGAATTTAAGGTAGAGTTCTATCTGAGCGGTGCCAGCTCCGTCTACATCGACTGGATAAAACAGGGAAAGCCATGTCCTTTCGCGGAGCTATCCGTCATAATCGGCAACCTTATCCTGGAGCCTCTGTTTCCATAGTAAGCATTAATAAGAACTAAGTTTCCTAATTACGATTCAGGAGTCAAAACATGCTGATTTATTTTAAAAGTGTATATCATGTTATATTTATACATATCAGCTCCGTTGTACGAAGCAAGTTGTTCTAAGGACTCTGAGAAATGTTTATTATTTATACGCCAACGAAGCAAAGCATACTTCCATGTATGCATTGCTTCTAAAGCGGCATCCATGCCGCTTTTGGCTATGGAGAGAACAGAGTCCTAAGAACATCTAAGCTTCTCACAAAAGTCGTGATATGTATAAATATAACATGCTATACACAATTAAGTTTATAGAGCATGTTTTGACACCTGAATCGTAAAGGGAACCTTCGTTTCGTCTCACAACCTTCTTTATTCTGTATTGACCTTGGACTTATGAAGTGGTATTATGCTTTCGATGGACAAATGTATAGGACATATAACATTTGAAAGTTAGAGAAATATCTCCAACCTTCAGGGCAGAGTGAGCATACGGAAATTCATAAGCCGTGTGCAATTCTCGACTGGCAGTATAGTCTGCGACCCGCCATGGCGGCTGATTGGGTGTGATTCCCATACCAACGGTACAGTCCGGATGAAAGAAGAAGGCGCAAGCCTTAAGGAGGATTATAATGAGTAAGAAGTCTTTTCTCAGTGTTCGTACACTGACTGTGACCGCTATGCTTACGGCGGTATCCTATGTTTTGTATCTTTTCGGTTTTCACATTCCGATTGTTCCAAGTTTTCTGACAATGGATTTTTCAGAGCTTCCGGCAGTTATAGCATCGCTCTCCATGGGACCGGTGGCAGGTGTGCTTGTGTGCCTGCTGAAGAATGTTCTTCACCTTACAATCTCACACACTATGTGGGTAGGAGAACTGTCGAATTTTATACTCGGAGTGGCATTTGTAGTGCCGGTGGGACTTATATATAAGAAGCATAAGACCAAGAAAGGGGCTGTGGCTGCACTTATATCCGGTGCGGTTATCATGGCACTTGTCGGAGTTGTGTCTAATTACTTTATTATATATCCATTGTATGACAAGCTTGCATTTCCTATGGAGGTGATTGTAGGCATGTACACTGCAATTCTTCCGCAAGTTACGTCACTTATGCAGGCCCTTATTGTTTTTAATCTGCCTTTTACATTTGTGAAGGCCATGGTGAGCGTGCTTGTTACATTGTTCATATATAAGCCGTTGTCGCCTGTCATAAAGGGAACATACAGATAAATATGTATTTAATACAGCCGGAAACAAGTCCATCGTTCCGGCTGTATTTTTTCTTGCATTGAATATGTGGTTAGTGGTAAAATTAAGCACATGGTATGCTTTATTACATTAGTGGGGCTGAGTCCCGGAATGGAGATTATTTATAATGAATTATAACAGTGAAACTTATGAACTGGTTATGGAACAGAAGCTTGCGGATATTTCTGCAATTGGATATCTGTTCAGACATAAGAAATCCGGAGCAAGAATCGCAATGGTATCTAATGATGATGAGAACAAGGTATTCTGCATAGGATTCAGAACGCCTCCTGCCGACAGCACGGGAGTTCCTCATATTCTTGAACATTCGGTACTCTGCGGCTCGGATAAATATCCTGCCAAGGATCCCTTTGTAGAGCTTATGAAGGGTTCACTTAATACATTTTTGAATGCAATGACATTCCCGGATAAGACAATCTATCCGATAGCAAGCTGCAATGATGTTGATTACAGGAATCTTACTGACGTATATATGGATGCTGTTCTTCATCCTAACATATATAAGAGAGAGCAGATATTTAAGCAGGAAGGCTGGCATTATGAGCTCACTGACCTTGACGCGCCTCTTACCTATAACGGAGTAGTGTACAACGAGATGAAGGGTGCTTTCTCGTCACCTACACAGAGGGTGTACCGCATGTGTCTCAATTCACTCTATCCTGACACGGCTTACGCTACAGAGTCAGGTGGTGACCCTGCATACATTCCTGACTTGAGCTATGAGCAGTTCCTTAAGTTCCACAGCACATTGTATCATCCTGCTAACAGCTATATATTCGTTTACGGCAACTGTGATATGGAGGAGAGACTCAATTATCTTGACAGAGAATATCTCAGCAAATATGACAGGATAGATGTCAATTCAGTGCTTGTTCATCAGAAGCCTTTTGACAGGATGAGCAGAGTCGAGGGAATGTATTCCGTTACTGAGGACGAGGGGACGGAGAACAAGACCTATCTTGCATACAATGCTTCAATCGGGGAGGCAGGTGACATGAAGCTTTCACTTGCTTTTACGGTACTTGAATATGCACTCTTTAATGCACCGGGAGCACCTGTGCGTCAGGCACTTATTGATGCGGGAATAGGTGAGGATGTCAGCGGTTCCTACGACCATTCAATCTTGCAGCCTATGGTGACAATCATGGCTACCAATACCGATGCTGACAGGGAAGAGGAATTTATCAGAATTATAAAGAATTCTCTGAAGAAGCTTGCTGATGAAGGAATCAACAAAGACACGTTAAGAGCCGGCATTAACTACAATGAGTTCCGTTACAGAGAGGCTGATTTCGGAAGATGGCCTAAGGGACTTATGTATGGAATTGATATGCTCGACAACTGGCTGTACGATGATGAGAAGCCGTTCCTCAACATGCAGATGGGGGAGATATATGATTTCTTAAAGTCACAGGTTGATACGGACTATTTTGAGCAGCTTATAAGAAAATATCTCTTAGACAACCCACATTCATCGATAGTTGTGTTAAAGCCTGAGGTAGGTTACACAGCTAAGATGGAGGCGGCTACCGCCAAGAAGCTTGAAGCATATAAAAAGACTCTTTCGGTTGACGAACTCAACAAGCTTATAGAGGACACTAAGGCGCTTAAGGAATACCAGAGCGAGCCTTCAACCAAGGAGGAGCTTGAGTCTATTCCGCTTCTTAAGAGAGAGGATATCGGAAAGAAAGCAGCAAGGATATATAACACGGAAAAAGATATTGCAGGTGTCAAGGTTCTTCATCATAATATTAACACCAACGGTATAGGATATCTTACCTTGAGTTTTAACATGGATAAGGTTGAGGATGGACTTCTGCCTTATGCGGGACTTTTATCAAAGGTACTTGGTGCCATCGGAACCGAGAAATACAGCTTTATAGAACTCTCAAATGCGATGGATATAAGAACAGGAGGTATTGCCGTATCGACAACCGGAACAAGCTATGTAAAGCCGTCTAAGGGATACAGATACTCATTCGATATTGCCGGAAAAGCACTTTATGCCGATATGGCAGCTCTTACGGAACTCATCGAGGAGATTATGAATCACACGGTGCTTGATGATTATAAGAGACTTAAGGAGATTGTCGGTGAGACTAAGGCAGGCATTCAGGCGAGGATGCAATCGACCGGAAATGCAGTTGGTGTGGCTGAGCTTGCGGCACAGATTACGGAGAGCGGTGCTGTTAAGAAGCAGGTAAGCGGAAGAGGCTTCTACAGCTTCTTAGATGAGCTGTATAAGAATTTTGACGCGAAGAAGGAAGAAACCGTTGCCAATATGAAGAAGGCTGCACAGCAGATTTTTGCAAAGTGCAATCTGCTTGTATCCTACACGGCGGATGATAAGGGCTACAAGCTTGCAAGCGGGCTTATAGGTAAGCTTATAGACACGCTCGGCTCACAGGAGCTTACAAGTGTCAGAAGAGAATTAAAGCTTAACAGGACAAGACTTGCACTCAAGACGAGCGGTCAGGTCAATTTTGTGTGCCGTGTCGGTGACTATGCGAAGAGGGGCTTAAGCTATAATGGAGCTCTCAGAATACTCTCAAGTATGATGAACAGTGATTATCTCTGGATTAACATTCGAGTTAAGGGTGGTGCATACGGATGCGGAGCCTCATTCGGGGCATACACAAGCTCACTCGGAGCGTTCACATCATACAGAGATCCTAATCTTGAAAAGACCAACGAGATATATGAAAAGGCACCTGAGTATGTCAGAAGCTTTGAGGCTGATGAGCGTGAGATGACAAAGTATGTGATTGGAACAATCTCAAATCTTGACATTCCTAAGAACCCTTCTGCAAAGGGAGCGGCCTCGTTTGATGCCTATGTGAGCGGACTTACAGAGGAGATGCTTCAGAAAGAGAGAGATGAGGTGCTTAGAGCAACACCTGCTGACATACGTGCACTTGCGGATATTGTCGAGGCTGTGTTAGAGGACGGATATTTCTGCGTTGTAGGAAATGAAGATAAGATAAACGAAGCAAAGGATATGTTCGATGTAGTCGAGCCGCTTGCTTAATATATTAAGAAATGGAGATAAAATGGCAGAATTAAAGACAGGCTTCGTGGCACTCATAGGTCGCCCGAATGTCGGAAAATCCACATTGATGAACAGGCTGATAGGACAGAAGATTGCTATAACGTCCAACAAGCCGCAGACCACAAGGAACAGGATTCAGACCGTGTACACGGAGGATAGAGGACAGATTATCTTCCTTGATACTCCGGGAATTCACAAGGCTAAGAATAAGCTTGGTGAGTACATGGTGAACGCTGCCAAGCAGACAATGAACGATGTCGATGTTGTACTCTGGCTTGTCGAGCCGACAACATATATCGGGGCAGGAGAGCAGCAGATAGCGGCAAATCTTAAGAATTGCAAGAAGCCTGTCATTCTGGTAATCAATAAGGTTGATACAGTAAAAAAAGAGGAGATTCTCAAGTTTATCGATGCATATAAGAACATTGTGCGTTTTGATGAGATAGTGCCTGTGTCGGCTCTCAAGGGACAGAACACGGACGACCTTATCGATGCAATCTTTAAGTACCTTCCTTACGGACCTATGTACTACGATGAGGACACCGTTACCGACCAGCCGATGAAGCAGATTGCGGCAGAACTTATAAGGGAGAAGGCGCTTCGCTGCCTGAGCGATGAGATTCCTCACGGAATTGCCGTGACAATAGAGAGAATGAGGGAGAGACTTGACGGCAGCAATATTATAGACATTGACGCAACCATTGTATGTGAGAGAGATTCGCATAAGGGAATCATAATCGGAAAAGGCGGAGAGATGCTTAAAAAAATCGGCTCAGCGGCGCGATTTGAGATAGAGCGTATGATGGATATGCAGGTCAACCTGAAGCTCTGGGTCAAGGTAAAAAAAGAGTGGCGCGACAATGACCTGCTTATGAAGAACTATGGCTATGATGAGAAAGCATTGAAAAAATAATTATGGCAGAGTTGATTGAAGTGACCGGAATGGTCATAGCAGCGGGTCCGATAGGTGAATATGACAAGAGAGTGGTGCTTATTACAAGAGAGCTGGGAAAGATAAGTGCATTCGCAAGGGGGGCAAGAAAGCCCGGAAATGCGCTTATGGCACCGTGCGAGAGCTTTGCGTTCGGTACCTTCTGTATATATCCCGGAAAAAATTCATACACTGTGGAGAAGGCAGTCATAAAGAATTATTTCAGAGAGCTTGCAGATGACCTTTGCGGGGCATGCTACGGATATTATTTTCTTGAGCTTGCGGATTATTTTTCCCGAGAGAATGAGGATGGGAGGGCGATGCTTGAGCTTCTGTATTATACGATGAAGGCGCTTTTAGACAAGAGGATTCCCAACAAGCTTGTGAGGAACGTGTATGAACTTAAACAGCTTGTAATTAACGGTCAGTATCCGGAATTTTTCTGCTGTGCTGAGTGCGGTTCCACAGGGAATCTGAACGGTTTTTCCATTTTACGGAACGGAGTGGTGTGTGCGTCGTGCCGCAATCAGAAGGGAGTTACGGATATTTCACCGGCTGCGCTGTATGCACTTCAGTTCACGGTGAGCACGCCGATAGACAAGCTGTATTCCTTTACGGTTAAGGATGAGGTCTTAAACGAACTGACACAGGTTATGCACAGATGTGTGGATGCCTATGTTGATAAGAGGATGAAATCGCTTGATATGCTTGAGATTGTGGATAATTAGAGCGGTTATACCTTGCAATTATATGAAATGTGTTGTAAAATTCTACACATGCACAAAAATGTGAATAAAATATGCAAAAATATGCGGAAATGAGGAAGATTATGGAAAAGACAATGGAAAAGATTGTAGCTCTTGCAAAGGCGAGAGGCTTCGTATATCCGGGCTCCGAAATCTACGGCGGCCTTGCGAACACCTGGGATTACGGTAATCTCGGAGTTGAGCTTAAGAACAACGTAAAGAAGGCATGGTGGAAGAAGTTCGTTCAGGAGAGTCCTTACAATGTCGGAGTTGACTGCGCAATCCTTATGAATCCTCAGACGTGGGTTGCATCCGGACATCTCGGCGGATTTGCAGATCCGCTTATGGACTGTAAGGAGTGCCACGAGCGTTTCAGAGCAGATAAGCTTATTGAGGACTGGTGTGCAGAGAACAAGTATGAGCTTGACGGCTCGGTTGATGCATGGAGCCAGGAGCAGATGAAGAGCTTTATCGATGAGAAGAATATTCCATGTCCTTCCTGCGGTAAGCATAATTTTACGGATATCAGACAGTTCAATCTTATGTTCAAGACTTTCCAGGGTGTTACCGAGGACGCTAAGAACACGGTTTATTTAAGACCTGAGACAGCACAGGGTATTTTTGTCAATTTTAAGAATGTTCAGAGAACATCGAGAAAGAAGGTTCCTTTCGGTATCGGACAGATTGGTAAGTCCTTCCGTAACGAGATTACACCGGGTAACTTTACATTCCGTACAAGAGAGTTCGAGCAGATGGAGCTTGAGTTCTTCTGTAAGCCGGGTACGGACCTTGAGTGGTTTCAGTACTGGAGAGGCTTCTGCCGTGACTGGTTACTTTCACTCGGAATCAAGGAGGATGAGATGCGCCTTCGTGACCATTCGCCTGAGGAGCTCTGCTTCTATTCTAAGGGAACAACCGACATCGAGTTCTTATTCCCGTTCGGCTGGGGCGAACTCTGGGGCATCGCAGACAGAACGGACTATGACCTTACACAGCATCAGACTGTGTCCGGTGAGGATATGTCGTACTTTGATGATGAGACTAAGGAGAAGTATATTCCTTATGTTATCGAGCCGTCACTTGGTGCTGACCGTGTGACACTTGCTTTCCTCTGTGCAGCTTATGATGAGGAAGAAATTGGTGAGGGAGATGTAAGAACAGTGCTTCATTTCCATCCGGCAATTGCGCCTGTCAAGATTGGTGTGCTTCCGCTTTCTAAGAAGCTCAATGAGGGTGCTGAGAAGATTTATACAGAGCTTTCCAAGGTATATAACTGTGAGTTCGATGACAGAGGTAATATCGGTAAGAGATACAGAAGACAGGATGAGATTGGTACTCCTTTCTGTATCACATATGATTTTGATTCAGAGACAGACAACTGTGTGACAGTGCGTGACCGTGACACAATGGAGCAGGAGCGTGTTGCCATCGCTGACCTCAAGGCTTACTTCGAGAAGAAGCTTGAGTTTTAATAGTTAAGGTTATCCCCTTGTTATCAGGTATATCTTCTGTGAGGACCTGCCGGTGGCAAGGGGAATTTTTGTAGGACATAATTGTTATTTTATGGAGGAAAAGATGAATACGGAATGGTCATTGGATGAGATTTATAAGGGCTTTGATGATGAGGCCTATGAGAATGATTTTGAAGCGCTTGAGGCAGAGCTTGGAAGATTCGGAGCGGCAGTCAAGGCATCGGATAAGGAGCTTTTTGACAAGGTGGAGGAGCTTCTCACATTTGAGGAGAACATTACTCTTCTTGCAGGAAAGTTAAGCCTGTATATAGGACTACGCCAGTCGGTCAATACGGATGATGGTGCGATTATGGCACAGTCTAACCGTTATCGTAAGGTTCTCTCGGCGGGAAGCGCAGCGTTTTCAGCGGCATCTAAGCTGTACGCTTCAATACCTGATGTGGATGAAATGGCATCAAAAAGCGATCTTATCAAAAAGTACACATACAAGTTAAAGACGGCAAAGGAGAATGCAAAGCATCTTTTGAGCGATGAGGTGGAGGAGATTATTTCACAGCTTGACATGACAGGCGGTTCTGCATGGGGAAATTTACAGACATATCTTACTTCTACATTAAAGGTTGATTATGACGGAAAGGTAGTGACATTATCGGAGATAAGAAATCTTGCATACAGCGCTGATGCTAAAGTCCGTAAGAATGCCTATGAGGCAGAGCTTAAGGCTTATGAGAAGATTGCTGATTCTGTTGCATTTTCACTTAACAACATCAAGATGCAGGTCAACACTCTCTGTGAGAAGAGAGGCTATGAGTCGGCACTTGAGATGACACTTGACCACTCGGATATGAAGAAGGAGACGCTTGATGCGATGCTCACAGCCATCAAAGAGTACCTTCCGGTGTTTAGAAAGTATCTTAAAAAGAAGGGCGAGCTTTTAGGACACAAGAACGGACTTCCTTGGTATGAACTCTTTGCACCTGTCGGAAAGGCAGAGAAGTCTTACAGCATAGATGAGGCGAAGGATTATCTTGTGAAGTGTTTTTCAGGTTTTACTCCGGGAATGGCTTCGCTTATGGCAGAGGCATTTGACAATTCATGGATTGATTTCTATCCGAGAAAGGGCAAGGAAGGAGGAGCTTTCTGTGCTGATGCCAACTTCATAAGACAGAGCCGTATCCTTACCAATTATGACGGAACCTTCGGAGCCGTAGATACTCTTGCACATGAGCTTGGTCATGCATACCACAACAGACAGCTCGAGGACGTGGCAGTTCTCAATCAGGGAGCGCCTATGCAGCTTGCCGAGACGGCTTCGACCTTCAATGAGGTATTTTTAGGAAAGTATGCTCTTGCACAGGCAGGTGATGAGGAGAAGTTAAGCCTCATTGACAGCGACTTGAAGGAACAGACACAGTGCATAGTGGATATCTACTCGAGATTCCTTATAGAGTCGGCAGTGTTCGAGCAGAGCAAGGAACGCTTCCTCATGGCTGATGACCTGAAGGAGATTATGCTTGATGCACAGAGACAGTCCTATGGTGACGGACTTGACGAGAGTACAATGCATCCTTATATGTGGGTGTGCAAGGGACATTACTACAGCTCGGGACTCAGCTATTATAACTTCCCTTATGCATTCGGAAATCTTTTTGCTCTCGGACTTTACAGTCTCTACAAGAAGGAGGGCGAAGCTTTTGTTCCTAAATACAACAAGATGCTTGCATCGACAGGCTGCCACTCGATAGAGGAGGTTGCGGCTACGATGGGAATTGATGTGACTAAGCCTGACTTCTGGAGAAGCAGTCTCAAGCTCATCGAGGCTGAGGTTGAGGAGTTCTGTGCACTGTAAAAGGGGGATGCTTCCATGAATGAAAACGCAGGAGATAGTATAAGAGAGCAGGCATACCTTGCGGCACATGAGCTGTGTGAGTGTGCAGGGCTTAAAAAGGGTCAGATTATGGTAATCGGCTGCTCGACAAGCGAGGTTGTCGGAAGCCGTATAGGAACCAACTCGGATGTTGATGTGGCACTTGAATTGTTCACCGGAATCAAGACTGCTCTCGATGAGGTGGGCGTGTACCTTGCGGCACAGTGCTGTGAGCATCTCAATCGTGCGATAGTCATCGAGGAAGAGGCGGTTCCGGGAGCGGACATCGTGAATGTGGTTCCGCAGAAAAAAGCCGGAGGCTCCTTTGCCACTCAGACTTATGCACATTTTAAGCATCCGGTTGTGCTTGAGGAGATTAAGGCACATGCAGGGCTTGACATAGGAAATACGCTTATAGGAATGCATCTTAAGGCTGTAGCGGTTCCCGTGCGCTTATCGATTGATCATATAGGCCATGCTCCGATTGTGGCGGCGCGAACCAGACCGAAGTTCATCGGGGGCTGCAGGGCGGTATATGATGATAAGCTCGGAAGCGACGGACATTATACAAGATAAATAATGCCATAGCTGACAAAGTAACAATTAAAGTATGGTTGAAGGACGGAAGATTATTTTAGGGATTCACAATATCTTCCGTCCTTTTTTAATTTGGAGGTTAAAATATCTGTAAATTCTTTACACATCGGACTCTGTTCTTCACCGTTTCTCCACGCAAGAAAAACTGAAAGTTCACCTTGCGGAATCGTTATTTCTCTCAGCCAGTCGTAGATTTTGACGTCGGAGGGAAGAACGGTACCCGAGGCAAAACCGTTGGTCATTTTAATGATTTTATACCGCCAGTCACGTTCATTGATTTTAATGACATTTTCCGTATTGATATATGGTCTTATCGGGTGAGGACTCAGGAACATGTCGTCGTTATATTCGATGTATGGATAGTGGTATGCAGCGTGAAGAATATCGGAATCATTCTCATATTTGGCGAGAAGAGGATGGATTTTTGCAATATACATTACTGTCGGAACTTCACCGATTTTCTTGAGGGTTATGCCCTTGTGTCGGAAATGATGCTCGGAGTTGGAGTCATCCGTGGATGTTCCCGCTACGACGGCAAGGTCGCACTGATAATTCATCAACAGATTGACCGCGTCATTGGAGGTTGTGTTGTTGTATTCAATATGTATGTTTTCACCAAAATGATTGAAGTCAAGCTCGGCGAAGGCATTGCTGCAATATGAACTTGTGAAGCTCTCTATTGACAGCTTTTTTGAATTGTAGGTGTCGCGGAGATGTTCGTTTTCTCCGTATTCCTTGAGAATGGTGGTCGCGTGCATTATGAATTCACGCCCGGGTGCGGTCGGGACAAGACCGTTTGCCGTCCGGTTAAAAATTGTATATCCCAATTCTTCTTCCAGATTGGAGATTAGCTTGCTTATGTTTGAAGTTGATGTAAAGAGATTTCTGGCGGCAGCGGATATGGAACGGTGGCATTGACGAGGAAAAGAAGAAGGCACTTGTTGATAGAGCTGTCGCCATAAACAGGAAGTACTTAATATGCTCTCGGACGGTATCTGGGAATGTGCAGAGACGGCATTTTCGGAATTTAAGTCAGTTAAGCTTTTGACGGATTTTTTAAAAAGAGAAGGCTTTACCGTCAATTCACCGGCGTTTGGTATTGACACGGCTTTTAGTGCTTCCTTCGGAAGCGGTAAGCCCGTAATCGGTTTCCTCGGTGAGTTCGATGCTCTGGCAGGGTTAAGCCGGCAGGCAGATGTTTTTGAGAAAGCAGAGTATATTCACGGGGGAAACGGGCATGGCTGCGGGCACAATCTGCTCGGTGCAGGTGCACTTGCTGCAGCTTTTGCCGTGAAGAGCTATCTTGAAGCCGGTAACGAAGGAACGGTTATTTATTTCGGATGTCCGGGAGAGGAAGGCGGCTCGGGAAAGGTGATACCAACAAGGTTGTTAGAGAGATTAAGAAGAGATATGAGCCGTTGAAACAAATAGGGCGGAAATAATAATTTCAACGACGATTTCCGCACTCCGGGGCGCGGCATGCTTCCGGAAGGAATCCTAAAACGTGAGAATTCGAAGTACAGGCCGGCATTATATATTGTAAGTGATGATAACAGATGTTAATATATAACTGTTCGAGGTTTATAACCTCGAACAGTTATATTAATTTGTGGGAAAAAGAGGCAGACAATGTATAAATGTGATAAATGCGGTTGTGAGCACAATTCGAGGACGGTGTGCCCGAAATGCGGGGCTCCGGTTGTTATAGTGAATGAGGATTACCTTCTCAGGAGGCAGCAGTGGGAGGAACAGCAGAGGAATAATTTAAGATACAAGAAAAAGGGTGAAGAGAAAAAGTCCGGGAGTGCTTCAAGGAAAGCCACCGATGAGAGGCAGCCTGAGAAGGATGGTGCAAAGGACAACATATCCGAGAAGCTTGCATCGGTAAAGACGGATTTTGCCTCGAGGCTCCGCGACAGAAAGAGCATCAAAGAAGATAAAAAGAAAAAAGAGAAAGAAAAAAATGCCGAGGAGCTTAAGGATAACAGAAGAGCAAAGAGACTTAAGCAGAAGAGAAAAAGAATAATTACGGTTGCAGCCGTGGCGGCGGGAATTGCCGTGACGGCTGTGGCTGTTATAACCGGAATTAATATATATAGGAATATTGACAGGAGCGACATGAGATATTTTGACGGGCATGAGCTTGTATCGGCTTCGGACGGTGTGATTTTAAGTGTTGACAGGGAGGACGGCAGCTATTCGCTTCTTACATATCCGGATAATCTTAATGCCGTTCTTATGTCGAACGGTGCTTCGCTTGCCGGATGGTATGCAGGCAGGGAGTATGAGCTTTCACTTGAGGCAGGGGCGCTGACTGACGAGTTCATGTTCTCCGAATCGGGAAGGTATCTGGCGTATGTCATGTACAGCGAGGCGGATGAAAAATATGCACTTGCTGTGTATGATTTGTCGGATGGCAGCAGCGTGGTGTACGATGATGAGCTGAGAATTAAGCTCGTCGCCGTAAACGATGATGGAACCGTGCTCTACGATGAGATTGACACGACGGACTACTCAACGGTAGTTGCGATGAACCTTTATGCTGCCGATTTGTCAAAAAGGCTTCTGATTGCTGATGATGTGACGGATGCGGTATATGATGCACAAAATGAGAATGCTGCATTTATTAAAAATAACAGCTTATATATCTGTAAAATTTCCTCATTTGTCATTGACAAATATGAAAGCATAATTTCCGACAGGGAGCATATATTGGTAAATGAGGAGGTTCTTGGTTTTGCCGACAACAGACTTGATGAGGCACTGCTCTACATAACGGATGCGGGGCTGTGGATATACGAGGATGGCTACAGCGGACCTGCCGTATCGGGAGTCGATATGTCGGCACAGGTGTATTACGCCGGGGGACAAAAGCTGTATTACGAAACGGCGGATAAGCTTTATTATGCAGAGCTTGAAAAGAAAAAGAATGCGGATATCGATGCAGGAGAATTCAGCTCGTTGGATGCGGTTAAGGCTCAGCTTGTGATTGACGGAATAAAAGGAAATATCATCGTGTCTGAGGATAAGCATTTGTGGCTCGTTGACGTTGATGGCACGCTCTATAATATTAATACTACGGGAAAAAAGACCGGAGATGAGCCGGTTCGGATTGCCGGAGGTGTCGCTTCATGCGGGCAGCTTGCAGGTGAAAACGGTTGTGTATATGTGAAGGATGGAAGCCTTATGGCTGTGTACGGGCAGCACTTGGATAAGAACATTGTGCTTGCCGAAAACAATGTTGACATGGCTGTTACAGGTAAGGCTGTAAGTTCCCGGGAGAATATCTATTTTCTTGATTCAAGCAGTGTATTGTGGAAAATTGCCAAAAAAGGAAATGTGAGGGAGAGTCTCGGATTTGCAAGTTTGACGGGTTTATTTGAAGAAAAATAAATGATTGTTATAAAAATAACAAGCTGATTTGAACTATTTTACAATAATATAATAAAATTGCATAATAAATGAAAGCACTTACAAGATTATTTGTAAACTTTGTGAACTATTTCGAAAATTAATTGTGGAAATTTTCACAAAGTATGTTATAATTTCTTTAGTGCTCTGAATTACATACTTAGGGGCGTGAATAATAATTCTTTGCAATTAGGAGGAAATAAAATGGCTAACAAATGGGTTTATACTTTCAAGGAAGGTAATATGTCCATGAGAAACCTTCTCGGCGGTAAGGGTGCTAACCTTGCTGAGATGACAGAGATCGGACTTCCGGTTCCACAAGGTTTCACTATAACAACAGAGGCTTGTACTCAGTACTATGAGGATGGACGCAAGATTAACGATGAGATTATGGCACAGGCTATGGAAGGTGTAGCTTGGATGGAGAAGGAGAACGGCAAGAAGTTCGGCGACCTCAAGAATCCTTTACTTGTTTCTGTTCGTTCGGGAGCAAGAGCATCCATGCCTGGTATGATGGATACAATTCTTAACTTAGGTCTTAACGATGAGGTTGTTGCAGCTATGATAGCCGGCAATCCTGATCCTAAGTTCGAGAGATTCGTATATGACTCCTACAGACGTTTTATTCAGATGTTCTCAGATGTAGTTATGGAGGTTGGTAAGAAGTATTTCGAGCAGCTTATCGACAAGATGAAGGAGGAGAAGGGCGTTAAGTACGATGTAGACCTTACGGCAGCTGACCTTAAGACATTGGCAGAGCAGTTCAAGGCTGAGTACAAGAACCAGTTAGGAACAGACTTCCCATCAGATCCTGTTGAGCAGTTAAAGCTTGCTATCGAGGCTGTATTCCGTTCATGGGACAACCCTCGTGCCAACGTATACCGCCGTGACAACGATATCCCTTATTCATGGGGTACAGCGGTTAACGTAATGCCAATGGTATTCGGTAACTTAAATGACAATTCAGGTACAGGTGTTGCCTTCACCCGTGACCCTGCTACAGGTGAGAAGAAGCTCATGGGTGAGTTCCTCACAAATGCACAGGGCGAGGACGTTGTTGCAGGTGTTCGTACACCAATGCCTATCACACAGATGGCAGAGAAGTTCCCTGAGGCTTATGAGCAGTTCATCAAGGTATGTGACATCCTCGAGGGACATTATCATGACATGCAGGATATGGAGTTCACGGTTGAGAACGGTAAGCTCTATATGCTTCAGTGCCGTAATGGTAAGAGAACAGCTCAGGCTGCTCTTAAGATTGCTTGCGATTTAGTTGATGAGGGAATGAAGACAGAGCAGGAAGCTGTCGCAATGATTGACCCTCGTAACTTAGATACATTATTACATCCACAGTTCGATGCCAAGGCTCTTAAGGCTGCAACACCACTTGGAAAGGGACTTGGTGCTTCTCCTGGTGCTGCCTGCGGTAAGGTTGTATTCACAGCCGATGACGCTGTAGAGTGGAAGGCAAGAGGTGAGAAGGTTGTTCTTGTCCGTCTTGAGACATCACCTGAGGACATCACAGGTATGAAGGCTGCTCAGGGTATCCTTACAGTCCGCGGTGGTATGACATCACACGCTGCCGTTGTTGCCCGTGGTATGGGTACATGCTGTGTATCCGGCTGTGGCGATATCAACATGGATGAGGAGAACAAGAAGTTCACACTCAATGGACAGACCTTCGTTGAGGGTTCTGAGATTTCCATCGATGGTACAACAGGTAACATCTATGCAGGTCTTATCCCTACAGTAGATGCAACTATCGCAGGTGAGTTCGGACGTATCATGGCTTGGGCTGACAAGTACAGAAGACTTAAGGTCAGAACAAATGCAGATACACCTACAGATGCAAAGAAGGCAAGAGAGCTCGGCGCAGAGGGCATCGGTCTTTGCCGTACAGAGCATATGTTCTTCGAGGAGAGCAGAATTGCTGCATTCCGTGAGATGATCTGCTCAGATACAGTTGAGGAGAGAGAGAAGGCTCTTGAGAAGATTCTTCCATATCAGCAGGATGATTTCACCAAGCTGTATGAGGCTCTTGAAGGCAACCCGGTATGTATCAGATTCCTTGACCCGCCTCTTCATGAGTTCGTTCCTACAGAGGAAGCTGACATCAAGAAGCTTGCTGATTCACAGGGCAAGTCAGTTGAAGATATTAAGGCAATCATTGCATCACTTCATGAGTTCAACCCAATGATGGGTCACAGAGGATGCCGTCTTGCCGTAACATATCCTGAGATTGCAAAGATGCAGACTAAGGCTGTCATCCGTGCAGCAATCACAACCAAGAAGAATCATCCGGATTGGGAAGTTAAGCCTGAGATTATGATTCCGCTTGTATGTGAGGTTAAGGAGCTTAAGTTCGTTAAGAATATCGTTGTTGAGACAGCAGACGCTGAGATTGCCGCTTCAGGCATCGACCTTGAGTACGAAGTAGGTACAATGATTGAGATTCCAAGAGCTGCCCTTACAGCCGATGAAATCGCAAAGGAAGCTGACTTCTTCTGCTTCGGTACTAACGACCTTACACAGATGACCTTCGGTTTCTCCCGTGATGATGCAGGTAAGTTCTTAAATGCTTACTATGATACCAAGATTTTTGAGAACGATCCATTCGCAAAGCTCGACCAGACAGGTGTAGGCAAGCTCATGGAGATGACTCTCAAGCTCGGCAGACCGGCTAACCCTAACCTCCATGTAGGTATCTGCGGCGAGCACGGCGGCGACCCAACATCCGTTGAGTTCTGCCACAAGATTGGTCTTGATTATGTATCATGTTCACCATTCCGTGTACCTGTAGCAAGACTTGCCGCTGCTCAGGCAGCTATTGCTGAGAATGCCGGAAAGTAATCAGAATCTATAATGAATCTATTATCAGCCCCACATTCTTTGTGGGGCTGATGTTTCTAATCATCTTTCAGCCTAATTGCAGAGAAAATCCAATGCAATTGTCAAAATATCTGCCCAAGGCGGTGTATATCCGCGGTTGTGGGCAGAGAAAAATCAATGTGATCGTCCATCTATCTGTCCAAGACGTTTGTACATCCGACTATGGGCAGAGAAATTTCTTGAAAATCCCAGAAAATCAATTAAATTTCAGTCCAAGAGTGGAGAAAAATCGTGTCGTGGACAGAGAAACGTCAATAAAACAGTTAAAAAGTCAGTCCGGGAGTAGCGAAAAATGTATCATGGGCAGAGAAAAGCAACAGATTCAGAAATACAGTGTTTACTAAAAGGAGGAATTTATTATTAAGAACAAAATTTCAGAATTGAAACAAATATTAGACAAGATAGAGCATTATTTAGCTCATGCTCCGGAAGGAGGCTTAAAGCTTCAGAAACGTAATGGAAAAACATATTATTATCATCAATATAAGAATCCACAATCGGATTCATATATTAAAACATATATAGATAGAAAAAATGAAAGTTTAGCCCAAAAGCTTGCCCGGAAGGGATATTATTCTAAAGTGAAGCCGTATATTGAAAGCCAGCTGCATGCCTTAGAACAATTTGAAGAAGTATACAATTATAATGATAAACAAATAGATGATATATATGATATTCTGACGGAAGAAAGAAAAAGGCTTGTTACTCCGGTCAAGGTAAGTATCAAGGAAAAATTAAGAATCTGGGAAAATGAATGTTATGAACCATATCAAAAATATCAGGAAAATCTTAAGTATGAGACAGACAATGGCGAATTAGTGCGCTCTAAGTCTGAGGTAATCATCGCCAACATACTGGCAAAAAAAAAGGAATATCTGTTGTATAAATATGAACGTCCGTTAGAGCTGATGATAAACGGACAGTTGCAGGCAATCCATCCTGATTTCACGATAATAAATGTTCATACAGGGAAGATTACATACTGGGAGCATGCCGGACGAATGGACGATGCAAGATATGCCAGTGAATTTATACAGAAAATGAATACATATATCGAGAATAAACTATTTCCGGGGGAGGATGTTATTGTTACCTACGAGACAATGAATAATCCGTTGAATATACATAATGTGAAGATGATTGTCAGGAGACTGATGGAGTAAAGATTAAGTTGATTCTGAAAAAAATCTCGCTTATAATGCTATTATTAAGGCAAAGAAAATATGCTCAATATTGTGTTAATAGGACTCGCCAAGGAGCTTCCAAAGCAGGATGATAAGTACGAACTGCATCGTTTGTTAGGAGCACTGCTATCGCAGAAACTTACGTCGAATGAGAAGCTTAACATTATTGAAAAAGAGTATAATATTCCATTGGAAGAGAATATAAGAAGGGATGTGAGTGTTATGTGTAATCTGAGTCAGGGAATTGTGGATGATACCAAGGTAGAAGTTATTACTGATGTTGTATTAAATATGTATGAGAATAAGTTTTCATTAGAGCAAATTGCACTTGCAACGAAAAAGAGTATTGCGGAAGCTGAGGCAATAATAAAAAAGAAAGAGTCTGTATTAGCATAAGAGTATATAGACATTATTATGAAAGTGAGCGGCAAATCAGAGATGGTTTGCTGCTTTTTTAATGTCAGGTTGTTATGGATATGGGGAGTAAAAGGGGTTTATTCAAAAATCAGGTGTGGCAGTATATTATATGAAAAGAAGATTGGTATTTATATGGTGAAAAAATATAAGGAAACATATCATGGATTTATGACTTTAGGGTAGATAAATGGGCAGGAATTTATGAAAAAACGTTAAATAATAAATTGGAATTTAGATATGCATTTTGGTGGATAAAGCAGGCTGTTATAAGAGAAATTGAAGATAATGGATATACGATAAGAATTACGGTTCATAAAATAGAGCAAATTTATTAAGCAGTAAGAAGTGATAAGAGTTACGCTTACGAAAATGATTACTTTAAGAGAATAAAGTTGATATCAGATGACACAGAAATTCCAATAGTAATTATTGAAGAAAGGGCACTATATAAATATATGCGTATAGCATATATAAAATATGATAAAATAAGCATATGAAAAATGCATATGCTTATTTGTTATATACGAGATATTATCAGGGGTGTATGCTTATATCAAATAGTTGTTACGGAGGTGTTATTCAATGTATAGAGCAGAAGAAAACTGCAAAATTGGCGAATACATAGGAAAATTGATTGCTAGAAAGTATGGCGCTGATCGCCAGTTTGCTATAGCTTATATAAAGCTACGAGATGGCATAGAAGATGAGCCCGAATCAGATAAAATTCAGCGAGTGGCAAATAAGATATGCCAAATAAAAAAGGGCAGCAAGGGAATACAGATTAGTGATTTACCACTTTTTTCAGAATTATTAGAGGTATCTGTTGATAGTATTCTTAGTGCCGGAAAGGTGACAAAACCTGCTCCAACCAGAACTACAAATTATTCTATTGCTCTTTCTAAGGATAAAAAGGTCTGGAAAGAATATATTGACAGACCTGATAAACTTATTCTTAATGAAGATGAGTATGGGAAAAATGTAATCGATTATGCTATTGAGTTTGGTAACTATGGTTTCATAAAATACCTAATCGATGAGGGTTACATATATTTAATAGATGAGGACCAGATGGAGTATTATGGCTCTTTTGGTTCAGGTACAACAATAGAGAGAAGGCGGCCTTCTGAGTACGATTTGCTTGATTATAAGATGAAGCAAAATGATAGCTTAAGAACAAACATTATTGCTTTAGCTTTAGAGAACAAAGATTACAAGATCCTAGATGAAACGAAGGCTAGAGAAATACCTTCCTTGTATGAAGCTTCTTATTTCTACAGTACAGGATTGGATATTAAGAAAAATTACAATCAACAGATGATGAATCAGGTTGCTGCTTCTTCAGATGACGTATTGGTTTATTTTTCTACCGAATTTGAAATTGAAACAAACAGAAAAGCGCAGTGTCAGCTGACATTTCCTTATCTTGGAAAATTGATTGATATGGTGTTAAAGAACAATCGCGAGGCCGTAGCATCCATGCTTAAGAATGCTCTAAAGCATAATAAAAATGTTTTGAGGGCGCTTAGAGAGATAGGTAAGGCTGCGGAAGACTCGTTCTCAGACATGCGCCAATATATGAATGAAGAAAGTATACTGAAAGGGATTATGCAATATTTTCACTTCTATGAAGACAGTGATACCGTTTGTTTTCATTCGGGAATCCATTCATCCGAGAATTTTCAGGGGATATTTTCAAATGTTGTACATGTTAGTGCCTCGTCTAAGGATGAGTATATAAAGTCTTTAATAGAGGATGTTAATCGTACTTATAACCTGGTAAAGAATTTTAATTACAAGGAGGTCTAAACTATGTGTAAGAGTTTTATGGATATGGAAGACGGAGATTTTTGCTTTTCTGTGTCTGACAATATGGCAATGGACTCAGAGGGGCATATGATGATGCGTATGGGCGATAACATGGCTATGGATATGGAGTCAGGTGAATTACATATGGTTTCTTCGTGGGATGAAGATGATGAATAGCTCCTTTCTAAAGCATTTCTGTTGATGCATACAGGAGGTGCAAGATGAAAGGTTTGGAGCATATTGTACCGACCCCAAAAAGTTAGACCAAAATCTAACGATTTGAGGTCGGTTTTTTATGTCTAGGCACAATTACAGATAATGTAAAGGGAAATGAGCAGCATTGCTTAAATAGTGTGTCTGAGTGCTACTTGTCAGTATCATTAAAGGCTAATAGCTGTTTAATAATGTTGATTATAATTTTTTTCTCTTCATCGGTTCTGCTTTTCATCAATGTAACTAACTGCATAGTGAAAGCATCATCTTCACTTGGGATATTTGCAGGGCTGAAAAAATCAGTAATTTCTTTGCAAACATAAAAGACAGTAATTTTGAAATTACAAATGAATATATTGATAAAATAATCCGTGAAAAAATCGGGTTTGAAGCATGCACCGAATTAAGTAATGAGATGGATGAAAATGAATTGATTTTGTTCTTTACATGGAATTCTTCTGGAGGATATGTTGCTTGCACAACGGAGCAGATAATATGGGCAAATAAGACATCTGGAGGAAATGTTTCAAATATAAATAGATTTTACTATGATGAAATTGTAAAGATAGAGACTGTTCAGGAAGCATCCAATTTGGCATCATCATCAGCAACATCGCTGACAGGATTTTTGGTTGATATGGCAGTTTCTACAGTTGCAGATGCGGCTATTGATTCATTCATGAAAGATGTTTGCGATATTAAGCTTTTGGTTCAAGGTTCATATAAGACCATGAGTGGTATGGTTAAGCTTGAGGCAGACCGTATTATAGCAATATATAATGGCTTCAAGAAGAATATTAGAGCGGAAGAAAAAGAGTTGAAAAAACAATCTGCATCACCTCAGGTTGTTGTGCAACAGCAGAGCCAGCCTGATGTGCTGGAACAGATAAAAAAGCTTGCAAGTCTGAAGGAAGCAGGAATATTGTCAGAAGAGGAGTTCACAAGCAAGAAAACAGAATTATTGTCTAAGCTATAATAGTCGAAAAATATATTATAGTAGTGTTAGATATGCTGTTGATTACATAAAATGATAATATGTGGAGGGTCAATAGGGTCAATATTCCTAAAAATGATTGTTGAAAAAAGATTTTCTATAATAACTCTCTAAATGTAGTAAACTCCACAGGCTGCTATTGCCGAGAATGCCGGAAAGTAATTAGTCCAATTGTAGTACATCTTACATTAACATCTGATTATAATTTTTCATCAGCCCCGCATTATTGTGGGGCTGATGTATATTCAGACTTTATAATATAGATAAATCAATAAAATCAAAGTTCAGGTCAAAATGTCTGCCTATAGGTTGTTCTCCAACCGTCTCTGGGCAGAGAAATTCCGACAAAATTCCAGAAAATCAATTGAAAATCAGTCCAAAGGAAGTACATTAGTCATCTATGGGCAGAAAAAAATTAAAATAGCAGTCAAAATATCAGTCCAAGTTGTTATATTTACCTGTCATAGGCAGAGAAATTACAAAAAATTTAGAACAATAAGCCGCAATATCAGTCCAACGGCAGGAAATTGAATTGTCTTAGGCAGAGAGAACAGGAGGAAAAGGTTATAGACGTTAAGAAAAGAATAGCAGAATTAAAGCATACATTAGAGAAAATAGAAAAATATTTGTCAAATGCCCCGGAGGGTGGTCTGAAAATCCAGAATCGCTACAGAAAGACATACTATTACCACCAATATAAGAATATTGAAACAGGATTATATGTAAAGATATATATAGACAGGAAGAACGAACAGCTTGCAAGACGGTTAGCCCAGAAGGGGTATTATGCGAAAGTAAAGCCTTTAATTGAGAAGGAGCTGCAGGCATTGGAGACATTTGCGCAAGCGAAAAATGATGAAGAGATTGATAATGTTTATGACATGTTGAAGCAGGAGAGAAAGCAGCTTGTGGTTCCGATTAGAATAAGCGTAAACGAAAAACTCAGAACATGGCAAAATGAAAGTTATGAGCCGTATCAGAAATATAAGGAAAATTTGAAATATGAGACAGATAACGGAGAATCGGTACGCTCTAAATCTGGGGTAATCATAGCTAATATATTAGCTAAAAATAATGAGCATTTATTATATGATGTTGAGGTCAAAAGGTATTTTGACCTCAATGATATCGAATTGCTCCGCA
>ENA-OPSJ01000077-OPSJ01000077.1-human-gut-metagenome-genome-assembly--contig:-NODE-77-length-79716-cov-5.118025_pt1 | contig 79716 bp, 67 predicted proteins | sample MGYA00241801_ERZ501893 | MGnify/ENA primary metagenome ERZ501893 (study PRJEB25962, sample SAMEA2042219) | human gut metagenome | biome: human gut; feature: human-associated habitat; material: faeces...
ATGTGTTAAGCACGCCGCCAGCGTTCATCCTGAGCCAGGATCAAACTCTCATGTTCAATGTTGATCCAAGTTCAAGAAGCACTAGCTTCTTTATCCTTGTTAATTACTGTTCTCTATAAAGAACGTTCGTTGATTTTTACTAAAATCATCTGAAAAATTCATTAGAATTTTCAAGGTTGTCTTATTGTTCAGTTGTCAAAGATCTTTTTTGTGATCCGCTTCTTGTGTGCAAGAAGCTTTATTATTTTATCACAGTTCTTTTTATTTGTCAAGAACTTTTTTAATTTATTTTGTTGTTTTGAACTCTTTCGTTCTGCAACAGCTTTTATATAATATCATTTCTGATCTCATCTGTCAAGAACTTTTTAACTTTTCTTTCAGATCTGATCTCTATTGTTCTGATCGTTCTCCGTCAGCAACTTTTATAGATTATCACATCTGACAGCTTATGTCAAGAAGTTTTTTCATTCTTTTCAGAAGCAAAACCAGCTTTGATGATATATTTTTCCGCCGCTCTTTCAGCGACGTTGACTATCTTACCATAGCTGTATACAGTATGTCAACCACTTTTTTCATTTTATTGAAACTAATTTTATTTCATGGATTTTCTTATATTTTCACGTTATAATATGATGTGAAAATATAAGATGTTTTTAAAACCTCACAGCAAGAGGCCTTTTTAAACATTATTATAATGTAAATACATTTCATATAAGAAAGGAAACCTATCATGGAAAAAATAGCAAGTTTTACAATTGATCATTTAAGATTATTACCAGGTGTCTATGTTTCTCGTAAAGATGCCGTTGGTTCTGAAACTTTAACAACGTTTGATCTTCGTATGACAGCTCCTAACCGCGAGCCTGTCATGAATACCGCAGAGATGCATGCGATCGAGCATCTGGCTGCTACTTATTTAAGAAATAATGAAGAATGGCAGGATAAAGTGATCTACTTCGGTCCTATGGGATGCCGTACTGGATTTTATCTTATCTTAGCCGGTGATCTTACTTCAAAAGATGTACTTCCTCTTATTATAAGTACATTTGAATTTATTCGTGATTTTAAAGGTGATGTACCTGGTGCCAGCGCAAAGGATTGTGGTAACTATCTTGATATGAATCTTCCTATGGCAAATTATCTTGCAGATCGTTATCTTGAAAATGCTTTATACGTTGCAGATGATAAAAATCTGAATTATCCAGCGTAAATCTGTACATAATATAAAGGTATCTATCGTTGTACTCACAGAATTCTTTTCAAGTGATTCTGTGAGTACTTATTATAAGGAGGCTTTTATATTATGGAGAATCAGAACAAAGTGTATCAGGAAGTTGCCGAAGAATGCAGCCAGTACTGTCCTTGTGGCTGTGACCATTCTGTAAAGAATGTCAGTACCGGGGATGATACAAAAGCACCAAGCTGTTTAAACTGCAAACATTTTTCTGTCTCTGAACAGCATTGTCAGCTTGATCTCTACGATCAGATTGTTACAAATTTATAATTACTCCTATATGATAATCATATAAAGCAGTGTCAAAATTTTGTTAAAGAAGTCATATCTATGGCTTCTTTTTTCATTTTTTCCTTGAAATATTTGAAAAGAGGTCTATTATAATAATGAGTTTATTTTTAGGAGGAATTGTTATGTCATTACAACAAATTATAGCGATCGTCATATTTTTATGCACGATGGGCGCTATCATCACGGGGAAGGTCCACAATACAGTTGCCTCATTAACTGGTGCTGCATGTCTGGTTCTTACCCACATTCTTTCGATTGAAGATTGTGTTGATGCAGTCGATGTAGAAACCATCTGCATTCTTGTCGGAATGATGCTTTTAGTTGCAGTTATTAAGAATTCTGGTATTTTCGAGTACATAGCGATCAAAGCTGCAAAGATTGCAAAAGGTCGTCCTTGGCCGATCATGGTAATCTTTATTCTGATCACAGCCGTATGTTCCGGAATGCTTGATAACGTTACGACCGTATTGTTAGTTGGTCCAATGACCTTAGCGATCACGAACATCTTGAAAGTTGATCCTGTACCATATATCATCACACAGATCATGGCTTCCAATATCGGTGGTACCGCTACATTGATCGGTGACCCACCTAACATTATGATCGGAAGTGCTGCAAAACTAAGTTTCGTAGATTTCATTTTAAATACAGGATTTGCCACTGTATTTGTTATGATCGTTGGTCTGATCTGTATGTATTTTATCTATGGAAGAAAATTATTTGTAGAAGATGCAGCAATTGCAAAAGTTATGCAGTTAGATGAAAATAAAGCGATCAAAAACAGAAAGCTGATGCACGAAAGTGTTATTGCCATCATCCTTGTTGCATTATGCTTTATTTTCCATGATCAGTTAGGTGTACAGTCTTGTACTGTTGCGATCGCTGCAGCATGTATCATGCTTCTGATTGGCGGACAGGAACCCGAAGAAATCATTTCAGAAGTTGAATGGCCAACCATTCTTTTCTTTATTGGTTTATTTATCGTTGTCGGTGGTATGAAAAAAGTCGGCGTTATCACAATGCTTGCAAATGGATTGATCTCTATTACTCATGGTAATATGATCGTCACAATGATGGTTATCTTATGGGTTTCCGCAATTGTATCTTCTTTCTTGGACAACATTCCATTTGTTGCAACATTGATCCCTATGATCCTTACAATGCAGGCAGAAGGTATGGATGTTACTCCAATCTGGTGGGCATTATCACTTGGTGCTTGTTTAGGTGGAAACGGAACTCTGATCGGCGCTTCTGCAAACGTTGTTTTATCTGGTATCAGTAAAAATAACGGACATCCGATCACATTTGGACAGTATTTTAAGATTGGATTCCCTATGATGATCTTATCTGTTGCCGTATGTTCTGTATTTCTTTTGATTCGATTTGCTTAATGAAAAATTATGGAATATAATATTTACGAGAGGAGAGTGATCTTATGAATCGAAATACCGTAACCGGAGATTTTATTAATATTAACCTGCGTCAGTTAGGTGCTACTTCTATTAAAGAGTTTAACAGTATCATGCATATTGCCGAGTTTGATCTCGGTGACGGACTGATTGTTTCTTATGTTTTTAATATTACACGACATAATAAATATTTCTTACAGCGTATGCAGCCATATGCTATGGTCCATGGTAAATTTGCCAGTGATCAGGAGATCATCGACTTTATCACTGCTGACTTAAAACGTTTTGAAAATGCGAAGACCAGCCACAACTTCAATACATTCCTTTTGATTTCACATCTTGGTCATCATATAACGGAAAATATTGAACAGTTGTTTTTAAATTATAATGTTGATGCAGATAAATTAGAGGCGATTGAGGATTCTCTGGAAGATTCTCTTGTTGAAATTCAATCTTTATTTGAGAAATCTGATAAACTTGATCTGCCTGAAGATTAATATTTATAAAAATTGCCCTTGGAAATAGTTTCAAGGGCTTTTTTATTTTCTAGAATTTTGTATACAACAAAAAGCTCACAGACTGTACATTCTCTGTACTTTCCTGTGAGCTTTTCATCTTCTTATTGAATATCAACGACAATCTTCTTGTCACCTTTGTCAACCGAAGCCTTAACAACAGTTCTGATCGCTTTTGCGATTCTTCCCTGTTTTCCAATTACTTTCCCCATGTCACCTTCTGCAACATGAAGTTCTAATACGACTGCATCGGCAGTTTCTTTCTCTGTAACTGTCACTTTATCTGGCTGATCAACGAGGGCTTTTGCAATCACTTCTAATAAATGTTTCATGCACTGCCTCCTGTCTTAAATCTGACTATTTTTCGATTCCTGCAGCTTTTAATAATTTAGCTACTGTATCTGTAGGCTGAGCACCTGTTGCTAACCATTTCTTAGCAGCTTCTTCGTCGAATTTGATTACGCTAGGATCCTGATTTGGATCATATGTTCCGATTTCTTCGATGAATCTACCATCTCTAGGGGATCTAGCATCTGCTACTACTACTCTATAAAAAGGTGCTTTCTTCTGTCCCATTCTTTTTAATCTCATTTTTACTGCCATTTTGTTTTTACCTCCAAAAATCTTTCTTTTTCTAAATTAATTATTATTTTCTATAACTAAGGTCTAAAAAGGTAATTTAAATCCACCTTTTTTACCACCTTTGCCACCAAACATACCTGACATCTGCTTCATCATCTGTTTCTGATTCTGAACCTGTTTGCATAAGCGGTTCACTTCCGCAAGTGGAACTCCTGCTCCTGCTGCAATTCTTCTCTTTCTTGAAGCATTGATGATCTTAGGATTTGCACGTTCTTCTTTGGTCATGGAATAAATGATCGCTGCTGTCTTATCCATCATACTGTCATCAATATCAAGTCCCTGCATCTTGTTTCCAACGCCTGGGATCATAGATAACAGATTGGATAATCCACCCATCTTCTTCATCTGCTCCATCTGATCAAGAAAATCGTTAAAATCAAACTCCGCCTTCTTCATCTTCTCAGTCATGCGAAGTGCATCTTCTTCATTGATCGTCTGCTCTGCTTTCTCGATCAGTGATAACACATCTCCCATACCAAGGATTCGGCTTGTCATTCGGTCTGGGTAGAACTGCTGAAGATCTTCCAGTTTCTCTCCCATACCTACATATAAAATCGGCTTTCCTGTTACGGAACGGATTGAAAGTGCCGCACCACCTCGGGTGTCACCGTCCATCTTCGTGATGATAACTCCATCAATACCGACTTTCTCATTAAATTCTTTCGCCACATTGACAGCATCCTGTCCTGTCATGGCATCAACGACCAGAATACTCTGGAATACATCTACATTCTCTTTGATCTCGATCAGCTCTGTCATCATATTCTCATCGATATGAAGACGTCCTGCTGTATCCAGGATCACGATGTTGTTTCCATTCTTCTGTGCGTGTTCTACGGAAGCCTTTGCAATATCCACTGGATTCTGCTTATCTCCCATTGTAAAGACTGGTACTCCGACCTTCTCTCCATTCACCTGAAGCTGTTTGATCGCTGCTGGACGGTATACGTCACAGGCTACTAACAGTGGTCGTTTTCCTTTCTTCTTATACTGTCCGGCAAGTTTTGCACAAGTTGTTGTCTTACCAGCACCCTGAAGACCTGCCATCAAGATGATCGTAATCTCATTCCCTGGACGAAGCTGGATCTCTGTCATCGTTGATCCCATTAATGCTTCCATCTCTTCTTTTACGATCTTGATTACCATCTGTCCCGGATTCAAACCATTTAATACATCCTGTCCTACGGCTCTTTCCTGTACAGATTTGATAAATGTCTTTACGACTTTGAAGTTAACGTCGGCTTCAAGTAAAGCTCTCTTAACTTCTCTCATTGCCGCTTTTACATCATCTTCTGTTAAACGGCCCTTACTTCTTAAGTTCTTAAATACACCCTGAAGTTTCTCGGATAAACTTTCAAATGCCATTGATTCACCTCATCTAAGTTATAAATCTTCTAAAACCTGATTGCATACAGATTCTATTTGCCTGATGTCTTCTTCCATCTGCTCTTTATCTTCTTTGAGAAGCCTTCTGGATAAGGTATGGATCTCTTTGATCTTCTCCTTGGCCGTCAAAAACTTCGCTACCAGATGAAGTCTTGCTTCATAATCTGCCAAGATCTTATCACATCTTCGGATCATGTCATGCACTGCCTGTCTGGTGATTCCAAACTCGGCTGCGATCTCGGTAGCTGTCATATCATTCAAAATATGTTCACCATAGATCTCCTTCTGATGTGCGGTCAGCAATTCGCCGTAAAAATCATATAATAAATTCTGTTCTACGATTCGTTCCATCTGATACTCCTGTAAAGCAATTTTCCTTTACCAGATGTTAGTTTAGCGAATTTCACTGCCTTTGTCAAGTATTTTTACTTGCACAATGCAAATTTTACTTGAAAAACTCTGGCTTTTCTGTAAAATGAAAAGAGCGATTCTATTTAATTATAAATCAAAAAGAAAGGTTATACAATGATTCAGGCAAATAATGTAACTTTACGTTTAGGAAAACGTGCTTTATTCGAAGATGTAAATATTAAATTCACAGAAGGTAACTGCTATGGACTGATTGGTGCCAACGGAGCAGGTAAATCCACTTTCTTAAAAATTCTTTCCGGAGAAATCGAACCTTCTAAGGGAGATGTATCCATCACTTCCGGACAGCGTCTTTCTGTTTTAAAACAGGACCACTACCAGTATGATGATCATATCGTCCTTGATACGGTTATGATGGGTAACCAGAGATTATATGAGATCATGAAGGAAAAGGAATCTTTATACGCAAAAGAAGACTTCACAGATGAAGATGGTATCCGCGCCAGTGAATTAGAAGGCGAATTTGCTGATATGAATGGATGGGAAGCAGAATCTGATGCTGCTACCTTATTAAATGGTCTTGGAATTCCTAGTGATATCCATTATACAAAGATGGCTGACTTAAATGGTTCCCAGAAAGTCAAAGTCTTACTTTCACAGGCTTTATTTGGTAATCCAGATATCCTGCTGCTTGACGAGCCTACCAACCACTTAGACTTAGATGCTATTTACTGGTTAGAAGAATTCCTGATCAACTTTGACAACACTGTCATCGTTGTATCCCATGACCGTTATTTCTTAAATAAGGTATGTACACATATCGCAGATATCGATTATGCGAAGATTCAGTTATTCTCCGGAAACTATGATTTCTGGTATGAATCAAGCCAGCTGCTTACAAAACAGATGAAGGAAGCCAACAAGAAAAAAGAAGAAAAGATGAAGGAATTACAGGACTTTATCGCAAGATTCAGTGCCAACGCTTCCAAATCCAAACAGGCTACTTCCAGAAAGAAAGCCCTGGATAAGATTCAGTTAGATGAGTTAAAACCATCCAGCCGTAAGTATCCATATATCAACTTTAAGCCAAACCGTGAAATCGGAAATGATGCTTTGGTTGTTGAGAATCTTACAAAGACGATCGATGGTGTGAAAGTTTTAGATAATATTTCTTTCTTAATGAAACCTACTGATAAGATTGCTTTTGTAGGGCCTAACACTTTAGCTGCTACAACATTATTTAAGATCTTATCTGGAGAAATGGAACCTGATTCTGGTTCTTACAAATGGGGAGTGACTACAACTCAGTCTTATTTCCCAAAAGATAATACAAAAGATTTCAGCCAGGATGAAACGATCGTTGAATGGCTGACTCAGTATTCTGAAGATAAAGATGCAACATTTGTCCGTGGATTCCTTGGACGTATGTTATTCTCTGGAGAGGATGCTTTAAAGAAAGTTGGCGTTTTATCCGGAGGAGAGAAAGTTCGTTGTATGTTATCCAAATTAATGATCAGCGGAGCGAATATCTTACTTCTTGATGAGCCTACAAACCACTTAGACATGGAATCTATCACTGCTTTAAATGAAGCATTAAAAGATTTCTCTGGTGCCCTATTATTTACTTCTCAGGATCATCAGTTTGTACAGACAACAGCAAATCGTATCATGGAGATCACTCCAAACGCTCTGATCGACAAAGAATGTACTTACGATGAATATCTTGAAAACGACGAAGCTGCCAGAAAACGTCAGGTTGTTGAAATCGAAGAAGAGGACGAATAATTTCATTATTCTGAAATTTATTTTGAAAGAGAATCCTGCAATTTAGGATTCTCTTCTTTTTTAGAAAAAACACAGAGGCCTGCGATAAAACCTCTGTGTTTTTATTTATATTCTTATTTATTTTTCCTGATCATAAGTATCTAAGAAAGAATGTTTCACTCCATCTTTCTTATAGGCAATGATCGTCTTTAAGTTTACATTCTCCACACTCTTGAAAATATTAGATTCTACATATGGATTGATCTCTTTCATCTTCGCGATCAACTGTTTTGTCTCCATTCTCTTAGACTTGGCTACGCCATCTGGATTGCATGTGGTGCAAGTATCTGTAAATTTACATGCACATTGGATAAAATGTAATCCATTGTAATCTCTCCAATGCTTAATATCGTCCTCGCGAATCAGATACATCGGACGGATCAGCTCCATTCCTTCAAAGTTTGTGCTGTGAAGTTTTGGCATCATTGTCTGAACCTGTGCCCCATAAAGCATTCCCATAAGGATCGTCTCGATGACATCGTCATAGTGATGTCCCAGTGCGATCTTATTGCATCCAAGTTCTTTTGCCTTACTGTATAAATATCCGCGGCGCATTCTTGCACACAGATAACATGGGGATTTCTCAATCTCATAAACTGCATCAAAGATGTCAGATTCAAAGACTGTGATCGGAATATCTAGTAATTTGGCATTATTCTCAATGATCTGTCGGTTCATCTCATTGTATCCAGGATCCATTACCAAAAATACCAGATCAAAATGGAATTTGTTATGACGTTTTAATTCCTGAAATAATTTCGCCATCAGCATGGAGTCCTTTCCTCCTGAAATGCAGATCGCAATCTTATCATTCTCCTGTACCAGATCGTATGTCTTGATTGCTTTTACAAACTTGGAAAATAACTGTTTGTGGAACTTCTTTCGGATACTCTTTTCGATCTCCTGTGTTCTTGTCAGCTCTTTTTTCTTTCCTTTGCCTTCGGCTTCTTTGTTATTTTGTTCTGTTTTCTGGTCATTTTCCTGTTCTTCTTTCATCAGGGATAACAGCCATCCTGTGTATCCGCCTTCTAAACTAAGAACATTGATATCTTCTTCCGCTAATCTCTCTGCTGCCTCTTTGCTGAAAATTCCCTTGGTGCAATATAGAATAACTTTCTTTCCTTGTTCAATGTATTCTTTTGCCTGTGTTCCAAGCTCCTCTTCGTCTGCTGCCACAACAGCTCCTGGAATCATTCCATAAGATGTGTTTGATTCATCTCTCATATCAAGAAGCTGATAACTTCCTTCTTCTAACTGTTTTAATTCTTTATATGAAATATTAATATTACTCATGCTTTCAACCTTTCTATCGTATCCTACTATATTTGTAGGGTTCCAATCACTTATTATAGAGAGAAAGCTTTCAAAATACAAGAGAAAATCGTATCATTTTTGCATCAGTTATTGTACACATTATTGATCATAAATCCATATCCGCTCCATTCCACTGGAATATATGTTTGATTTTTATTTTGTATTGCGTAAACTCCTCCACTTCCTGAAATCTTTGTATATGGATTCTTTGCTGATTTAGCTTTTTCATATTGCTGTAATACACTTGCATTTCCAAGCAGATTCTTCTTAAGCCCAAATTCTGATTGTTTTAGATTCAAATATGACAAAAAACCTGACGGTATATCTTCGATATGTTTCGCAATATCTTTCCAGTTTTGCGTATACTCATACGAATACACATCGATTGCAAGAATCTGATCTGTATACGCATCCATGATCATATTAACAGATTCATCTTCCTGTGCTGCATCCGGCACTAATGTCACATACCAAACTAAAAGATTTTTAACATTTGACACAGAAGTTTCCGTATCTGTTGTTGTAGTATTATTTTGTTTTGTAATGTATGTATATAATTTTTTATATGTAACTTTCCAGTCAGAATTCACCCGATAAGAAATCTTCATTTTCTCAAACAATTGATTGATCTGCTTTCTAGCTGTTTTTTCTACATCTCTTCCATCCACTGTTCTTGATGATGGTCTTACTGACACACTCAAAATATGATTATTGATAATTTTTAATTTTTCCAATGTTGTTTGTGTAGATTCCACTGAAATTTCCACCGGATTTAAAGATAAATTCTCACTTTTTCCAAAAGTTTTCCAGTCTGTCAATCTGGACTGAATATTGGGAAAAAAGCAAAAAAGAATCGTCAACAAAAATGCTGTTATAACTAAAAGAACATTTCTAATCTGTCTTCTCATAATGTCCTCCTCCAATGGTTATGATCGCAGTTGTTCCCTTTTCTTCCTGACTGATAAATTCCATATCACCTTTATGAATTCTCACTATTTCTTTACATAGAGCCAACCCTAAGCCTACTCCTCCTTGTTTTCTTGATCTTGATTTGTCAACCCGATAAAATGCCTCTGTAATTTTATCAAGTTCTCCTTTTGGCATTCCGCAACCTGTATCTGAAACATAGATCTTTGCCCCTTCCTGCGCTGGGCAACACTCAATTGTCAAAATACCTCCCACATTCATGGATTTTAAGGAATTATCGACTAAATTTAAAATCAATGATTTTAAAAGATCTGCTTCCACTTCACAAATCGTTGGCTTAAGATTTAAATTCACTAAAATTTTCTGTTCTTGCAGCCGATACTGCATAGAAGATATCACCTCATGAATCATTGGCACAAGATTTTGTTTCTTCATTTGAAACTCTTGATTTTTTAAAACAAGAAGATTCATTAATTTTAATGATAAATTTTGAAGACGCTTTCCTTCCGAATAAATATACCCACATGCTTCCTTTTGTTCCTCTTCTGAAAGATTTTCAATTCGCATCAAATCTGCATAGCCAATAATCGACGTAAGCGGTGTTTTCATCTCATGGGCAAGACTTCCCATAAATTCTTCCTGATTTTTTAATAGTTGATCTAATTTCATCAATTTTTCTACCAATTGCTCTGTCATATAGTTAAAATTAATTGAAAGTTCTCCAATTTCATCTTTTGTATTTACTGATACTCTGACCGAATAATCACCATCTGCAATCTGTTTTGAAACTTGTGATAATTTTTGCAATGGCCTTGTAAGAATTGATGCAAGAAAATATGATAAGATAATCTCCATTCCTATAACTACCATGAAAATCTTACGAAAACTTATGAATTGCTGATGCCTTGTTTCATAAACTTCAGAAATATCATAGGAGCCTTGAAACACCATCGTTTCTTTTCCATAAGTGATCTTGCTTGTAATCTGATAAAAAACTTTATTTTTATTTTTAAATATCACAGCCTTCCCTTGTTTGCTCGAAAATCCACTACTGTTTCTAAAATTGTCATTTTTCCGATTATAATAAAGTGGCTGTTTCCACTGTACTACACCATCTTCTTCTTTTAACAAACGAACAGAGCTGTCTCTTAACAATCTTTGTCTGTTTAATCGTTTCAAAACACTTACAAACGTCTGGTTTTGATAAGTATCATCCATCTCATCAATTTCTTTTAACATTCTTAAGATCATCTCATAAGAACCTCTTGCTGATTTCTTTTCCTGTTTTATGGAAGCTTCATAAGAATACTGAATTAAAAGCATTCCTCCAAATCCAAAAGAAAATGATACGATCAGCATTGTCACGATCATTAATTTCCAACGAAATTTCACTTTGCTACCTCCAGACGATATCCCATCTTTGGAACAGATATCAAATAGTTTTCCCATCCAACTTTTTTACGCACTCTCTGTACATGAAGATCAACGGTTCTGCTTCCAGGGATATAATCTCCACCCCATACACGATCATAAATCATTTCTCTAAACAAAACACTTCCTGGATTTCTTGCAAATAACAGCAAAATATCATATTCCTTTTTTGTCAGATTAATATAAACACCATCTTTTAATACAGTTCTTGAATCTGTATCGATTTTCAATCCTAAAATTCGAATCATGCGATCTAGCTTTTTATATCGTCTTAATACGACTTCAATTCTTGCTAATAACTCCATAATCTCAAATGGTTTTACAATATAATCTTCTGCACCAAGTCTTAATCCATTTACTTTATCAGACAATTCTCCTTTCGCTGTGAGAAAGATCACTGGTATATCTAATGGTTTTACATATTCTAAAATTTCAAATCCATCAGCTCCGGGCAGCATAATATCAAGTAAGATCAAATCTGGATATTTCTTTTCAATCATATCGATCGCAGAAAGTCCATCATATGCACATTCACAATGATATAACCGACCTTTTTTAAACTTAATGCGATCAGATTTGAAATTGGTTTTTCATCTTCAACGATCATGATGTTTACCATATTTACTCTCTCCTTATTGTTATATTTCCTTATTGTTTTCTATCTTTGCTGCCCAAAACCGTTTTTTATCTTAACACTTTTATGCATCAAATTTGCATCAATTCATCTCTTACGTAAAATTTTCATAAATGAAAAAAGGAACAAAAACAGGCACAATTCCTGCTTCTGCTCCTTATTCTTACTCTGACCAAAAATTATACATACTGAATATTGGCTACGCTTGTACTAAACGCATAACTTACCATATTTAATATACTTTTTACAACTGTCGTACAAGCATGCACGATATATCTAATATCTTCTTCCACTGTATGTGCAAGTTTCATATATGAATTATGAATGCTTCGGATATAAGATGTCAATTCTTCTACGGAATCATACGCTACAACTTGTTCTTTAATCTTTAAAGCTTCTTCTGTCTTAAGAAAAGCTTTCATTCCATATTTTAAATCACGCTCATAATAGCAGTGATCTTTTACATTCCCTGGATAGTGGTTGTTATGCGGAAATGTAAAATAGTCCGCAATATAATGAACGATCACACCAAGACGTGCACAGCGTCTCATATTCATTCCTTGTTCTTTATTGTAATTCGCAATAAATTTTGAAATCTTATGTTCAATATCATCAAATGTAATATCAAACTTATGAGGTGTCGTCACAAAAGATGGTCTGCAGTCTGGCCAGATACTTCCTACATAAAATGGCAATCTATAATCAAATACATTATCAAGTTCCATAGAATCCATGATCTGTCCTGCAAGTGAAATATGTGATTTCTTTCTCATATAAATGATACTCCTTATATAGGGACAATATCTGAACTTATCTTCCCTTCCAGATATCGTCATCAACAGTTTTGTTACACCCTTTGATTCAGATTATATATCCTTGTCTGTTAATATGCAACAAAATGGGGAATTCTTTATATTTTTTTAAGATTTCTACTCTATTTTATTTAATCTTCACAATATTTCCGTAATAAATCTATTATCTTTACACTGTTAAACCCTTTTCTCGCAAAATACCCATAATATTTCTGAAAATTTTCCTTTGTAACTGATCCTTTCTGTCGGATTCTCTTCTGTACTTGCTCCTCCAGAACGTCATCTTCTTCGTATTCATACTCATCAAAGATTCGTTCTAAAATCTCTGTGCCAATTCCCTTCTTTCTAAGATCCATCTTGATCTGAATCCTACTCTTAGTCCCTGCCTTATATTCCATATAACGACGTACATATTCTTCATCATTGATATAGCCAAATGATTCTACATATGCAATCGCGCCTTCTGTGATAAATTCTGGAAATTCTGCTCGCATAAGACGATCTTTTAGTTCTTTTCTTGTACGATCCTGATATTTTAACAATGACATAGCTTTCAACTTAGCTCGGTGTAGTAACAGCTTATTCAATTCTTCAAACTCTTGCTGACCAACCTCGTCTTTTTCATGAAATCCTAATCGTCTTACTTCATTATAATAAAGCAGGCAGTACTTTTCTTCATCGAAGAAAAGCCTAACCTGCTTTGTTCCCACTTTATCTAGTTTAGTGATGATCATTATTCTTCTTCAGAAATCTGAGTCTCTGCCTTCGGATCGTTATTGGCATTCTCAGTGTCTTCATCTAATAATCCATAATGAACACGGATTGCATGTTCTACTGTTTCTGCAATATCTGGATGTTCTTCTAAATACTTCTTGCTATTCTCTCTTCCCTGTCCGATCTTCTCTCCATTGTATGCATACCACGCTCCACTTTTATGAATGATATCTGCATCTGCTGCCAAATCTAAGATATCTCCATACTTAGAGATTCCTTTTCCAAACATAATATCAAATTCTGCCTGTTTAAATGGAGGCGCTACTTTATTCTTAACAACCTTAATTCTTGTTCTGTTACCGATCATCTCTCCTGCCTGTTTTAATGTCTCTGTTCTTCTAACATCTAATCGGATAGAAGAATAGAACTTCAGCGCACGTCCACCAGTTGTAGTCTCTGGATTGCCAAACATCACTCCAACCTTCTCACGTAACTGATTGATAAAGATAACCGTACAATTAAATTTACTTACAACACCTGTTAACTTACGAAGTGCCTGTGACATCAATCTTGCCTGAAGACCCACATGAGAATCTCCCATGTCTCCATCAATCTCTGCCTTAGGTACTAATGCAGCTACAGAATCGACGATAATGATGTCGATTGCCCCAGATCTTACCATTGTCTCTGTGATTTCAAGTCCCTGTTCTCCTGTATCTGGCTGTGAAATATAAAGGTTATCAATATCAACTCCTATATTCTTCGCGTAAACAGGATCTAATGCATGTTCTGCATCAATAAAGCCTGCAATTCCGCCTCTCTTCTGAACTTCTGCTACCATATGAAGAGCTACGGTTGTCTTACCACTTGATTCTGGTCCATAAATCTCAATGATACGTCCTCTTGGCACTCCTCCAACTCCTAATGCAATATCAAGACTGATCGATCCTGTTGGTGTAACTTCAATTGTACGATCTGCCTGATAATCTCCAAGCTTCATAACAGATCCCTTACCGTAATCTTTCTCAATCTTAACTAATGCTGCATCTAATGCTTTTAATTTCTCTTCTTGTTTCATAATATATGTTATTCTCCTTTAATTTCAAATATTTATCTACATTCTTCTATGCTTTGATTCCTGTCTAGAGTATAGCATATCTCCATACTAAAAAACAAGTGTTCGAACGAATATTTGTTCGATTTTTATTTCTTCCAATCCTTTTCAAAAAATTCTTCTACTAATGCATGTCTTACCATCATTAATGCACGACATACCGCCATTTGTCTGACTTTCTGTCTGTTCCCATTAAACTGATATTTGCTGACTTTTGTCTTTCCATTGACACTGACACCAATATAAACAAGCCCTGCTTTCTTCTCTGGTGTCTCTCCTCCAGGTCCTGCAAGTCCTGTAATTCCAACTCCGACATTTGATCCTGCCCGTTTTGCAACACCTTCTGCCATCTGTTTTGCAGTCTCTTCTGAAACTGCTCCAACTGTATTTAATGTTTCTTCTTTGACTCCCAGATATTTCATCTTAGCTTCATTTGCATATGTGATAAAACTCTCATTTAAGACGTCGGAAGCCCCTGCGACATTGACTAATCTTGCGGTAAACATGCCAGCTGTACAAGATTCTGCTGCAGCGATCGTATAGTGATGTTTACTCAACATATTGACTACAACATCTTCTAATGTTTCATCTTCTTTTGTTGTAAAGATCTTATGTCCAAATCTTCTGTATAATTCTTCTGTTACTGGTGCTACAAATTTCTTTGCCTCTTCTTCACTTGTCGCTTTTGCTGTCACTCGAAGATGGACTTCTCCCAATTTGGCATATGAGGCAACTGTAGGATTTGTCTGTTTTTCAATTAAATCTTCAATCTCTTCAGCAACCTTGCTTTCTCCCATACAGTCAATTTTCACAACATCAGAATACAGCACTTCTGAACTTAATTCTTTTAAAATTGGCTCTACCTGATCGTGGAACATTGGAATCAATTCACTTGGAGGTCCTGGGAGTAGAACTACTTTCTTTTCTCCTTTTGCATGAATGATCATTCCAGGTGCTGTTCCATTTTCATTGTATAAAACATCACAATCTTCTGGTATCAGTGCTTGTTTTAGATTATTCTCTGTCATGCTTCGATGGCTGCTTGCAAAATATTCTTTTAATCGTCTTAGTGCTTCTTCATCTTCTACAAGCTTCTGCCCACATACTTTCGTTGCAACTTCTTTTGTAAGATCATCTTTCGTTGGTCCCAATCCACCAGATAAGATCAAAATATCAGATCTTTCAAATCCTTGTCTGATCACATCTTCTAATCTTTCTTCGTTGTCACCTACTGTTGTTTCAAAAAAAACGCTTATCCCCAATGAGGCTAAGCGTTCTGATAAGTAGGCAGCATTGGTATTCACGATGTTTCCTAATAAAATCTCTGTTCCTACGCAAATAATTTCTGCTGTCATAAATGTTGTTCCTTTCTGGATTTAGTTTCCTTCAGATAATACCTGTTTATTCTTCACTAAATAATCAACTAAAGAAATAATCGTTAAGGCTGTTGCAATGACGATCAGAACATTCTCGATCATCACAGCTGTACTTGTTCCAAGATCAATGATCAGCATAATGATCATAAACATCTGGAAGTTTGTCTTAAATTTTCCCCAGTAGCTGGCTGCAATAACGATTCCATTATCAGAGGCGATCAGACGGAATCCGCTGATGATAAACTCTCTGGCAATAATGATGATTGCTACAATGGATGATAAACGATGCATTCCAACTAATGCGATCATGGCTGAACTAACTAATAACTTGTCTGCCAACGGGTCCATAAATTTTCCAAAGTTTGTTACCAGATTATATTTTCTGGCAATATGTCCATCTAAAAAGTCTGTAAGACTCGCTAGAATAAATACAACAACTGCGATCCACTTGCTGTAATCCCCTGCATAATCTGTTAGCAGGAAAAATAAGAATACCGGGATCATAAGTGTTCTTAAAATTGTTAACTTATTTGGTAAATTCATAATCTACTTCTCCTATCACATCATATTCTCTACCCTGGGTAATTTTAACATAAACAAAGTCTCCTGTCATCAGTTCTTCTGGAGAATTTATAAAAACACATCCATCTACCTTTGGTGCATCCATATAAGAACGTCCAACATAGATATCATCTTCAAATAAATATCCTTCAACCATGACTTTGATCGTTTTACCGACTAACTGCTGGGTATGTTCATAGGAGATCTCCTGCTGAAGGCTCATCAGTTCATCTCTTCGTGCTTCTTTGACTTCTTCATCGATCTGGTCTTCAAATGTCGCTGCCAGTGTGTCTTCTTCTGGTGAATAAATAAAGACTCCTAAACGGTCAAATTTACATTCTTCCACAAAGTCCATTAATCCTTCGTGATCTTCTTCGCTCTCTCCTGGGAATCCTGTGATCAGAGTTGTACGGATCGTAATATCAGGAATCTCTTTGCGAAGTTTCTTGATCACGGCAACAAGATCTTCTCTTGATGTTCTTCTTCCCATTCTCTGTAAGATACGGTTCTCACTGTGCTGAATTGGCATATCAATGTAATTGCAGACTTTCTCTTCTGTCTTGATCGCCTCGATCAGCTCATCTGTAATCTCTTCTGGGTAGCAGTATAACAGACGGATCCATTCAATTCCTTCAATCTTGCAAAGTTCATGAAGTAATAATGGAAGCTGCTTTTCTCCTGTCAGGTCCTTTCCATAAAGAGTTGTCTCCTGGGCTACCAGTACTAATTCTTTCACACCTTCAGAAGCTAAACGCTTTGCCTCATTCAACAATTCTTCCATTGGAACACTTCTGAAATGCCCACGGATCTTTGGAATGATACAATAGCTGCATCGTTTGTCACAACCTTCGGCAATCTTTAAGTATGCCATATGATTTCCTGTTGTCACAACACGTTCTACTTCGGAGTTATCTGGAAGATAGTCAATACTTTCGTAATGTTCAAAATGTTCTCCGGCATTCTCTGCTAATGCTGTGTTAACTGCTTCTACGATAGAATCATAACTTGTCGTTCCAAGAACAGCATCAATTTCTGGAATCTCTTTTAAGATCTCATCTTTGTAACGCTCCGCAAGACATCCTGCGACAACTAATGCTTTTAAGTTCTGTTCTTTGTACTGTGCCATCTCTAAGATCGTATTGATACTTTCTTCTTTGGCATCATGAATGAAACAGCAAGTATTAATTACAATGACATCTGCCTGTGTCTCATCATCTGTCAAAGTGTAACCATGCTTGGTTAAAAGCCCAAGCATCACTTCACTGTCTACTAAGTTTTTATCACATCCAAGCGAAATAAATAATATCTTCATTTCTCTTACTCTCCAAACAGTTTCTTAGATTCTACGCAGTTTTTCATTAACATTGCGATCGTCATTGGTCCAACTCCACCTGGAACTGGTGTGATGGCTGTTGTCTTTGGTGCAACTTTATCATAATCTACATCACCACAAAGTTTGTTGTTTTCATTTCTATGAATTCCAACATCAATGACAACTGCTCCGTCTTTTACATAAGAATCATCAATAAATTTCGGTTTACCAATTGCTACAACTAAGATATCTGCACGTTTACAGACTTCTTTTAAATCTTTTGTATGAGAATGGCAGACTGTGACTGTTCCGTTCTCACGTAATAATAACATTGCCATAGGTTTTCCTACGATGTTACTTCTTCCAAGAACTACACATTCTTTTCCGTCAATTTCAACACCAGAACGTTTTAATAACTGGATCACTCCGGCTGGTGTACATGGTAAGAATCCTTTTTCTCCGATCACCATGTTTCCAACACTGACTGGGTGGAATCCGTCAACGTCTTTCTTAGGATCGATCGCTAATAATACTTCATCCTCATCTAAATGTTTTGGAAGTGGAAGCTGTACTAAGATTCCGTTAATCTTAGGATCTTTGTTGCATTTGTCTACGATCGCCATTAATTCTTCCTGTGTTGTCTCTTCTGGAAGTTCATAGCTTACAGATTCAATTCCTACATATTCGCAGGCACGTTTTTTGTTGCGTACATAAACGCTTGATGCAGGATCTGCTCCTACCTGGATTACGGCAAGAGCAATATCCTTTCCTTCTGATTTCAGCTTCGCTACTTCTTCTTTTACTTCGTCTTTGATTTCCTGAGAAATCTTCTTTCCATCAATAATCTGCATTGTATTTCCTCGTCATTTCTTTTAAGTATATGTTTCTATGTTTGTTTTATCTTTATAAATTAGAATAATCCTGTGATAACACCATCGTCATTCACATCAATTCCTTCTGCTGCTGGTTTCTTTGGAAGTCCTGGCATTGTCATAACATCTCCTGTTAGGGCTACTAAGAATCCTGCACCTGCATTGACATAAATCTCACGGATTGTGATATCAAATCCTTCTGGACGGCCAAGTTTCTTAGGATCATCAGATAAAGAGTACTGGTTCTTTGCCATACAGATTGGAAGGTTTCCATATCCAAGTTCAGTCAGTCTCTTCTTCTGGCGTGCTGCAGCTGCTGTGTATACAACTTTGTCTGCTCCATAAATCTTTGTTGCGATCGTCTCAATCTTTTCTTCGATTGTTGTATCTTCATATGTATACAATGGTTTGTAGTGGCTTTCTTTGTTATCTAATGTACGAAGGATTGCTTTCGCAAGTTCGATTCCACCTTCTCCACCTTTTTCCCATACCTGAGATAATGCGAAATCACAGTCTCTTTCTTCACAGAAATTCTTAATAAATGTAAGTTCTGCTTCTGTATCTGTTGCAAACTGATTTAATGTTACAACAACAGGAACTCCGAATAATTTTAAGTTCTCGATATGTTTCTCAAGGTTTACGATACCTTTGCTTAATGCATCGATGTTCTCTTCTGCAAGGTTATCTTTCGCTACCCCGCCATTATATTTTAATGCACGGACAGTTGCTACTAATACGACTGCATCTGGGTGAAGATCTGCCATCTGGCATTTGATGTCCATGAATTTTTCTGCACCAAGGTCAGCACCAAATCCTGCTTCTGTGATCGCGATATCTGCTAATTTTAATGCTAATTTTGTAGCCTGTACACTGTTACATCCATGTGCGATATTAGCGAATGGTCCACCATGTACAAAGGCTGGTGTATGCTCTAATGTCTGGATCATGTTCGGTTTTAAGGCATCTTTTAATAAGGCTGCCATAGCTCCAACTGCATTTAAATCTTTGGCTGTGACTGGTTCACGATCCATGTTATATGCAACAATGATCTTTCCTAAACGTTCTTTTAAGTCAGCCATGTCATTTGCAAGGCAAAGGATTGCCATGATCTCAGATGCTACTGTAATAACAAAATGATCTTCACGGACAACACCATCCACGCGGCGTCCAAGCCCGATGACTGTATTTCTTAATGCACGGTCATTCATATCGATACATCTCTTCCATACAACATCTCTTGTATCAATATTTAATTTGTTACCCTGCTGAATATGGTTATCAAGCATTGCTGCTAATAAGTTGTTCGCAGATGTGATTGCATGGAAGTCTCCTGTGAAATGAAGGTTTAAATCTTCCATTGGTACAACCTGGGCATATCCACCACCTGCTGCTCCACCTTTGATACCAAAGCAAGGTCCAAGAGATGGCTCACGAAGAGCGCAGATTGTTTTCTTTCCAAGTTTGTTTAATGCCTGAGATACTCCGACACTTGTTGTTGTCTTTCCTTCTCCTGCTGGAGTTGGGTTGATTGCTGTTACAAGAACAAGTTTTCCATCTTCGTTATTCTTCACTTCATCCATAAAATGTGAATCAAATTTTGCCTTGTATTTTCCATATAATTCAAGGTCATCTTCTTTGATCCCGATATTTGCTGCAACTTCTTTGATTGGTAATAATGTGGCTTCCTGTGCGATTTCAATATCTGTTTTCATAATAGTTTCCTTTCTATAGATAATCTTCTTTGTATTGTTCAAATTGTTCTTCGCTCATAAGAACTTTCCTTGGCTTGGTTCCTTCTTCTTCTCCGACGATCCCCGCCTCGCATAACTGATCCATCAATCTTGCTGCACGGTTAAATCCAATCTTGAAGACTCTTTGAAGACTTGCGATCGAAGCCTTGTCTTTGTCAATAATAAACTTTGCTGCTTCTTCAAAATATTCATCCCTCTCCTGAGAAGTCGTTGCTTTCACTGCTGCTGTCTGTATCTTTTCCTGAATATCTGCACCATAGCTGTCTTCAACCTGGTTCTCCTCTTTTAAGAATTCGACCACCTTGCCGACTTCTTCATCGCTGATAAATGCTCCTTGTACACGGATCGGCTTCTGATATCCGGATGGATAGAATAACATATCACCCTTTCCTAACAGTTTCTCAGCACCATTCATATCAATGATCGTTCTTGAATCAACTCCCGATGATACCGAAAATGCGATCCTTGAAGGTACATTGGCCTTGATCAGTCCAGTGATAACATTGACCGATGGTCTCTGTGTTGCGATCACCAGATGAATTCCTGCTGCCCTGGCAAGCTGTGACAGGCGCACGATTGCATCTTCTACTTCACCAGGTGCAACCATCATAAGGTCTGCAAGCTCATCTACAATGATAACGATCTGCGGAAGCTTCTTAAAATCTTCCCCTTCCATACCATTCTTGATCGATTCCTCGACCTTCTCATTATATCCAGTTAAGTTTCTTACATTCACTTCTGCAAACTTCTTATATCGCTCTCCCATCTCCATCACAGCCCAGTTTAACGCACTGGATGCCTGCTTTGGATCTGTAACGACTGGGATCAGTAAGTGCGGAATCCCCTGATATGCACTTAATTCTACAACCTTCGGATCGATCATGATCAGTTTCACTTCATCTGGCGTTGCCTTGTATAAAATACTCATGATCAATGTATTAATACAAACTGACTTACCAGAACCTGTTGCTCCTGCGATCAAAAGATGTGGCATCTTGGCAATATCTGACACGATCACCTGTCCAGCAAGGTTCTTCCCTACTGCAAATGCGATCTTTGATCTTGCCTGTGCAAATTCCTGATTCTCGATCAGTTCCCTGAACATTACCATCTGGTTTGTCTTATTCGGAACTTCGATTCCAATTGCTGATTTCCCTGGGATCGGTGCTTCAATTCGAATATCTGCTGCTGCAAGGTTTAACTTAATATCATCCGCAAGATTTACGATCTTGCTGACTTTCACACCCTGTTCTGGATGTAATTCAAACTGTGTAACGGATGGTCCACAGCTAATATTGGTAATTGTAACATGAACTCCGAAATCTTCCAATGTTTTTTGCAGTTTTTGTGCAGTCTGACGAAGTTCTTCTTTGTTATTTCCTGCTGCTTTCTTTCCTTTCTCCAATAAAGATACTGGTGGAAACTTATAATCTCCTTCTTTGGTCCGAACCTGAGGAAGAATCTCTACTGGTTTCGATGGTGTATTCTTATCCTTATTCACAAGAGATCTCTTCGATACATTCGGCTGTACTGGTTCAAATATTTCTTTTGGTTCTTTGTCTGTTTCTTCTTGTTCGATCAGATCATCAAAATCCTTCTGTATCGGTGTTTGTTTTGTTTTCTCTTCTGGTTCCATTGGAGGCATTGGAGATGCCTGTGATGGTTTCGGTCTTCCAGATCGTAAATCCGGAATATGCATCGATCGTTTCTTTCTCGGTGCTGTTTCTTTATCTTCTTTGGACACCTCTTTTGCTTTTCGTTTCTTCTTCGCTGGTCGTTCTTCTATATCTTCTTCATATCCTTCTACTGTAAAGAAATCAACTGCTTTCTTAAGGAAGGAAAGTAAGGATCTCTCTGTTACAAGGATCAATGAGATCACAGAAATCAATAACACAACCAAAACACTTCCTGCCCCTCCCAGTTCTTTATACAGGATTGAACAGATCAATGCTCCCAGATACCCGCCTCCTCTGTGGGTTCTTCCACTAAATACAAAGGCTGAATAAGCATCTCTTACTTCTATATTATATATCATCTGAAAAATTGTGGATACCATACATAACAGCAGGATTGCAAAACATGTCTTCTTCACTGCAAGACTGCTGTAATCATTGGAGATCAATAAAATTGCCAGAATAAAGCTTACCGCCGGAATGACGTAATGGGTCGTTCCAAACGCTCCAAAGAAAAATGTACTGATGCTGTTTCCTATGTATCCGCATATTCCAAAATTACTTAAAAATAAAAAAATGAAAAGAGCAAAAACAACTAATACTGCAATCTCTTTATAAAACGGTGCAAAATCCTTTTGTCTTGTGCGTGTCCGTTTCTTTGCAGAAGATGTCTTTCTCTTTCTTGTCTTCTTTGCTGCCATAGAAATTGTTACCTCTCTTTGTATACATTTTGTATACATAATCTGCGTATTTTCTTATTTTACAATTAATTATCAAAATACGCAAGTCCCACCATAGAAAAAGGGAAATGTATTTATCTCCCATACATTTCCCTTTTCTTTTAACATCTTAATATTGTGCAGTTTCTGGAGGTACAAAATCTTCTGCTTCTTTTACAAATTTCTTAACCTGAATTTGTGCTTTCACAACAGGTATATTGGTTCCGGCTCCTGCAACACATCCACCTGGACATCCCATTCCTTCGATCAGATAGCCCTTTTTCTTCCCTGCTTTCGCCTGTAGAAGCATCTTCTTACACTCTGCGAGTCCTTCCACATGATCGATCTTTACTTCTGTTCCAGGATAGTATTCATCAATACATGCCTTGATCGCTCCAGCTACTCCACTTGCAACTGCATACCCACGTCCTGCTCCAAAGGCATCATTTAACTCTTCTTCTTTTTCATATGTGTTAAAATCGATTTCTTTCGCATCAAACATTCCAGCCAGTTCTTCAAATGTGATCACAAAATCAACCTCACTTCGCACTGTCCGTCTGGATGCTTCTAACTTTTTGGCAACACATGGCCCTACAAAAACAATTTTTGCATTTGGAGATGTAATCCTTGCCGCTCTCGCCGTTGCTACCATTGGCGTTAATGCATTAGAAATTTCATCGATCACCTCTGGAAAATATTTCTTTCCAAGCATAGACCATGATGGGCAGCATGATGTCAGCAAGAATGGTAGTTTCCCTGTAGCTACACTTTGAACATAATGCTTTGCCTCTTCTAGTGCCCCTGCATCTGCTCCAACTGCAACTTCCCACACATCTGCAAACCCAATATCAAGAAGTGCAGCTTTAATCTTATTTGGCGTCGCTTTTGGTCCAAATTGTCCGACAAATGCAGGTGCTAAGATCGCGATCACTTCCGCACCTTCATTCATTGCCTTGATCAACTGGTAAATCTGAGATTTATCTGCAATAGCCCCAAACGGACAATTCACCATACACATTCCACAAGAAACACATTTATCCGGATTGATCTTAGCTCTTCCTGCATAATCTGTTTCAATCGCTCCAACTCCACAGGCATTTGCACAAGGACGTTTCCTCTCATAGATTGCACCATATGGACAGACCTTTTTACATTGTCCACATTTGATACATTTTTCCTGGTCGATATAAGAATATCCATCTTTAAAACTAATTGCTTTCTTCGGGCAAACTTCCATACACGGATGTGCCATGCATCCCTGACACTGCTCTCCTACAATAAATGCCTTCTCCTTACATTCATTGCATGCAGATGGAATCACCTGAAGAAGTGGCGGCTCATAATACTTCTCTGAAATATTGCTCTCATCAATTCCTTTCGTAATTCTTGTTGGTTTATCCGCTGGATTTAATGACATTCCCATGGCAAGCCTCAGTCTCTCACCTACGATCGCTCGTTCTCTGTAAATGCTATCTCGATATTTTGCAACTTCTCCAGGTATGATCTCATATGGAAGATCTTCAAGATCCTGTAAGTTTCTTTGTTCGTAACCAAACTTTGCGATCTCTTTGAAAATTCTTCTTCTCACATTCCGAACTGGTGTCTGTATTCCTCTCATGATATTCCCTCCTCTAATGATGCCTTAAGATAGTTTGTGTTTTTTTTAACATACTTGTTATTCTTATCATATACTAAAACAGGAATATTATAAAGGTATTATCTGTTTTTTATTCAAATTTTCTATTTATTTTCAGACTGATTAATTATTTCAATCAATCTGTCTGTTGCTTCTTTTATTCCACCCATCTCATCGATCAATCCTTCTTTCACCGCTTCCTCCCCTGAAAGGATCATGCCAACATCTTTTACCTGCTGTCCAATATGAAGCATCAATTCTTCAACTCTTTCCTTTTTCATTTTACAATGATCACTAATAAATGTCGTAATCCGATCTTGAATCTTTTCAATATTACGATAACTTTGAATAACCCCGATAAATGTTCCAGAACTTCTCACTGGATGAATCATCATTGTTGCACTTTTCACAATAAAAGAATGATCTGCTGCCACAGCAAGCGGTACTCCGATCGAATGACTTCCTCCAAGAACAAGCGATACGGTTGGTTTGCTTAGAGATGCAATAAGCTCTGCGATCGCAAGCCCACATTCCACATCTCCACCGATCGTATTGATCAAAATTAAGATTCCTTTTATACTTTCATCCTGCTCAACCTTCGCTAAAGCCGGTATCATATGTTCATATTTTGTTGTCTTTGCATTTTGTGCAGATAACTGATGCCCTTCGATCTCACCAATGATGGTCATTGTAAAAATCCCATTCTCCTGCAACTGTCCAAATTTTTCTATTTCTTGTCTCTCATTATCTTTCATACCAAATTCTTACCTTCCTGTATCATATTTTTTATCTTTATTATTTAGAACGATGCTCTGCAATTTGTACTAAAAAAAGAAGGAAGCATCTTCTTACTTCCTTCTTTAGTATGAAATCTAATTCAATTTCTATTCATCAATCTCAAAAGAGATTAACAGATCTTCCTGATTTACCTGTTCTCCTTCTTTGACATAGATCTTATCAACCTTACCATTGACTGTAGATACAACAGTTGTCTCCATCTTCATGGCTTCGACTGTCATCAGAGGCATGTTCACTGTAACTTCGTCACCTTCATTTACAAGGACCTTACCAACTGTTCCTGGAATTGTTGATCCAAGATGTGCAGGATTAGATTTATCTGCTTTGACTCTTCGGTCTGTCTTAACCTCTAAGTTCTTATCAAGGACTTTGATCTCACGGATAGATCCATTAACTTCAAAGTCTAACAGACGGTATCCGTCTTCATCTGGTTCAGACATATCAATAAATTTGATGATCAGATATTTACCTTCATCTAATTTCAGTGTTGTCTCTTCACCTTTTCTTAATCCATAGAAGTATACGTGGCTTTCAAGTCCTGTTACATCATTGTAAGCCTCGAAATGTCTGCAGTAATCTTCATATACTTTTGGATATAATGCGTAACTTAATGTCTTCTGGCTTAGGACATCTGGATCTTCCATATTCTCTGTATAGAAGTTTTCCTTTAATCCCTTTGCGATATATTCGAAGTCTTCGTCTGGTAATAAGCTTCCTGGACGTACATTGATCGGTTTCTTATCTTTTAATACAATCTTCTGTAATTCTTCTGGGAATCCACCTTCTGGCTGTCCGATCATACCTTCAAAGTATTCTACAACAGAATCTGGATAAGATAAATCTTTACCAGCTTCTAAGATATTGTCTTTTGTTAATCCATTCTTGAACATAAAGATTGCAAAGTCTCCAACAACTTTAGATGATGGTGTTACTTTGACGATATTTCCTAATAAATGGTTGGCATCTCTGTATAATCCTTTGATCTCTTCAAAGTCGTCTGCTGCACCCATTTCTTTAACCTGTGCTAACAGATTAGAGTACTGTCCACCTGGGATCTCATATTTGTAAATCTCTGTGTTTGGTGCATCCATTCCACTCTCGAACTGTTTGTAGATTGGACGGATTCTTGCATAGTACTGGCTTAATTCTGTTAATTCATCTGGGTTAAGTCCTGTATCACGCTCTGTTCCCTTTAATGCTTCTACTAAAGAGTTCATACATGGGTTACTTGTCATGGAACTCATAGAACCGATCGCACAGTCAGCGATATCAAGTCCTGCTTCAGAAGCCATTAATAATGTGCTGACACCATTTCCTGTAGAATCATGTGTATGCAGGTTGACTGGAATATTTAATTCTTCTTTTAATGCACTTACCAGTTTCTTCGCTGCATATGGTTTTACAAGTCCTGCCATATCTTTGATCGTAAAGATATGTACACCTAAGCTTTCTAATTCTTTCGCTTTCTTTACATAGTAGTCTAATGTATATTTTGTCTCGTTAGGATCTGTGATATCTCCTGTGTAGCAGATGGTTCCTTCTACGATCTTACCTGTCTTTAATGCAGTCTCGATTGGCATCTTCATGTTCTCAACCCAGTTTAAGCTGTCGAAGATACGGAAGACATCAACACCTTTTTGAGATGCTTCATCGATGAATTTCTTAACGACGTTATCTGGATAGTTGCTGTATCCTACAGCATTGGATGCACGAAGTAACATCTGGATCAGTGTGTTTGGCATATGCTGTCTTAATAATTTTAATCTCTTCCATGGAGATTCTTTTAAGAAACGGTAAGCTGTATCATAAGTAGCTCCACCCCATGCCTCTACAGAGAATGCATTCTCCATAAATGCGTTTGTCGCATCAGATGCTCCAACTAAGTCTTTTGTTCTCATACGTGTTGCCATTAATGACTGTTGTGCATCACGCATTGTTGTATCTGTGATCAGTAATCTCTTCTCGTTTAACAGACTCTGTGTGAAGTCTTTGGCTCCCATCTCTAAGAACTTATCTCTGGAACCATAAATCTTCTTTGTCTCATCATATTTAGGAAGAGTTCTTGCTTCGAAATCTGGTTTATCAAGAACCGCTTTCTGTACGTTTACCATCTTATTTCCTAAGAATTCAAGGATTTTTGTTGCTCTGTCCTGACTCTCTGGAAGTAAGAATAATTCTGGTGTATCTTCAATAAATGTTGTATAGCATTTTCCTTCACGGAATGTCTCATGGTTTAATACGTTGATCAGGAATGGAATGTTTGTCTTAACTCCACGGATACGTGTTTCTTTTAATACACGGATGGATTTGTCAACGGCTCTTCCAAATGTACGGTCATGAGAGATTGCTTTTACTAATAAACTGTCATAGTATGGTGTGATCTCTGCTCCTGCGTATGCATTACCACCGTCTAATCGGATTCCGTTACCTGCTCCAGAACGATATACTGTGATCTTACCTGTATCTGGCAGGAAGTTGTTCATTGGATCTTCTGTTGTGATACGTGTCTGGATAGAGTATCCATTACATGTCACATCATCCTGTGATCCAATTCCGATCTCATGAGAATCTAATGTATAACCTTCAGCTACAAGAATCTGTGTCTGTACGATATCGACTCCTGTCACCATCTCAGTAATTGTATGTTCTACCTGTACACGAGGATTCATCTCGATAAAGTATGCGTTGTTATCTGCATCTACTAAGAACTCTAATGTTCCGGCATTCTTATATCCTACGTGTTTTGCAAGACGGATAGATGCTTCAAAGATCTGCTGTCTTACTTCTTCTGGTACACTGAATGCTGGTGCGTATTCTACAACCTTCTGGTGTCTTCTCTGTACAGAGCAGTCACGGTCATATAAATGAACGACATGTCCATACTGGTCACCAATGATCTGAACCTCGATATGTTTTGGACTCTTTAAGTATTTTTCAACGAAAATCTGATCGTCTCCAAATGCTTTCTTGGATTCATCTCTTGCTTCTGCATATTCTTTTGGCATCTCTTCTGCTGAGTGAACGATACGCATTCCACGTCCTCCACCACCATTGGAAGCCTTTAACATTACAGGATATCCAACCTGGTTCGCAATCTCAGTCACTTCTTCCAGTCCGTGAACCGCATGGTCTACACCAGGAATGATTGGAACGTCTGCTTCAATTGCCATCTGTTTGGAAGAAATCTTATCTCCCATCTTGCGCATTAAACTTGAAGATGGTCCGATAAATGTGATTCCATTCTTCTCACAGGCATCTACAAAGTCAGGATTCTCTGATAAAAATCCATAACCTGGATGGATTGCATCTACGTTCTTCTCTTTTGCAATACGGATGATCGTATTGATATCAAGATAGGCATCGATAGGTCCTTTGTCCGGATTTAACTGATAAGATTCATCAGCTTTGGAACGGAATAAGGCGTAACGATCTTCTTTTGAAAAGATACCAACCGTTGTAATTCCAAGTTCATTTAAAGCTCGGAAAACTCGGATCGCAATCTCACCACGGTTTGCAACCAATACTTTTTTAAACTTCTTTAATTCCATGGTCATAACTCCTTTTCGAGGTTTATCATTTTAAAAAAATGTATTTTTAAAATTGATTATATCGCAAAACGTCTTTTTTTACAATACTTGTACGAAAAAAGAACCCTGATTTATAAAAATCAGGATTCTTTGATGAAAATCTTATTCTTCTGTTTTTTCTTCTTCGTTAGCTAATGCTTTCATGCTTAAGCTGATCTTCTTGTCATCTTTCTTGAAGTCAACAACTTTAGCTTCGATTTCCTGTCCAACGCTTAATACGTCAGATGGTTTGTCGATATGTTCTTTTGCGATCTGAGAAACATGAAGAAGTGCATCGATTCCTGATTCTAATTCAACGAATGCTCCGAAATCTGTCATACGTGCAACTTTACCAGTTACAACACTTCCTACTTTGTATTTCTCTTCTGCTTTTAACCATGGATTCTCTTCTGGGAATTTTAAGCTTAATGCGATCTTTTCTCCCTGAATATCCTTGATCAGAACTGTTACTTTATCTCCAATATTGAAGACCTTCTTAGGGTTTTCAACACGTCCCCAAGACATTTCAGAAATATGAAGAAGTCCGTCTGCTCCACCTAAATCGATGAATGCACCGAAGTCTGTTACGTTCTTAACAACTCCTTCTACTTTCATTCCTGCTTCGATCTTCTCGAATAATTCTTTCTGTTTTTCTTTCTTAGCAGCTACTAATAACTGTTTGCGGTCTCCGATGACTCTTCTCTTACGAGGATTGAACTCACTGATAACGAATTCGATTTCCTGTCCTTCGTATTTCTTTAAGTCTCTTTCATAAGAATCAGAAACTAAGCTTGCTGGGATGAATACACGTGCTTCTTCGATCAGTACGCTTAATCCACCATCTAATACCTGTGCTACAGGTGCTTTTAAGACTTCTTTGTTCTCGAAAGCTTCTTCTAAACGTTTGTTTCCTTTTTCAGCTGCTAATCTCTTATAAGTAAGAAGAACCTGTCCTTCTCCATCATTCACTTTTAATACCTTAGTCTCCATAGTATCACCAACTTTAGCAACAGTTGTTAAATCTACGTTGGCTGAATCATTAGAGTATTCACTTCTTGTTAAGATACCATCAGCTTTGTATCCGATGTTTAAGATGATCTCATCTGGTTTTACATCGATAACTGTACCTTTAACTACCTCTCCGTTGTGAATTGTCACAAAACTTTCCTCTAATAATTCTTCAAAACTCTTTTCTGTCATGCTAGCATGAACCTCCTTGATAATTTTCTGTGGGGTTGAGGCCCCCGCTGTAATACCTACCTTACCAGTCGATTCAAAAAGTTTCAAATCCAGGTCTCTAAGTGTCTGCACAAAAAAGGTGTTCTCACACTCTTTCTTACTAATCTCATATAACTTCTGGCTGTTGGAGCTTTGCTTATCTCCGATCACAACCATTGCATCTACACCCTTAGCGATAGACTTTGCTTCCAGTTGACGCTCTTCCGTGGCATTACATATTGTATTACATACTCCTATATCATAACCCTTTTTATTCAGAATTTCAACTAAATCTTGAAATTTCTTGTAATTAAATGTCGTTTGTGATACGAGAGTGGTTGGCTTGTTAAGATCGATCCCCTCAAGCTGGCTTGCTTCTGAGATGATATGAACCTCTCCGGTACACCATCCTTTGATTCCCTGAACTTCCGGATGCTGCTCGCTTCCGACGATGATCACCTGATTACCCTCATTGCCTGCTTTCTCTACGATCTTGTGAATCTTTCTGACAAATGGACATGTTGCATCGACTAGTTCTAACCCTTTTTCATTGATCAGATCATAAATCTCTCTTGCAACTCCATGAGAACGGATGATCACGGTTCCTTCTTCCAAAGCTTCTAATTCTTCTCTGGAATTAATCACTTCCACGCCTTTTTTCTTCAGATCATTGACAACCTCTGAATTATGAATGATCGGACCGTATGTGTATACATTTTTCTTTCCTGCTTCTTTGTAAACTGTGTCAACCGCACGTTTTACCCCGAAACAAAATCCTGCTGTTTTGGCTAAAATAACTTCCATCTTTACCCTCACTGTTTGTAAATGAATCTTCGCAAATTCAATTATTTTACTTTCTCAAATTCTGCAACGATCGCATCTACAACTTCTTCGATCGTCATATCAGAGGAATCGACAAGCACTGCATCTTCTGCCTGTTTTAAAGGTGCGATCTCACGTTCCATATCCTGACGGTCACGGATAATGATATCTTCTTCAATCTTGTCAAAATCAGCTTCCACACCTTTTTCCACTAATTCTTTGTAACGGCGCTCGGCTCTTACTTTGGATGATGCTGTTAAATAAATTTTCAAGTCTGCATCTGGCAGTACATTGGTTCCGATATCTCTCCCGTCCATTAAGATATTGGCTGTCTTGGCAAGATCTCTCTGAAGATCCAGAAGTGTTGCACGAACCGTCTTATAAGCAGATGTTTTAGAAGCCATATTTCCAACTTCTTCGGTGCGTATCAGACCATTTACGTTCTCCCCATTTAATAATACTTGCTGCACCCCATCTTCATAATTGATACTTACATGAATATCTGGACACGCTTTATTAATCGTCTCTTCATCCTTTGGATTGATCTCATGTCTGATAAAATAAAGTGCCATCGCACGATACATTGCCCCTGTATCCACATAAATAAATTCTAATTTCTTCGCAATTGTTTTTGCAATCGTGCTTTTTCCTGCTCCTGCTGGTCCGTCAATCGCAATACTATACATTGTTTCTTCCTCCTGATTTATCTTATATTAATTCATTCCTGCAAGATATCCTGTTGACCATGCGATCTGAAGGTTAAACCCACCTGTGACCGCATCAAGATCTAATACTTCCCCTGCAAAATATAATCCTTTGATCTTCTTTGATTCCATCGTTCCAGGATCGATCTCTTTGACATTGACCCCGCCCTGTGTGATGATCGCTTCCTTAAATCCTCTGACTCCAGTGATCGTAAGTTCCAAATGTTTTAATAAAGAGACGAATGTTTCTCTTTCTTTTTTCGTGATCTCATTGACCTTCTTATGTTCTGGAATTCCTGATAGTTCTATAATAACAGGAATCAGCTTTTTCGGCAAAAGATGATCCAAAGAATTTACAAAATCTTTGTTCAGTGCCTTATTAAAATCTTTTAACACCCTGTGATCTAACTGTTCCTTTGTAAGTGCTGGTTTCAGGTCAATGATAAACTTTAATTCTTTTCCCTGATGTCTTCCGATATAACTGCTTGCACTCAAAACAACCGGCCCACTGATTCCAAAATGTGTAAATAACATTTCTCCAAAATCATCATAGATCTTTTTGCCATCTGCTGTCATTGTGACGGCAACATTTCTTAGAGATAATCCCATCAGCTGCTTGCAGAAATCTTCTTTGATCTCAAATGGAACAAGTGCTGGTGTAAGTTTCGTCACTTTATGTCCTGCTTTCCTTGCGAAATCATATCCATCACCAGTCGATCCTGTTGCCTGATAAGACATTCCACCTGTTGCTACAATGATTTTATCTGCTTTCACAGTATCTCCAGATGCAAGTCTTACTCCTGTTGCTTTTTCCTCTTCAATCAGAATCTTCTTGACCGTTGTATTTAAATAGATGTCAACATTTTCTTTTCTAAGTCCTCGCTGCAATGCTGCAATAACATCAGAAGAATGATCGGATACTGGAAATACTCGGTTTCCTCTTTCTACTTTGAGCGGGCATCCAAGCTCTTCTAACAATTCCATCATTGCATTATTCGTAAATGAATAGAAACCACTGTACAAAAACTCTTTATTCGTTACGACATGATCTAACAATTCTTCGACCTCACAGGCATTTGTCACATTACAGCGGCCTTTTCCTGTGATAAATATCTTCTTTCCTAATTTTTCATTTTTTTCGTATAAAGAAACATCGTTTCCACATTTTGCTGCCTGATATGCAGCCAGCATGCCAGCAGCACCGCCACCGATAATGATTACTTTCATAGGTTACTTCCTTCTATAATGTAATATTAAAACTCGATTTCAGCTTTCTTTCTTGCCGCCTCAAGTACTTTCACAACCGCAACAGTCTCATCCAAGAATTCCTTCGCTGTTTCATAATCTTTTTCATCGATCATTCTTGCAAAGTCTGTAAATTCCTGTGTCATACGGTGATGATGCTCTGGTGCTTTATATTCTTCTGTAATTGTTGCACGAACCATCGCTCCTGCTGCGTCTTTTACTTTCTCTTTAACATTTTCATTGACATAGATTGTCTTCAGTTCAGAAGCAATATTCGGTTTAGAATCTATCTTCATAAATCCTTTTTCGCCCTGAATGCTGACATATCCCGGACTGTCTGAATCCTTACTTCCAGTACAGACTGCGCTAAATCCATCATATTCCATCACAAGTGTTCCTGATGTATCGATTCCATTTGGTCCAACATTCGGATAATAAGTTGCATTCTTTGGTTCCCCGAACAATCCCACACAATAATGAACATTATATACATTGATATCATATAATGAACCTCCATAATACGCTGGATCAAAAGAGTGTGTGATATCTCCTTCTAAATATGCATCATAACGGCTTGAATACTGAGAATAATTGCACAGTGCCATACGAATATTTCCTAGTTTATTTAAGTTTTTCTTCATCTCATAGAACACTTCATTGTGAAGTACTGTAATTGCTTCAAAAATAAATAATTTCTTTTCATTTGCGATCTGTGCCAGTTCTTTGGTTTCCTCATAAAACCCAGTAAATGGTTTTTCAAGGATTACATTTTTTCCTGCTAATAATGCCTGTTTCGCATATGGATAATGGGCACTGTTGATCAGGCCAATGTAAACGGTATCAGCTTCTGTCTTTTTCAATAACTCTTCATAGTCTGTGTAGACTTCTTTGATCGCATACTGTTTTGCAAGTTTTTCTGCCTTATCCCTGCTGTGAGGTCTTGCAAAAACTGCCGTTCTCTCAATTGTTTTCACTGGTTCCATTGCAAATAATGCATCTTCGATGATCTTTCCTGTTCCAATCAGTGCAAGTTTCATAAGGGTTCCTCCATTTCGTATCTTTATAATAATATTTCAATATCTTTTTTCATCTGAACAATATCTGCTTCGTCAAGACAAACTCCCAAAGCTTTCGCATTGTCTTCAATCTGTTCTGGCTTTCTTGCTCCGCCAAGAATATGAAGTCCTTCCATCATATTGGCTGTGAACGCAATAACAAGATTGCTGTAAGAACACTCATATTTTTCAAGATATTTTTTCCATCCAGCTAAGATATCCAGCACTTTTTTTCTTGTCTCTGGCTGGAACGATGGATTGTTATTTCTTACATCTCCCTGTGGAAATGTTGTATCCATTGTAAATTTCCCTGTAAGCAGCCCTTGTTCTAATGGAGAATACGCCTGAATCGATACCCCAAGTTCCTTGCATACCGGCATCAGTTCTTCTTCCACTCTTCTTGTCACAATGCTGTATTTCTCCTGAATCACGTCAAGCTGACCGTACTGGCAGTATTCCCTGATATCATCTGCTGTAACATTTGATGCACCGATCGCTCTGATCTTTCCTTGTTTCTTTAATGTCATCAATGCGTCCATCGTCTCTTCGATCGGATAGATCTTCTTATCGGTTGTCTGCCAATGTGTATACAATACATCAATATAGTCTGTTCCAAGCGTTAAAAGACTATGATCCAAATCCTCGATGATACTTTTCTTTGAAAGATCACGATAGACTTTCGTTCCATCAACTTCTTTATGGAATACTGGTGTTTCATGTCTCCACTCCAGTGCACATTTTGTTGATAAGATGATCTGATCTCTTTTTCCTTTGATTGCTTTTCCTACAACATCTTCACTGTGATACAATCCGTAGATTGGTGCTGTATCGATCCATTTGATTCCAAGATCGATCGCCTTTTGAATTGTTTTGACAGAGAGTTCATCATCATTATCTCCCCACCAGCTTCCACCACCGATTGCCCATGTTCCCATTCCCAGAAATGGTACTTTGATTCCACTTTTTCCTATTTCGATCAACTTTTCCATTGTGACTCCTTTCTAAAATCTATTTTTTCATAGATTCTTCTTATGGATGAATAAACATAGCATCCCCAAATGAGAAGAATCTGTATCTTTCTTTAACTGCGATATTATAAGCATTTAAAATATGTTCTCTTCCAGCAAGAGCAGAAACTAACATTAATAATGTAGATTCTGGCAGATGAAAGTTTGTGATCAGTCCATCAATTACTTTAAATTTATATCCTGGATAGATAAAGATGTCTGTCCATCCGCTCTTAGCATGGAGTGTCCCATCTTCTTCTGCAACAGATTCCAATGTTCTTGTACTTGTTGTTCCGACAGAAATAACTCTTCCACCATTTTTCTTTGTCTCATTGATGAGTTTCGCATCATCTTCTTCGATTCTGTAAAATTCAGAGTGCATATGATGATCTAGGACATCATCAACTTTTACCGGACGGAATGTTCCAAGTCCTACATGAAGTGTTACATAAGCAATGTTCACTCCCATATCTTTGATCTGCTGTAATAATTCTTTTGTAAAATGAAGTCCCGCAGTTGGTGCAGCTGCTGATCCGTCATATTTTGCATAGACTGTCTGATAACGGTTCTTGTCTTTTAACTGATGTGTGATATATGGTGGTAATGGCATCTGGCCAAGTTCATCTAACACCTCTTCAAAAATACCTTCATATTCAAACTTCACCAGACGGTTTCCTTCATCGACAACATCAATGACTTCTCCGACTAGTTTTCCATCACCAAAAGAGATTCTTGCTCCCGGACGTGCTTTCTTCCCCGGTTTTACAAGTGTTTCCCATACATTGTCCTGTTTTCTCTTCAGCAGTAAAACTTCGACCTTTCCACCAGTTTCTTCTTTGGCTCCGATCAGTCTCGCTGGAATGACTTTTGTGTTATTTAACACAAGACAATCTCCCGGTTTTAAATAATTTACGATATTATGGAAGACATCGTGTCCGATCTCTCCTGTATTCTTATCTAATGTTAATAATCTGGAACTTGATCTGTCCTCAAGAGGATCCTGAGCGATCAGTTCTTCTGGTAAATCAAATGTAAAATCTGATACTTTCATTTTATTTGTATCCCTTCTATCTATTTCTTCATTTTTTCAATCTTCAAATACATTTTAGTATAACACGAACAGACATCATCCGCAACGAACATCAGATAACCTGATGAGCAAGCCATTTTCTATTTCTAAATCGTACCATATAGATAATTGCTCTGATCGTCCAGTCGGTAAACATTCCGATCCATACTGCAATTGGTCCCATATGGAACACTCTTGCAAGTACCATCGCAAGTACTACTCTGCAAAGCCACATACATAACATGGATGTTGTCATTGTAAACTTGACATCTCCTGCTGCCCTGAAACCATATGGCGGAATAAATGCCATAATCCACACGATTGGTTTTACGATCGTGATACATGTTACCATGAAAATACAAAGTTTTGCGCTTTCCGGCTCCATACCTCCAAAATAAGTGATTGGATAAGTAAGTCCAAACATTAACAGACACGTAATGATCAATACAACTTCTGCTGCAATGGATATCTTCTTTATATAATAGACTGCCTCTTCCTTCTCTCCGGCACCAAGGCATTCTCCAACCACTGTCATCAGGCCGATTCCCATTCCGATCGACATGATCCCATTTAAGTTTTCGATGATATTGGTCATTCCCTGCGCGGCGATCGCTGCTGTTCCCATCAGTGATACAGTGGACTGGATTGCAAGTTTTCCAAACTGGAACATTCCATTTTCAATTCCTGACGGAACTCCGATATGTAAGATTCTCTTAATTTCATCCCATTGTGGGCGAATTGAAAAATAGTCTCTAAGCTGTACCTTCATCTTTGGACTTCTCAATTTGTAAAGTACCGCAACCATTGCAAATGCTCTGGCGATCATCGTTGCTGCGGAAGATCCTGCCACACCAAAATGAAATACCCATACAAATACGAGATTCAATGCGACGTTAATACCATTTGCCATAAATGAAATCTGCATTGGAAGTTTGCTGTTCTCCTGCGCTCTTAAAATGCAGGCTCCGTCATCATACAATGCAATAAATGGATATGACATTGCAGAGAAGAAGAAATACTTCTTCGCATTGTCCATGACTGCTGGTTCCACCTGTCCAAAGATCACACCAAGAATCTGATCACTAAACAAATGGCATGCAATTGCAATGATCAGTGACATGGACAATGTAATAAACACTAACTGTCTGGCCGCATTGGTTGCCCGATCCTTCTTCTCACACCCAAGATAATGCGAACAAACAACCGTACCACCAGATGCCAATGCAAAAAATGCCTGTACGACCAGAATATTGATGGAATCCACCAAGCTGACCGCTGAAATCGCTGCCGATCCCAAGTTACTGACTACCAGAGTATCTACCGTACCCATAAACGAATTTAAAAGCTGATCTACTGCCAATGGTAACATAAGGGCGATCAGCTTCTTGTTTGTGAAACGTCTTTCTTTCATATTTTTCTTTCTACATCTCTTTTCTATCTTTATTTTCCTAACCAAAATATACATTTTCCATTCTATTAATATGATGTTCTTCTGTCAATATCAGAATTTTAATTTTTTATTTTCATACTTCGTATATGTAAAAAAGAAACCAGATGCTCACAATGATTGCATCTGGTTTCTTTTTTTAGCTGTAGATTTTGATTTTTTTTGAAAGTTTCTTAGCTCTAAACCATCTTTGATAGACTTTCCGTTTTTTCTTTGGCACTTTGATTTTTGCTTTCTTTGATAAACCATAAAAAGCATTTTTTGCAATCTTCTTTTTCTTTAAATATTTTGATTTAATCACGATCCTCTTCAATTTTTTGCGTTTGTTGAACGCTTTTTTTGCAATTCCTGTTACTTTTGCTTTTCTGCCATCAGACAGTTTGATCTTTGTTGGAATCGTGAATTTTTTTACTTTTTTGCTCTTGATATAAAGAAGCGTCACTTCTGCTGACTTACTTGTGCTTCTTGTGATTTTGTATACAGCTTTTTTATAGGTTACTTTTGTGCCGACAGCAAGTCGTTTTTTGACTTGGGTAGTATCATTTTTAACCGTTGTTGTATTGTCTGGTAACATTTCAGTTTTCCTTCATAGGTATTATCAAATGTGGATAGCGAATAACCAAGTTCCTCTTGAAAATATTTCAAAAAATCATCTGTATTGATAAATGCAGAAGATGTTGTATAGTGTTTGATTTTTTGGTTGTCTTCTTTTGAAATGCTGTACCAATCTGTACTTTTTTTCGAAACTTTAAGTCTTTTCGTATCAGAAGGCGTCTCTTTTCCTGTCATGGATATTCCACCTGCAGCAAGGCACTGTGAAACAAAGTTTGTGCAATTATTTTCAAATGCTGGGTAGGATGGATTTCTTTTTAAGGCATAAGTTCTTGCATATTCTACGGCTTTCACAACATCATAATGATCATTCGGATTACTATCTGCCACTTGATAATCAGACGGTACCTGCTTATTTTGCGCTTGAATATGATACTTTGTATCTGACACTTTATAGGAAGGAAGCTTCGCAAATCCAGACTTTTTTATAGATTGTTTTGGTTTTCCATGATACAGCAGGAAGTTTAAAACAGCTTTTGAATCAGCAAAATATTCTCTCAAAAATGTTTTGCATGGATTGGAATAAAACATGGTATCTACACACACGATCTTTCCATCAAATCCTGCACACTTCATGAAAAATTGCGCCCGGTTTGCATATAGTTCCTGTGTACAAAAGTAAACCGTTTTCTTCGGTAATTTTTCTGCAGCTCTGGCGATCGTTTCATAGGAAGAAATTCCTGATGCATCACGCAAAATATTTTTTGCCAGAATTCCATGACTGATAAGATATCTGCACATAACACTCGTTTCTTTTTTTGTTCCAGAAACCAGAATCGATGAAACCCGTTTCTTTTCATATAAAAACAATATTCGTAATTCTTTCTCTATCCTATGATACGTCTTGCACAGATCGGTGTTCTGTAATTTACATTTGAAATCTTAATTCCACCTCGTGGATATGGTGCCGAATTACTTGCATGTACCACCTGTCCGCCGCCGATATAAAGCGCTACATGATTGATACTTCCACCATTTCCATAAAACACCAGATCTCCGGCTCTCAAGCTGCTTGTAGATACTGCTCTTCCTTCTCCCGCCTGAGAACTGCTCGTACGGCTGATACTGTATCCAAACTTCGCCATGATCTGCTGCGTAAATCCAGAACAGTCAATTCCTCCTGTCAAGCTGTTTCCACCATAACGATATGGATTTCCAACAAACTGCTGCGCATAACTTGCAATCCTGCTTCCAGTCGCTGATGAACCACCAGATGATACTGATACAGAAGATTCCTTTGTTGCCGCCGCTGAACTTGTTGTGCTTGCAGATGTTGTTTTACTATCCGAAGTATGATTGCTTGATGTCGTAGATACTGATGCACTTCTTTTTGCTGTTTGAGCTGCTTCTTCTGCTCTTTTCTTTGCTTCTTTCGCTTCTTGTTCTGCCTGAATCTCTTTCATGGATTTTGCTTTTCCAAAAGAATATGTTACTTTGGCATAATCCTTTGACACATATCCTGTCTCACCATCGACTTTGACTTTTACCCAGTCACCGGATTGATTCTTCACTTTTAATTTATCATCTTCGGATACCAATGTAACAATCTTCGAATCCGTAGATGCCTTCTTGCGAACTCTCAATGTTTCGGTCTGAACTTTCGCTACCTTCTTCACATTTTCTTTTGCAAAATTCTCAATCTCATCTCCAAAGACAAGATATTGATTCTTCACATATCCTGTGACATTTCCTGATCTTACTTTCGACCATTCTGATCCTTTCTTCAGCACAGTTGCGATATTACCTTTTTTCATTTTTCCTATGATCTTCGCATTTGTACTGCCTGTTTTTCGAATGTTCAATGTCGTTGTAGAATAAATATCTGCAACTGCCTTATTCGCATATTCACTGGTTATTGTATTGGTTTCTTTTGTCGTATTTTTCTCATCTGCTTTTATATTTCCTGTCGTTAACACACTCGCGGCAATCGTAAGCATCGCCATCGACAGTCTCATTTTCCTCGTCACCATAATGTTCCTCCTGTAAATGTTACAATTTTGTTAACTCGAGTATGTGTGTATTATAGCACTTATAGTTAGTATGTCAAGACTTTTAATTATTATTTCGTAATATTTCTGTAACATTTTGTCTGTTTTTGTAACATTTTGTCGAGGTGCTTTGTATATTGAAGGGTAGATGTTGGGATTTGAATAACCGTCCGTGTATATGAGAAAAACGAAATAATAGCATAGCAAATCCAGAACCATTGAAATTTTGCCGTTATTTTGACAGGTTCGCAACAAATTTGGTGCAATGTTTGAGCGAAGCGAGTTTTGCAAGGAAAATTTGCGTATAAGCGACCTGTCAAAATGACGTGCATAAATTTCTGGTCTGGATCTGCTATGCTATTATTTCGTTTTTCTCATATACAATGAACCGACTACCATTCAAACTACATTTTTTCTGGAAGCTGCGCCAAAACAATCGCCACAAACATCAACCCACACCCAATCAATTCTCTCTGACTTAAATTCTGATGCAGCACAAGAAATCCCGCGATCACAGATGTCACAGACTCCAAACTAAGAATCAATGATGCCACTGTTGGATTCATATGTTTCTGCCCCACGATCTGCAATGTATAAGCAACACCGCAAGACATCACTCCAGCATACAAAATCGGCTTCCACGCAAGCAAAATCATGCCGATCTCTGGATGTTCAAACAACACCATAGGCACGAAGCAGATAATTCCACATACAAAGAACTGTATACAAGATAATTTAACTCCATCGTTAAACTGCGTGAAATAATCGATCACCAAAATATGAACAGAAAATGCGATTGCACATAAGAATACATAGATATCTCCTTTTCCAATGGAAAATTCATCTGTGATACATAAAAAATAAAGCCCTGCCAATGCGATCACAACACTGATCCAGACAGACATCCCGCATTTTTTACCTAAAAATATTCCTAGAATTGGTACGATAATAATATAAAAAGCTGTGATAAAGCCTGCTTTTCCTACGGTTGTGTACATGATTCCAAATTGCTGCAAGGTACTTCCTGTTGTCAGTGCAATCCCACAGCAGACTCCTCCAAGCAGTAATCTTTTTTTCTCAGATAATATCATCTTCTTCTTTGATTTTCCCTGATTTAAAATAGCGATACAGGGAATCAGTACGATACCTCCGATCAAGCTTCTTACACAATTAAATGTAAATGGTCCCACATACTCCATTCCGACACTTTGTGAGACAAATGCACTTCCCCATATAATAGCTGCCACCAATAACAATAACGATCCTCTGATCTGTTCTTTCTTCATATTTTTAGTCCTTCTCTTTCGTTTACATATGTGTTTTATTTTACTACGGCTGTTTTTTGTATGCAAGCAAAAAGAAGGAATATAACATGACCTGCGATACAGCTCATAAATTATATTCCTTCTTTTTGAGTTTAAGAATTGTATCTATATTTAACTTTATAGTTACCTATTTGTAGAGGGTTAGTATTTCTTCCCCTGCGTTACAACCTCCAATATGATTCAATGCGATACTTGCATATTCTGCGTTATTGCTTATCACTACCGGAGTCGTCATAACGTATCCATCTGCTTTCATATCTTCCAAGTCAAACTCACAGATGAGTTCTCCTTTTTTTACTTTCTGTCCGGCTTCCACCTTCATATGAAAGCCTTTTCCATCTCGCTTGACCGTATCAAGTCCCAAATGAATGAGAACTTCTGCACCTTCCTTTGATTCCATAGCAAGTGCATGCTTGGTACGGAATACCGCCGCAATGATACCATCTACCGGTGCATATAATTTTCCTTCTTCCGGATTGATTGCAAAACCTTCTCCTAGCATTCCTCCAGAAAATGCTTCATCTCCTACTTCTTCTAACTCGATCACATTTCCTTTGATCGGACAGGCAATACTTTCCTGCTGTGTTTCTTCCTTGGAGTGTGTATTTTCTTTCAGTAATTGTTTGATTTCTTTCTTTGCTCGTCTGGTTCTTAAGTAATCTTCGAGTTCTGATTTTAATACCGTCACATGCGGTCCATAGATGATCTGGATGCTGTTGCCTCGTTTTAGGATTCCTCTTGATCCTGTCTCCCTGATCATAGCATCATCTACCAGACTTATATCTTTCAGTCCGCATCGAAGTCTTGTAACACAACAGTCAATATCTCCAATATTCTTTTTGCCTCCAAGACCAGCTGCGATCTTCGCTAATAATTCTTCTGAAAAATCCTCTCTATATTCATATTCGGAGTCATCTTCAAATTCAGTTGTCACCTCTTCTTCTCTTCCCGGCGTTTTGATGTCAAATTTCAAGATCAGAAAATGGAATAAAAAATAATATACAATAAAATAAACAATTCCAAGTGGTATCACCATCATCCAGTTTGTCTTTTCCTGTCCCTGCAGAATTCCAAAAAAGAACAGGTCGATCAGTCCTCCGGAAAATGTTAGTCCAACTGTAACTTTTAATACATGCATCATCATATACGCAAGTCCTGCAAAAACACAATGAATTGCGTATAATCCCGGAGCGATAAATAAAAAGGTAAATTCCAATGGTTCTGTGATCCCTGTAAGCATTGATGTTAATGCTGCGGAAATCATAAGTCCACCGACCACTTTTCTCTGTTCAGGCCTTGCACAGCGGTAAATTGCGAGTGCTGCACCTGGCAGTCCAAAGATCATCAATGGAAATTTTCCTGCCATAAATCTTGTCGCTTCTACATTAAAATGTGTTGTTGCGGGATCTGCCAGCTGGGCAAAAAAGATATTTTGCGCTCCCTCGATCATCTTTCCCGCAACTTCCATAGTTCCTCCAAGAGATGTCTGCCAGAATGGAAGATAAAATACATGATGTAATCCAAACGGGATCAATGCTCGTTCCATCACTCCATAAATAAATGTCCCAATATATCCAGACGCTCTTACGATTCCTCCAATGGAATACATCAGGTTCTGGATCGGCGGCCAGATAAAAAACATCAAAATCCCAACACCCACATACACGATCGTACAAATAACCGGCACTGCCCTTGTTCCACCAAAAAATGACAGTACTTCTGGAAGTTTTATTTTATAAAAGCGGTTATGTAGATATCCAACACCAAGTCCAACAATAATTCCTCCAAATACACCTAACTGCAATGATGTAATTCCAAGGATCTGGTCGGTTGCTCCCGTATGCATCGTATAAGTATCACCATACAAAGAAAGCATTGATGAAATTGCTTCATGCATCACAAAAAAAGACAGTGCCCCGGATAACGCTGCTACCGCTTTCTCTGCCTTTGCCATTCCTATGGAAACTCCCATTGCAAATATCAATGCAAGATTGTCAAAAATGATACTTCCACAATCGCCGCCTACTTTAAAAATCCCATACAAAACTGTCCCCGGACCCATGATCTTCATCAGATGATAAGCCCGAAGCATTGTTTCATTCGTCAAGGATTGTCCGATTCCAAGTAAAAGACCTGCAACCGGAAGAATGGCGATTGGAAGCATAAATGCACGTCCTACTCTTTGCAGAACGCCAAATATCTTTCCTTCTTCTTTCATATAAAACTTCCTTATTTTTATATTTTTATAATCCTTCTTGATCTTTTTTGTTCATCATTATAATGTAGAGATCATAACTTCCATTGTTCCATCGAAAGTTACTTCTTCCTCATCGGAACAGATAACGAAATGATCACCTTTTTTTACTTCATTTCCTTCTAATGTTCCAGTTCCTTCTGTGATACTTACCATCATAAATGGCTCATCATTTTTGATCACATTTTTACCAGTTAACTCATAACGGTCAACTTTAAAGAATTCACTGTCAACGTATCTTGTCTTTGTACCATTTTCTAATGCTGTCTGTGGAAATTCTTTATTCTGATCTACATTTGCTGGTACATTTGTTACATCAATAGACTGCTGTACATGAAGCTGTCTTTCATTTCCATCCGCATCTTTTCTGTGATAGTCATAAACACGATATGTGATATCTGAAGACTGCTGTGCTTCATAGATTAAAGATCCGCTGCAGATCGCATGTAATGTTCCAGACGGAATATAGAAGAAATCTCCTGCTTTGATCTTAAATGAATTTAACAGATTATCATAATCATCATTCTCAATTGCTTTGACAAATTCATCTTTTGTCTTTGCATGGTGACCCATAACCATCTTTGTTCCTTCATCTGCCTGAAGTACAAACCAACACTCTGTCTTTCCAAGAGAATCTTCATGTTCTTTTGCATACGCATCATCTGGATGTACCTGTACAGACAGATCATTTTTTGCATCAATGATCTTTACAAGTAATGGGAACTGGTCTCCTTCGATGTTACCAAATAATTCTCTGTGATTTTCGAATAACCAGGATAATGTCTGTCCTTTGTATTCTCCATCTGCGATCGCACAGTCTCCGTTCTTATGTGCAGAAATTGCCCAGCATTCTCCTGTATGATCACTTGGAATATCATAACCATAAATATCCTTTAATTTTGTTCCTCCCCAGATCATCTCTTTAAATACTGGTTTCATTCTTAAAATATGTCCCATAATACCTTCTCCTTTTTCACCTTGTAACTTCACATTTCCCGTCTGTTTGAAGTTTCATTCTATTTCTTGATCTTTGCACTTTTCTTAGATGGCATGAAATTACGTTTCAGTACATCAAAAAAGCTTAAAGAACGTACCAGACGTTCGGATGGTATATACTGGTTGATCGCACGTAATACCTTCTTTGGCTCTTTAGACGCAAAAGAATATGTTCCATTTTTCTTTGTCTGAATCGCATAACGAGGAATTTTCTTTCCCTTAAACATAACAGAGGCAATTACATAATCTACTTCTTCCCATGGAATCTGAATGTAATCTTCCACATTTCTTGTGTTAAAGAATTCAAAACCTTTATCTCCGACCATAATCTTTCCATAGTTTGTAAGCCCCTGATAAGATGTTGCCTCTACTACAACATCGACTCTTGTATTGATTGATTGTGCCATAAGCTCTCCTCCGATTCTGTATGTTCTCTTTCTTTATTTTATACAATTTTCTTTGCTTATACAAGATGACTTTTTGTTTATCTTCATTCATATATTTTCTATCTTCTTATATAAGCAAAAAGCCCGGACATCCGGGCCTTTTGTATATGTGCTTGATTATTCTTATAATAATCCAATAACGTGTCCACCAATACCAACGATGAATAATGCGATGATAATGATGATTGGAGAAACGTTTTTCTTTAATAACCACATGCATAACAGTGTTAACAGTAATGGTACAAATCCTGGAATCAGGGAGTTTAAGTTGTCCTGAAGAGTTGTAACTTTTACTGGATCAAGTGCCATACCGGATGCCTGCTGTGATAATGCTGTCTTAATTCCTTCAGCTCCTGCTGGAAGTTTTGCCCAGTCGATGTAAGCTCCTTCACTTAATGTAACTTTAGATACAACTGGAGTAAAGTTGATACTTACCCAACGTTCGATCAAGGCACCAAGGACGAACATACCAAGGATAGATGCTCCTTTTGTTACTTTCTGAAGTAATCCACCTGATAAGTCTTCTGTGATCTTTGTTCCTACATTGTAACCAAATTCCTGTGTATACCACATGAATGCCCAACGAATTACATTCCATAATACGAAGAATAAGATTGGTCCAAGGATATTTCCTGCTAATGCAAGAGATGCTCCTAAAGCTCCAAGGATAGGTCTTGCTGTGAACCAGAATACTGGATCACCAACACCAGCTAAAGGTCCCATCATTCCGACTTTAACACCCTGGATCGCGCTGTCTTCTACAGGTGCTCCGTTTGCTTTATCTTCTTCCAGAGCCAGTGTAACACCGATAACTGGAGATGCTACATATGGATGTGTGTTGAAGAATTCCAGATGACGTTTTAATGCTGCGATCTGATCTTCTTTGTTTGTGTATAATTTCTTGATAGCTGGGATCATTGCGAAACACCAACCACCATTCTGCATACGTTCATAGTTCCAAGAACCCTGAAGGAAAGTAGAACGTAATGCTACAGATAATCTATCTTTTTTTGTTAATTGAATTTTATTTTCTGCCATTTTTCTTACCTCCTTCTTAATCAATAATCATTTAAAATATCGCCTAATGGGTCACCAGTATTGCTTCCACCGTTACCAGATCCTGCATTTTCAGACAGTTTCAGGTAAATCAGTGCCATAGATACAGCGATAACACCTAATGCGATCAGTGTTAAGTCTGAAACAGCAGCCAGACAGAAACCAATTGCGAAGAAAGGCCATACTTCTTTTGTAGCCATCATGTTGATAACCATTGCGTAACCTACGGCTACGACCATACCACCACCGATAGACATACCATCTGTTAACCATGCTGGCATACTATTTAATGCAGCAGATACGGCAGATGATGGAATTGCAAGTAATGCTGCTGCTGGGATCGCGATACGGATACCCTGTAAGCAAACTGCAATGATATGCCATGCTTCTACACCTTTGAAGCTACCTTTTGAAGCAGCTGCATCCATCTGATGAACACAGATAACGGAAAGTGTACGAACGATCATTGTTAAGAATAATCCTGCTACTGCTAATGGGATTGCTACTGCGATGGCAGTATCAACACCAGCTCTTCCCTGTCCACCCTGAACAAGAATGATTGCAGATGCAACGGCTGCTAATGCAGCATCTGGGGCAACGGCTGCACCGATATTAGCCCATCCTAAAGCGATCATCTGAAGGCTACCTCCAAGAATGATGCAAGGAACAAGCTGTCCGGTTACAAGTCCGATTAATGTACAAGCTACTAATGGCTGATGGAACTGGAATTCATCCAGGACACCTTCCATACCAGCCAGGAATGCAACGATAACAACTAATACCATTGAAATAACTGACATGATAATTCCTCCTATATATTTTTCATAAATTGATTATTTAAGTTCTGCTTTCGCTTTCTTAAGCATTTCGTCCATGTTTTCTGGAGAATCGCTTGGTACTTTACGTACGTTGAATGTAACACCTTTGTCGATCAATTTCTCGAAAGTTTCTACATCTTCTTTACCCATCGCAACAGCTTTTGTTACTACTACTTTACCTGTTGAATGTGCAAGTGATCCTAAGTTAATCTCTTTGATGTCAACTCCACCTTCGATTGCTTTTAATACATCCTGAGGTGTTTCAAACAGGAGCATTGCTTTTGTCTCACCAAATCTTGGATCTTTTGATACTTCGATCATCTTTCTGATTGGGATAACATGCGCTTTTACTCCTGGAGGTGCTGCCTCAATGATCATTCTCTTACGAAGATCATCTTTTGATACGGCATCAGATACAACAATGATACGGTCTGGATTCACCATCTTTGTCCATGTTGTAGCCACCTGTCCATGTAATAAACGTGTGTCGATACGAGTAAGACCGATCTTAATGTGACCGTCTCCAAGTACTGTTCCTTCTGGGATCGCTCCCTGAGGTGCTGCTGCGGCAGCTGGTGCAGCTTCTTCTTTCTTAGGTTCCAGAGATTCTGGATAGATTCTCACACCTTCTTTTCCGCTTCCGGAAATCTGAGCTGCAACTTCATGTGCTGTGTCCATCATCATACGAGAAGCGTATGCATCGACTAACATTGGAAGATTTAATCCAGCAACGATTGCCCATTTGTCTTCATGTCCGGCAATTAATCCGTTGGCCTGGTTAAATGGAGTTCCACCCCATAAATCAACCATAATCAGCACTTCATCCTGGTTTTCGAATCCGGCAATGGCATCTTCCATCTGTTTCTTGATGTCTTCTGGTCCCATGCTAGGCTGTAATGTACAAGCCGCAACATTTGGCTGGTCTCCAAAAATCATGGACCCGGACTGTAAGATACCCTTGGCGAAATCACCATGTGTAGCAAGAATAATTCCTACCATTTTTTTATTCCTCCTTTTCTATATTTTCATAAGCTAATTAATTATATATTTTATAAGAAGATTCTTATAAATAAAAAAACCTGATTCAAATCCGCAAATCCACATCATCCAAATCCCCTGCAAAAATACTTTCACAAAGAAATCTGGACTTTCTGGAAAATCCATGATTCAAATCAAGTTTAGCCTGCATTACCAGTAACAATCCTGATCAACAATATAAACTTTTATCTTGTAGTAACTCGCTTGATATGTACGGTTAAATACATAAGTTCTTCATCTGTAATATCATGATTGCAAGTCTTCTTCACGTAGTTCTTAATTTCATCTACGCATTCAATACATTCGTGATACTTATTCCTTATGATCTCCTGGAATTCTGTATCATCACTTCTAACTTCCTTGCCCATATAAACTCTCTGTGCAAAGAACTTTAAATGTGTGATAAATCTCTCATAGAAAACAGATTCCTTATCGATCTGTTCTCCAAAGTGCTTATCCACAATCTTTAAGATATCGTTCACAAACTTCGTCATCGAAACCATCTCTGTCATATCCAGATCAAGTTCTGCATTCACAATATGTAATGCGATAAACGCTGCTTCATCCTGAGGAAGCGTCACTTTCAATTCTTTCTCAATCATACCGATCGCTACTTTCCCGATCAGATACTCCTGATAATAAAACTTCTTGATCTCCCATAAAAACGGATTCTGGAACGGTACTCCCATCTCGACTCTCTCAATCGCAAAATTGATATGATCAGTAAGTGAAATATAAATATTATCATTGATATTCTTCTGTAACGTATCTTTTGCATACTGAATGATCTTGTTACAAATTTTCACTCTCTCGATGGGGATATCAGTTAACATCTCTTGAAAACGCTGTGTCATACCATGGTCTTTCATGACATAAGTCTTCTCGACCTGACTGGACTTGATCTGATCTCCCTTGTGCTTCTGAAAGCCAAGACCCTTGCCCATCAGTACGACTTCTTTATGATTCTTGTCTTCTGAAATTACAATGTTATTATTTACTATCTTTGTAATCTGCACAACCCTACCTCATACTCTCCAACGGAAAGACTTTAGTCTTACCAGCTGCGCATTTCACAAAAAAAATAAACCGCACTTATATGCTTCCACTTTCCCTGCTGTGAAATTCAATAAGTTGGTTTAGCCTGCACTACCAGTAACAATCCTCCTCGTAATCTCTTGTTAACTTATGTTTATATTTTAACAAGGTCTTTTCACTTTGTCAATAGAATAATTTAAGAATTTTTTTATAATTTGTTTATTCTTTTTAAATAATTATAATCTCTTTTTTACTCTGATAGGAACTATACCACAAATTTATGTTCTATGCAAGATGTCTTTTTGTATATTTGTGATATTTTTTCCAATCGCAACTTTCGATCTCGTGAATCCAAACCTTGTACAATCGCCTGAATTATGATATTATGAGGTATCAATTACGAGGTATTAAAATATGTTAAAATTAATTTCCATGATTGGATCGATCATAGATAAAGCACAGCGGGATCATGTCACGGCATTTTCTGCTCAGGCTGCTTTCTTTACGATCCTTTCATTTTTTCCGTTTATGATCGTCGTACTGAGTCTTTCAAAGTATTTTCCGATCACGCCAAACGATATGATAGAACTCGTTCTTACTTATCTGCCGCCTAAGTACAGCGGAATGGTCGTACCGATCATAAGATCTTTAAATGGAAAACTTACAACAACTTATATGTCGATCACAATCCTTACTTTATTGTGGTCTGCATCCAAAGGAATCTTATCTATGATGACAGGCCTTAACACGATCCATGAGATTCCAGAGAAAAGAAACTATTTTGTTTTACGTTTTATTTCAAGCATTTATATCGGACTTTTAGCGATCGCCGTATTATTTGGCCTGATCCTTCTTCTGTTCGGTAACTCTTTACTGCTTCAGTTATACCGCTTTGAACCAGTTCTTGAGAATAAACGTGTATTTTTTGCAGCTGTGCGGTTTTTACTTGCATTTTTTACGTTCATGATCGTCTTTATTATCATGTATCGTTTCCTGCCAAGTGAGAACTTTAAGACAAAGCAGATCCTTCCGGGAGCATTTTTTAGTTCCGTTGCATGGTTTGTACTGTCATTCTTCTTCTCCATGTATTTTGATAATTTTTCTTTTTTCAGTACTATGTATGGAGGACTGACCAGTATCTTACTGACCTTGTTCTGGCTGTATTTTTGTATGATGATGCTCTTTATTGGAGCCGAGATCAATCACTATTTTATATCGCAGTCGGCAAAGAATAAGAAGGATTCTTATTCTAATAAGAAAAAATCTCATATTCCCTATGAACTCAAATAAAAAATCCGGGATGCCGATATCAGGCAGCATCCCGGATTTTATGTATCTGATTATAAAATAAAATGTTTTGGCACTCCATTTTCGTATGGAATCTGTACTTCTCCCTGAATCAGTGGTTTCAGATATGTAAGAAGCCCTTCTTCAATGTCATTTCCTTCTTCGTTGATCCATTCCATCGGAACTTTCTTTTCAAAGTTTGCAATCTTAGACAGATCTGCAAGTTCAATCTCTACCTGATATGGATCATCACAAGTTCTCTTTAACGCAGACATCATTCCGCTTTCTCCGCGGATCGCACTGACTGCTGCGAATGCTCCGAGATTTCTTGATTCGATGATATCTGTTTCACTTAACATATATCCAGCACATCTCTGAAGAATATTTAATTCTACAGATCTTACTTTGCATCCGATCTTCTCACCAACTAAACCTTCCAGATATTTTCCGATTCCTGACAGGTATTTGTGTCCAAATGCATCTTCTTTTCCGGATTTTGTTTCTTCTCCAACATAATGTCCTGTGGCATCTTTCACACCTTCGCTGACTGCCACGATGATATTATTCTCTTTCTCAAGTGCCTTGTTCACGTCTTCGATGAATTTTTCTTCATCAAATACTTTCTCGCACAGATAGATCAGCTGTGGAACTCGTCTTTCTTCTGTTCTTGCGAGTGCGGAAGATGCTGTCAGCCATCCGGCATTTCTTCCCATAACCTCTACGATCGTTACAGATGGTACATCGTATACAAAGCAGTCACATGCAATCTCTGTAAATGCAGTTGCGATGAATTTGGCAGCAGATCCAAATCCAGGACAATGATCTGTCTCTCCGAGGTCGTTGTCAATTGTCTTTGGTGCTCCCATGACTTTGATATCATCAATATTATTCTCTTTGCAGTAAAGAGATAATTTATATACCGTGTCCATGGAATCATTTCCACCTGTGTAGATAAAATATCCAATATTATTCTTTCTTAAAATGCGGATGATCTCTTCAAATTCTTCCGCATTTTCTTTTGGATCTTTTAGTTTCCAGCGGCATGATCCCAAAGCTGCTGCTGGTGTTACAGATAATAAATCTCTTTTTTCTTTTGTATCACATACTTCGTCTAATTTTACAAAGTTCTCATTCAGTACACCTTTAATTCCATTCAGCGCTCCATAAACGTGTTCAACCTGATCACTTGCGATTCCTGCATCAATCACACCTGTGATCGTTGCATTGATTGCTGCAGATGGGCCTCCTGACTGGGCAACTAGCATATTCTTCATAGTTTTCTCCTTTATAACTTTTATAATTGTTCTAATTGATTATACATTAACTCATTTGTTCTTTTCAACTTTTTTGAGTGAAATAATGCTCATACATCATTTTCTTTTTCTTTACGAATTCCTATCAATCTACTATAATTAAGATAAATGTACGCTGACAAATACACATTCAGGCGTACGAATATGACAAATGGAGGTATGAGTCATGAATACAAATTTTATGAAACTTCGTGATGTTATGAGATCACAAAACATTACATATTATCTCGTTCCAAGCGAAGATCCTCATCAATCTGAATATGTGGATGATTATTTTAAATGCAGACAATATATTTCCGGTTTCACTGGTTCTGCCGGAACTTTTCTGGCTGGTTTAGACCAAGGATGGCTTTGGACAGACGGGCGTTATTTTACACAGGCTGAACAGCAGATTTCTTCTGATATCACCTTAATGAAACAAGGCGTTTGTGGTGTTCCTACAACTTTGCAGTTTCTTGAGCAGAATCTGCACTCTGGTGACATTCTTGGAATGAACGGGCTTACGATCTCTGCTTCCTACGGAAAGAAAATCTTAAAACTTTCCAAAAAATACGGTTTTGAATTCCGCTTTGATCTGCGGCTTGTAGAACATATCTGGGCTGAGAACGGGCGTCCTGCAATTACAAAAACGCCTGTTTACCGCCATGATATCAAATACAGCGGTGAACATACTGATTCAAAACTTGACCGTGTACGCCAAAAGATGGAGGAAACCGGTGCTGATGCCTTCTTCCTTTCTTCACTTCCGGATATTGCATGGTTATTTAATCTACGTGGTGATGACATTGCATGTACTCCGCTGTTTTACAGTTATGCATGGATCACAAAGGACCAGTGTTATCTGTTCCTTAGAAAAGACTGTATTTCCGCTGTCGCATTCCAGCGTTTTAAAGAACATAACATTATGATCCGTGATTACGCCGAAATTGATTCTTTCTTAAAAGACCAGCATACAAATGTCTTATTAGACCCTGATCTTACAAACTATTACCATTATAATCTCTTGTTTAAATGCAAGATCACAGAAGGTAAAAATCCTACCGAACTTATGAAATCCGTCAAAAATGAAACCCAGATGCAGCATTTAAAAGAATGCCACATCAACGACGGAATCGCTATGACGAAATTTATGTACTGGCTGAAAACAAATGTTGGAAAACTTCCTATGACAGAGCGTACAATCTCTGACCGTCTCGAAGAAGAACGTAAGAAACAGCTCGATTACACAGGATTAAGTTTTGAAACGATCTGTGCTTATAAAGACCATGCTGCTATGATGCATTACCAGTCAACAGAAGAATCCGATGTTTCCGTAACGAATGAAGGGATGTTGTTGATCGACTCTGGAGGACAGTATTATGGTGGTACAACGGATGTTACCAGAACTTTTATCTTAGGTCCGATTTCTGATGAAGAACGAAAATATTTTACACTGGTATTAAAATCCATGCTCACACTCGCCGATGCCAAATTCCTGTCAGGATGCCGTGGAAGCAATCTTGATATTCTTGCGAGAGAACCACTCTGGGAAGAAGGCGTTGATTACCGCTGTGGAACCGGCCATGGTGTCGGATATTTTCTTGGTGTCCACGAAGGACCAAATGCTTTCCGTTGGAGATCAAACCCAGAAAATCTTGATGCCGTATTGCAGCCTGGTATGGTTATTACTGACGAGCCAGGTGTCTATGTTCCTGGCAGATATGGTATCCGTACAGAAAATATGCTTCTTTGTAAAAAATGGCAGCAAAATGAATATGGTGCTTTCCTTCATTTTGAACCATTAACCCTTGTGCCTATTGATCTGGATGGTGTTGATCTGTCCTTATTCAACGAAAAAGAACGCAGACTCCTGGCTGATTACCAGAAGCTGGTATATGACAGTCTTGCTCCTCATCTTACTGAGGAAGAAGTTTCATGGCTTCAAACATTATTACTGTAATCTTTTATTTTTGCGATCAATATTTATATAATCAAAGAGACGGACATCCTTCCGATATCCGTCTCTTTTCTCTTATTCTTTTGTTCTGATCCACTGTTCTTTGATCTTTTGATAACTTCCATTGTTGTTAAGAACCTGCAATGCTACATTAAATTGATCCAGATACTTATATCCCTTTGCAAACATAATACCATAGTTACTTTCCTCTGAATTAAGCTGCTCATCTAACACATTGAGATTCGTTGTATCTTTGTGTTCCTTCATATATGTCTGAATTCCCAGTGCATCATAGATCGTTGCATCAATCTTCTCGTCTTCCAGATCCTTAAAAACTTCTTCTGCCGTCTTATATGTCTTGATCTTATTATTATGTTCTGCTATATATTCCTTTGCGTATTCCTCGCTCGAAGTTCCTGTGACAACTCCGATCTTCATTCCTTCCACATCCTTGCGGTCTGTAATTCCCGTATTCTTATGAACCACGATCTGAAGATACGTCTCATAATATGCGTCTGTAAATGAATACTCTCTCTGTCTTGCATCTGTGATTGAAATTCCGGCGATCGCAAGATCGATCTCTTTATCCTTGATCTTTTGTTCAATCTGCTTCATGCTGAGTGGATAAAGTTTATATTCAAACCCTAGATAATCACTGATCTTGTCTAAAAGATCGATATCAAATCCCACAATCTTCTTTTGTTCTTCATCGTAATATGAAAATGGAGCCATATCATTTGACACTCCGACTTTCAGTGTCATTCCTTCCATGGTTCCTTGCACTTTATCTGCCTGTATGACCTCTCTTTTTACTTCTTTTTGTGTATCTTTCTTCTGCCATGGCACATTACATGCACTTAGACAGAACATCAGGCTTAACATCATGATCGAAGCTAATATCTTCTTCATCTTTACTCTCCTTTGATTGTATTTATCCTCATGATAGCACCAGCAAAATCATAAGTCAATTTTCTCTTCCATTTTTTTCAACGTATAAAGTTGCTTTATTCTGTGCATCATTTTACTAAACGAATCACAAATGGAGGAACTTAATTATGGCACGAAATAAAGTAGAAATCTGCGGCGTCAATACTTCATCTCTCCCTTTGCTTTCCAATGAAGAAAAAGAATCTTTATTTGAAAAGATCGAACAGGGTGATACCGATGCCAGAGAACAATATATCAAAGGCAACCTGCGTCTTGTTTTAAGTATTATCCAGCGTTTTTCCTCAAGCGGTGAAAATGCAGATGATCTGTTTCAGGTTGGATGCATCGGACTTATGAAAGCCATTGATAATTTTGACCGTAACCTCAATGTCAAATTTTCTACTTATGCCGTTCCGATGATCATCGGGGAAGTAAAACGATATTTAAGAGATAACCACAGTATGCGTGTCAGCCGTTCTCTTCGTGATACTGCGTATAAAGCGATCAGCACAAGAGAATCCCTCACAAAGAAATTAAATCACGAGCCAACGATCGATGCGATCGCAAAAGAAATCGATATGAAAAAAGAAGATGTCTTATTCGCGCTTGATGCGATCGCTACTCCTCTTTCTCTTTATGAACCAGTCTATCAGGATGGCGGGGATACTCTGTATCTGATGGATCAGGTAAAAGACAAGAAAAACAAAGAAGATGTCTGGGTTGAATCTATCGCGCTGAAAGAAGCCATGGACCGGCTTCCCGATCGCGAGTACGATATTATCAAAATGCGTTTCTTTGAGGGCAAAACGCAGACCGAGGTTGCCGATGAAATTTCCATCTCACAGGCTCAGGTCAGTCGTCTTGAAAAAAATGCACTAAAACAAATGAAGAACCACCTTGCGTGATTCTTCATCTTTCATTATAAGATATTCTTCTTTTTCAGGATATAGACAGCGATCAGACATACGATAACAGAAAAAATAGAAATCGCTGCAAATCCATATGCTTTCGTCGCAAACGGCATTCCGACACCATTGACGTTCATTCCATAAAGTCCAGAGATCATCGTCGGCAATTCTAATATAATCGTGATCGCTGCAAGGAATTTCATCACCTGATTCAGGTTATTATCAATGATCGAACCAAACAGCGACATCGTACTTCTTAAGATATTATGGTAGATATCTGTCATCTCCATCGCCTGCTTGTTCTCGATGATAACATCCTCCAGAAGTTCCTGATCTTCTTCGTAATGTCTTAATCCGATATGTTTTCTTAATTTCTCCAGCACTACTTCATTGGACTTTAATGCTGTTGTAAAGTACACAAGACATTTTTCCAGATCATAAAGCTGGATCAGATCCTGATTCTGGTATGTCTCATGTAACAGATCTTCTACCTGATTCGCTCTCTGATCGATCACTCGCAGATAATACAGGAACAACGCGGCATTATTATAAAGGATCTGGTAGACAAATCTCGTCTTCATGTATGTATAAAAATTCGATACCAGACCGTCCACAAACTGTTTTAAGATATTCGTCTGTTTTAAACATACCGTAAATACGATCTTCCTTGTAATAAAGATTCCCAGAGGAATCGTCTCGTACCATTTCTTCCCGTCCTCTTCTTCTACAACCGGAATGTTCACAAGTATCATCGTATAGTCATCTTCATTCTCTAATCGGGAGCGTTCTTCTGTATCCAGTGCTGCTTTCAGATCATCCATGTCGATCTTATAATCTATCGATATATTGGTAAGTTCTTCCATCGTTGGGTCTGTGACCATCACCCACGATTCCAGTTCGATATGATCTAATTCTTCTAATTCTTTTTTTCCTTCATAATTCTTGTAAATCTGAATCATCTTATCGCTCCTCTCCGCTTCCATACTTATTAAGTATAACCGATAAGAAAAGCTCCGTCCAGTTAAAACCTTGAGTTTTATCTACTCTTTACTCAAATGGGTATTTCATTCCCCACTGTGTCTTAACACTTGTCAGAATCTTCATTGTATCTCTTGTAATCTCTGGATTATCATCATTGTAATCTCCACTGACTGCTGCTTCCATTGCCTCTACTTCATATCTCAGTGCATCTTCCGTTTTTCCAGCTTCGACTGTCTCCACTTCTCCAGTCTCTGTATTGGTGATCGTTGCCTTGCAGGCTCTTGGATATTCATATACTTCAATATATCCCTTATCACCTGTTACAACTCCTCGTTTTGGCTGTTTTGCACGAAGTGTCAGACACATGACAACCATCTCTCCTTTTGTATTCTTCATGATAATTCCTGATTGTTCATCTGCTCCTGTCTCTAGGTATTCAACAGTTGTAAGGATCGTATTCGGTATTTCACTTAAAAATGTTCTTGCAAATGATGTCGCATAAACTCCGATATCTAACAATGCTCCTCCTGCTGCTTCCAAGGCAAAGAATCTGTTTGTTGAGTCGTACCCTTTATTACTTCCAAAATTGACCTGAACCATCTTTGTCTTTCCAATGGCTCCTTCTTTGATTCTTTCTTTTAATTTCTTATATAATGGCATATGAGAGATTGTCATTGCTTCTCTTACAACAACATTCTTCTCCTTTGCAAGTTCTAAGACTTCTTCTAACTGTGCTGCATTGACGGTAATTGCTTTTTCACATAAAATATGCTTTCCTGCTTTGACTGCCTGCATCATATTTTCATAATGTCTGCTGTGTGGTGTTGCGATATAAATGATATCAATGTTGTCATCGGCAAGCATTTCTTCATATGTCTTAAATACGTGTTTTACTCCATATGTTTCTGCAAATTTTTCTGCTTTCTCGTAAGTTCTGTTGGCAACTCCGTAGATTTCATGTCCCATCTTTGTAAATGTCTCTGCCATCTCATTCGCAATTGTTCCACAACCTAAAATTCCCCATGTACTCATCTTTCTTCTCCTTTTTATCTCTGCATGATTCTGATACCATCTGTTCCTGCTACAACTGCTTTTGATGCCACCTGATAAAATAGTGATGTCTCAATAACTCCGGTGATCTGCTTTAAGTCCTGATCCAGTTGTCTAAGATCCTTAATTTCTTCAAAGTACAGTTCTAATAGTTTTTCGTCTCTTTCTTTTACTCTGGCTCCAAGTTTCTGTGCTTCGCCTGTGACATAACTTGCTGCCTCTGGCACAACTTCAAGAACAACTGGTACTTTACAGTCAAGTTCCTCTACAACCTTTGTCTCGTCCACCAGCAGTACATACTCCTGTGCCATCTTGGCAATGATCTTCTCTTTTGTATGGATTCCGCCGCCACTTTTGTATGCATTCAGATTCTGGTCCACTTCATCACATCCATCGAATGCGATCTTTACTTCTTTGGCATCATTCGTATCTATCACTGTAATTCCAAGCTGTTTACATACTTTCTTTGTCTGATCTGATGGCGTTACTGCTTCTACATCTTTTCCCGCTTCTTTGATATATTCACAAAGATAGCTGATCGTCTCACCGCCTCCAAGTCCGATCGTACCATGATCCGGTACCAGCTTGAGAGCTTCTTTGGCACACAAACGTTTCATTTCGCTTTCCTCCCTGTTATGCAAAGCTTTATTTTATATCTTTATATTATCACGAAATTTTATTTTGTCAATCCTGGATTGCTTTTTTTCTGGATTCAGTATAAAATAATAGAAAAAAGAAAGGAGTTTTTTCGTTATGAAGAAAACATTCAAAGACCTTTTTAAATTAGCAACTGCACTTGCTACCATTGCAGGTATCGCATATGTTGCCCGTGATCAGATCAAAGCGATCATTGATAAGATCAAAGAAGTATCTGGAGATGATATTGATGATGATTTCGATGAAGATTCTTTTGATGATGACTCTTTCGACGAAGATGAAATCTTCCATGAGCCAACAAAAGATGACAGAGACTATGTTTCCATCAATATCACAGAAAGTGATGACAGTGCAGACGAAACAGATGAAGCAGGGGAAACTCCATCTACAGAAGACGAAGAGTAATACAATTTAAGCACAGAACAAAACAGGCAGCCGGTCATTGATGACTAGCTGCCTGTTTTATTTTGTGTTTTATCTTTTTGTTTTGATTTTCTTTACATATCCGTAGCTTCCATACGCTTTTCTTGACAATGTCTTTGTCTTCTTCTTTGAAGTCTTATAGCTGTATTTCACTGTACGATATGGACGGATCTTATAGTAATATGTCTTTCCTCTTTTTAATCTCTTATTCGTATAAGAACTTGTCTTTGATGATACTGTCTTGATCTTCTTATAACCAGATGATTTTCTTGTGGAACGATAGATCATATAGCCGCTGACCGGTGTTGAAAGCTTTTTCCATCTTAATTTGATGGTTGTTTTTGTCTTTTTGTAAGATGTTATCTTTACTTTTCCGGCCGGTTTCACTGTCGCATGAAATCCCAGATAAATTGGGTCCATCGCACCGCCGATCACACATCCCTGTCCGTTATCTCCAATCCCATTTTCATAAGTCTTTCCATTGACATTTCGATATTCTACGGAAAGATCATCAAAGATCACGTCTGCCGTTGAAATCTTCTTCTGACAATAAGCTTTTGCCAGTTGTGTTTTTAATGACTTAAGATAAGAGGACTTGCATACTAAAGTGACCGTATTTTTCTGTCCCGGATTGCCATTTTTTGCACCAATCGTGATCTTTCCATTTGTAAATGTGAAACTATTATTGGTTTTTGTCTTGTCATTGTCCATATTCAAAAGGAAATTTTTAAGACCATATGTACCGAGCGCCTTATATGTGTAAGAAACCTTTGGATTCTTTGCGTAAACATCAACGGTTCCTGATACCTTATAATAGTCTTCCAGATCATAGTTGTATTTTGACGTTCCAGACCATGGACTCAATGTATGAAATCTTGGTGCATCATGTTCATCTGTAAGAGCTGGTGTGCTGTACGCAAGCGGAATCTTTTTAAGAATCGTTCCATCTGTACCTTTAACCAGTATCCTTGCATTGAAATTAAGTTCAGTTTTAACTGTCTTGCTTGAAAAATTAGCTTCAATCTCTGCTTTATTCTTTGCCCTGCTCTTAATCGTCAGTTTGATGTCTTTCTTTCCAAGTCCGTTATCTGTGGATGTATCCATCTCTGCCGTGATATGACTTAAATCTCCCGTCTCTGTTGTCAATGTAAAACATCTTGGATTCGGCAGATAAAGTGTCTGATCGTAATATCTTGCCAACGCTGACAACGTATATACTGTGATCTCATTTCCATCCTCATCCGTTGATGTATATGGCTCATCCTGATCTGTAAGTTTATTGCATGTTATCTGAATCCCATCATCTTCTGCGGCAGATACTGGTATCGTTGTAAACAACAATGTCATACTCATTAAAACCACTAAAATCTTCTTCATTGACATCATCCTCTCCTTCTGAATCTCTCTGATTCCCTTGCGGCAATTAATGTGTTGCCTCTTCTAACATTCTCTTTAAGTCGTCAACGCTGTAATGATAATGTGTGTTACAGAAATGACAGTTCACCTCGATCGGCTCTCCATCATCGATCATGCTCTGAATCTCATCTTTTCCAACAGAAATAACTGCTTTTTCTACTCTCTCTTTGGAGCAGTTACAATGAAACTGTGTTGGAACTTTCTCATAAATCTTCATATCCATATCGCCTAAGAGATCTTCCATCATCTTCTCTGGCGTATGTTCATGTTCTAACGCATAAGTCACTGATTTAAATTCTGCGATCTTCTTCTCTAATTTACTGATCGTCTCTTCTTCTGCATATGGCATCATCTGGATGATAAATCCTCCTGCCTGGCGGACTGTATTATCTTTGTTCATCAAAACTCCCAGTGCTACGGATGTAGGAATCTGCTCACTCGCTGCAAAATAGTATGTTAAATCTTCTGCGATCTCACCTGATACTAAATGTGTCTGTCCTGAATAAGGCTCTTTTAATCCGATATCTTTAATCACTGTTAAAACACCAAGGTCTAAAGCCTTTCCAACATCTAATTTTCCTTCTTTGCTTGGTGGGAGCATTACCTCTGGATTGTTGACATATCCTTTGACATTTGCTTTGGAATCTGCGGTAACTGTCAATCCACCGATCGGTCCGCTGCACTGAATCTGTAATGTGATCACATCACTGTCATTCTTGCACATGCTTCCCATCATGGCTCCTGCTGTCAATAATCTTCCAAGCGCTGCGGTTGCTACCGGGCTTGTATTGTGCTTCTGTCTTGCTGTCTCTACGACATCTTTTGTATACGCAGCAAAGAAACGTACCTGATCATTTGCTGCTGTTCCTCTGATAATATAATCGTTCATCTTTTTTCCTTTCAGTTTGCAATAAAATATAGTCTTTGTGTATCTTCTTTTACTTCATCCATCGTCTCTGCATCCAGAACACGAATGGATGAAAAACCTGCTTCTTGAAGAAGTCTTTTAATCTCCTCTTCCTCATAAGCCTTCTGTAAATGTAATTCTTCGTACTTATTATAGGTACCTTGTTCATTCTGAATAAACAGACTCAGCTGATATTCGTTGATGCGGTCTTCATCATCATAATAATTATCCCAGATAAAGCTTGCATCTTCCCGATCCTCCGCAAATGTATTGCATGCAAGGATCTCTCTGTACTTATAATGGCTGTTCATATCAAATATAAACACGCCGTCTTCTTTTAAGAATCTCTTAACCCTTACAAATGCTTCCTTTAAATCCTCTTCCTCAAGGATATAATTCATGCAGTCGCAGATACTTACCGCTGCATCAACCTTCTCTGGAAGTTCTAAGGATACCATATCCTGCAGTACATACAAAATATGATCATCTTCTTCACTCGCTGCGATCTCTAACATATCCATAGAGTTATCAACGGCTGTCACATGATAACCTTCTCTTGCAAGTCTTCTTGACATCTTGCCTGTCCCACATCCAAGATCCAGTACCTGTGCATCCTTATCTATCTTATATTCTTTAAATACATTCAAAATATTTAAAAGCCATTCATCATATGGTGTCTGATCCATAAATTCATCATACACCCTTGCAAAATCTTTGTAACTTTCCATCTTATCCTCTTATAATAATGGGGCCAGCAGTCTTAATACACTCTGTGCCAATGTCTTTTTTAAACTTCCCTGGCACTTCTCTTTTGTAATCCTCTGGCTGATCTCAAATGTTTTCTCCATATCATGTTTTACCTGCATCACTGCATCATTCTTGTACATAAATACACCATTCTCAAAATGCAGATACAGACTTCGGTAATCCATATTGATCGTTCCAACGGTTGCCACTTTATCATCACTCGCAAAACATTTTGCGTGAATAAATCCTGGCGTATATTCATAAATATGAATTCCAGCCTCTACCAGCTGTCTGTAATAAGACTGTGTCAGCCAGAATACCATCTTCTTGTCCGGAATTCCAGGGGTAACGATCTTTATATCGACTCCTCGTTTGGCTGCCAGACAAAGAGCTGTTATCATCTCATTATCAATGATCAGATACGGGGTGTAAATATAAACATAATGGTTTGCTGTATTGATGATATTTAGATATACATTCTCGCCTACAATCTCATGGTCTAACGGATTATCTGCATATGGCTGGATAAATCCTTTTCCCTGAAATGCTTCTTCATAATGCTTATGAGGAAGAAATGCTCCATATCCTTCATCCGTCTTGCGAATGGCATTCCACACCTGTAAAAACATAACTGTAAAGTTCCATACCGCATCTCCAGTTACCTTAAGTCCGGCATCCTTCCAATATCCGAAACGCTCGATCTTATTGATATATTCATCCGCTAAATTAAGACCTCCTGTATAGGCAGTATGCCCATCGATCACAACAACCTTGCGGTGGTCTCTATTGTTCCATGCAGTTGAAACTAATGGTTTGATCGGATTAAATGCCATTGCCATAATACCATAACGCTCAAGTTCTTTATAATATTTGTATGGGAGCAGATCTACGCAGCCTACATCATCATACATAAAACGGACTTCCACTCCGTCATTGACACGCTCTTTTAAAACCTCCAAGATCGTATCCCACATATATCCTTTGGAAACAATAAAGAATTCCATAAAAATATAATGTTTCGCTTTCTTAAGGTCTTCAATCAGCTCATCAAACATCTCTTCCCCTGACGGATAATACTTTGCATCCGAATTCTCATAAATCGGATATCCTCCGTACTGGTCGATATATTTTGCCTGTCCTGCCACCTGATAATCCTGCTGCTCCAGACGTTCCATCACTCCATAGTCCTGTCCCAGAAGAAATTCTGTATCTCTGATCGATTCTTCTAGTTTAAAACGAAGCTTCTTCGCTGGCTGTTTATCTCCCAGAACCAGATACAGAAACCCTCCAAAGATTGGAAACAGCAGAATCGGGATCGTCCATGCAAGTTTATATGCCGGATTATCATCTTTGTTCGCAATATAGATCACAACCAGAATACTAAAGAAACGGAAAATCCACTCGATCACCTTGGAATATTCTCCGATCACAATAAACAGATATGTCATCCAGATCAACTGTAAAATGATCGCAACTGCCACAAATACCAGTCTGCGCAGTAAAAATTTAAGAATTTTTGAAATTGGTTTTGTCAAATGCTTTGTTATCTTCATCTTACATCCTTACTTTCTCCAAAAGCTACTTCTTTTCATCATAGCATAAACATCCGCCAATTTCAATTTTTGTTTTTAAATCTATACAAGAATCTTACAAAAACTATTTCATAAATCCAGACATCATACAGCCTCCTGCTGCACCGCATTCCATGATCTGCTCTATATTTTTCTCATCGATCCCTCCAATTCCATAAACTGGAATATCAACTGCCTGTACCACATTTCTTAAGAAATCCAGCCCCCTTGGCGGCAGTCCCTTCTTGCAGTCCGTCACAAATACATGCCCTGCAAACATAAAGTCAGCTCCAAGCTGCTGTGCTTTCACCGCCTCTTCCGGTTTATGGATTGATGTACTGACGGATTCAAAATCCGTCAAATTCCCTGCTTCTTTTAAAAAGACCGGGTATGGAAGATGAATCTTTTTGATTCCCAATTGTCTTGCAACATTTATAAAATTATGGATCGTAAGTGATGCTTTATTTCTATCACAGATTTCCTTGCATTTCTTTGCGATCTCATAATATTGTTCTTCCGGCAGATCTTTTTCTCTTAAAACAATTGTCTTAACATCTTTCTTTGTGAGCTCTTCGATCACATCAAAAAACGGACGTTTACATAAATTTCTGTTCGTCACTGCAATAAAACATGGTTTGTTCATTTTACCTTCCCTTCGTATCATCTGTTTGTTGATCATTCTTATTCTTTTGTTTCATCTTACGGTTCATGATCCCGCCAAGCCTTCCTGTCTCACTTGCAGACAGCGATTTCCAGCCATTTTCCTTTAACTTGTCGATCAGCCCAAGTTCTACGGCAGTCTCATATTTTAACCGTTCTGTCTCATTCATTTCTTCCAATGTCTTTTCAATAAAATCTTTTTCCTTTGGCATTCTTTTTCTTCCTTTCTGATTTGTCATTTACTCTTAGCGTATGACAAATCAGAAATTTCATACATGAACCATGATCGTTTTTTGCAATGTCACGGAATATATATATATTTCTTTTACATTTTTTCCTGTAATCTTCTCCAATGCCTGTTTGTAGGATTCCATCTGTGCATGATATCTGTGGATCAGAATTCCTTCTTCTCCTTCTTTTACTCTGTCTGTTTTATAATCAACAAGGACCATTCCATCTTCTTCCTCAAAATAGACATCAATGATTCCTTGAACAACCACGAGATCATCTGTTTTTGCCTCTTTGTCCATCTCTGAAAATGGGACTCCGGTTACAAACTGACGTTCTTTATATAACTTTGCATTCTTGGCTGCTTTCTTCATTCTTTTTCCAAGATCAGAGCTTGTGAGTGCAAGAATTTCTTTTCGATAGATCACTTTTTCATGCTCTTTTTTCAATTTACCAAGCTGAATCCATTCTTTGATATCCTCATTTAAGCTTTTCATCGTATGATCTTTGGAGAAATCCAGTAATTCTAACACTTTATGAATGATCGTACCCTTTGATGCTGCTGAAATTTTCTCATTCTTCTTTATGAAAGACGGCACTCTCTTTTCTTTTTCCTGATGAATAGATGAATGAATCTGTTCTTCCTCATCTGCTGCCTGACTCATACGTTTGATCTCGGATACTGAATATTTTAAACGGCCTTTTGTCTCTGCCTCATTGCGGTAATGATAGGCAAACTGTTCTTTCATCTCTTTGACTTTATCTTTTGAAATCCCATCTTCCAGGCGTTCATAAAAAATCTGGCGGTTCATCTCGTGGAGAAGTTCATTTCCCTCCTGCTGCCATAAGAGGTCTTCCAGTGTGTATATCTTTAACTGATAATCCTTGACAGGAACCCTTGGAAGTGCTTCCCGAATCCAGTCTATATAGCTTCTTGCAGACAACAGCTCAACCGATGCAATCTCTCTTTTATCATCCCAGTCAAAATCCGCTGACTTGATTCCTGTAAGGATCAGTTTTTCCTTCGCTCTTGTCATGGCAACATAAAGGACTCGTAATTCTTCTCCTAACGACTCCCTGTTCATCTGATTTTTGATCAGATTCTTCAGGATCGTTTTCTTTCTTGTCCTGTTTATCGGATCAATATGATCTGCTCCGATAAAATAATCTCCATGAAAGATCATACTTCCATTTCCATCTCTTAGATTAAATTTCTGATGGATCTTTGCCACAAAAACGATTGGATATTCCAATCCTTTACTCTTATGAATACTGGATATACGAACAAGATCCTGATCCTCACTCATCGTATTTGCTTCTCCATAATCCATATCATATTCTCTGCACTGTTCCATAAAGCGCACAAAATGGAATAATCCCTTGATCTGGCTGCTTTCAAATGCTTTCGCCTGCTCAATAAGCATCAAAATATTTCCCTGCCGCTTCTTTCCCTGCGGCATAGCTCCTGCATAATGATAATATCCCGTTTCCTCAAGCGCCATCCATATCAGCTGGGTCAGAGGCAGATATGTTTTTGCATCTCTTAAAAGTTCCAGAAGTTTTAATGCTTTGCTGGAAGCCTCCATCTTATCTTCTGTCTCACAAAGGCACTCATAGAGAGAGTCTTTTCCTCCATCCACCTTTAAACGGCCAAGTTCTTCTTCTGACATTCCGATCATCGGAGATCTTAATACCGCTGCAAGATCAATATCCAGGTAAACATTATCAACCACAGACAATAAACTTAACAAGGTGCGAATCTCCACCGTATCAAAATATCCTTTCTGGCTGTTTGCAAATGCAGGAATTCCGGCATCCATCAGTTCTTTCTGGATCACTTCTGCATTGCCTTTCATAGAACGGAGCAAAATGACGATATCACTATATCTGGCTTTTCTTAAAACGGTATTACCTTCCTCATCTTTACCTGTGACCATCATTGGTTCCTCGCCATTTACCATCTCATGAATCCTTGATGCGATCATTCTTGCTTCTAAAACAACTGCATCCTCCTCGGATTCTTTGACTTCACCAGCTTCTAACAGCAGGATTTCTGTCTGTGCGTCACAGCCTTTCTCAAACTCCATCGTTGGAACAAGTGCAACATTCTGGGTGTATTCGATATTTCCGAGACTCTCATGCATGATCTGGTAAAATACATCATTTACAAAGGTAAGAACTTCACTGCGGCTTCGGAAATTGTTGCGCAGTTCGATCAGCTGATATTCTTCTCCCTTTTGCTGGTATCCGTGATATTTTTCAAGAAATAATTCTGGTCTTGCCAATCGGAAACTGTAAATACTCTGCTTAACATCTCCTACCATAAACATGTTATGTCCACCCTCGGCTTCTTTCGAAACACTGCGCAAAATCGCATCCTGAATATAGTTACTGTCCTGATATTCATCGATATAGATTTCCTCGTATCCGTCGGATTTTTCTTTTGCGATTTTGCTTGGTACCGGATTTCCTTCCTCATCATAATGATCGATCAGAAGATCCAGCGCAAAATGTTCCATATCATCAAAATCCATGATATTTTCATTTTTCTTTTTCTCATCGTAGCGTGTCATAAATTCTCTTGTCAGATTGATCAGGCCTTGAAGTGGACTTTTCACCCTTTTTAACTCATGGAAAATTTCGGATTCATTTTCATAAAAATAGGCTGCTTTTAAATCCTCCAGCAGATTATACGCCTGTATTCGCAAAGCTTTACATCGTTCCTGTGCTGCCACGTCAATCTCATCTGTTTTCTTCTTGCGGCCGGAAAGTCTTGGTTTTTCGATTTTTACAAACACTTCGCATAACTGTGAAAATGTCTGTGCCTGTCTGATGTTTGTTGCGATTTCAAGATCCTTCCTCAATGTCTTCTCGTAAAAATACGGTCCTTGTGGTGACAGTGACACTTCCAATGCTTCTTTGATCAACCCCAATGCACCATCAATGGAAATTTTGGCATCTCTTAAAATGATATTCATAAATGGCGCCTCTTCCATCTGCTCCAAGGTCTCCACCGAAATATTTTCTTCTGCCTGATCAAGCCATTTGAAAGGCTCTCTGTGGCTTCGTGCATTTTGATATAATTTCAGAATATACTCACTGATGATATCATCATTTTTTCCTGGAGAATAAGATTCGATCAGATTGATAAAATCTTCTTCTTTCTTCTCGTAAGCTTCTTCTAACAGATCGTCTAACACTTCTTTGCGGATCGCCGATAATCTTCCTTCATCTCCTGGTGCTGTATTCGGATCAATCCCAAGTACATAAAAATAATCACGGATCAGATTCATACAAAAACTATGAATCGTTGTGATCTGTGCTTTATGGATCAGGGAAAGCTGCTTGACAAAATGCTGGTTTCCTGGAAATTCACGCACCTTCTCATCAAGTGCCGCCATGATCCTCTCTTTCATCTCGCCTGCCGCTGCTTTTGTAAATGTTACGACAAGCAGATGATCGACATCGAGCGGATGTTCATCATCCGTGATCTTTTGTATGATACGTTCTACCAGTACCGCTGTCTTTCCGGAACCTGCCGCAGCAGATACTAAAATGTCGGCATCTCTTTGATCAATGACTTTCTGCTGTTGTTTTGTCCAAGGCATGTTTTCCCTCCTCTAATGATACTTTCTGAATCTTCTCTGCCTGATCGACTCCTTCTTCATAGGCACAGATATTCTTAAACTCACAATACTCACAAGGTTTTCTTCCCTCATATTCATATGGCCTGATCGAAATATCACCGCGCATCAGTGAATTTCCAAGATCTGTCATCTTCTTTTCTACATATTTCCCAAGATTTAATAACTGTGTTGTATTCAAAATGGATGATCTCTTATCATATCCTGACTTTGTCGCCCGAACCGGCAGTGTCAGATACCCTTCCGGCCCTGTATGTTCCATATGATCGATCAGCTGGAAATCTTCATTGACAACCCCGCTCATCTTAAGATCTTTCAAAATCTTATCATCTGCTTCTCTCTCATGCTCTACGTTCACAACCGGATCATCCATATGAAAATAAAACATTCCAGCCGGATAGACTCTCTTGCCGCTTTTCTTTTCATATAATTCCATCATCGCATTCATATAAATGATCAGCTGCATCTGCAGTCCATGAAAAATCTTCGCGAAATCAAATTTTTGTTTTCCTGATTTATAATCAATGATCTTTAAGTATTTATTTTCTTCATCTTCCACACTGTCCATGCGGTCTACCACACCGGAAAAGATCATTTTCTCACCGTCCTCCAATGCAAATGTCATGGAATCCAGATGATTTTCTTCTCCAAAAGCAATCTCATATTCTTCCGGCGTGAAATCGCCCCTCTTAATGTGCTGTTCCATCGCCCACACTGCGCGCTTTGAAATACGTTTCATTCGTTCTAAAACGTATTCGTTCCTATGACTGCTCTCAAAAAGTTCTTTTTGAACATCTGTCACTGCCTGCTCTACCATAGCTTCCACGAATTCATCCCTTGACTCATCATCTGCAAACTTCCAGTCACTGCGCTTTCCGACAAGTTCCATCGTCTTATGAAATACTTTTCCCATATCTGTCGGCAGGATTTCATGTACCAGACGTTTGCGAAGCTTCAGTCCATACTGCATAAAATGAGAGAATGCACATCCGGCAAATTTCTCCATCCTTGTCACGCTTCCAGAAATCGTATCTCCATAGAGTTCATGAATCAGTTTCTTGCTAAGCGGCAATGCCTCATTCGTGTAAAATCTGGCATCCACATATTCCGTAACTGGTTCCATGCCTTTCAATGCATGATATAACGTCTGCATCCATCTCATTTGATCCGGTGTTTCATCTTCTTTCGTAAGTTCTATCTCCTGCAGACAAAGAATCATCTGATCCAGCGCTTCTTCCTTTGTATATCCAGTCTTTATCTCCTCTTCCTGTACCTGAACTTTTAATTTCGGAAAGATACGTAAGATTCTTTCAATAAAATATGATGGACGGTTATTATTACCTGCTGCATCCATCATACGATAGGACAGATACAGGCGGTCTGATGGTTTTGATACCGTAAGATATAAATAAAACTGCTCCATATATGCAGACTGTTTGGCACCCGGTGCGAGACTTACCCCGTAATTTTGAAGGATTTCTCTCTGATGATCACTGACTACTCCGCCTCCATCATTTGCTGCCGGGATCACACCTTCATTGACACCTAGGAAAAACAAGATCTTTACTTCCTCTGTTCTCGTTCGTTTCATGTCACCGATCACAACCTGGTCAAGACTCGGCGGGATCACACCGATCTGCATCTCTTCCAGACCACTTTCAAGGACACTGAGGAAATCATCATAAGAAAGTTTTTCATCTCCCAAGATCTCTGCCATCTGTTCTAACAGATCGATCACCTGATCATATACCTTCGCATACGTCGCTGCCTGGATCAGATCTCCTTTCTCCTCAAACATCTCCCGCTTCTTTTCCATCTTTCCTTCCACATCAAGCATTTCCAGAAATTCATACAGATAAATAAGTTTCCTCTTTACAGTACTTCCACGGCGTTTTAATCCTGTCTTTAATTCCTTGACTTCTTCGATAAACCGGATTCTTAATTCTTCTGCTCTCTGTATCTCCTCGTCCGAGAAAAGTTTCGACGTAAACGGACGGTTCCATCTTGCAAATCCACGGACTCCGCATGCCAGCACATAATTTTCGAGAAAATCAGCTTCTTCCATTGTAAAATTTGAAAATCCTGATTTTAAATATCGAAATACCATGTCATACGAGAAGTCTTTCTGAATCATCTTAAGAACGGACAGAAGTGTCTCAATACATGGATTGTTTAGAAGCTTTCGGTTCACATCCACAAAATATGGAATATGCAGGTCATCAAAACTTTTTTCCAGTTCATTTTGATAACTGTCAAGGTCCGCTGTCAATACAACAATGTCTTTATATCGGTATCCCTCTTCCCTGACAAATCGTTCGATCTCATTTGCCACGGCTCTGCTTTCCTGTCTTGGATTCATAAAACAGCGGATCTTTATGTCTTGTGGTGCTTCCTGATATGTCTCATATGGATATCTTTCGATATTTTGTTCCAAATGCCTTAATTCCTTCGAATCTCTTTCATCCGGCCAGCATATGATATCCGGCATAACTGGTGTTCCTGCCTCCTGTGCCAGCTTGATCAGTTCGTATTTTTCTTTTTTTGACATGGCAAATAGTTCATATTCCCGATACTGGCTTCTGACATAACGTCCATCCAAGGTCAGTCCAACATAGACATTTTTACCGATCTTTAACAGTTTCTCTAAAACCTTTCTCTGAATCGGTGTAAATCCCGTAAAACCATCGAGATAAAATGTTGCATCCTTAAGTTTTTTGGACTGATCGATCTTTTGAGCTAGCACATCCAGAAGCTGTTCCGAGATCAAATATCGTTCTTTGATATAATCTTCAAATTGATCCATGACAAGAAGGATATCATCCATCTTGGAACGCAGTCCTTCTTCTTTCATTGCATCCGTGATCTTTCTAAGATCATCCATGGACACATCATACTGATATACCTCTGCAAAAAATGACTTCAGCTCATCAATAAATCCCTGTTTTTTCATGCTTGATCCAAAGACCTTCAGTTCGTCTTTATGCTGCTCCATGATCTTTCTTATGACCATGGATTTTCCTTCATCTTCTAACAGATCCTTTGGTATATATGATAATTCTTCAAAAACACGATACGTCAGACGAAAAAATCCAACCACATCAATATTAAACGTCCCATGACGTGGATGTCTTTCTACAAGCTGTCTTTGCGCATTCAGCGTTGACTGGTCTGGTACGATAAAGAAAAACTCCTCATCCTCATGTTCCATGGAGTCTTTGATCATCTGCTCATAGATAAAATTCGTTTTTCCGGATCTTGAAGATCCTAATATAAACTGTAATGCCATATCTTTTCCTCCGTTTTATATCATTTTATTATATCCTATCCTTTATTTTCCGTAAAGATGTTCTAACCGCAGCTTCCCATGCATAAAATACAGATAGAATCTTTTAGGAGGATAACTATGTCATCAAAAACGAAAATCGTCGTATTTAAAGCACGGGAACTAATTTACACCGGAATTTTTATTTTACTTGGGATTCTTTTGATCCTGCTTTTGATCTTTATGTTTGTACCAACACATAAATCATCCAAAAAAGCAAAAGAAACTTCCGGTTACGCACAGGGAGTTTATACCTCTCCATTAAAACTTGGCGAAAATGAACTCGAACTTCAGGTCACTGTAAAGAACGGAAAACCTCAGCATGTTTCCCTGAAGCATTTAAATAAATCCATCAAAACCATGTATCCTCTCGTTGAACCATCCTTAAATGAGATCAACAAGCAGCTTCCAAAAGTAAACAGTATTGATGAAGTCAAGTTTAACGGTCAGAGCCAGTATACAAACACCTTATTAAAGCAGGCAGTTAAAAATGCATTAAAAACGGCACAGGAATGATTTCCTGTACCGCTCTTGTATCATTCATTTTTATTATTTACTTTTCGCTGAAATTCTCTCATAAAATCGTGTGACCGCATAAGCTGCCACCGGTATCTGCATAAAAATATATGGATATACATACTGGCCTTTTGTCTCCCAGAACAGATGGAACAAAAATCCACCGATCAAAAAGATCAGTCCAAGTGCTGCTTTGTCGTATTCTTTTAAATACCTCATTCCAAAAATCCATACCGCTGCCAGAAGAAAAATAATATACGCTTTCATTCCAATATAAAGAAATGTATCATATTTTTCATCATTAAATAACCGGTGAAGCTGCTTTGTCTTTACATGTTGTCCGGCTTCCGCTTTCGGTCCTGAAAAGACAGATTCATATAATGGGTCTGTCCATGTTGTTATAAGTTTTCTGCTGAAGAATTTATAAGCTTTCTGTGGATGTCTCCTGTAGTGTTCCATGTAACCAGACACCATCTTTTCTCCTTGTCTGGCTGCTTTTTCCCTGTCATAATGCTTGTTTACATAGACATCGATATATTTTCTGTTATACCATCCTCCAGAACGGACATGATTATCCGGGTCTGTTCCCATGGCAACCCATAAGATACTCGGCACTCCTTTGCTTACTTTTTTGCCTGTAGCCGCCTCAAATCCTGTTGTCATAACCATCTTTCCTGCAACAAACATCACGATAAGCAGCACCATAAACTTTAAGTAATTTTTGTTATTTTCTTTGAAATACTGCAAAAGAAGATAACAAAGACATGCTGCCAACGCTATAATAAAATTTTTCTTCATAAGGACTGCCATCGTCAGAAAGATACTGCTTAAAATCTTATATTTATGCTCTTTTGTCCTGACAGCGGCCAAAAGATTATAGACTCCTGCTGTCAAAAGGAAAAATCCCGGAATCAATCCGTATGCAAATGTAAGAAAGAAAAACTGCGGCAAAAACAAGAAACTCAATGTAATCGCTGTAAGATTGACTTTATGTTGATCGTCAAATATCTCTTTCGTAATCTTATACACAAAATAATTAATACCAAAGATTGCTGCAAGATTGATCCCAAACAGCAGCTTGGCATCATGACTTATAAATCCCAGTATATACTCATATATCAAAAATCCGATCTGATGGGGATACCTGTAGGTATAATGCCCCTTATTCATCGTCGAAAAATTTCCATGATGCATCGCAACAGATGCTTTATGCACAGACAGTGCATCGTATCGTAATACAGAATTTATATTAACGATCACATAAATTCCTGCCAAAAGATACACAATCGTGAAAATAAGAAACAATTTTCTCTCATCAATTCTATCTGAATACTTAAACAATACATAAAATAACACCATAATTCCAATCAAAAACACAGCTGTCATAAACAGATTGGTATCACGGATACTAATATGTTCTTTGATATTCATAACATAAGTGGAAAATCTTAGATTGGTCATTGTGAGAATTGCGAGTATCACAAAAGAAATAGTATATATCATACCATTTGATATGCGATAAAGTGATTTTAAAGCTTTCATAACTTACTCCTTTTATCCTTATTGTATCAAACGCTGCTTTCGCAGCTTAAATCCCTCTTTTAATATTAAACAACATAATCATAAAATCTGTCTAGAATTTTTTTCTTAAGTTTTTCTTATCCTATTTCATATAGTTTTTACATTTTCAAGGAAGAAGCCTGTTTTTGAAATTTTTCTGCAAAATAAAAAGGCTCAGGATTCGGTGTTCCTGTGCCTTTTATTTTATTTCTTGTATTCTTCTAATTTCTCTGTTTTTGTATTTCGTTTGTAGATCTTTCCATTGTCTTTATCTACATAGAAATCTCCATATTTCTTACCGGAATCATCGGATGCATCGTAGATTTCAAAATGATATCCACTGGCTCCGTCTTTGTATTCCTGTTCGTCTCTCGTCTCATTACGCACTTCGTATTTGCCGTCTTTGTCGTCTGTCTGCAAACGGTTTAATAAATAATCATGTGCATCATCATAGTTATCAAATCCATTTACCACGTCATCGACTGCATCTCCAACTCCGTCGGCTACATCATCAACCGCATCTGCTGCGTCATCGGCAAGATTGTCTGCCGTTGAGGTTGATGCATTGTTATTCTCCGTCGTGCCTTTGGTTGTGGAATCTTTTCTGCCATTGCCGCATCCGGTAAACACTACAGATACTGCAAGCACAAGTGCAAACATAAGACTGGTAAGTTTGATCGTCTTTTTCATCTTGTATCTCCTTTTCTTCTTAACATCTTGATACTTATATTCTGTCCAGAAGAAAAGAAAATATTTATTTTGATATGAAAAATTTTATTTTGTCTGATCTTATTTTCTTGTAAGTTTCAGTGCGATCTTATCTCCGATCCACTGTCCTACCTGAACGATGATCACTAACGCAACAACTGTCACTAATAAGACACCTGTCTGGTAACGGTTATATCCATACATGATCGCAAGGTTACCGATTCCACCGCCGCCGACAGCTCCTGCCATTGCAGAATATCCAATAACACTTACGAATGTGACTGTCAACGCACGAACCAGTGCTGGTGTTGCTTCTACGAATAATACTTTACGGATGATCAAAGATGTACTTGCTCCTGTTGCAACCGCTGCTTCGATCACACCTTTATCAACTTCACTAAACGCACCTTCCACAAGTCTTGCATAGAACGCGATCGCTGCGATCGCCAAGGATACAGATGCCGCGATCGGCCCGATACTTGTTCCTACAACCAGTCTTGCTAATGGCTGTAATACGATGATCAGGATGATAAATGGAAGGGAACGGATCACATTGATGATCGTTCCTGTGATTCCATTGACAACTCTGTTTTTATAAAAAATCGGATTGGATGCCAGGTGCAGAACCAGTCCTAAAATTGTACCAAGTACTGCCGCTGCGATCATAGAGATCAGTACCATCTCAAAGGTCTCAAAGGATGCCTGGGCAAATTCTGACTGGATGATTTCCATTGTTTCATTCATATTATCTTCCTCCTAACCTTTCTAATTTGTATACATTCTTGCTGATATACTCTAATGCTTTCTTACGTTCCTCATCTTCTCCGCGTAAGATAACGATCAGCATACCGAATGGTTTATTTCTGATGTAATCAACTTTACCATTGATGATGTCCATGGTAATATCATAATTCTTGGAAGCAACACTGATCACAGGATCGTAGGAATCATCTCCTGTGTAGCTTAAACGAAGGATCTCTTCATTCGGCTTTGCTTTTAATCCTTCTGGTACCTCTACATTTAAGACACGCTGTACCAGACTCTTTGCGATATCTGACTTTGGATCTGCAAATGCAGAATAGATATCTGTCACTTCTTTTAACTGGCCATCTTCCATAAATGCAATGCGGTCAAATAATTTCTTTGCCACATCCATCTCATGTGTGATAAATACAATTGTGATATGAGTCTTTTCATTGATCTCTCGTAATAATTCAACGATCTCTTCTGTATTCTCAATATCCAGGGCTGAAGTTGCCTCATCACATAACAGGATATCTGGATTATTCGCTAATGCTCTTGCGATCGCAACTCTTTGTTTCTGTCCTCCACTTAAGTTTGCCGGATATGCGTCTGCTTTCTCTGGAAGATGTACGATCTCTAAGAGTTCTTTTACCCTGTCCTTAATCTTATCCTTTGGATAATTGTTTGCATATAATGAAAATGCTACGTTCTCAGCGATCGTTGATCCGCTGATCAGATTAAAATGCTGGAAGATCATTCCGATATTTAATCTTGTTTTTCTCAATTGTTTACGATTAAACTTTGTAATGTCAGCTCCTTCAACGATCACTTCTCCATTGGTTGGTCTCTGTAACAGGTTGATCACACGTACCAGAGTACTCTTTCCGGCACCACTTGGCCCTACGATTCCGAAAATCTCTCCTTTGTTGATCTTTAAACTTACATTATCAACCGCTTTGAATTCATGACTGCCATTTTTAAAGGTAACATCTATATTTTTTAATTCAATCATGACCTTATCCTTTCTATCTTTCATTGCCCTTATGTCTTTTATCTTTGGACTTCTTTCTTATCTTAATAATCAGATAAGCTATTGACCATCAGTTTCCTGACAGACAATAGCTTAATCATAACAATTTCAGTTGATCTTTTCAATAATTTCTTGCTTCTTCCATAAATTACTTATGGTTTATATTTATATCATACTCCTAGAACAGAGGTACAACAGCTCCGTCATATTTGTCGTTGATATATTTCTTAACAGCGTCGCTCTTTAAGGCTTTAACCAGTGCTTTTGTTGCATCAGATTTTTCATTTCCTTTTTTAACTGCTACGATGTTTCCATATGTTTTAGCACCGATAGAATCTGCATCTTCTGTTGCTAATGCATCTTTGTTAACTTTCAGTCCTGCTTCTAATGCATAGTTTCCGTTTACAACTGCGATGTCAACATCTTTTAATGATCTTGGAATCTGAGCTGCTTCGATTTCTTTGATTGCTAAGTTTTTCTTGTTCTCTACGATATCTTTCTTTGTTGCTGTTAATCCGGCACCATCTTTTAATTTGATCAGTCCCTGATCCTGTAACAGTAATAATGCTCTTGCTTCGTTTGTTGTATCGTTAGGAACTGCTACTGTTGCACCTTTCTTTAAATCTTTTAATGTTTTTGTTTTTCCTGGGAAGATTCCAAATGGTTCATAATGGATTGTTCCTGCAGATACTAAATGTGTCTTCTTCTGTTTATTGAAGTCATCTAAGTATGGTTTATGCTGGAAGTAGTTTGCATCCAAATCTCCAGATTCCAGTGCTGTATTTGGCTGTACATAGTCAGAATATTCTTTGATTTCTAACTCGTATCCTTCTTTCTTTAATTCTTTCTTTGCTACTTTTAAGATGTCTGCATGTGGAGATGGGCTTGCTCCAATGACGATCTTCTTTGTTTCTTCTTTCTTATCACTGCTGTCTTTCTTTGCTCCGCATCCTGCGAATGCTCCGATGATAACTGCTCCTGTTAGTGCTAATGCGAGTGCTTTTTTTAATTTTCCTTTTCTCATATTTTTCACCTCATACTCTTTCTATTATTTTTGTTGTGTTATTTATATGTTATTGTTTCAACTGATTGAGTTTAGTATAACAGCGGGTTAAGGGTTTGTAAAATATGTATTTCTTTTAGTTTGATATAGTTTTTGGCTATAGCAGAATTTGTATGTTGATATAACAAAAAAGACAGAACCCTAAATCTCTTTAGAACTCTGTCTCTTCCTATTAAAAGTGAGCGTGCGGGGATTCGAACCCCGGACAACTTGATTAAAAGTCAAGTGCTCTACCACCTGAGCTACACACCCTTAACTGGGGTAGCTGGACTCGAACCAGCGGTGCAGGAGTCAGAATCCTGTGCCTTACCACTTGGCGATACCCCATCAATGCGACAGCTCGTTTATATTATCATAGCATTACGACATCTGTCAACACTTTTTTTAAATTTTTTTAAATTTATTTTTCCAGAGTGAATTCTTTTAGATACTGGCTCCTCCAAAAAAGCTCTGTTACCGGCTGCCAGTATTCAAAAATAATCTTTCCTGTATTGCCTTGTTCTGAGAATCTTCCTTTATCTTCTCCTTTTCCAATATAAATCTCCAGTATCTCTCCTCTTCCAGATTCTTTTCCCTGATGATCATAAAAGCAAAGTGTCATTCCCTCACGAAGCTCTCCTCTTACAAATTCAACTTCCATAGAACCTTTTCCTTCTTCGATCCTCTCCATACGGTTAATATATGTAAGACTTCCTTCTAATTGATGTAATCTATATATGCGCTTTCTTGCAGCTTCATTTTCTTTTGATGGTTCCTGTTTTTTTAAATATTCAAAAAATTTCATTTTCCCATCCTCCTTTGACTTGCTTTCTACTTTATCATATTTTCATTTTTTATAAAAGCCGTCTTGTCATATTTTACACTTTAGCTGTTGACACTTTCTTAAATTTATGTTAGATTGTCATTATTGTAAATCATTTAAATACAATGATAAGGAATAGTAGAATATTTGAGACATTCAGAGAGTTGCTGGCTGGTGTGAAGCAATTGTTGATGATATTTGAACTCGCCTTTGAGTAGCATGCTGAACTTACAGTAGGTATTGCCGGAGTCCAACCGTTACAGTGGAGAGATATCGGTTTTATAACCCGTATCAGTAAAAAGTGCACGTTTATTTATAACGTGAATTAGAGTGGTACCGCGGAAGTTTCTTCGTCTCTATCCTGGTAAGGATCAGATTCGGAGCTTTTTTTATGTTATAGAAGATTATTTTACCATTCTATCATGTATTTTTACCGCGATCATCTATATATACTGAAAACACATACCTACAACAATTATTAATTTTGAAAGGAGCTTCACAGCAATGATGAACCCAAGCAAATATGAAAGACAATATTTTATGCCACCAGAAACGTCCCTTGAATGGACAAAGAAAGAATATATCACAAAGGCACCTACATGGTGCAGTGTTGACCTTCGTGATGGAAACCAGGCTCTGATCATTCCAATGAGTCTTGATGAGAAGGTTGAATTCTTCAAATATTTAGTAAAAGTCGGTTTCAAGGAGATCGAAGTTGGTTTCCCAGCCGCATCTGAAACAGAATATACATTTTTACGAACATTAATTGAAAATAATCTGATCCCTGACGATGTTACAATTCAGGTTTTAACACAGGCCAGAGAACATATCATCAAAAAGACTTTCGAAGCCCTGAAAGGTGCAAAAAAAGCAATCGTCCACGTATACAATTCTACTTCTGTTGCACAGCGTGAACAGGTATTCAAAAAATCCAAAGAAGAGATCATGCAGATTGCCACAGATGGTGCAAAATTATTAAAACGTCTGGCAGATGAAACAGAAGGTAACTTCTTATTCGAATACTCTCCAGAAAGTTTTACTGGTACAGAGATCGACTATGCATTAGATGTATGTAATGCAGTTCTTGATGTATGGCAGCCTCGTCCAGACTGGAAAGTTATCATCAACCTTCCTGTAACTGTACAGCTTTCTCTGCCTCACGTATATGCAAGCCAGATCGAATACATGAGCAAACATATGAAATACCGTGAAAACGTCGTATTATCTCTTCACCCACATAACGACCGTGGATGCGGTGTCGCTGATACTGAACTTGCCCTGCTTGCAGGTGCTGACCGTGTCGAAGGTACTTTATTTGGAAATGGTGAACGTACAGGTAACGTTGATGTTATCACTCTTGCATTAAATATGTACACACACGGTGTTGATCCAAAACTGGACTTCTCTAACCTTCCAGAACTTACAAAAGCTTATGAAAGATTAACAAGAATGTCTGTTTACGCACGTCAGCCTTACACAGGACAGCTTGTATTCGCTGCATTCTCCGGATCACATCAGGATGCGATCGCCAAAGGAATGCACTGGAGAGAAGAAAAACACCCAGAACACTGGGATATCCCATATCTTCCAATCGATCCACACGATGTTGGACGTGAATACGAAAGTGATGTTATCCGTATCAACAGCCAGTCCGGTAAAGGTGGAATCAGCTATGTACTGGAAGAAAACTTCGGATTCCACATTCCTGGAAAGATGCGCGAAGATGTTGGTTACACAGTCAAAGACGTATCCGACAAACGCCACCAGGAATTAGTTCCTAGAGATATCTTAAAGGTATTTAAAGAAGTTTATGTAAACATCGATGATCCTTGCAAATTAAAAGAAGTACATTTCGTACAGAAAGACGGCGGAATCGAAACAGAAATCTCTTTAGAGAAATCTGGTGTTCCAAAACTTTACCATGGAAAAGGAAATGGCCGCTTGGATGCTGTAAGTAATGCATTACAGAGACACAGCGATATGCATTATTCTATTGTTACTTATCAGGAACACGCATTAAACGTTGGTTCTAACTCACAGGCTTGTGCTTATGTTGGTGTTCAGGAACCTAATGGAACAATCACTTGGGGAGCTGGTATTCATGAAGATATTATTACGGCTTCTGTGCTGGCTTTAATTAGTGCGGTTGATCGCCTTGATCAGTAGATTTTGATTTTGTGGGGAGGGTTGGCCAATTGAACTCTTTCTGTATATGATAAAAAATAAATAATGGTCTGGGAAAGCAGCATTATTTATTTTTTATCATATACCTGAAGGTTATAGTGCTGAACCCACAATATG